>Ga0307380_10001240_pt1 | contig 38225 bp, 46 predicted proteins | sample UN3MG_FD_202239 | JGI IMG/M metagenome (GOLD analysis project Ga0307380, IMG submission 202239) | Soil microbial communities from Risofladan, Vaasa, Finland - UN-3 | ecosystem: Environmental > Terrestrial > Soil > Coastal area > Acid sulfate soil | place: Finland: Risofladan, Vaasa | collected...
CAGTGTTCTACCACCCACTAAATAGCCTCGGCTTTGTTTTTGAAAACTGGCGGTTTCCGTGGTTTTTGTTTTAATGATACGGTTAATTAAGTCTTCAATTATACTGACAACTTTTTGCCACCAAGTTTGGCTGATGAATTCTTGTTGGGGGTGTTCAAGGCTAGAGGTTGATTCGCCGAGAATGTTTGAACCAGGAGAGCAACCACCTTGGGCTTCCGAAAGAGGCTGAAGTGCTGGTTGAGTGACTTTGATAGCTAGGCCTTTTGGGGCTGGGCAGGTACCAAATAGTCCACAGAGAATTTTTGTTTCTCCTAAAAGCTTAGTAAACCATCCGGGTTGGCTAAAAGTAGTTTCTGGTTTTTTTTGAGGTGGAATTGGATTACCGTCTTCATCTCGGCCAATAACAAAATGGGTCATTTGAGTATTAAGAGGTGTTTCGGGTAGAGAGATTTCTTGTTGAAGATGGGCAGGTAAAATTCGTTGAAGAGCTTGATAGAAATTGGCATCTATGCTAGAAAAATCCGGAAAATCAGCTTGTTCTAGCCGAAGTTCACCACTGAGTTCTTTTAGACGTTCTTCGGCAGTAACGCCCTGTACCAACGGTGTCATCGCGCTGGTTGCTTCTTTTTGGTATTGGTATTCAATCTCAAAATCATTGCAGATGATTGAATTTTCAGGGTAGATAATTTGAGCCAAAGCAGGTTGGCTGAGAGCCAAAAGAAATAAAGCAGATAAAAAAACGGCCAAACACTTTTTCATTATGGTGTTGGAATGATCTGGAATTTGGTGACGTCAACACCAGTGAATTCTTTGATGAAAAGGAGGATGAACCAGGCAAGGATAACAAGGACTAATCCGCCAATGGCATAAGTGAGGGTTTTTTGAGCGGCTTCGGCTTTTTTGGGATCACCGCCAGCGGTTAAGTATTTGAAACCGCCGACAATAAGCATGATAAAAAGAGCCACACCAGCTAGCCGGATGGCAATGTTTAAAATGTTTCGGACGATTTCTTCAAAATCTTTTATTTCTGCTGGGTCTTGCATAAGCTTAACTTTACTCCAAAAAAACACCACTCGTCAAGTTGGACGGATGGTGTTGCATATCTTACGGGCTATTCCCCAATAGGAATGCTAGGTACTTCCAGATTTCCTAAAATGTCAATATTAAAGAAGGTGTTAAGCAACGTCATAATGGCCCAGGCAGCAAAGACAATTAACAAGCCAATCAAAGCAGCAGTGAGGGTTTTTTGAGCAGCTTGAGTACCTTCTTTGTCTCCACCTGAGGTAATCCATTTTATGCCACCAAAAACGAGAAAAACAAAGGCAATTATTGCAGCCACAATTAAGATTAATTTGATAATGGTGGCCACAACATTTGGAACGGTAATGTTAGCGAGATTACCCCAACCTGCAGGCGGTTCAATGTTAATCTCTTGTGCATGAACTACGCCCACTAAAAGAAGTTTATTTAGATAATTGGTAATTTTTTTCATTTTTTGCTTTCTCACCTCCCTTCGATACGCTCTTAGATTATACTTCGCAGTAACGCTCATATTTCGAGCTTGCGAGAAACAAGGTTCTGCGCAAGCAGGTTCTTATAATTCTCTTAGAGCATTATAATATCCAGTTAATCAGAAATGCAATAGCCTTTGGGGTCTGGGTTTTGACCACCTTCAAATTTTCTTGCCCAACAATCCCAATCAATTCTTAATTTATGACATTCTGAGCTGCTTGATTGATAGCGATTGGTAACACAGCCTTTTCTACTGACGAGTTTGCAACACTCAACTAGATTTTCCATTTCGCCACCGACAATAGTGCAGCAATCAAATTGTCCAACCCCGCCGCCGTTTCTAAAAGGTTCCAGTCCAAAAAAGCCTCTGACTAAACTGAGAATCGCCCAGGCAGAAAGAACAATCACAAAACCAATTAAAGCTGAAGTCAGTCTTTTTTTGGTATTGCTCAGCGCTTCTTTATCACCACCAGCGGTTATCCACTGGATACCTCCAACTAAGATAAGAACAAAAAAAACAACCGCGGCCACAATCAAAACCAAATGAATCAAGCCAGGAATGATGGTATTTAAATCTTGAATTTGCCACCAAGGATGCCCTTCTAAATGCTCTCCTATGTCTGTTATTGGTGGAGTTGTAAAAATCATCTTAAGGTGTTGGCCAATCAATCTTTAATATTTGCAAGAATCCAAGACCTAGGAAGGGGGCAATAAAATTAATAATGGCAAAGACAGAAACAAAAATAATAAAGCCGATAAAAGCCGAAGTCAACCTTTTTTTAGCATTGGCAAGCGCCTCTTTGTCACCACCAGCAGTCATCCACTGGATGCCAGAAAAAATAATCATTGCCATTAAAATAACGCCACTGATGGCAAAAATAACTTTTAAAGCATTGGCAATAATTTCGGCGATAAGTGTGGCTCCTTCACCTCGGCCAAAACTTGGTAGGGCGGGATTATAAATGCCTTCAGGAGCATCGGCAAAAACAGGTTTCATTTAGCCAACACCTCCAGGTCCTAAAGTTTCAATAATATCTTGGGGGTTTAAAATATCAAAGCCTAAAATTGCACCCAATAAATGAATAATGGCATAAGCGGCCACCACAACTACCAAGCCAATCAAAGCAGAAGTGATTTTTTTAGTGGTTTCACTCATTTTTTTAGGGTCGCCACCAGCGGTCATGAAACCTAAGCCACCAATAATAAATTGAAAAATAAACCAAATGCCGGCAATAATGGTCATAATGCCGATGATGTTGGAAATGATTCTGACGAAAACAGGCATGATGTCTCCGGCACCGATGTCCATCGGCAAATTTTCGAGACCAAATGGCCCCAAACCTCGAAAACCGCCACCTATGGGCTCTGGAGTTTGTGCAAAAACAATAGTAATCATTGTTTTACGGGCCAGTAATGTCTGGGTTTAAAATTGCACCCCAGTTTCCAAAAATTAAGTAACCAAAAATACCAGCCAAAACAAAGGCGCCAGCAATAAACAAAAGACCCAAAAGTGACTGCCAGATCTTTTTCCAAGCTGCTTCGATTTTTTTTGGGTCATCACCAGCGCTTAAGAAACCATAGCCTGCCAAAATGATATTCAAAAGAGCAAAAATTCCACCGCCAACAATGAGCAGTCTGATAAGACCATTCAAGAAAGGAATTAAGCCTTCAACTTTACCTCCGCCTACTTTCCATTTTGAGACGCCAGGTGGTGGTAAAATTTCGCCAAAAATTGGTGTTTGCAGTAATGGTGCTAATAGCATTAAATTCCTGGGCTAAAAATATCTACTCCAGTAACTACTTCAATGATTCTTATTATCCAATAAGAACAAAAAATAATCAAGAAACCAATGACGGCCGTGGTGATGGCTTTTTGACCTTTGGCCGTTTCTTCAGGATTGTCTTTGCCAGCGTTGATAATCACCGTCAAGCCACCAAAAATTAAAAGAATGAAAAGAACGACGCCGGCGAAAATATAGATATTAGGGAGAATGTTAGAGATAATGTTACCCAGAGTACCTAGTGTTTCAACCCCCTTTCCTTCTTTAATCCAGAGTTGTTCGCCAATATTAAAAGCCAGCAATTTTCTCACAACTTGAGTTTATCAAGCTTAATTAAGAGTGTCAAATTTTGTCAATTGAGCGAGTGAAATGGAAAGAAAGTAACGACTAAAATTAAGAAGTGTGTTAAAATATGGCCCATCGATGAAAACGAAGCTCGATAAAAAGAATAATATTCCCAAACACGTTGGCATTATTATGGATGGTAACCGAAGGTGGGCGCAAAAAAAGGGTTTGGGTGCCAATGAAGGCCATGAAGCAGGGGCAAAAAATTTAGACAGGCTTGTTAAACGGGCTGAAGAATTGGGGGTTAAGCACCTCACCGTTTACACCCTTTCAACTGAAAATTGGCGGAAAAGGACAAAAAAAGAAGTGAAAGGCATTTTTGGCTTACTTTTGAGAATGATTAGAGAAAAAAAGGAAGAGTACCAAAAAAGAGGAGTGAGATTATTTGTTTTGGGCAATTTCCAGGCCTTTCCCAAAAAAGTGGCTCGGGCAATTGAAGAGATGTTAAAAATTGTCCTTAAACACGAACGAATGAAGGTGAATGTGGCTTTAAATTATGGCGGTCGAGATGAGATTATCAGGGCGATTAAAAATATTGTTAAAGAAGGTATTCCGCCGGAAAAAATTAATGAGAAGTTAGTAGCCGAGCACCTTTATACCAATGGTCAGCCTGACCCGGATTTAATTATTAGAACTGGTGGTGAAGTTAGGCTTTCTAATTTTTTACTCTGGCAGCTTTCTTATGCTGAACTTTACTTTACCGACATGCTTTGGCCTGATTTTGGACCTGGGCAATTCGATAAGGCAATTGCCGAGTATCAGCGGCGTAAACGGAATTTTGGCAAGTGATTAAAAAATTTGAATACCGAAGATAGTTTCTAAAATCTGGACTAACCAGTAAGCAACGAAGATGATAATAAAACCAACAATGGCGTGAGTAATTTTTCCTTTAGCTGATTCCACTTTTTTAGGATCACCCCCAGAAGTTAAAAGTTCAAACCCTCCAAAAATAATAAAAAAAAGTAAAATAATGCCGGCCAGGGCAAAAATATAGGGAATAAGGGTGTTAATAATGTCGCCGATGTTTTCAAAGCGCGGCTTTTCTCCTCCTCCGGGCAAGGTGATTGTTGGGATGGGGTCTTGAATCTCATAACCATCTGGTAAATTTAAAGCTAATTTTTTCATTGATTTTTACTATGGTTCAAAACCTGGTATTTTTAGTATATCTTTACCGATTAATTTTAGCAAAAAAACGGCAAAAATAATTAATAGTAAACCACTAACCGCTGAAGTGATTAATTCTTGGCCCGCTTTGACTTTATCTGGATTGCCGGCTGAGGTGAGGACTTGAACACCACCAATGATAATTAGAAGAATCGCAATACCCCCACCAATGCCAAGAGCGAAAGTTAAGATTTTATTAACAAAAGCTTCTGGGCTGCTAACATCAATGCGGCCAATGGCGGTATCAATATAACTCGGTGCTTCTGGCTCCTCTTCTTCCTCTGGTAGAGGAGGTGTCTCTTCTGCTTCCACGACGATGTTAGCGGTGCAGATGAGCGTCCTACCAATGTTTGCTCTTCGGACTTCTATTTCCCCGCTTCTTTGTAAAGAATTGTCATAAAGCAAATTAGCTTTAATTAATTGGTCATCTATGGCAGTGACTTCTAAATATCCCATATCAGTTGGAAGAATCAAGCCGTACTTTTTTCCTTTTTCAATTCCTGAGGCTCTGATTTCGATTTCCCCTTGAAAACCATAAAGGAAGGATTCAGGGTAAATTTCACAAGTTTCTTGAGAGTAAACAACTGATAATTTGGGACTCAAAAAGAGGACTATTATCAGAAGAAAAAATAGTAAATTAATAATTTTTTTCATCATTTTCAGTCTAGCATAAAGGAAGAGAGATAGGCAATATCCTCATGGTATACTTGGGTTAGGATGAAGATTCCAAAATGGTTGCTTGCCTTGTTAGTAATAGGAATGATTTTTTCTTCAAGTGTTTTGGCGGTGTGTGAAGTGCGGGATTATTCATCACCTGAGGAATATCAAAAAGCGATTGAGGAATGTCAGGAAGAAATTGATGCTCGGATGGGAGCTCACAGTAAAAACAAACAGGATTTAGCCAATCTTGAGGCAAAACTGGCCACCACCCAAAAATTGATTGAGTCTGCCGAGAGACAAATCAACAACTTAGACCAAGAAATCTTTAATCGTGAAGTTGAGTTAGGCTATCAAAAAGAAATTCTGGCTGCCCGCGTTCGTTCTTATTACAAAAGAAGCCGGCGTTATTCACCATTTTTGCTTTTTTTAGCTTCGGCCAATGCGGCTGATTTGCTTCGGGAACTTTCTTATCGCCAGACGGCCACAAATGAAGATAAAAAGGTGATTGTCAATATTGGTCAAGATTTAAAAAAGTTAACCGCGGATAAAAAAGATTTGGAGGAAAGTCGAAGTTGGTTAACTAAAACCAAAAATAGTGTTGGCCAACAAGCTCAATCGTTAAAAACAGAAGTTGAAAAAGTCGAGGGCTATTTCAGTGAAGTCAGTGCTACCATCGGTCAGCTGATTGCAAAACAAAAAGCTTTATTAGCAGAAAAAACAGGAACTTTTCAAACTTCTGTTGGCGAAGTGCCGTTGGCTGATGATCCTAATGCCAGACCTGATTATGATCCAGGTTTCCGGCCTGCTTTTGCCGCTTTTTCGTTTGGTGCTCCTCATTTTAAAGGCATGAGCCAGTATGGCGCTTTTGGAAGGGCAAAAAACGGTCAATCAGCTGAAGATATTTTGCGCGCCTATTATGGCGGAGGAATTGAAATTAAGAAGGATTATTCAACAAGTATTATGATTAATGTTGAGGGGTATGGAGCAGTTGATATTGAAACCTACACTCATCGTATTTATGAAGTGCCAAATTCTTGGGGTGATCAAGAAGGGATGGCAGCTTTAAAAGCGCAAGCAGTGGCGGCTAGGTCGTATGCTTTAGCTCGGACCAACAATGGTGCCGGGTCAATTTGTGCCACAGAATATTGCCAAGTTTACAAACCAACAAATAAGGGCGGCAACTGGGAAAGAGCGGTAAACGAAACTCGTGGTTGGGTGTTGATGGCCAATGGCCAGCCGTTTTCTGCTTGGTATGCTTCCACTTCAGGAGGTTATCAAGAATCTTATACTTCTAATGGCTATAGTACGCCTGGATTTTGGGATACTAATTGTGGAAACCAGTCTTGTTGGACTGAAGGCGCTTGGGAAAAAATTGCAGGCTCTCCTTGGTTTTATAAAGGTTGGTATAAATCAAGGTCTGGAAAATCCTGCGGTCACTCACATCCTTGGTTAACCAGTGAAGAAATGGCAGATATGGTGAATGCGGCGGCTGTTTATCAAAATAACAAGACAAATGACGAGATAATTTCTCATATCTGGCAAGAAGATAATTGCTATCCTTCTGGTGCGGACGTTTGGTCAAAAACAAAAATGAGAGAAGAAGCGGCGAAATATGGTGCCGGAGCAAGCAGCGTAAATGACTTTTCCATTACTTACAGTACTGGTGGGATAACAAGTAAAGTTGTTTTTCAAACTGATAAGGGTTCAGTAGAAATAGAAGGTTTAAGTTTTTATAAGGCTTTTAATCGTCGCGCTCCGGGGGCTATTCACTTAAAGTCAGCACTTTTTAACATTGAGAAGAAGTAGCAGGAAATAGTATAATGAAAAGCGACGATGCCTGATATTTTTGTGGCCACCAAGAAAAAAGAAACAGCAAGAACAAAAAAAGTTACAGTAAAAAGAAGCGAGGCAGAAATAAAAAAGAAGAAAGTTGTTGACTCAAAAGTGGCTAACGTTTTGTCTACTTTTGTTTTCAAGCCAAAAAACATTCGCTTTGAAACCCAGGAAAAAGAAGAGAAGGTTGTCCTATTTTTGCGACGCCATCTAATCACTAATGTGTCTTGGGTTTTACTTGCTTGTTTGTTGATAGTGGCGCCGGTTTTTGTCCAAAGGTTTAGTCTTTTAAATTTTTTACCTGAACGATTTCAATTCATTACTCTACTGAGTTGGTATTTAGTAACCACCGGCTATGTTTTTAAGAAATTTCTGACTTGGTTTTTCAATGTCAACATTATTACTGATGAACGGATTGTCGATATTGATTTTCCCAGCATTTTGTATCGGCACATTAGTTCTACCAAGATTGACCAAGTTCAAGATGTGACTATCAAAGTGGGTGGTTTTATTCGCTCGCTTTTAAATTATGGCGATGTTTCGATTCAAACTGCTGGTGCAGAGCCAGAAATTTGCTTTGAGGCTGTGCCGCGGCCGGAGCAAGTTTCCAAACTGCTTGACGAATTGATTTTAGAAGAAGAAAAAGAAAAGCTAGAAGGCAGGGTGAGATAATGACACCGGAAGGTATAATTCAGTTTTTTACCTCAATAGCCAATAACCCTTGGATTTTGGTTAAGTTTTTGGTTTTGATTGGCTTAGGCTTATATCTGGCTTTTGCTGTCATTGTCGTTCGTCAGGTCAAATTGATGAGTCGGACTTTAAATGGTCTTTTTGATATTCCTTTGCGATTGTTTTCTTTAATTCATTTAGTAGCCGCAATTGGCGTTTTTATTTTAGCCTTAACAGTTCTTTAGAGGAAAGGATGACTAAGTTTTCACTTCAAATAGCCAAAGTGGTTGGAACTTTGGCTGAAAAAGGCTGGTCACAAGTTCACACTTTTTGTCCTGAGGAAGAAAAAAAATTGCGTTTGCGCGGCCAGCTTTTGGCGGCGGTCAGTTTGCCAGTTAGGGAGGGAGATTTGCCAGTTGTTGACTCCCGAGAGGAGCAGGCTGAGGAGGGAGGAAAAAAAGATAGACTAGCCAGTCAAGGCCGGGAGCTAATTACCCGTCTTCATGAAGAATACTACGGTGAATTGGAGACACCGGCTTTGGCAAAGTTAAAAGAAGCGGTTGAAAAAGTAGCCATAGAATCCGGCGCCGAAATTACGGCAGCGGCTTTAATCGACGATGTTTGTTATCTGGCTATTTTAGGTGAGGGTAGATTGATTTTGGTCAGAAAAGATAAAGTAGTGACAATTTTGAAAGGGGTAGCGGATGTCAACGAGGCAGTGACCGCTAGTGGCCGGTTTGAAAATAATGATTTGATTCTTTTGGGAACAAGCGAATTTTTCAAGTTTATTTCTTCTGAAGTAATTCAGACAGCGATGGCCAGCAAGACGACCGAGGAGGCAGTGGAGATATTAGCGCCGGTGGTTTATGGTCAAGATGAAAGCAGCTTGATGGCGGCGGTGGTAGCCAAGGCAGAAGAGAAAACCCAAAAACCTGCCAAACTGGAACCAGTTTTGCTTTTTTTAAAAAGCTATTTTGGCAAATTAACCCGCCGAGTAATTTTTCTTCGGCAAGAAAGAAAAAAAAGATCGAAAAAGAACCTTTTGACGGTGGCTTTGCTCTTGCTCTTGCTTTTGGGGATGAGTGTTGTTTTTGGTCGGCAACAAAGAAGTCGCCGAGTAAAACAAGAAAGGATTAATAGTTTTTTGGAAGAAGCTCATTTTAAAAAAGAGGAAGCGGAGGCTCTTATTGAACTTAACCCCGTTCGTGCCAAAGAATTACTTTTAGAAGCTCAAAGTTTGGCCCAACAGATTGAACCAGAGGTAAAAGATGACAAGGATTTCTTAGCCTTTAAAGAGGATTTAGAAAAAAGTTTAACCCAAGTTTTACGGGAGCATGAAGTTGAGCCCGATTTGTTTTTTGATTTGATTTTTATTAAGGATAGCGCGACGGTAACAGATGCTGTCATTGCCGCCGAAAAATTGGTGGTTTTAGACAAAGAAAAAAAAGCGGTTTATCAGCTTAATTTGGCTGATAGAAAATCAGCCATTGCAGCCGGTGGTGAGGAGTTTGGGACCAGTACCCAATTAGCTGCCTTTTGGCCGCGGGTTTTTGTTTTAACTGAAAAAGGGATTGTTGAGGTTGAAAAAGATTCAAAAAAACTTCATTTGGTAATAGAGTTTGATGAAGACTGGGGTAAAATCATTGATTTTCAAACTTTTGCCGGTAACCTTTATCTTTTGACCGATAAAACAATTTGGCAATATTTAGGTACTGAAGGCGGTTTTGGTAGCAAAAAGCGTTGGTTTAAAAGCGAGACCAAAATTGATTTGTCTTCGGCAGTTTCGATGGCCATTGATGGTTCAATTTGGGTTTTGCAAACCGACGGCACCATTGTCAAATTGACCAGAGGTCAAAAAGACCCTTTTGGGGTGGCAGGTTTGCCCTCCGATTCGGAGGGTTTTGCTCAACCGCAACTGATTTTTACTGACGATAACTGTCAAAACCTTTATATTTTAGATAAAGGCAACCGGCGAGTGGTAGTTTTAGAGAAATCAGGCGAATATCATTCTCAATATATGTGGGAGGGAATAAAAGATGTTAATGGCCTGGTGGTTTTGGAAAAAGAAGGCAAGATTTTTCTTTGGCAAGATAGTCAGATTTATGAAATTAAATTAAAGTGAAAAAAATTATCAACCGTCGGGCTCGCTATGATTATCAGCTTTTAGAAAAATTTGAAGCTGGAATTGCTTTGACTGGCCCTGAGGTGAAATCAGTAAAAGGTGGGCATATGAGTTTGAATGAAAGTTTTGTCCAGATTCGTAATGGTGAAGCTTGGCTTTTTAATGCCCATATTCATCCTTATCTTTTTGCGGATAATCGTGACTATGACCCAAGAAGAGCCAGAAAGCTTCTTTTACATAAAAATGAACTTTTAAAATTGCAGCGAGAAACCAAGCAAAAAAATTTGACAATCGTGCCCATTTTGTGCTACACTAAGCGCCAGATAATCAAGCTTGTAATTGCTTTGGCAAGAGGGAAAAAGAAGTACGAAAAACGAAAAGCAATAAAAAAGCGAGATTTGGAAAGAGAACTTAGAAGTAATTAGAAATTTTAACCTGGGGATGTAAGTTTCGACAGGAACAAGCTCTTTAAAACTGCAGGCCGGCTAAAGACAAGCCGTAAAAAAGTCTTAAAATTTAACTGGCAACACATCTAAAGTTGCTCCTGCTTACGCAGCGGTTGCCTAAAAACAACCTAAGCTAAGTGGCATTCAGCAAGTTTTTCCCTGGCGAAGCTTGGTGGGTGACAACAGAGTCAGGGCGTCAGTCCCGCACCAATGGTCGGATGCGGGGTGGAGCTTAAAGACCAAAATCATGATGAACAGGGTTTGTTAGTTTGCCTCATCATGAAATAGAACTAACTAAGCTTGTAGAAGTTTTAATTTGTTTTTCTTGGACGCCGGTTCACCCCGGCCATCTCCACACTTCGCCCCGCATAAATGCGGGGCTTCGCGTGGCACGGCCACACTCTTTCACTTCGTCGGGGCTTCGCGTGGCAACCTCAAATTTGCTAAAATCAATTTGTGTTGGTTAACTTTCTGTTTCCTCGTAAATGTCTAGGTTGTGGTCAAAGGGGTGGTTATTTTTGTTCCTCATGTCTTAATTTGGTTTCTCTTGAGCCTCAGCGAATCTGTCCAATGTGTAGACAGACTTCTTTTGGTGGCAAAACTCATTCACAATGCATTCGGCCTCATGGCCTGGATGGTTTAACCACAGTTTTTGCTTATCGAGGTGTGATCAGAAAAGCAATTAAAAAATTGAAATATAAGTTTGTTTCTGATTTGGCCAAAGATTTAGTTGAGCTTTTTTTAAGTTTTTGTGGTGAAGACAAAGTTTTTACTCAGGTTTGTCAAGAAAAAGATGTGTTTTTTGTTCCTATTCCTCTTCATCCAACAAGATTTCGTTGGCGGGGTTTTAATCAAGCTGAACTTTTAGGAGAAATGATAGCAGCAAATTTGAAAATTCCTTTTTTGCCTGATTTATTACTCAGGGTGAAGAAAACCAAACCGCAAGTTGAGCTTAAAAAAGAAGAGCGGAAGAGAAATATTAGAGATGCTTTTGCTCTCAATAAAAATTCCCCACTTCCCCTCCGATTCGGAGGGTTTGCGGGGCAGGCTAAATTCTTATTATTCGATGATGTTTGGACCAGTGGTGCTACCTTAAAGGAAGCAGCCAGGGTTTTAAAAAGAAATGGAGCTAAAAAAGTTTGGGGTTTGACACTGGCAAGGTAACACTCCATAATGGAGGTGTGGCATAGCAGATATGGAGATTCGTCTAAAATTTTTACCTGGCAAGCAAAGAGATTTTTTGTTGCAAGTAGCCGAAAAAAGTGGATTGCCGACAGATGAATTGGCGAGATTAGCAGGGGTGGTTCCTAGAAGTTATCGGGATTGGAAAAGAGAAAAACTAACAATGTCTTGCAAAGGGGCAGAGATTTTTTGCGAAAGATTTAATCTTGTTTTGCCTGAGGGAAAAGGGAAGATGATAACAAGATGGAAAGAGGCTAGAAGGAGGGCTTCTCAAAAAGGCGGTCACTCTCGTTACAAAAAATATGGGGATTTCGGAACTTTGGAAGGAAGGAGAAAAGGAGGAAGAACAGCTTTAAATATTTTGCGAAAAAGAGGAATAATTCCTTGGCCCAAGGAATTCAAATTTCCATCCGATTTTAGCGATCAATTAGCAGAATTTGTAGGAATTTTATTGGGCGATGGGGGACTAACTCCAGGCCAAGTTTGTATAACCTTGAATAGCGTGGCCGATAAAGATTATGTTCCGTTTGTAATTTTCTTGGGGAAGCATTTATTTGGGGAAGAACCTCGGGTTTCAAAGCGCAGTGATAGCAAAGCATTAATGATTTGCTACAGTGGAGTGGCTTTAGTTAAATATTTGATTAAAATTGGCTTGAAAACTGGCAATAAAGTTAAACAACAAGTTGATGTTCCCGGTTGGATCAAATTATCTAAGGAGTATCGAGTGGCTTGTCTTAGGGGGCTGATGGATACAGACGGGGGAGTTTTTTTACATAGATACAGAGTGGGAGGAAAGCTTTACACATACAAAAAAATTTGTTTTTCTAATCGTTCAATTCCGTTGCTCTATTTTGCTGCCAAAGTAATGGGAGAATTGGGCCTATCTCCAAAAGTGATTGATAAGGTGGAAAACAAGAAGGTTTGGCTGTATAATAAGGACGAGGTTGAGCAATATTTAAAGTTAGTAGGAACGCATAATCCAAGGCTGTTGAAATACCAAAACAATTGATTGTTTAATTAGGAGAGTTGCGCCGAATGGCAAGGCACAGGTTTGCTAAACCTGCGTCCCGCAAGGGACTTGTGGGTTCGAGTCCCACACTCTCCGCCAGGTAAAGTCACTACGCTCCCACGTAGCAAGTTTGGGTGGGGTGCCGGAGCGGCCAAACGGGCTGGTTTTGAAAACCATGCGATCCGCAAGGGTCACGCGAGTTCGAATCTCGCCCCCACCGCCTAAGCCTTTAAAAAAAGCTTGAAAAATGGTATTTTAAGAATAATGCCTGTCCGAAAAGTTCAAGAAAAACCAAATAAGGTTCAAACTAGTCGCCCAAGAGGCAGATTACGCCCTTTGAAAACTTTGTTTGTCTGGTCAGCGCCTAGCAGACTTTTTAAAAAAAGAGAAAGAGAGTATTTTACCACTGCTGGAGCCATCGCCTTTTTGTTGGCGGTGATTTTGATATTTTTTCAAGAGTGGCTGTTGATTGCAGTCATTATTGCTTTAGGTTTTATGGTTTTTATTTTAGGAACGATTCAGCCGGAAAAAGTGGAACATAAAATTACCACTAGAGGGATTATTACCGGTGGTAAAACCTATCGCTGGCAAAGTTTAGAAATGTTTTGGTTTGATGAAAGATTAGGCCAAAAAATTTTGTATGTCGAAACCAGATTGCCTTTCCCCCGGAGGCTAATGATGCTTTTAGGCGAGACTGATAAAAAAGAGTTAAGGCAGCTTCTTGACGATTATCTTCTTTTTGAGAAGCCAGGGAAAGCTTGGATGGATAAAGCCGGCGACTGGCTCTCGAACAAAATACCTCTTGAACGAAGTTCTTAATTTGTCCCTGTAGCTCAATGGATAGAGCATTTCGTTGCGGACGAAAAGGTTGCAGGTTCGACTCCTGCCAGGGACGCATTGGTGGGGTGCCGGAGTCTGGCTAAACGGGCAGCTCTCGAAAAGCTTGCAGGTCGCAAGACCTACGCGAGTTCGAATCTCGCCCCCACCGCCAAAGGGGAAACTGATCATCTAATGTGGATTCCCTTGACAACGAACAGAATTTTTTGTATTATGTATTTTGTATTACAAAGTTTTTAGAATTATGAATCATCCTTTAGTTGTTCGAATACCAGAGGAACAAAAATTAATGCTTGAGATTATTGCCAACAGCAAAAATGTTTCTGTGGCTCAAATTACCAGGATAGCAATTAAGGATTATGTTGCTAAAACTCGAGGCGAAAAAGATTTGTTTGCCAAGTTGGCGGCAATCGGCAGAAGTAAAAAAGTGGCCAATGCTCCTAGGGATTTGTCTGAAAATTACAAAGATTACTTGTACGGCAAAATTGCTTCTAAATGATCTTTATTGATGCCTCTTTTTATTTGTCGCTTCTAAATCCCAATGATTCTAATCACGAAAAGGCAGTTAAAATTGGCAGAAAGTATAAAGATGAAGAATATGTTACCACCCAGATGGTTTTGGGAGAAGTTTTGACAGTTGGTAGTCAGCGTTTTAATAAAGTTCTAACTGTTAGGTTTGTTGGGGAAATTTTGAAGAGCAGAACAAGGATAGTCTTTGAAAAATCAGAGCTGGTAAAACAGGCTTTTGTTCTTTTTAAAAAAACAAAGTCGAAAAATATTAGCTGGGTAGATTGTTATTCCTTGATTGTTATGAAAAAACTGAGTATCAGAACAGTCTTGACATTTAATAAGCATTTGAAGCAAAGTTTGCCCCTGTAGCTTAATGGATAAAGCGGTGGCTTCCGGAGCCAGAGATTGGGGGTTCGAGTCCCTCCAGGGGCACATGGCCACAAAAACTAAACGCGAATTTTCAGCTGGTGGAGTAGTTTATAAAAAAACCAAAGACAAGATTTTATGGTCGGTTTGTAAACATTCAGGTTATCACAAATGGGTTTTACCCAAAGGAATCGTTGAGCCAGGAGAAAAATCTGGAGAAACGGCTTTAAGAGAGGTTAAAGAAGAGACTGGGATTAAAGCTAAGCTGATTGCCAAAATTCCCGAACCTGAAACCTATGTTTACCAAAGTGAAGGGACGAAAATTTTCAAGAGAGTTGTTTATTTTTTGATGGAGTATGTTTCGGGTAAGACAGAGGATCACTCGTTTGAGATGGAAGAGGTAGTTTGGCTGCCTTACAAAGAAGCCTTAAAAAGACTACAATTCAAAGGTGCCAAAGAGGTTTTAAAAAAAGCCAGGAAACTGTTAGAAGAACTACAGAAACAACAAAAGTTATTTTAGGTGCCTCGCAAATTGACGCCTTGCGTCAAGCGAGGCTTGAACCACGCGATCGCGCAAATTTCGCCTTCGCCTGCAAAGCCCCGAGGGCCGCAGGCCTTTTCGGGGGCGAAAGCACGATTTTGCGGGGAGAGGTGCCGGAGTGGACGAACGGACACGCTTGGAAAGCGTGCGTGGCTGCAAAGTCATCGTGGGTTCGAATCCCACCCTCTCCGCATGAGAATTATTGATAAAAAAATTTGGCCAGATATGTTTGAGAATGACAAGGAGCTGCCGGTTGATTTTCGTTTGGCCGATTTTGATTTAAAAGATGGTGATCAAATTCGTTTTCGGGAATGGAATCCTGAGACAAAGACATACACTGGTCGGGAATACATAAAAACAGTTAAACGGGTGACCAAACATGAAAGCCCAGCCAGATACTGGACTCAAAAACAGCTAAAAAAACATGGCTTTTATATCATGGAATGGGAAGAAGAAAACTCGCGGAAATAATGCGGTAATTCTGCGGTAATTATTACCGCAGAATCTAGATGGATGCGCAAAGGAGCATTTTAGCCTTGGGTATGGTAAAATTAGGTTAGGAAAATGGCTGATGAATTAGAGGAAATCAAAAGAAAGATTGACATTGTTGAGTTAATCAGTGAGTTTGTGCCTTTGAAAAAGGTTGGTCGGAATTTTAAAGCGCTTTGCCCCTTTCATTCTGAAAAAACACCTTCTTTTATTGTTTCTCCGGAAAGACAAATTTGGCATTGTTTTGGATCCTGTGGAGAAGGTGGCGACATTTTTGGCTTTTTGATGAAAATGGAGGGGGTTGAGTTTGGCGAAGCCTTGCGGATTTTGGCCAAAAGAGCGGGGGTGAGATTGGCCCGCTACCAGCCTTCGCAATCTGAGCGCCAAAAACAAGAACTTTATGAGATTAATCATTTATCCTCAGAATATTACCATTATGTTTTGCTTAATCACCCAGCCGGTAAAGAGGCTTTAGCCTATATTCAAGGTCGGGGGATTAGCAAAGACTCGCTTGAAAAGTTTAAAATTGGCTTTGCGCCTAATATGTGGGAGGGTTTGCAAAAATTTTTGGTCGGTAAAAAAAATTATTCAGTTCAGAATTTAGAAAAAGCGGGTTTGGTTATCAAAGGCCGGCGCGGTTTTTATGATCGTTTTCGGGCTCGAGTGGTGTTTCCTTTAAAAGACCACCGGGGCAATATTTGTGGTTTTGCGGGCAGAGTGATTGTGCCCGAAGTTAAAGAAGCCAAATACGTCAACACACCAGAAACTCTTGCCTATCACAAATCTAATCTTTTATATGGTCTTGGCGAAACCAGCCAAGAGATAAAAAAGAAAAACGAAGCTGTTTTGGTTGAAGGAGAATTGGATGCCATTTCTTCTTATCAGGCGGGAGTAAAAAATGTGGCCGCCATTAAAGGCTCAGCTTTGACCTTAAATCAGGTTCAACTTTTGGGTCGTTTTACCAAAAACATCACTTTTGCTTTAGATGCGGATATTGCTGGCAACCAAGCTGCCCGTCGAGGCATTGAAATTGCTGATGCCGCTGGCCTGGCGATTAAAGTGGTCGCCATTAAAGGTGGTAAAGACCCGGATGAAGTGGCACAAAAAAAACCTGAGTTATGGCAGGAATTAGTGGCTAAAGCAGTTCCGGTTTATGATTATCTTTTGGATTCGGCTTTTGCTCGGTTTGGCAGTTCAACGGCTGAAGGAAAAAGGAAAATTGGCCAGGAAACGATTCCGGTTTTAGCCAAAATTACTGATAAAATTGTTCAGTCCCATTATCTTCTGGTTTTAACCGAAAGGTTAGGTGTTCGAGAAGAGGCGGTACTGGCCGAAATAGAAAAATTAGTTAAAAAAGAGAAAGGTGATATTTTAACAGGTATTAAAGCAGCCGTGGAAGAAAAAAGCCGGCGAGAAATTTTGGAAGAGCATCTTTTAGGTTTGTGTTTTCAGTCGGAAAATTGGGCTTTTTTGCGGAAAAGAAAAATTTATTCTTTAATAAAAACGCCTCGTTTTGCCAGAATTTTAGAAACTTTAGGTCAGTATTTAAAGCGTTTTAAGGGTTTGAAAAGCGAAAGATTGGCCAAGATGTTGGCACCTGAGCTGCTTGCCAGTTTCAATCGGTTGTATTTTTTGGATTTAAGTGATTTGGTTAAGGACGAGATGAAATTTGAGCGGGAACTGGTTAAAGCTGTTCAGCAATTGGAAATGCTTAATTTGAAAGAAAAATTAGAAGAAATTGCCGCGAAAATTAAAACTTTAGAAGAAAAAAGTAAATTGACAGGGAAGGAGTTAAAAACTTTGGATAAATTAAACCTTGAGTTTAGTCAGCTTTCTCAGGAATTAAATGTAGTGTAAAATGTAGTTATGGCTAAAAAGAAAAAAATTGATACCAGTCAGCTGATCAAAAAGGGTAAAAAACAGGGTTTTGTTACCCAAGAAGAAGTCTTAAAACTTTTTGCTGATGCTGAGAAACGTCTTGAGGAACTTGATGATCTTTATGACACGCTTTTGAAAAAAAAGATTGATGTTTTTGAGACGGTGACTGAGGAGGAGATGGCCGAAGATGAGAAAGCGACGACAGAATTAGCCAAAGAGTTGGAGATTTTGGCCACCTTAGAGGATAAAACTTTAACTGATCCAGTCCGGATGTATCTTAAGGAGATTGGTCGGATTCGGCTTTTAGTCGCTCAAGAGGAAATCGATTTAGCTCAAAGAATTGAAAAAGGCAGTTGGGCAGCCAGAAAAAAATTAACCCAGTCAAATCTTCGCCTGGTTGTTTCCATTGCTAAGAAATATGTCGGTCGAGGTTTAGGCTTTCTTGATTTAATCCAAGAAGGCAACCAGGGGCTGATGCGGGCGGTGGAAAAATATGACTGGCGAAGAGGCTATAAATTCTCCACTTACGCTACCTGGTGGATTAGACAAGCGATTACCCGGGCAATTGCTGACCAAGCCAGAACCATTAGAATTCCGGTTCACATGGTGGAGACAATCAACCGACTCATTCGAACCGCCCGGCGTTTGATGCAGAATTTAGGTAGAGAACCGACCCCAGAAGAGATTGGCAAAGAGATGGAGTTGACCCCCCAGCGTGTCCAGGAAATTTTCAAAATTGCCCAAAAAACCGCTTCTTTGGAAAAACCAGTTGGGGATGATGGCGACTCTTTATTGGGTGATTTTATTCAAGACACTTCTCAGCCAACACCCTTAGACACCACCTCCAGACAACTTTTAAAAGAGAATATTGAAGAAGTACTTCATACCCTTTCTGACAGAGAGGCCAAAGTTTTAAAAATGAGGTTTGGACTTGATGGCTTCAGGCCGATGACCTTGGAAGAAGTGGGAAGAGAATTTGGTGTTACCCGAGAGCGAATTCGCCAGATTGAAGCAAAAGCCTTAAGAAAGTTAAAGCATCCGTCAAGAAGAAAAAAACTTCAGGATTATTTGGAATAACATGTCTACCACCCTAAAAGTTGGTCTTTTAAGCACTATTTACAGTACCTGGCTGCATAACAGCTTAGCCATTGGTTTAGTTTTGGCAGTTGCCGTCAGCGCTCTGATGCTCATTTTCAGGCCCAAAAGAAGGTTGGTTTTTTTCTTGCTGGGTTTTATTTTACTTTTGCTTCAGTTTGAATATCAAAAGCATTTTGGCAAAACTTTGGAGCAGCAAACAATTACTTCAGTTATTATTCAAGGCGAATCTCTCCGCGCCCGTTCAGTAATGGAAGACGTTTTTCAAAAACTAATTCCTTTTGCTTTGTGGCTGGGCGGTTGGGGAATGGTTGTTTTGGGAATATTGGGGTAGTGAGAAAGTTATACAACTTGATTTCTTTGGTTCGGTTTGCTACAATAAGCTTGTGGGTTACGCGGGTAAATTAAAAGAGAAAAAATTGGCTCTTAAGCTTCGCCAAAAAGGTCTTTCTTACAGTGAAATTCAAAAGAAGGTTTTTGTTTCTAAAGACACGCTTAGCCGTTGGTGTCGAGATGTGGTTTTAACTCTCGAACAATTGGAAAATCTAAGAAAGAAAAAGCTAAAAGGGGCAGAGCGGGGTAGAATAATAGGGGCCAAAAAACAGCAACGCGACCGGACCAGAAGAATTAAAAAGCTTTTAGAGCAAGGGGAAAAAGAAGTTGGATTATTAAATAAGCGGGATAGGTTCATATCCGGCATTGCTCTTTATCTTGGAGATGGGCTTAAAGGTGATAAAGGTGTTGGCTTTTCTAATTCTAATCCTAAAATAATTTCTTTTATGATGAAATGGTTGCGAGAATTCTGCAAAGTACCGGAGAAAAAATTTCGTGGTCAAATATGGATTCATGACAATCTAGACGAGCTGAAGGCAAAAAAATTTTGGTCAAAAGTTGCTGGTATTTCAGTTAGCCAATTTACTAAGAGTTACATAGCTAAGAATAAAATTAATAGCAAAAAAATTCGAAAACAATTGCACCAGTATGGCGTTTTCGCTATAAGAGTTCATGATGCCGAAATGCAAAGAAGAGTTCTTGGTTGGATGGCTGGCGTTTTAGGCGATAAGTTGCTATAATAAATTTGTTTAACATTCCGCGGTAGCTCAATGGTAGAGCGGCTGCCTGTGAATTGACGCAGCCTCCAGCGGAAACGCTGGAGTGAAAAGTGGGTGAATTCAGGGAAGCCTAACGGTTGAAATTTCAACCAATGGTAATCCTGAGCCAAGGGCCGAAGTTTCGGTCAAGGTGCAGAGACTAGGTGAGTACACCTTTAAGCGCCCACTACCTAAAAGTCGAGGCTTCGACTCAAGGTAATGAGATAGTCCACGCCTTGATGAAAATCAGGGGTAAGTGTAAGCAGTTGGTTGTAGGTTCGAGTCCTACCCGCGGAGCCAAGTTGTATTTTTTTGCGGTTTTGCAAGATAAAAGTAAGGTTTTCTCCAGTCCCATCGGGCTTTTTTGTTATCCCAGATAAGGTTCTCACAGAAAATTTCAACCATCTCTCTTTTGTTAGCAGGCGAAGCAACTCTAAATCTTTTAGTAATGTGTTTGATATTATCAAGGAATCTAAACATCAGGCTTTTTAACTCGTCTACGTAGTTCTCACATTTAATCTGGCTCTCTCTTAATAATTTAATCTTTTCTTCACTATCTTTTTTGAGAGTATTGTATGTTGATTTATCAATCTCTCTTTCAACTAAAGACTTGGCGTATTTTTTGAGATTTTCTTCTTCTGTGGCTATTTGAATCGCTAACCTTCTGGCTTGTTTTATGTATTTGCCTTTATCTTCTTGGCTGATTTCAAAAACATACTCTCTTAGTAGCTGCCACCTTTTTTGGTTGATTTCTATGGTCTCAAAAGCCTCAGCAAGATTTTCTTCTAAATCTTTTTCATTGATGTATTGGACTTTGTGCAAGCGGTTGCACGGAAGCTTTTTCTTACCACATCGGTAATAGGTATTGCCCTTTTTATGAGTGCCTGACATAGGTTCTTTGCAGTTTTTGCACAATATCAGACCTGTGTAAGCATATTCTCGGTGGGTTGATTTTGGGTGCTTCTTTTTTTCAAAAACCCTTTGGACTTTATAGAATAATTCTGTTGAAATTATCGGTGGATATGCTCCAGGATATTTTTCACCTTTGAAAATAATGATTCCAGTATATTGAGCGTCTCTTAATCTATTGCTGACTGTGTTTTTATGAATCCTTCCGTTATAATTTTTAGGAGACTTTGAGCGCAAACCAATTGAATGGGCGTAATCAGCAATTTTCTCAAGAGTGAATTGCCCTGTGGCAAATTCCTCAAAGATTTTTCTGACAAAAGGAGCAGTTCTTTTATCAAGAATCCATCTCCTTTTGCCTTTCTTGCCTGCACCCTTATAGCCTAAGATTGGTTTCTTTGATGGCTGCTTTTCAGTAAGAATTTTGTCTTTAGCAGCCATTTTAGACCTTAAGCTGGTGGCATCGCTCGAGTGCTTAGCCAAAGCAAATTCAATAGCGACCATCAATTGGTCAGTCTTTGAATCCGTGAAGGTTTTATCGTGGGTAAAGATTCTGGTGAATACATCGTCCTGTAAATACCACAAAATCAGTCCACCATCGCCAAAATTCCGAGCCAGTCTGCTAATTTCAAAACAGACGATTCCATCAACCTTGTCTTTATTGGCTTCAAGATAGTCAATCATTTCATTGAACCCATCTCTGACGTAGGCTTTGTAGCCTGTATGGTCATCTTGAAATGGCTCCTTGAGGAGCTTGAGACCCTCTCTTTTAATAATTCTATCTATAGCTCGCCTCTGGTATGAAAGAGAATTTAATTGCCGATTGGCTTTGCCTTCCTTAGTATCTTCAGAGGATTTTCGAAGGTAGGCTATGACTCGATATGGTCTATTTTCTTCTTGGTTGTCCATCTTTGATACCAACAAAAGTATCTAAATCTAATTTATAATCCGTGCCTACTTTTTTGCTTTTCTTTTGACCTCTTTTAACTTTTTTATACCTCTCATAGACCCTTAAATTTACTTGAGTTTCTGTAATCAATTTTTTGAATAATTCAGGAATTCTTTTCAAATCCAGGAGTAAAACTTCCAACTCTGAATTTTCCATTTCAGGAAATTGTTTTTTCAAGTCTTTCAGTATTAGTCTTTTTTTATGTGTATCTGAGAGTTTCTGCTTTCTCATAGTTTTTTATGGTAAAGATTCACACGCTAATCCGTCTTTATCCGCATCTAACCTGTGAATGTCATTATTTATTCCTCCGCATTTCTCAAAAACAGCTTGAGCTTCAATGTGAGTAGCAAAATCGGAGCAATTGTAGGCATTGGAAGAACAAATATAACCTGTTGTATCTGTTTGACCACTATCTTGTTGGCTACTGGTCGTTGGTGCTTGTTGTTGAGTAGCTGTTGGTTGTTGCCAATTCTCACAAATGTTACCCCAAAGACCTTTGTTTTCCTCTCTGGCTTTTCTTTCTGCCTCTCTAAACAGTTCTTGATATTTAACGTCTGGCGGATAAGTGCTTGATTGAGCAAAGCCTTCACGGACAAGATATTCATTAACAAAAACCCCCTCCACCCAAACGTAGCGTAGTAGTCTTCCGTATTTGTCCACCTCTGATACATCTTTTTCTATTTCTATTTCCTTACTCTCAACCAACTGTTTGTTTTTATCAGAAGCTTCCTTACCATAGCATTGAATTGGTTTACTAGGGTGAACTGTTTCAGGAGTGTCGATGCCAATATAACGTAGGGTTTTTCCGTTTTCTAACTGAATAGTGTCTCCGTCAATGACCTTAGTAACCTTTATCCTTTCTTTGTTTATAATGACTGGAATGGGGTTTACTAATTCTTCTTCTGCAGTGGGTTGAAGTGTAGGGTTTGTAGGAGTTTCTTCTTTCGTTTCAGTTTCAACATTGGCTTCCTGTTGTATTGTTTTTTCCTTTGGTGGAGAGGGGTTAGTTAATGCAGCAACCCAAGCAGAACCGAAAAGCAAAGTTATTGCACCAATGATTAAAGCAGAGGCTATTTTTAGCTTAGAGTTTTTAATCTTTTTAACAATGAAGTAAATTAAAAGTCCGCCAATAGTAAATGGAAGGAACGTTAATCCTAAAATAACCCAGATAATAACTGCCCACCAAGTTTTATACCACTTTTTATTTTCATTCATCTCTAGGTCTAATTATAACTTATAGGATTAAATGTAAAAGCCCAGATGCCACTTTTACCCAAGTGAATTTTGCTGGTTGTTTTTCCTCCCCAAGTTCCATCTGCTCTGCCTTCTTTCAGGTAGATATTTCCTGAGAAAGCGCCAGAAACATTGAAATTCTCTCCATAATACTCGCAAGTCCCGCTTAAATCTCCTGAGACATCTGCATAGTCATTCCATTGATTAACTCCTTTCACAATTCCCGTTCCTGTCCCATTGCAAATTCCCGACACTTCAACTGCTATTGTTCCTCCTTCGGCTGAAAAACTTACTGAGAAATTGACTGGAGAACCCCCAGGAAATAGCCTAGCTGAACCTGAACCTGTAATCATTTCGCCACCAGATTGATTTATTGAAGAAAAATTAGTGGGTTCAGGATTTAATTGCGAGGAAGTTGGCGCTTGTGAAGATGTTGGCGAATTAAACGAAGGAGAACCTTCTGTAGTCGCTCCTTTAACTTTTTCATTAACTGATTCTTTAATGCTTTCGATTTCATCTCCAATTTCTTTCAGTTCTTCTTTTTGTTTATCAATTATCTCTTTAATCTCTTTAATTTCATTATCTATTTTCTCTAACTCCTCTTTCTTAAAAGATTTAAGGATAAGGCTAAAGGATAATGTATCTTTTGCCTTTTGGAACGTCTCAGAGGCTTCCTGATAGTCCTTAGAGGCTTTTTGCTCCTCTGCTTGCTTGGCATATCCATTGAATCGGTGTAGCCTTATAGTTTCATTTCCGAAAACGGGAGTTGCCAATAATAGAAAGAGCAAAACAATAGCTAATTTTCTGCTTAAAAACTTAATTTTTGCCTTTTTAAAGACTTTTTTCAGCATATTTAGAAACTTTCTTTCTTCTCTATTATACCAGAAACCATACTTATAGTCTCTGGATACATAGTCTTTATTACGGAATACTTTACTTAATGACATCAATACAAAAACAATTTGGCGAAAAGTTACGGAAAATCAGAATCGCAAATGGTTTAACTCAAGAGTCTCTAGCGGGTAAAGCAGGACTACATTTTACCTATGTTGGGCAAGCCGAAAGAGGCGTGAGGAATGTTACCCTTGACACCCTATGCAAACTTGCGAAAGCCCTTAAGGTTAAAGGTGGGGATTTGCTACCTTTTTAGCGTGGGGAGATTGAGTAATATTTTCTGATAGGACTTCGTGGACTGCTTCAATTAGCTCAGGAGATACTTCTGCAAGTCTGTCGTCTGTTCTCGGTTTCATTCGGAAATACCTTATTATCGATTCTTCTGGATATAGTTTTCTTTCTGTTTTTAGCCCCAAAACAATCATTCTAAGCAAAAGGCTTGTTTTCAACTCAGATGGTTTTCTGGTCTTAAAATATGCTTTTAATCCATCTATACCCACTTTTTGTAAGTATCTGGCAGTTTCAGAATGCCTTTTAATTAGTTCTTTAGTTGAACCTACAGTTTCTTCAATTGCAGTTTCTCTAGCTTTCTCCCAAATTCCATCTTTTGTCTGCTTCCATTTTCTAATCATAGAAACCTTTTTTACCCTACTGAGGCTGACACCATATTTTTTGGCTATCTCATTGAGAGTTATTTTTTCATCTGACAGGTAATCTTGGAAGGCTTCTAGCCAGTTTATTTTTACTTTACCCATTTTTCTTAGGTGTGCAACTCTTGCACAAATACGTAAATTTGGTTCACTATTGGTTCACAATTATTATAAAAATGATACAAATATAGTATAATTGATTAAAGGATTAAACTAAAATGGCAACAGAATATTCTTCCATTATCAAACACGTCTTAGAAATTAGACTTAAAAAGAAAAACTTCTCTTTTCTCGATTTTAGGGGAGAAATGATAGATTACCTTTTATCTAAAACAGGATTTGAGAGGATAAAAATTTCAAACAACGGTGCAAGAATAGATGTTGTTTCAAGCGACCTCTCAGAAATCTTTTTTTTCAGCATCGAAAACTTCGGGCTTCAAATAGACGGAGCAGACGATTTTAAGCAGTTTAACGAGAAAGTTAATCAACTTTTTTCACTAATTGAAGGCTTCGGAAAATACAAATTCAGTGATGTTGTAAGAGTGGGGACAAAAAGCTCGGTTTTTTGTCACCAGAAAGGCAAGAGTTTAGAAGCGGTAAAACAAAAATATACAGACTTAATGCTTTCTGGGTATAAGAAGATTGAAAAGGCAACAGGTGCAAGTTTGAAAGACTTAGCCTTTACTTTTATGGATTTTGAGGAGGGGTTAGGGAAAACCCATATTTTAACTGGTCCCGTAACAAAAGATGAAGTAATTACTAAGTTTTTCGGAATGCACCAGAAATATCAAGATTTCAGCAAAAAGGTCGGAATTTTCTATGATATCGACTATTACCAGGAAAAAGAGAAACAGGTTGAGCTCGAGGATTTAAAAGAACAAATATTGAATAATGTTAAAACAATTGAGGAAAAATTTGATGGTTTTTTAAAGCTATTTGAGAGTAAAAAAGATGGAAAATGAATCAATCAATGCAACAAAAGGAGCAGAGGTAACTGAAAAAGACACAGAGCTTATTCAGCAGGCAGAGGTTTCTTCCTTAGATAAGGTTGCAGAAGACAAAACTACTTCAGGAAAAGGATTGGGAGACATTCGTCTTTGGGCAGGACTTTATAAGGGAATGGTCGAAAATTTACAGTTTACAGTGTTGCTAGTTGCTGTTATTGGCTATATCGTTGTTGCCTCATTTGGAGAAATGAAAACCATAGACCAATTTTTAAGATACATCGTTTTTCTAACAATTGCCTTTTTTCTTTATAAGTTTGTAGGATTAAAGGATTTAAATTTTAAAGTAGATATTTCTAAAAGAAGTTGGTTTTTCATTGTTACATACCTATCGCTAATAGCTCTGGTAATTACAAAGTATTTTAGTTATATAAGGTCTTTTCTAGGATTTGTTTTGAAGATTCTTTCACCAACCCCAGGCTCGTTAGGTCAGTAGTTCTAGTTCTTCCTTGCTACTAAGTAATCGATATTTTTGTAGCCTGTTTCTGGGTAATTTCGAGCTTGTTCGTTTATTAAGACAGTGTTAATGTAATCTAAGTCCAACCTCATTACCTCTTTAACATAGAAGGTTCTCACAGGATATAGTCTTCGGAGCTAGGATGAATTTTGACTCCAGGAGTCTTCCAGATAGATTGTAATATTAGGCTTTTTGTTAGGTTCTAACCTTGGAGAAATTGACGGCACCTTACAGCGAGTTTATATAAGCAGCGGCTGCTAGCAACGATTCGGGATGTTTCTCGGCGATAAGATCGTCTCCAACTAAATATTCTTTTATCCCGAATCCAACGATAGTTCTAGACAATACTTCTTCAACCACCTTCGCTTGAGTTTCATTTAATTCTACATCTTTTGTGCATAATTCTAGAAATCTAAGCCTTTCTCTGGTAAAAAGTCTTTGAAAGTGTTCTGACGAAGATGGGTCAGCCGTAGTTTCAACGGAAGGAAAATTTTCATACTGAACGCCATCAATTAATTTTGCGAGGTGGGGTTTTTCCTTTTTTGCTTGCTCATATCTGTCTGCAAAAGAAGTATGTTCTGTTTGGTTTCCTTTTTCAGTCATTTTTTTATCACCTCCTTCTAAATATTATTTTATCACTCCTCAGCCTCCTTTTCAAATAAGTTTAAACTTTTAGAAGAAATTCAACTTAGAGCCAGCAAGTTTTGATCCTGCTGCATAATTTCCTTTGGATATTGTGTAATCTCCGTCCACCTCACGGTTCGAAAATCGTCCCATCCGGCGAGTCAAGAAATTAAATAACTAACGATAGGCCTAGGTTTCCGTAGATTGTTTTAATTTGTGTTAAGCTTATTTTTATTTCAACTTTCCGGTGTCGGAATAAGTCAACTAGGGGGAGCAAATTTTTAAAGCCCAGTTGAATGGGCTTTTCTGGTTTAGTATAATATAGGCCTATGAATAAAGAGATAGAAATTAGAATTAGGCCTTCGGAAACAGCGAAAGTATCCAGGTATACTGAAGACCTTAGAAATGTTCTTCTCCGAAGTGAAGGAGTGAGTTTAGAACAAGCTCTTGCCGAGTGGGCAGACAGAATTATTGAGAGGAGATTTGCCTGGCTTGAGCAAAACAAAGATTGTTTTGCTCATTTGGAGGGAACAGAAGTCAAAAAAGGATTTCAGTTAGTCCTCTTTGAATATATGGACATTTCTCCTGAGGAAGTGCCAATTATTGAAGAAACAGAAACAAAAATTACTTGGCACGCATACGATTTTTGTCCTTATTTTGAAGCAATCAAGGCATTGGGAATGGATACGAGGATTGTTTGTAAATACGCCCTAGAAACTCCAGTGCAGGTCCTTCTTAATGCTTTAAACCCAAGGCTTCGCTTTTCTAGAAATTATAAAAAAGTAAGACCCTACTCAGATTATTGCGAGGAAATTATAGAATTAGTTGAATAAAACTAAACTAATTCTGGTATCTTTCCAAAGGCCTCTTTGCCATTTTTAGTTTAGTTTATCGTCATTAAAACCTAGAAACTTGACTTATAGGATGTTGGAATGTATACTGACGGAAATTTATAAATCTATGGACTATGATAGAAAATCCTGAAATAAAATTCGGCATGTTTACTAGCCTTGAAGGCATAGATTTTACAGGTAAAACCCCTATTGCTCGTTGGCTCAGAAGAGATTTGCTAGAACGAGGTTTTGATGTGACTTTGACTCGCGACCCACCGTATGGATTGTCACCTTGGGATAGATTTCAGGAACATTTTGAGAGAGGCGAGGATTTGACCCACATTTCTGAAGCCTTTCTCCTTTTGACTGCTCGCCTGGATAATTATGAAAAATTTATACTTCCAAAATTACAGAAAGGAGCGGTAGTTATAGCCGATCGCTTTCTTGATAGCTGGTTTGCTTATCAAAGTGCAAGACTTGCAAAATATTTTGGGAGTGAGGAACCTGCTTTGAGGTTTTTAGTGGGGCTGAACCAGAACCTTGTAGATAAAGGCTTGTTGTCATTTCCTAATTTAACTCTATTGATAGACAACGATCCAGCACTTGCAATGCAGAGAGCCAAAGATGTGAAAGTGCTTTCTAAATATGAGGTGATGAATACGCAAGTGCGAGTTGCATTGCAGTATCAGAGACTTGTACAGCTGTTCCCAGATAGAATCAGAGTGATTGATGGAAGAGAGAAAAAAATACCAGAAGTTTATGAAGAGGCAAAACAGATAGTTTTAAAGGAGGTGAAAAAGCATTATGACTATTGAACGCGAACCATCTTTACAACCAAAGGACAGGGTGGAGGCCACAAAATTGCACTCTTGGACAGTGGAGCAGTTTGACGACTACCCTCTTATAATTGAGCCAGGAAACCAAGGAGTTGTGGATGAAATTTTGGATGAGGAAGAATGTGTCTATATTACTTGGGATAAAGATAAATTTTCTCACATGAGGAAATCGCTATCTTTCCAAGAGGCGTTAACTCTCAAAAAGATTGAAGAGCAGTCTTAGGGAGCAATAGAAAGTTTTATTTTTAATTTTTCTAAAGCAGTTCTGCGTATTGATAAACTATTTTTCTCCTTGCTTGTCATTTCGGCAAAGGTCTTGTTTTTTCCTTTTGGAATGAAAATGGGGTCCCATCCAAAACCATCGTTTCCTTTTGCTTGCTTTGCAATTTTACCTTCTACTTTTCCGCTTACGACAGTACTTTTCTTTCCATCAAAATAACACAAACTGGTTTGTGCAATCGCTCTTCTGTTGTCTTCATTTTTTAACAGTCGGAGAATACCTTGATTACCTAGGGTTTTTATAAAGTAATCTATGAATACACCAGGCAATTTTCCCCAAGCCTCAAAGGACAAACTTGTATCCTCAACTAAAATTGGCATTTTTACCAAAGAGTATGCAGCCTGAGCCTTTTTTTTGACGCACTCGGTTGGATCGAGTGTCTGTATCTCATCAATATTTAGCTTCTTAGGTTGTACCCTTATACCCAGTATTTCAATGGTTTCTCTGATTTTCCCTTCATTTGTTGTAACAAAAACAATTTTTTTCATTTTGAAATAAATCTATTATCCTTTATAGTATAGCGCAACTCCCAATCAGCAGCTTTTGTTATTCCTATTCTTTTTGTTGTTTCTATTTCAAGCTCTTCATTTGATCCCTCGCAGATAAGCAAGGGAGAATCGTCAGAAGTTAAATCCGCCCCATAAAGATTTAGGTCTATATCAAATGCCTGGCATAGTTTGCCTGGACCGTTTGTTAAATCAATATCTCTCTTGATGTGGGGCCCTCTAAATTTTCCCATCTCTTCTATTCCCATGAGTGGCTCTATTGCTCTTATTAATACGCAACCAGGATTGCCTACTTTTTCTGCAACAGTATTTAGACAATGGTATCCACGGATTTTAAAAACATAAGCATGGCCTGGTTCACCATAGAGAACTTTTGTTCTTTCTGTGCAACCAGCAGAAGCATGGGCAGCAGGATCATGTTCTCCAATGTATGCTTCTACTTCAACAATTTTACCTGCAATAATTTTATCTTCTATCCTCCGAACCAGAATTTTCCCCAGCAAATTTTTGGCAACCTCTTTTGTTTTTCTGTCAAAAAAACTTCTATCTAGAGTTCTTAATCTTAAATTTTCTGGAGATTGTGGTTGTAGATTTTCTACTTCCATTTCTGATTTCTGATATGCATTATAAACGATAGATTTACAATTTAAAAATGAACAAAAAATTTTGCCAATTATAAACTTATCCATAGTTTATCAAAAAAATAGCAAGTTAAGAAGTGGGTAAGTTAAGCAGCTATAGAGAGTAATTGTTGGGCTTGCTTCATTGTAAACTCAGGATATTCCAGATAAGTAATCCAGTCTGTTCTTCGGTATTCGTCCCATCGGTGGAGCTAGCTTTAGAAACTCAGTTTCCTGGGCTTTTTTGGTTTGATAGAATTAGATAATGTCAAGACTCTTTAATTTATTGAATGTTTACTATGGCTCAAACAATGTTTGGGTGGAGGTTGAGGATGAGTTGAAAAAAAGCGGGGCCAATATAACTTTTGATGACTTTTATAATCCTTTCAAAAATTTGGTAATCGGAGTACTTTCTCAGAATACCAGTGACAGAAATTCAGTAAAAGCCTGTGTTGGTCTTATCAAGCAGTTCAAAAAGATAACGCCGCTGGTTCTTGCTAAAGCTCCTTTTGGACAAATTAGAAATGCCATTAGGCCAGGAGGATTGTACAACTTAAAAGCAAAGAGAATAAAAGATTTATCACAGGCGATTTTAGATAGATATGCTGGAGATTTAACTAAGATTACAAGGCTTGGGAAAAAGAAAGCAAGAGAGGAATTGTTATCATTTTCTGGCATAGGTCCAAAAACAGCCGATGTTTTTATTGGCTACTGCATGAAGAGCGGGGAAGCCTTACCTATAGACACAAATATCAAAAGGGTAGTGGTGAGAATTGGAATTGTAAAAAAAGGTGCTAGATATGACGAAATTCGGAAACTTCTTAGAAAAAGACTGCCTTCTGGAAAAGAATTGAAGGGACATGAATTTTTGATTAGACTCGGTAGAGATTTCTGCAAACCGAAAAATCCTCTCTGCAACGATTGCCCTGTAAAAGCAATTTGCATTTCAGTTAAAAAGAGGTTAGGCATCAATGGAAACTAAACTAGTCCGAACTTCGTTCACTGCGGGGAGCCAACACGCGTTTGATATAATTTGAGTGTGAGAAAACTTATCTTTTGGTCACTTCTTGTAATTGCTGTCTGGTTTTTTGTCCGATTTGTTATTGGTGGGCCCGAGGATGATTGGATTTGTGTTGAGGGACAATGGGTGAAACACGGGTATCCCTCTGCTCCAATGCCAGAGAGAGAATGTGATAATTAGAGCCTAGGAGGAAATAAAATAAGTTCTAACTTCGTCCACACTTCGGTTTCACTCAGTGTAAACAATTTTCAGAAAGCCTATTTACTGGGCTGTTTTGGTGGTTAAAAAACCCCCACTTGAATTTTTCTTTTAAAGGAGTATACTCTAGATTAGTTATTTAATATTTTTTCTTTCTTGCGTCATTTAGTTTTCCATAATACTAAAAACATTGTCCAGGCGTTACTGCGAAACACAGTTTTGTTTTATATATTCCTTTCAAAGGAGGTGATTATTAATGGCAGATAAAGATAAGACAGTAGTTGAAGAACCAGTTGAAGAACCAAAGGCTGAAGAACCAAGCGATACGGCTACTCCAGCAGGCGATGCAGCCGTGTCGGCAGGAACCGACCAACAGGGTCGCCAGCTTTATAATGTAACTTGCGCTGATTGTGGAAAGCAAACCCAAGTTCCCTTTAAGCCAAGCGGGGATAGGCCAGTTTATTGCAGGGATTGCTATTTGCAAAAGAGGGGAGGAGAGGCTGGTGGAGGTATGAGCAGAGGACCAAGAAGGTAAGACGGCACGACTCCTAAAAAAGCAAGAAGACTCAGAATGATACAAATTAACGTAGCGTGTTGGTGTAGATTTTTATTGACTTTTATGTTAGAATTCAATGTTGATATTTTTAGGCAGCTTTCTTTTGGTCTCCAGGCCTTCAAAGGAGCTTCCATATTTTTTGAAAGGAGGTGAAAAAAATGAGTGTTAAGCTTTATGTTGGTAACCTTTCTTATGAAGTGACTGGTGATCAATTGGGTGAGTTGTTTGCTCAGGCAGGTAAAGTTGTTGAAGCGACTGTAATCACTGATCGGTATTCTGGTCGGTCAAAGGGTTTTGGTTTTGTAGAGATGAGTAGTGCAGAAGAAGCCAAAAAGGCGATTGAAACCTTTAATGGCAAAGACTTTCAAGGTCGAGATATTGTGGTTAATGAAGCCCGACCCCGAGAACCCAGAGAATTTTCCGGCCCACAGAAAAGGTTTTAAGCAAGCCGCAAATTTTCCATTAGGATTGAGTAAAAACGAAGGTTGTGAATGGTGGCTAGCCGCATAGCGGTTATTTCTTCTGTCCGAAAAAGATGGGCAAGATAAGCCCTGGTGTAACGGCGGCAAAGTAGACAATCACAAGCCCGACTAATTGGTCGGTTGTCTTGATAATGTTTTTCCTTGTCAGGTGTAAAATATGAGTAAAACTTAGGTTGTCTAGGGTTAATTTTTTCAATGGAATCAGCATTGTAAACATAGAGTCGCCTGTGTCGGGCATCTCTAGTGGGTAAAACACAATCAAAAATATGGTAACCCAAATCAACGCAACCGACGATTTCTTCTGGCTTACCGATACCAAGGCCAAAAAGAAAATAGCCCTTAGGGGCGGCATCAGCAATACATTGGGCCACCTCATAATTAAATTTCCCTTCTTTGGTAATTGGCCAGCCGCCGAAACCAAAGCCGTCAAAGCCAATCTCAGCCAATTTTTGGGCACACTCCTTTCTTAAATCAAGATATTCTCCGCCTTGAACTACGGCTAGAATATAAGGCAGAGGAGAGTATTTTAAAAATTCTTTTTTGCAGCGTTTGGCCCAAAGGATGGTTCGTCTGACAGTTTCTTTGGCTTTTTCATAGCTGGCTTTTGGTTCGGTGAAGTCATCCAAAACAACCACCATATCAGGTTTTAAAATCATTTGAAATTGAATCGATTTTTCAGGAGTAAAAACAATTTTTTTGCCACCTTGAGGGTGAAAAGTAACACCTTCATCAGCCACTACGCCCCTCTTACTGGTTTTAGCCAAAGACATTACCTGGAATCCACCAGAGTCAGAAATGACGGCACCTGGCCAAGACATAAAACCGCGAATGCCACCGTGTTTTTTGATGACTTGGCGACCAAGATTACGATAAAGATGATAGGTGTTGACTAAAATTCCTGGGGTTTTGGTATTTTGGATGTCTTTGGAGTCAAGGGTTTTGACCACTGCCTGGGTGGCGTCCGGGAAAAAGACGGGTAAAGGGATTTTACCCTTAATGGTTTTGAAATATTGAGGTTTTTTCAAGACTTAAGCATTATACAACTGTTGTGTCTTTTCTGCTAAAATATAAATCAGAAATGAAATAGCTCAAAAAAATTTTGCCAATTGTTGTTATAATGCTAGTTGTTACTGGTTTAATCATAGGAGGTTTAATGTTGACTAAAAAAAGCAAACAAGATAGTTTGGAAGAAATTATTATTCGGATTGGTTATGCCCAAATTAAGCCAAACGCTGATATGGGTGAGCGGGTAAGATTGGCTGTTGAGCAGAATAATCAAAAAGCCCGCTTGGAGGGGCTTGAAGATGATTTAAATCCAGAAGTTCTTGATTTGGCGAAAGTGGAGGTTTTTCTTGAAGGGTTGCCAAAGTTACCAGAGGAGATTTTAGGGCAATTGCGGGGTAGAGTTCTTTATCTTAACGCGCCGACACTTTATCTAGGGACAGCCACTGGTATCACTGCCGAGACTCTTAGACAGGGATACACTTTGGTTGTTTCCCAGGTGGCTCAAGGAGGGGTTGTTCAACCTACCTTAAAAGCAACGGTTGATAAAAACCGAGCCCAAGATTTGGTTATGCGAGCCCGGCCAGCCACCGCTGCTTTTAATCAAAAAGTAGAGAAATTGGAGGCCACTGTTGATAAAGATTCGGCTTCTGAATTGCGCCAGCTTTCTTTGGCTCGATCACAGCGCTTTGCCGTTTCAATTGTTTGGAAAAACAACAGTTTGGCTTTGTTGCAAGTAGAACCTGAGAATGAAATTTTTAAAGCCGACGCAGAAAAAGCTAAAAAAGCAGCTGCCGAGTACGTCGCTCCTTCTTGGATTGGCATGCCTAAGGAGTGATAATCGTGGCTTCGGTGGGAAAAATGCAGTCAAGACAGTATCTTATTCCTAAGGGATCAATGATAATTTGACGCTCTTGAAGTTCTTTGTTTTCTGGCGGGGTTTTATTAGTGGCTAGCTGGCCGGTAGTTTTGTCAATTTCCACAAATTGTTTAAGATTTTCAATTTCACCAGGCACATTATCTTTTAAGAAATATTCAAATCTGGTTTGGCAAGGTGATTCAGTTTGGGGTTTTTTGCCAGAAAGAGCGCAAACATGACTGCCAACGATACCTTCAGGTTTTAGGGGCCATTGTTCTTCTTTGCCCTCGAGGGTATGACGCATAATTTTATTCCAGATAGGCGAAGCACCAGTGACACCTGAAGCAACCCAGCTCATTGGTGAATTGTCGTTATTGCCGACCCAAGTAACGACTAAAATTGAAGGTGTCCAGCCGATTGTCCAGTTGTCACGCAAATCATTGGTGGTTCCGGTTTTAACTGAAACTTCAGGATGGTTTTTAACCACCAACCAAGAGCTTGCACCGAAAGCGGCTGACCGGGCGTTGTTGTCTAGCAAAATATGGTTGATTAGATAAGCAACTTCCATGGGTAAAACTCTTGGCCCTTCTTTTTCCGGATGCTCGTAAAGGACTTTGTCGTCTCGAGCTTCAACTTTTTTAATGGCCCATAAGTCTTGGCGAATGCCAAGATTGGCAAAACCGGAAAAAGCTTGAGCCATATCATACATCATCACCTCTCCGCCGCCCAAAGTAAGCGAAAGGCCATATTGAGAGGGGTCTTTGAAAGTGGTGATGCCCATTTCTGTGGCTTTTTTAATAAAATCCCCAAGCCCGTTTAAAGCCAAAACTTTAACGGCCGGAAGGTTGTAAGAACTGCCCAAAGCAAAGCGAGCCTGAACCGGGCCGTGAAACTGGCCATCATAATTGACTGGGCAATAAAATGGTTGGCCAGTGACTCGAAAACAGGTGGGAATGTCGTTTAAAACCGTGGCCGGAGTGATAAGTTTTTTTTCTAAAGCCAAAGCATAGTTGATTGGTTTAATAGCTGAGCCTGGTTGGCGAGGCCGAAGAGTTACATTAACATTACCATCAATTTCTTGATCAAAGTAATCCTTTGAGCCAACCATGGCCAGAATCTCGCCGGTTTTGGGATTGGTGACCAAAGCAGCGCTGTTGCTTACTTTTAGTCTTTTGAGTTTGGCTACTTCTGAGGCAATGGTTTGTTGGCTAAAATTTTGCAGGTCTAAATCTAAAGTGGTGGTTACTTTCAAACCACCTTGTTCAACCACTGCTTGACCATATTTTTCAACCAACAAGTCTTTAACATACAAAACAAAATGGGGCGCTTTAATGCCGATGGCTGCGGGAGCAAAATTTAGTTCTTCTTTTAAAGCTTGCTCCGAATCTTGCTGTTTAATATAACCTTCCTCAGCCATTCGTTTTAAAACTCTTTCTTGTCTAAGCTTGGTCAACTCAGGGTGGGCGCCAAAAGGAGAAAATCGGGTAGGTGAGGCAGGTAAGCCAGCCAACAAGGCTGTTTCGGCGAGGTTTAAATCGCGGGCGTGTTTGCCAAAATAAGTTTGGCTGGCTGCCTCAATTCCCCAAGCAGTGCCGCCATAAGGAGCTTGATTAAGATACATTTGGAGGATTTCGTCTTTGGAATAGATGATTTCTGTGCCAAAAGTCAAAATTGCCTCCCTTATTTTCCGTTTTAAAGTTCGTTGGGGGGTCAAAAGAGCGTTTTTGACCAGTTGTTGTGTTAGGGTTGAGCCGCCTTGTAAAGAGCGGCGAAAAATAGTATTGTAGATGGCTCTTAGCATACCTCGAAAATCAAAACCGTGGTGACGATAAAAGTCTTTATCTTCTGAGGCGATTGTCGCCCATTTAACATGTTCAGGTAAATCAGCCAATTTGACGGGAACGCGGTTTTTTTCAGCATAAATTTCGTAAAGAATTTCACCGTTACGGTCAAAAATTAAAGTCGAAGCGGGGTAAGGATAAGAAGAAAGTCGGGTTGGTGAAGGCAAGTCTTTGAAAATGTAGATAAAAGCAATCAAAAAAATCACCAAAAAAGCAACAAGCATCCGGTGATGTTTAAGAAACTTTTTCAGCTTTTCTTTCCTTTTTTTCTTTTTTGGTTTTGCCATTCTGGTATAATTATTGATGATATTATACTATTTAAGAAGTTATTCTATAAAACGAGATGATTTTTGATAAAATCTTACATCGAGAAAAACTTTTTCCTAAACACGTTTTAGCTTTATTTTCCTTTATTTTCATTTTTTGGACTTTTTATCGCTATCTGCCTGAACCGCCAGTTTGGGTAAGTGAGCTAATTTTAAAACCGATTGTTTGGCTTGTACCTACTTTTTGGTTAATAAAAAAGATTGAGAAGCAACCGTTAACCTCAGTAGGGATCACTAAAAAAAATTTGCTCCCAGCTTTTTATTGGGGGATTGGTTTGGGGATTGTTTTCATTTTAGAAGGGCTTTTAACCAACGTTTTGGCCTTTAAAGGTTTTCAGTTGACGACTTCAGAATTCAGCTTGTTGAGTTTTTTAGCCGCGATTGTCCTTTCTTTTGCCACCGCTATTTCTGAGGAAATTGTTTTTCGAGGTTATATTTTTAACCGGCTAAGGCATTTTTGGAAAAAGGCGTGGCGAGCTAATTTTTTGTCTTCTTTGCTTTTTGTTTTAGTTTATTTACCAGTGGCTATTTTTGTTTTGGGTTACACACCCTGGTTGATGTTGGTCTATTTAGTTTTTGTTTTTATTTTTAGTTTGGCTTCTGGTTTTGTTTTTAGCCGGACGAATAACATTGTTGCCAGTATTTTATTGCATGTTTTTTGGTCCTGGCCAGTGATTCTATTTAGATAAATAAAGCTGAAAGGAGGGAGGTGAAAAAAAATGTTTAAAAAAGCGGTTTTGATTACTGCGGTTTTGATTTTTGCTTTTGGGATTTTGGCGACTTCGGTTTTGCGGACTTCAGCCCAGACTCATCAGCCTGAAGAACAAATTACCAGCGAGAGTTACCAAATTCTTCCGGCGGCAACTGAAAGCGGCCAAACTCCGGCAGATTATTACTTACCATATCCAGGAATTTTGCCTGACCACTTTCTTTACCCAATTAAGATGATTAGAGACAGAATTTTGGTCTTTTTTACCACTGACCCACTTAAAAAAGCCGAGCTTTTTTTGTTGTTTGCTGATAAAAGAATTGGGGCAGCCAAAAATTTAATTGAAGGGGGGAAGAAAGAATTGGGCGTTACCACCCTGACCAAAGCTGAGAAGTATTTGGAAAAGGCTGTTAGCCAAGAAAAAATGGCTCGAGAAAAAGGAAAAGATACCATTGCTTTTTTGGAAAAGATGACCAAAGCATCTTTGAAACACGAAGAGTTGCTTTTAGAGATTAAAGAAAAGGTTGATGAATCAGCCCAGACTGCTGTTGACGACGCTCTTTCTTACTCTCGGCGGGCCTACGAGCAAGTGACAGAGGTTTTAAAAGAATAGAAAAACAAGGTTTATCGGTGTAAATAATCTTGATGATACAGTCTGACTAATTAATTGGTGGTTGACAACTTTGGGGTGCCCGTTGCTATCATATTTTATCTTTGAATAATTAGCAAGCTCCTGCCGGGCAGGCAAGGTTTTCTATGAGTATTAAAAAAGTTAAAAAACGAGACGGTCGGATTGTTCCTTTTAATCAAAGGAAAATCACCAACGCCATTTGGAAAGCAGCCGAATCTGTTGGTGGCAAAGACAAGCAAAGGGCTAAATATCTTTCTGATAAAGTGGTTAAGATTTTGGGGAACAGATTTGGAGGCCAAGCTGTTGCCACCGTTGAACAAATCCAGGATATTGTCGAGAAGGTTTTGATGAGACATGGCCATTACACCACGGCCAAAGCCTATATTCTCTATCGAGATCTTCACACTAAACTTCGGGATGTCAAATCTTTAATTGACTCTGATGAATTAGTGGGCAACTATATTAACGGTAGTGACTGGCGGATTAAAGAGAACAGTAACATGGCTTATTCGCTTCAGGGGTTAAACAACCACGTTGCTTCCGAGATTTCCAAAACTTACTGGTTAAACAAAGTTTATCCTAAAGAGGCTAGAAATGCTTATCTTTCTGGCGATCTTCATATTCATGATTTGTATATTTTAGCCCCTTATTGTATGGGCTGGGATTTGTATGATTTGCTAGTTAAAGGGTTCAGAGGGGTACCCGGTAAGGTGGCTTCAGCCCCAGCCAGGCATTTAAACACTGCTTTAGGTCAGCTGGTCAATTTCTTTTACACGCTTCAAGGGGAAAGTGCGGGAGCGAATGCTTTTTCTAATTTCGATACTTTGCTTGCTCCTTTTGTTTGGGCGGATAAACTGAATTACAAAAAAGTTAAGCAAGCAATGCAAGGTTTTATCTTTAATATGAATGTGCCGACCAGGGTCGGTTTTCAAACGCCTTTTAGTAATGTCACTCTTGATTTGGCACCGCCAGTGACATTAAAAGACCAAGCCGCCATTGTTGGTGGAGAACCGATTAACAAAAAATACGGTGATTTTCAAAAAGAGATGGGTATGATTAACCGGGCTTTTGCTGAAGTGATGGCTGAGGGAGACGCTGAGGGTCGGGTATTTACTTTCCCTATTCCCACTTATAATATTACGAATGATTTTGATTGGGGCAGTCCGACTTTAGAGCCGGTTTGGGATATGACCGCCAAATATGGCATTCCTTATTTTTCCAATTTTGTCAATTCTGACATGAAACCCGAAGAGGTGAGGTCGATGTGCTGCCGACTTC
>Ga0307380_10001242_pt1 | contig 38159 bp, 28 predicted proteins | sample UN3MG_FD_202239 | JGI IMG/M metagenome (GOLD analysis project Ga0307380, IMG submission 202239) | Soil microbial communities from Risofladan, Vaasa, Finland - UN-3 | ecosystem: Environmental > Terrestrial > Soil > Coastal area > Acid sulfate soil | place: Finland: Risofladan, Vaasa | collected...
GTTTCAAGCCCGGAGGTTTCTGCCCAAGGTAAGGACCTGTCAAGACCGGGAAATCATCCTGCTGTGCGTTAATACACGGAGCCAATGTGGCGGATATCAGAAGCACAACACAAATTGCCTTAGATTTCATTGTTTAATAACCTCTCTTCCGTTTCTTATCTACTAATACTAATACTAACCAGCGACTTCCACTAACAGTAGAATAAGCCATTTTAACACTAAAATCGAATTCCAAAAGAGTTTGGGGAGAGTGAGGTCCACCCCGCCATGAATATTGACCCCGCCGCTCGGTGAGGTTATCTTAGATCCATTAATCCACGCAGATACAGAGGAAAACGAGGGTCAATGGACCCCACGGCAAGCTGTGGGCCACCCGGCGGTCTCGGATATGGTCGGCCACACCATACCGGAGAGGATAGACTAATACCTGGATGACACCCAATGTAACACCACAGCGAGGACGCACCGACTACGCTACATCCGGGGGCTGATGATGGAACACCTCATTGACGTCAAGGGTATGGGCTTTGAGCAGGTAATGGCCGACAGTGTGACCAGAGACGCCGTCTGTCAGGAGATGATGGTTTGGCGAACGTTACTGAAAGGCCGCAACCAGCCTCCAGTTGACTAAAGGTCGCCATCGCCTTTGCTTCAACTGGAGAATAGAGAGATGGCTGGTCAGCAAATAACATGGGGCCAGAAGTACTATCGCGATATCCTCCAACGACTTCCATCAATCCTAGCACAGTGTGTCCTCACGGGAAACAGAAAAAACCATAGGAACTCGGGGAGAGTGGGGGCGGGTTTAGCCTTATAAAGGCGGAACATTGGTTCTTGAAAATCTGTATAACGGATGTATTTGAAGTTTCTGAGCTCAAACAACAGCCGTGCGGACAACTGGGACATAATAGTGTAGTGAATAGTCAACCCCGCTTTTCTCTCGCCTGTTCCTTTGTTTTGCCGTACCCGGCCATTAGTCTATCCTGTCGTTGGTCGTGGTTCCATCCGACCGTGTCGGTTAAAAGCTCTTCACGGAAAGGCTACGCTACTTCTTTGCCCGTTTCCACAGCTTTTGAAATTACTTTGGCACTTGCTTCATGGGGGCCATTGATTGTATCTTGTCCATTCTCCTACCGCGTAGGCCGAAGGTGCGGCTGGCCCAAACCGTCGCTGGATGACAAAAGGGAAGCAGCAGAGAGAGTTCCTAAATGAATGTACGAACGGCTACATACTTACTCGGCCTCGTAATTGCAGGATTATCCCTGTCCCACTGTGGCGGCAGCTCCGGTGGCGCCCGGGGTAACGGGGGCAACAACCTGGTACCAGCAGTTGAGGCGGTTCAGGCCGATGTCGGCTCGCTCCCGCTGATCGAACGGTTGAGCGGAGTGGTCCGAGCGAAAAACCAGGTTGAAATCTACACTGAAATCAGCGCGACCATCATGCAGGTCCACGTGAATGACGGCGACGCCGTCACCGAGGGACAACCCCTGATTCAACTCCGTGACACCGAATTTCGCGAGCGGCTGAAACAGGCTCGGGCCGGCTACCAGATCGCCATCGCGCAAGCAAGCCAGGCAGAGATCCGACTGGGCAAGCTCCGGTCCGACCTCGAACGCGCCGAAACCCTGGCCGAGAAACGGTTGGCCAGCGCGACTGAACTTGAGGCTGTTCAGACCGAGGCAGCCTCAGCCGAGGCCGATGTTGCCCTGGCCAAAGCCCGTGTCGAGCAGGCCCAGGCCACAATCGACGAGTACGAAGAGGCACTCGCCCGAACCGTGATCCGCGCCCCGGTCGCCGGAACGGTCGGTGATCGGAACGCCGAAATCGGCATGTCTGTCAACGGCAACATCCGCCTGTTCACCCTTGGCCAACTCGACACGCTGCGGATCGGCATTATCCTGACCGATCACATGCTCAATTATATCGAAGCCGGCCAGCGGGCCGAAATCCAGACTGCCAACCTGCCGTTCGGGTCGGCCGCCGCAAAACTCTCCCGCATCTCCCCATTCCTGCACCCGGTGACTCACAGCACCGACGCCGAAATCGATCTGCCCAACCCCGACCATCAGCTCAACCCCGGCATGTTCGTCACTGTCGACGTGTACTATGGCGAAAGCGAACAAGCCACACTCGTGCCGCTGAGCGCGCTGTACGATAACCCTGCCACCGGGGCCACCGGCATCTATGTAACGGCCGACTCCCTTGCCGGGGAAGCGGTCGAGGCTCACGAAGGGGACAAGTCGATCGCTCTCACTGCCCCTGTAGCGTTTGAATTCGTCCCTGTCGATGTGATCGCCAGGGGGCGGACCACCGCCGGAATCACCGGCGTGGAGCCGGGCAAGTGGATTATCACTCTCGGGCAGGACCTCCTCGGCGGCAAGCCGGGTGAAGCCCGGGTCCGAAAGGTGGATTGGAAATGGGTCGAACGCCTTCAGCACCTCCAGCGTGAGAATCTGCTCGAAGAGTTCATGGAACGCCAGCAGGAAGCCGCAACCGGCGAACCGACAACCTGAGCCGCTAATCACTTAACCGGTCTGACATAGTGGTCACAGCACGATGAATATCACGCGCCTCGCCGTCCATCGCCCGGTCGCCACCGCCATGGTGTTCCTGATCATTATCATTCTGGGCGTCATGGCCCTCCGCTATCTCCCGGTCGATCTCCTTCCGCAGATCGAATACCCCAGACTGAGCATCTCGACCTCCTATCCCAATGTAGGCCCGGAGGAAATCGAGACTATCATTACCGACCGCATCGAAAATGCCGTCGCCAGCGTCTCTAATATCGAAGAGGTACGGTCCAGATCCTCGGAGGGCCGCAGCCGGGTGACACTTGAGTTCGCGCAGGGAACCGATATTGATGCCGCCGCTAACGATGTCCGCGCGGCCCTCGACCGTATTCGCGATGACTTTCCGCCTGAAGTTGATCTGCCCCGCATCTGGAAATTCGACCCCGACAACTTCCCGGTCGTCATTCTCGGCGCCCATTCCAGTCGCAGCCTCGATGAACTGACCCGCATCCTCGAGCGTGAGATCGCCCAGCGATTCGAGCAGATCCCGGGGGTCGGCTCGGTCGATGTATGGGGAGGCGTCTACCGTGAGGTTCAGGTTCGTCTCAAGCGCGACCGCCTCGCCTCGAGCCGTCTCTCCGCCGCCGATGTCCGACAGGCGCTGCAGCGGGAGAACGTGACGCTCCCTGGCGGCGACATGCGCGAGGGAATCAGCGACATGTATCTGCGCACCCGCGGCGAATTCCGGTCGCTCGATGAGATCGCCGGCACCATCATCACCGTGGTCGACGGCAAGCCGATCCGCGTTCGCGATGTCGCCGAGGTTGTGGACGGCTACGAAGATATCAACCGGGTCGTTCAGATTGATGGCAAGCCGATGATCCGGCTGGGAGTTCAGAAACAGTCGGGGGCGAACACCGTCGCCGTCGCCGCGGAAGCCCGCAAAGTGATGGAGCAGATCAGCCGCGAGCGTGACGACCTGGAACTGCTGATCGTTATCGACCAGAGTCAGTTTATTCAGAATTCCATCAACAACGTGCAGAAGTCGGCGCTCTTTGGCGGTCTCCTTGCTATCTTCATTCTCTACCTCTTTCTGCGCAATGGTTCAACCACCTTCATTATTGCCCTGTCGATTCCCATCTCGATCATTGCCGCCTTCGGCCTGCTCTTTTTCAATGGTCTGACGCTCAACCAGATGAGCTTCGGAGGGCTCGCACTCGGTATCGGGCTGATCGTAGACAACTCCATTGTCGTGCTCGAGAACATCATCCGCTTGCGGGAGAATCGTCACACGCTTGAGGAAAGCGCGCTGACCGGAGCTAAGCAGGTGAGCGGCGCCATTGTCGCATCCACCCTGACCACGATGGTGATCTTCCTTCCCGTGGTCTTCATGCAGACTATCTCCGGCATGCTCTTTCGGGAACTCGCGCTCGTGGTCGTTTTTGCTTTGCTCTGCTCGCTGCTCGTGGCGTTAACCCTGGTGCCGATGTTGGCCAGCCGCTTCCTCCACCTGCGGGCCGGCGAGAAGACGACCGAGAACGAGAACTCACGGCTCGGTCGCTGGTTCATTTCCCTCCAGGAGGCCTACTCACGCCTTCTGGCGGCGGCGATCCGCCACAAGAAAATTGTCTTTGCCACGACCGGAGTCCTGCTGGTAATCACATTCCTCCTCTGGCCCCTCCTGCCGATCGAACTCGCACCTCAGACCGATGCCGACGAGATCGGGGTGGACTTGCAGATGGCGCAGGGAACGAATATCGCGGTCGTGAACGAATACCTCCAGGAACTGGACCGGATGGTTCGGACAGTCACCCCCATGGATCAGGTCCGCCATCTGACCGCCGAAATCCGTGGCGGCGACGCCGAGGTGGAAATCGCTCTTAAGGGGGCTGACGAACGCACCATGAACAGTTTCGTCCTCGCCGATCAAATCCGCCAGGCTGTTGTAGGTAAGATACCGGGCGCAGACATTCGCGTGTCGGCCCAGTCCGGTCTCTGGATGTTGCAGCGGCTGTTCGGATCGGGCGGGGGCGATGCGGTCGAGGTCGAACTGCGCGGTTATGATCTGGCGATCGCCGATCGCATTGCCAATGACCTCAAGCAAATCATGGATCAGGCGCCGGAAGTGGCCGATGTCCGGGTGAGCCGCCGCGAGGGGCGCCCCGAGCAGAACCTGATCGTTGACCGCGAGAAAATCGCCGATCTAGGTCTCTCGGTCCGACAAGTCGCCGAGGTGATCCAGACCAACATCGGCGGCAGCCGCGCCGGCGTCTACCGTGAAGGGGGAGAGGAGTTTCCTATCACGGTGCGACTCCAACCCGAAGACCGGCTCAGCACGCTCGATCTCAGCAACGTCTCAGTGAGAACCGGTGCCGGCCAGACCCTGCCGGTCTCGGCCGTGGTGCGGACTGAACGCCGCCGCGGCCCGACGGATATCGAGCGAATCAACGGCCGGCGCGTCACCTACATCTCCGCCAACCTCGAAAGCGGCGCCGCGCTCGGGGACGTGGTCGAGGATCTGCAAGCCAGGTTGCGGGATTACGCGCTCCCCGCCGGTTTCTCCCTGGTGTTCAGCGGCGAGTACGAGGAACAGCAGAAAGCGCAGCGCGATTTCCTGCTGTCGATCCTCATGGCCGTGACCCTCATTTACATGGTCATGGCGGCCCAGTTCGAACGGTTCCTCGACCCGCTCATTGTCATGGTCACTGTGCCTTTGGCGTTTGTCGGCGTGGTGCCGACCCTGCTCCTGACCGGTACGACCCTCAACGTGCAAAGCCTGATGGGTATCGTCATGCTTATCGGGATCGTGGTCAACAACGCCATCGTGCTTGTCGACTACATCAACATGATGCGCCGTGAACAAGACCTTTCCATACAGGACGCGGTTCTGCAATCCGGACGGCTGCGGCTGCGGCCGATCCTGATGACCACCTCGACGACCGTGTTGGCGATGCTGCCCCTGGCGTTCGGCGCCGGCGCCGGCGGCGAGATTCAGGCAGCCCTGGCCCGCTCGGTGATCGGCGGCCTGAGCATCTCGGCCCTCATCACCCTGATCCTGATCCCGGTCGTGTACATAACGGTCCATAACGCAATGGCCCGCGTCCGCAAACCGGCCGTCCGGGCCGTTCAACCCGCTGCGGAGTGATGGATCGGCGGCGGCTCCGGGAATAAGCGGGTGGATATAGCTCAGCCGTCTCAGGCGGCGAGGGTAATTCGGCAACAAGCAATCATGCTTACGCAGCGGCTGGAAGCGGGGCTGATTGGAGCGGAAGCACCGAATAAGCTGCGTAGCTGTTCAACGATGGCGACTATCCGTGCAGGGATTTTTTGCAGCGACTTCACTGTACGTAAATGATTTGCCTCCAATGACTGCCGCGTCCTGTTGAATAACATATCTTCACTTGAAACCCGAATTTCACCATAGTTTGGCGAGAGTGAGGTCGGGGCCGCTTTGACCATGCTGCGTTCTCGAATATCCAGTTGCGGAAATCGACTCGCAGAGCCCGCTTGTTCTTTATTAGGCTGCAGGCTTCATTATGATCCAGTTGATAAACTCGTCCCGCAAAGCCCGCCATAATCCTTAACCCCAACGGTTGGGGCCACCCTGTGCTCGTCATCGGATTCACAACCGACCGAGTACGAGCCGAGAAGAAAGACACCATCGCAGAGGGCGGGATACGCGGGTTCTCTAATCCGGAAGATCGTCAAGGACCTGTTTCATGCTCCGTTTATACTCCTTGAACGCGGTGCGCCCGGGATTGCTGAGACGAATGGTCGTGTGCGGCTTCCTGCCCTTATACCCTTTCTTTATCACAACGTAACCAGCATCCTCCAACTTGGCCAGATGAGTAGATAGATTACCCCACGTCAATCCGGTAATTCGCATAAGAAAGACGTAATCCACCGAATCAACCACATACAGATATGTGAGTATCATCAGTCGGGCCGGCGCGTGGATCACCTGATCAATGTGTTCCAGCGGGCTCAGGTCCGGATGCGATGATGGTTCGTTCATCTCATGCTTCCCCTGTGGTAACTTCTTCTCTGGGTGCGGGGTTGTTGCTTAGAAGACGAACGAAGACAAACAAACCGGTTAGAATCATTAGGGTCGCTGTTACCCCGAAGGTGATCGGGAAACCATGGTGGGACGCACTCCCGCGCACCCATAACCATTCACCGATCAGTGGCGATAGGCCGACCAGCAGGCCGTAAACGTATAGCCGGCGAAAATCCAAGAAGTACGCCGCGACACTGCATAACACTAGGCAGATTAGTCCAAAGAGCGCACTCGTTTCGCCACCCGATAGAGCCTCAGAGTTGAAAGATCTCCAAATTCCCAGGATTAACGCGATGATGTTCACGGTGAGCATCACCACAGTGAATTTGCGTAATCTCGTCTTGCGGGCTGAACCAAACCTTACTACCCCGACCCGGGGTTTGACAACGTGCTTGCGGATCAGCCAGATGCCCAGCATTACCATCCCCCAGAAGGGGACAAATACCACCGTACCCCAGAAATCTCCCAAACTCGGGGTTAGGAATGGGGCGATAGCCCATATCAGGAAAACACAGCCTATAAAAATGTCTAATAGACCGTCCTGAGTAGCGACCAGAAAGACCTGGCGCTCAGCCTTCTTCAGGCTAATTACATCACTCATAAATCACCTCTGCTTCAGAGTCGTGTTATCTCCAAAGAGTACTTTTAAATGCAAAGTACTTGTATCTATATTGACGTAACAGGCTGCGAAGTGTTGCAAGTTTTTTGAAGGAAATTACTTGGCAGGGCGCCCCCCCTATGACTCACAAGCTATGTTCCTCCAACGACTTCCGTTAATTTTGGTGAAACACGGCTGTACTATGAAGTCGAAGTCCGCAGAAGTATTGGGAGAGTGATATCGGGCCCGCCATTACTCTCACTGCGGATCAAAGATCAATTCAACAGTTCTGGGTATTGAATAGACAACCCCGCCATATTCTCGATCATTTCCTGCGGCCACATAAACAGGATTCGCCCCGGACTGCATCCTCAGTGCTACGGTGTTAGATAACTCGTCGCAGCGCCAGGGCTACTTCCCTGGTAATACCGGTGGGCGACGACAGCGAGAGTCTGACCACGGCACCCTTTTCTCTAAGGATTCTGCGGAGTTCATCTCTGCCGATCTCACCTAATGGTCGTCCGTTGATGCTATGAATAACATCCCCCGGACTCAATTGAGCTTCCTCCGCAGGTGAACCGGGGAGAATGCGTTCTACTTTCAAGGTTCCCTCATCAGTCTTACTGAATTCGATCCCCGACATATTGTATTCAAACGGTTCGGCGAAGTGACTGTTGGGGACGAGAATCATACGCTTATTCCTGTAATCAAAAGTGACATTGAACCTCCTTAATACGCCATTGCCGAGGTTGCCGTGCTTCTCCATTGCCGAAGGCCCGTGGCGCGGACCGGTCTGGAACGATGACATTACGCCGTGCAGTTCCAGGTCGCCGAGGCGGAGTGTGTTGATTCTTCCGACCTCACCATAGATTGGGCCGCTGACGGTTTTCCCGAGCAGTGTTTCAATAGAATTATCTGGTGGCACGATCGCCTCATGAGTTCCGACGTTCAACGAAACGGCGTGAGACGCACCCAGATCTACGACCAATTCCATGGGGGCCACCGCCCCGCCGACCATTTCAGCTGAGCACTTCAGAAACGGGAGCCCGTTTCGCATCAACAGAGGCAGCACCTCGGCATTGGGCGGCATCTGGAACTTATCAGGTTCCACCAGAATGATCTCGTATTTGTCGAAGTCAATTGTTATGGTAAACTGACTGAATAATTCAAACCCGATGATGCCATCGTCATCTCCGAGCATCGCCCCGAGATTGCCAGCCTCCGGCTCAACTATTGCCGACAAGTCAGTCAACTCCAGTCCGGGAAGGCTGAGGCTAACGCCCTGAGCGACGCTGGCCATTAGTGGCTCCTGGTTCCCGGGGTCGCCAGGCACGGGCATTTCGGCTACGAAGTTCATGCCCAATTGGTCCTTGTTTCCCTTCCCGATCATGATCAGGCCAGGCATCGGCATCCCAGTGTCAAGGATGAGCCGAACATTCGCCTTTCCATTTACCTTAGCGGCAAAAACGACATAGCCCAGATCCGGTGCGAAGGGGATTCTGGCTGTACCATCCTCAGACAAGAAGATGTGCTTCCCGGGTCCAGGTCCAGGACCCGGACCCTGTGCCTGCAGTGACATACTGCACACCAGAAGCAACATGAACAATGTTGTCACACCGTGACTCTTCATGGAACTGTCCTCCAGATTCTTGTACTACATGTTTATACAATGTTCTTATGAGCAGTGTTGAAATATGTTCCGGGCCTGGGAATGACTTAACAATAAACCACTACCGACAGTACGACAATCATGCGCTCGCCATAGTGCACAGAGCGTCAGGGGCAGGCATGGACTGACACGCCTAACCTCTTGCTGCAGTGCAGCTTATCGTGCAGCGGGGTGGTGCCGCCGGTCTCGCGGGTCCGCACCAAAGCAGCAATAGAGTGAGAGTTCACAAGAGAGGCAGATGCCCAACGGGTTCTGTAGTCAGCTTCATGTCCTGCGCTCTCCGGGTGTGAGGCCCACTGTGTAGACGGACGCTGGAGCCGTGATCAGATGATGCGCCTGAGTATCAATGATACTTCCTTCTCCTCGCTGTCGCGCTCTATGCGCACATTCACTACCGCACCCTCCTGTTTGAACATTGAGCGCAGATCGAGACTGCCATAGTCAGTGATCAACTTGTCGTTAATCCTGAGTATTTTGTCGCCTACCTGCAAACCTGCCTCCTCGGCAGGAGAACGTTCGTGAACCTGTTGAATTATGGCGTAACCCTGCAACGCAACTGCCATTACAAAGCCTGACATATCGTATTCGAAAGGAGTATCGAATGAACTGTTGGGCTCGACAAACAGCCGTCGCCGATGATAATCAAAGACAAGATTGAAACGTGACAGCAGCTCCAGTCCGATCATCGCCTCATAAATCGCCTGATCACGATGTTCCTCGGATACGTAACTTGCAATCAGATCGTTTATCCGATAACCCCCGATATCAATTTGCGGGAGTCGGGCGACAAATCCGCGAGTTTCCACGCGCTGTATATTGAAGCCGAGGCTGGCGGGTAGTTTCATTTCAGGCAGAGTGATATTATGTTCACCGCCAACTACAAGCTGTAGCCGATCGTTATAGCCAAGATCCATCAACAGCTTCATTGATATACTGCGTCCGTCCTGCATCTGCAGTGTCGCCGGAATTGACCAGGGACCAAATCCCAGGGGCTGCCATGGGATTGCGACGCCCTTGCCTCCATATTCGTAATTTCCAGGCTCCCTCAGAGTTATGATCATCTTGTCGAAATTTATGTCCACCACGAAATGCCTGAAAAAGGTGGCGCTGATCTGGCCTACGCTGCCCGACCACATGCTGCTATTGCCCGAACTGTAAGGCGTAACGACCGCAGTTTGTTCTATGAATGTCACACCGGGCAGTCCGACGGTAATTCCGGATGCAGTTTTGGAAACGAGCTTCTCCGAATCTTCATTGCCGACCCCGATTTCACCGTCATACACTAAACCCAGAGAATCAACTTCGGGACTGCCCCAGAAAAGGAGCTGGTCCCACATGTATCCGTCATCGAGGAGCATGTGAACCTGCCGACCGTTCACCTCACACAGAAAACGAATGTCGCCCCTGTATATATCAAAAGGGAATTGTATCGTGCCGTCATCTGCCAATATTCTATAAGCGCCGGGCGGCGGGCTTGTCTCAGCGCTGTCGCCAGCGCCGGTGTTACCAGACGCCAGAATAACGCCCGGTAGAATGAGCAGAATAGTCATACTATATATTCGAACCCATAGGGCAAGGGAGGGTGAGTGTGTGGTGTCATTTGATTTCACTGTGACCGACTCCTTCATTCTTAATGCCGCGTGCGAAAATATCCAGATACGTTCTGACGTACTCCTCCGGCTCGAAGTATGCAAACGAATAGGTTGATGAGTGCGCTCTGTTGACAATGCTCCGAAAAGAATACAGAAAGTGACTTATTGCCAGATCAACATTGAGATCGGGACGCAGAGAGCCATCGCTTAGACCGAGATGGAAAATCCTGCGAAGCCCTTCGGCCAATTCGTTGTTTATGGTCTGGAAAGACGCAAATATGTCATCGGTAATCAGTTTTCGATCGATTCCTTTGAAATCCCAGTAGAGCTGTAAACGAATTGAGCTGCGGTGCCGGCAGGTAAACGAATAGAGAGACTCACCCCATTTGATTATCTTTTGAAGTCCAGTGTCCGCCGTGGCCAGTTCCCTTTTCTGTTCGGTCCAGCGGGCTGAAAGATCTTCAATAAGGATCGACAGACTTATCTCGTCTCGGCTCTTGAAGTAGGCATAGAGAGTCCGCCGCGTGTATTCAGCGGCCGAGGCAATATCGTCCATACTGGTATTCTCGATACCTTTTTCATCAAAGAGTTGGCGGGCAGCTTCTAATATGAATTTCTTTCGGATCTCACGTTCGATGGCTTTTCGAGACATTGCGGCGCCTCATTCTCCAGGAAATTACACATAGCGTGCGATATGTTACATCATACGAGTATTGTTGGTTATTGTTTCAAAAAGACCTGGTGATATCTGATACTTTGGCGGGAGTTGATTGCGTCTATTTGGTATCCAGGAAGCGGCATCTCCTGAAGAACTTTGCAGCCTCACCATATGGCATGGCACTACATCGTTGACGCGCCTGTCTGTTCGTTCCAGATTCTACTGTCTTTCGATGTGGTCCGCTTGTTGTCCAGTGGTGTAACGTGATGGCAAACCCGAATTCCACCGAAGTTAGGGGGGAGTGAGGTCGGGGCCGCCAAAGATATTGATCCCGTCTCCCGCACAGGCAGATGGTTAGCGCCAATGTAACTCTCAGTTTCCTTTGTGGCTGATCAGCTCCTCGGGAGTCAGGTCCTTCAGACCCTCCCTTTGTAGTCGCCTCACGAACGATGGAGTCACATTGTGATTATGCAGCTCGATGAGAATCGATGGAGCCAGGTTGTCATAACCCAACTCAGACATTTGGCGAACGTAACTTGGAGTAACCTCATTTGCCAGCTTTTTTTGCCAGCATTTCAATTATGCCGTCAATGTCCTTATATCCCCGTTCTTTCATCTCCTCTACATCTTTCTGGGTGATATCGAAACCACACACCCACACCATATTATCTTCGGACACATCCATAAAGCGATGCCGGTAACAATCCTCGAAATCGCCGACATCTAGATTGAATGCGCGCAAGGTGACAAAGCTCTTGTATGACAGATCGCGGAAGCCGGCGTCGCGGAATTCTTCCACAAATTTGGGGGTTATGCCGTGTATTCTTGCCGAGATTAGCTGGTCAGCCGTGAGATGTCCAACTCCCAATCTTTCGAATTCTCGCGCGTCATCCGGAGTGACGCCCTGGACCCGCATTGAAAGCAACCTATCGTAGGGCAAGTCGGTGTACCCGGTCTTGCGGAACTCTTCTATATACTCCGGAGTTATACCTTGTGATCTTGCCGAGATTAGCTTATCCACGTCGAGACTAAGATGACTATAACCCTCCAATCCGGATATGAACTCCCGGGAAACATCAAATATGGCAGTGGCAAGCACTTTCTCCTTATCATCGCCACGAAGTCCGTACGGGTTCATAAAGTGCACGAATTCGGAGTCAGGCTGAAAGTACCATTCGCCCTCTCCCCAACAATTCCGGCCGTTTCGTCCCAACCTTCCGTCCAGGAAGAAAGTGCCTGCATCGCGGATGAGCTGAAAGGTTTGTTGGCCGTCACCGATCTTGTCGAAGAACTCATTTCGATCGAAACTGAACGCTATCCGTGAGTCGCGGCCTCGATTGAAACGAATATAGAGTTTATCGTGGTCTGACTCGATTTCCCACTCGCCACGCAGATCGCCGGGTCCCGGATCGAATGTTTGCGTCGCTTCGATTTTCTCGCTGGCCTGCACCGCCGAATCGTTCGAGCCGCCGAACGATCCGAGAAACACAGCAATGATAGGAATGACCACGAGCATACCGGAAATGCTCAGCACCGATGAATAGAAGCGTGGTTTTGTCGCGCCGACTATCCGCCGAATGCGACGCCTGAGCGGCGTGCCGGTAAGGGCGGTACCAAAACTTGTCTGAAACATTCTTAACTCCTCCAAATTAGCCAATGCGCGGGCATACCTGAGTCGGTTGCCTGTTCTGAGAATGGCCGTGTCATCGCAACAATCCTCCCGCTCGGTCCTGATCTGGCGGGAAAGCCACCAGATAGCCGGATTGAAGAAGAACAGCGTTTCCACAGCCGTCTGTACTATATTGACGAGGACGTCGTAACGTCGAACGTGAGCTAGTTCGTGTACAAGGATCATCTCAATCTCGGAAGGATCGAGCGAAGCAAACATACTTACAGGAACCAGTATCACCGGTTTCATCCAGCCTACCACACAGGGCACTTTGACCAGAGAACTGCTCAGAAAGGAAACGAGTCGTCTGACCCTGAATTCATCGCACAACTTCTCGAACCGCGCCTGCCACTCGGGCGGTACCGAGGAGGTGCCTCGCCTGACAAAGCCACGGGCACGGCGCCAGCCAAGAAGATGGTAGACGGAAAACAGCATCACGCCCGCGATCCAGATCATAAAGATGTACCGACTGATCGAAGGATGTTTCCACCAGCGGTTTGATGAAGATACACCGTTCGTGGGAGCGGGGGTGTTAATTGTCGCGCCAACGTCCGAACTGCCCTCTCCACTGGCCAATTCACCTGTCACTGCGGAAACGTGTCTTGCCGGACCGTACCCGTCAGGCCGAACTGAGACGGCCGTCACGGCTGCAGCCACGATAACGGCTGCCATGGCGCTGCAAGAAACGGCGTAACGAATCTTTGCGTTACTGCTTCTCAACAGGGATAGCGCGACGGCTGCAAGAATCCCGATGAGAATCCCCTGCCAGAGTGAATGCATCAGAATAGTCGCAACAGTGCGGATACACGGCTCCAGATCAATTAATTGACTCTCGATCATTTTGACCCCGCCTCCATTTCATCCAGCATACGTCTGATTTCGGCAAGTTCCTCAGGCGAGACCGGACGCGCGGCCAAGGCCTGGGCGACAAGTTTGCCGGTAGAATTGTCGAATACCCTGGCAAGAAGGTGCCTCACGTATTTACGATGAACCTGTGCGTTGGATGCGACTGCCCGGTAAACGTGGGCTCTGTGTCTTTCATCCCGCTTGACAAGCCCCTTCTCGGCCATGATCTGCATCAGTTTGAGGATGGTAGTATATCCCCGCGGCGGGTTGTCCTTAAGAAGGGCATGTACTTGGCCGACCGTGCACGGGCCATATTCCCACAACACTTTCAACAATTCCAGCTCGGCGTCTGTCGGATTCTGCTTATGGACCATCACAACTCTCCACATGGTTCAAAGCTGTCAGTAGATGAGTACGAAGAGCTTCGTAATAAGTTTCGAACTTTTTGCCCCGACTTAGTCTCGCGTCCGGGAAGCCGGTGCGGGTAGAAGAGGACCGTGATCGCTCGGCTAACTATATACAGAGTAACCAGTTCATTGACAATTGGGCAGCGGCAGCTATGAGTCTTTCGAGCGTATTTGTAGTAACCAATAGTCTACGCTTACGGCGCTTTAGGACAGTTCTGGGCCGAGTCTAACCAGACAACATTTACTCCTATTGCATTACCCTCCAACGACTTCCGCTGATCATTACATAGTGTAACTGGATGACGAATTCGAAGCTCACAAAAGTTTTCTGAGAGTGATATTGGGGCCGCCATGTATATTGACCCTGCCGTCCGGCGGAGTTATTTTTGTGTATGTCGCCGTAATTCGTTCGCATTGCTTTAGGATCGTATGAGAAAGCATCCCCACCACAAGGCTTTTGAAGTAGTGAGATCCGGATACGATCGGCTAGGTAATCTCTATACCGCGGAAAGAGAAAAGGCTGACAATTGGAAGGAAGTGAAGGCGTTTACCTTGCGGCTGCCCGCCAACGGAAGAGTCCTCGACGCCGGATCTGGAACAGGTATACCGATAGCTCGGCACCTGGTTCAAGCCGGATTCGATGTCGTAGGCATCGATTTTTCGGAGACAATGGTAGCGGTTGCACGCGAAAACGTGCCGGACGCCACTTTTCAGCAGATGAATATGACCGCCATCGATCTTCCGCCGGAATCGTTCGACGGCGTGATTTCCACCTATGCTATTATTCATGTACCAAGGGAGGCGCATGCGAGCATCTTTCGATCGTTTCACTCGATCCTGAAACCACGGGGCGTGATGCTTGTCTCGGTAGCCAGTTGGGCCTGGGAGGAGTTCGCCGAATACATGGGCGTGGAAATGTTCTGGAGTCATTTTGGCCCGGACAAGACCCAATCACTCATCACTGAAGCCGGCTTTGATATCGAGTTCGGTCGCGATGTGGAGACCGGTGGCGAGAAACACCATTGGGTTCTGGCCCATAAACGTTAGACCTAATCGATTACTTTCCAACGACTTCCGCTCGCGGTGGAATATCGCACTACGATCTTAAAGTTGAATACTACAAAAGTTTGGGGAGAGTGATACTGGGGCCGCTTTTAAGCCCTTATTCCCGGCCATAAATTGTATGTTTGGAATAGTCCGCGTTCTGTCTATCATGTTCAAGCTCTCGTTTGCCTGGGCCAACAAGCAAGCATGGGCGAATCCACCGACTTTTGAGCAAACATCCAGTTGCGAAAGTCGTCTCGCAGGGGACGGCATTGATATCCACCCCGTCGGAAGATGGGGTCATTTTGTGGATGGCTGCGAGATTCTGTGAAATCAGCGGGGTGTTCATCAACAGCTGAGGAAGAAGCACACCCATCTAAGATGCTGCTTACTGCCAGTCCTCGGATTCGTGGCATGCCCCTGGTCCTGAACAGGTGCCGTTTTGATAGCTGATCTGTCTGGTGCCGAAAGCAATCGTTATCTGGCCATCGACATGCACTGTTTTGCCGATTATCGCCAGCCCGGCATCGACGGTCGCCGAGTGACATTCATAGCAGGCCACATTTTCCTCGCGCACATGTTTTTGGTGTCGACCGGACAGGTCACCCGGATTGGCGCCGTCATCATGGCACGAACCGCAGGCCGCCTGGGCCGGGGCGGTCCATATCGGTCCGTTGGCTGGATAGCCACCCGCGAAATTCCCGTGGCAGTAGGTGTTGCTGCATACACCGGTGGCCCGATTCCACTGCGAGGAGCCGTCGGCGAGTTCACCCCAGGTGACTTCGGCGGTCGAATCAATTTCCCAGTGTCCGGGACTGGTCAGGCGGGCCGGGACCAGGTGGCATTCGGTGCACGAGAAAGCGTCGGCGACATAACCGCCCTCCACGTGTGTCATATGGGCTCCCACCGCCAGAGTAGCCGCCGAGGTCTCTCCGCGTAGACCTTGCGGCGGTGCCCCCGTCAGGTTGTGCACGCCGCCATGGCAGTGGGTGCAGGCGTCCGAGCCTGTGCCATGGCACTCATCGCAGCGCGGTTGGTCCGGTGTCGAGACGTTGGTGACACCGTTGACGTGCAGAGACGGCATCACGATAGTCAACGACGAGTCCACTACCTCAGCGTGACAGTCGGCGCAAACCAGGCCGCTGGGGGTGAGGTGGATCTGGTGGACGAGCCCTAGGTCGGCCGGATTGGCCCCGCCATCGTGACACGACCCGCACTCCGCCTGTCCCGGAGCAGTCCATTCGGGCGAGTTACTGTGGTAGCCGCCGTTGAAATTTCCGTGGCAGTAAGTGCCGGAACAGGATCGTGCGGTCCGGTCCCAGACAGCACCTCCGCTGTCGGCAAATCCTTGCCACGTGATTTCAGCGATCGAATCGAGAGTACCGCTGCCGAGATCCAGATGATACGGCTCAAGCATATTGCCTGGTACCAGGTGACATGACCGGCATTCCACGATCGCCGAACGCGGTGTCCCCGACAGGTGCGTCGTGTGGGCTCCCACGGCGACAGTGGTATCGTCCGTCTCATCGCGGAGGCCGAATGGCGGAGCGCCGGTATTGTTATCCTGGCCACCGTGGCAGGTGATGCAGGTACCGCTGGCCAGGTGGCAATCAACGCACGAAACACCGACTTTTCCACCTCGGAAATAATTGCCGTGGCACGTGGCACAACTTACCGTGCCGTTGATCCGCGCCACCCTACTGTGAAAGTCTGGCGAGAGGGAGTTCATCCAGGAGGCGGGATGCGCGCCGGGCAACTGGCTGACTGCCCGCTGGTCGCTGCATCCACAGGTCAGCAGAATGAAACTCAGGAACGGCATCATGGTCTGGCAGACTCTGTAAACAATGTATCCCATTTTGGTCACTGGTTTCTTCAGTCTCCATTACCGTGGCAATAGCCACAGAAGCCCGTTCCGGAACGCTCGGTACTAGTATGGCAGGCAAAGCAAAAATAACCGTCGTCGTCGTGCCATGGTCCGTGGCCGTCGAAACGGGCCGGATCGGCCGAGTGGATCCGTGGATCGGTCCCGCGCACACCATCGATGTCACTATGGCATCCGGGGCGGGCACAGGTGGGATCATCGACGTCGTGGCAGGAAGCGCAGTTTTCGATATCGGTTCGCGCCGCGCGACCGTGGTCGATTCGCCAGTTCATGGTCGAGTGAGCCAGCGGCATCCGGTTCTCGCTCTCGTGACAATCGTTGCAGAATGATCTTCGATCATGGCAGCGTGCGCAATCGGCCTCTTTACCCTGGGCGTCCAGACCGTGAGTGAATCGGTAGTTCAGATCATGGATATTGCCGGTCTGGTTGTCGCCACGATGGCAGTCCAGACAGTAAACCTCCTGCTGGTGACAGGCCCGGCACCAGTCTGGTTTCAGCGTGGCCTGTTCGGCGTGCTGGTGCCGCCAGCCGATCGGGTGAATGTCCGCAAGGACTACCTTGTCGGCGTGACAGAGACGACACCCCCCGGTGGCATGGAGGCCGTCATGGCAACTCATGCACAGCGGCTTGCCCGGCCGGCCTGGCTGGTGCGGAATTTCTTCGTCTACTGCAGACAGAACGTGACAGGTCTGGCAGTCGGCCGTGAGATCCAAATGCAACTTATGATTGAACAGCACCGGCGACTCAGTCCTGGCAGCTGGCGATGGGTTATCGGGATCGCGGTGGCACTGGCCGCAACTCTCGTCATTCTCAACGTCGTGACAGTCGGCGCACACGTCCATTGATGGCAAGCCGTGATCGTCTGAGGAGGCGCTGGACGGAATCTGGGCGTGGCAAGTGATACAATCGATCCCTTGATCCGTCACGTGCAAAGGGTGCGAAAAAATCAGTTCAGTTGCCGGCGCCTGCCGGAGCGTGTCCGCCATCATGACAGACGTTCCGGCGAGAATCACCAGGGTCAGACAGGCAGGCAGACCAAGACGTCCAATTTTCATTTTGACGCCTCCGACCTGGCCGGACCAACCCTAAAACCTTTCGCCAGTTGTACGAATATGCGTTGATCGCTTTTGTCCACTGGGTTTCTCAGGTATTGGCCCTCGACCCTGACCGTAACCGCCCGGCCCGGCCGCCACAGGAAACCGGCACTCGACGAATAGGCATCAATTCTGTCAGGGGTTTCTGGTTGGATAAGATAGCGCGAGACAAAGGCCGACGTGTATAACTCGAGATTACGCAAGATATTCACATGAACCTGTCCCTGAAAGCCGTCACTTTCACCTCCATACCCATCACGGTGGTGCCAGGCCATCATGAAATGCGCGGTCCTCAGGCCGAATACCGACCGCCAGGCGTCGTCGCCGTCAAGCAGTTCACGGTGAACCTGAGCCAGCACGCGGACGTCACGCCACACCGCGCGTGTGACTTCCGCCCGTATCCCCTTATAAGCATCGGCATCGATCAAACTGAATACGGTGTTGCCATCGACCGATGGCTTCCGCCAGTGAACCTCGGCTGACAGGTACCACTTATCCGGGCGCGCCGTTGCGCGGGCCAGAACGCCGGCCATGTCCCGATCAAGAAGGTCATACGAAACCCGGGTGTAGAATTCGGTTCGTCGAATCTCCCCCCAGGCATCGATACCTGCCCGGTGTCGACTGACCGAGCCATCCGACGTTCGCGCCAGCCAGTTCAAGCCCAGTCTAAACGACCGAGATCGCGCGTATTCAACGCGGCTTCCGAACGCGCCGTGACCGCTGAGAGACTGGATTTTGTCCGGTGTCTCATGCGAAACCCCGGCGCCGCCGAAGAGATCAATACTGACCGATTTGAGGATTCGTAGCCTGGCCCGGAGGCCATCCACCACGGAACTGCCGAGGGTATTATAAACAAACTGGCGCCCGGCGTAGATTGTGCTGCCGGCCGGATAGCCCCGCAGGCTGAGATAGAAGTTATATATGTAAGTCTGGGATGCGCCTGGTTCTCCGGCCGCCAGATCGTCGGACCGTCGCAGGTTGATGTGAAGACCAAGCGCCCGCGTCTGGTCTCCATGCCACAGAGTGGCAGTAGAATTGAATCCGACATAGGTGCGCCAATGCGTGTCGTCGGAACGCTCTGAGCCGTACAGGCTGGAGTTCACTCGCCCGGTCAGTTCAACCGCCTCACTGGAAACTGATAGGAAACACAGGGAAACAAGACACGAAAGAAAAACGCCGCACTGTAGAATTCGGTGTCTCACAGAGGACCTGCTTTCACGCGCCTGCGATGACAAGAGATAACTCAGGTTTGAGAAATCGATTGCTCCGACCAAGTCCTTTCAAGACCTGTATTAACCCAAGCTGGTCATAGAAGGCCCTTTTTGTCAAGTTTTTACTTTGGAGTTGCCTGCTATGACCTTTGCCCCCACGAGCATTGATCTTTCCGGAGGGTCACAGCGGTCGAATCGGGCTCGCAGCGACTCAAGGCTACGCAGACAGCGTACCTGCACCAGCGGAAGGCATCCTCCCACCTGTCCCGTCATTGGCGCAACCAGCAGGACCCACAGGGTGATCTCTGTCGGTCGTGATTTCAAAATATTATTCGATTGTCTTCCAACGGCTTCCACTGACCTTTGCATAAGCTGTTCTGACCGCAAAGTCGAAACTCACAGAAGTATGGGGAGAGTGATATTGGGCGGGTGGCCCGTGGGCTTGCCCCGGGTTTCCAGGAGCAACCCTTTTCAGCGAGTGTCTGGAAATCGGCAACAATTCTGGGGATTGCGAAAGGCTACTAGAAACCCAGCGCGAGCGCTGGGCCACCCGACGTTTCAGCTGCACAGTGCGGCCAAGGTGAATACCGGTGGCAGCCACTTCTCCGACTACCCCGGTTCAAAGCGCGATCTTCAACAGGGAGTCAGAGACGGTTGCATTATAAGAACGAAACACGTCGTGCGGAGTGATCAGCAATTGCACGGCCGAGTCGTGGCCGCCCGTAGCGTCTACGATGTGACTTATCATCCACCAGCCCAGTGTATAGATGCCACTCGGGCGATCGACAATGTGTTCCTGCAACAACATCTGTTGATCACCTTCGGGATATGTGCGTTCCAGATAGTCAGCAAGGAGTTGCCGCGCAGATTCCTGATAGCTCCGATCGAGCCAGGCGCGCACAGAATCCGCGGTGGTTTCGTTTCGGCGAATATGTGCAATGACGCGCTCCAATTCGCGTAGCCAGAAGCCGATAACGACTGAATCCTCATACATCGACCTTTTGAAACCGGATGGAGGGTTACACTGTAAGGCCACGCCTTCGGAGACTATTCGCCTTATGATGACATCCTCCCAGAGATCCTGCCAATTGTCAAACTTGCGCGTCGGCGGGTAGAGATGTGGCTGCGCAAAGACATGCTGGAATTCGTGGGCCAGCACCGCCTCTATTTCCGTCGTGGGAATACCGGCGAGATGATCATAGCGGCCCGATGCCGGCCGCTTACTCAATAGGACGCCGTAAAGGTCGAAGCAGATTGTGCCATCCTTAGCGAACGCATCACCATTCCCATCCAGAATGTAGTATGTCGTAGGTACTGGTAAGTCTCCCGGAGGTGCCCACTTGGCAGCAAGCGAGACAGGCTGAGCAATACTAACCATTGAGATCTTCTCGACCAAAGCAGCGAGACTGTCGCGGTGGCGAAACAGTCCGAGCTGGACTTGCCCGATGTCGGCCGGACTCGGAACTGCCCGATATGGCAGGGCGGTAAAAACACGATAATGGACGTCGCGTGTCACATTGGTGAACTGGCGAAAATACAGTCTGTAGGCGGATGATGCCAGCAGACTATCGATGAGCGCGGTGATTCGCGGTTCGTGTGCATTGCGCTCGGTAAGCGCCGCCAGGCGCTCTTTCTGTCGCTGAGGATCAAGTGCGGCTATCTCCTCCAACGTGTCCTCGTAGTTTGGGTTGCTCTCGGCGATCGCGTCGAACAGGCGCAGCAGGAGGTAGATCGCCGTGGCGTCGGACCTCTGATCGGCGTGGATCAGGTCAGCTCCTGTCACGGCGTGGAGAACCGACACAAGACAGAAGATCAATACAAACCTGGTCATACTGTATCTCCATCATCGAGTAGAAAGTGTCCGTGCTCGGACACTCTTATTACGGCCAGACCTCAAGTTAAGCTTCACCCTGCCGGATAGCAATGGCCTTTTGGTCTTCAGCCTTATTCGTAACCGGTGACTATCCATTTCATCCCGTCAATCCCGGCATAATGTAACCGGATCTGGAGCTGGAATCTCACAAGAGTGTGGGGAGAGTGGGCGGGTGGCCCGTGGGCTTGCCCCGGGTTTCCAGGAGCAACGGTTTTCGGCGGGTCTCTGGAAATCGGAAACAATTCATGGGAATGTGAGAGGCTACCAGAAACCCAGCGCGAGCGCTGGGCCACCCGGCCGATAGCATATTCCAAGATAGTAACGCGGCCTCAGCAGCAGAGCATGAGGTAAAACATAAACCCACCCGTTGGCCGGGGTACCTTTGCAGGTCTTGCCCCCCCCGGGTGACACCCTATTCCTTCAGGAAGTCCCGGATCACCGGCAGTATCCGATCCGCTGCCTCTACCCAGAGCCAGTGTCCGGCGTTTTCGAACCTGACTAACTTCGAACCGACAATACCCTCATGAATCGGTTGAACGTACTCAAAAGGAGTGGGGTCATAATCGCCGTATAGAATTAGAGTAGGACAGGTAATGAGCTTCAGGCTGTCCCGAATATCGTAGCTTCCAAAGAACTCCCGCAACCGGTTGTATCTACCTTCGACGATCTCATAAGTAGTATCCCGATACCAGAGATTGATGCTATCGGCGTAACCCGGGTCGTAGCAGTAGGCTCTGAAGTAAAGCCGCCAGAACTTCTCCACGGCTTCGGGCCGCCGCCTGGTAATGTCTTCCGATCCGGTTATTTCATTGATGGCCAGGGAGTCTTCCGCCGTCCGGTTAGCAGCGATGTTGGCCCGGTAAACAGGCAAGTAGTCAGCACTGACGCCCATGGTGGAGGTCAGGACCAGCGCGCTGACGTTCTCGGGATATTTGAAAGCGTAATGCATAGCCACCATACAACCCCATGACCCTCCGATGATGTTGATCTTCTCCGGGGCCAACTTGAGTCGCAGGGACTCCAGGTCCTCAACGAAATTGTCCATGGTATGTGTAGCCGTATCGGCATCGCCAGTCGATCTTCCGGCCGCTCGCTGATCGTAGAGAATCAACCTGTATTCGTCCGACAGCGCCTCAAACGGGAGCATGGTTTCAAGAGCATCACCCGGTCCGCCCGACAGGACGAATGTCGCTTTGCCGGAACCCATCATTCGGTAGTGGATCTCAATACCCCTGATCTCGGTTTGACCTTCTTGCACAGCTGACGGTCGTGGTGCGCACCCTGACACCAAGATGCCGAGACCTGCCAGAAGCGTGATTACGAGCTTGATATTGCCTTGAAATGAGTCGTGCTGATTCGGCATGCCATCCTCCCTCTTACGGAACCGGTTTGTCCCTCGCCAATGCGGTATTGCGCATCCCGTGAGACAATTCTTCGACCACTATAACATACTTCGAAGTGCTTCGTAAAGGTTTTTCCGTCGAACGCTCTATGAAGACGATCACAATCGTAGAATCTTTTTCATTCCTCTAACTTCATATGATATACTCCCTGCTTTTCCCAGTTCATATCCACTGTAGTCCTCCATCACCTCCCTAAAGTCAGGGCTGCGAGTTGACGGGCGATTGGCCACTGAGCCATTGACTGCCCATCGAGTGCCACTGATTGCCGCTTAGTATGGCCGGAGAGGAGACTGGAACCCTGCAAAGTCCCGGGCAGAGTGAAATCGGAGCCGCCATTGGCTAAAAAAAACCCCGGTGTAAGCCGCGGGCTTCTTGCTGACAACCATGTGCCCTGGGCGTACTTTTCTACCGAGAATAGAAACGGGTCGGATGGTGAAACCGGGTTGCCGTGCATCATACCCAAGTAACCGTGAATATCATACGGAGGATGTCTATGTTTCATGAGATAAAACCAGACATACGGGCACGAATGCAGTGGCTCGAAACACAGGACTCAAAGGATCGGATTGATGGCAGTCAGCGTAGTCAACGACTTCGGCAGATCCCCCGCGACACCGGTCGTTTTCTTGCCGTACTGGCAGCCGGCGCACCCGACGGCGATATCGTCGAGATTGGCACGAGCGGCGGCTACTCAACCCTGTGGCTGGTGGTGGCCTGCATCGAATCCGACCGGCAGGTGACGACATTTGAGATTGCCAGTGATAAGGTTGACATTGCACGTGAGACATTTCGGCTGGCTGGCGTTACAGATCGTGTGAATCTCGTCCACGGCGATGCGAAGGAGTTTTTGAAACAGAGAGACGGCATTGCATTCTGTTTCCTCGATGCAGAAAAGCAGGAGTATCAGGACTTTTACGACATCGTCGTTCCTCGTCTTATTACTGGAGGACTTCTGGTTGCGGACAACGTTATCAGCCACGCGGAACATCTCCAGTCATTTGTTAGTGGTGTTGAGGCAGACGTGCGCGTAGACAGCCTAGTAGTGCCAATTGGGAAGGGAGAACTCCTGTGTCGGAGGGTTCCATAGAGTGACACGTCAGATGTCAGAGGTATTCTCCCGGGATTGTGTCTTCGGTGCACAATCGACAATGCACCGACGTATTCCACTGGCGCCGAGATGGCTCCGGCGGATCAGAAACTCGAGAACCGGTATGGTTTGCGGAGAGTGAGGCCGGGGCCGCCGCGGATGCCTGTGCAGTGGTAAAAAATGTATTTACCCTCCTTGATCTCGGCTGTGATCTGGCGGCCGCACTTAACAAAGGCCATCAGGTTGTCGAAAGCGGAGCCCTTCCGACCCGACCAGGGCCTGTTATCATTCCCGAGAGCCGTCGCCGGAGCTGTTTACTACCGAACACAGGCGCGATATTGTTCGTCCTCTAATGTGAATATCCTGAGAATGATCAGGCCGTGTGGTTACCGCTTTTGAAAACAGTGAGAATATAAAAGCCGACTATGCGGCGAAGAGAGGAGGTTACGTCTATGGCGGTCAAGAAGGCGGCATTGGCCATATTTGCTTTAATGCTGGTGGAAGGTACGTTTGTAATGTCGGAAAGTACCAGGTTTTCAGAAGAAAAGGCCAAAGTTGAAAAGGCCATCAATGACTGTATAATGTGGCCCTACCCTGAGAAGAACATTGACAGGCTCTATAACGCCGTGGCCAAAGATTCCAGTTTTGTCATTTTTCATCCTGATTCTGCATCTACAATAATAGGTTATGATGCGTTCCAACGAATGATTGATGATGTCTTTCTCAAGGATGAGCTGAAAGCAACCGGGACTGACATTAGAGATTTGAGGATCAACTTGTCGCAATCAGGCGACGCGGCCTGGTATTCCTGTATCCTCGATGATACGGGGGAGTGGGCCGGAAGGCCGTATCGGTGGTTAAACACCCGCTGGACCGGCGTTCTTGAAAAACGAGATGGCACATGGCTTATAGTACAGATGCATTTCTCCTTTGCCTCCGACGCCCAGGACGAGTCGGACGAACAGGTATCTGATAAAGACAAGAAGGATGAATAGTCCATCTGGGCTCTGGGAATGTGGATCGGCTAGTATACCGGACGCTGAACCGGGTTGTAGACGGCCGGTAAAGCTGGGAATATGTAGCATTCCGGGCCAGAAAGTGATCACGCTGATCGGCCGGTCAACAGAGGCGGGTGAGTAGTCGGCGGAATGGAACGGGGCTAACGCCACAACCGGTATCAACTCTTGTCGCCTCCATGCAGGCGACCTTGCTGAGACCAAGAAGATGCCTCTGCTGAAGTAATGGCCGAATAATCAGGAGAAGAGAAATGGAAGGCTAGCCAGCCTGCCGTTTCTTTTCTCGCGGAGCCCGGCTGACTTTTGCCGCCACTACAGGCTTAATTGACTACCTTCCTGCGCTTTCCGTCTACTTTCGCATGGGCTGGATTGAGCGCAAGGTCGAGCTTCACCAAAGTCCGGGGCGAGTGAGCCCGAGGCCGCCATAGATATTGGCCCCGGTGATCGCTGGGGTTTTTTCTTGCCCACCCAAACACCGCTGTTATATTCTATCATCGGAGTGCGGCTTCGGTCAGATATCAAGACAAAAAGAGACCCGCCATGACCTGCGTAGATCAATTTTAAACACGGAGAGACAGCCATGGGTGACAAAGGAAGTAAAGATAAAGGTAAAAGGGAAAAACAGAAAAAGGCAAAGCGTAGTCCAAAGGAAAAACGAAAAGTGAAGGACGAGAAGAAGAAGAAATAAGTGTCCGGTGCTGTCCGGTGTCCTGATATCAGTCAAGTGTATGCCCTCAAATAAACTGGACTCGGCGTATTACTCGTCTTGTCCACGAAATGCCCTTGTGAGTTTTTACGATTTCGCCTGCTCCGGCATTTTATCGCCCCTAATACTCTATGAGGGCGTGCGATTTACTTTTACATCGCGTTGTGCCGACCGTGGCATGCCTGGCCGGACTGATAACTCAGAGTTCACGAGAGTCTGCTGATAAAACTGCCAACGTTTACGCACGCCTGGCAATCTCAGTGAAGAGGCTGGGGCCGCTCCCGGTGACATTGTCGGGGCCACAACGATCGTGACCTAAGAGAAGAAACCTTGGGTGGCGAATCACGTATTGTCTCCACCTGCCTTGGTAGTTGAGTTTCCTGAGCAACTGCCTCAGTGTTTCGTGGAAGCTCCACCCGGTTACGAATGGCATAGTCAATGTGTTGCCGGACAGATCGATCCCCCTCGGATTGGCATAAGCGACGGCGCTGTAGCGGACGATACCGCCGAAATACCATCCGTTACGCCGGTCGAGAAAGATTCATTGACGGAGGCCGAAGCCGGCGGCTGATTCACGCACGCAGCCACAAAAAGGCAACAATCCAGGTTAATCAACGTCAGATTATGGTAAACTGTATCGGACCCGTTGTTTAACATGTTTCAGGAGTTACGCATGGTTAGTTTCAAGAACTACATCTGGCTTGTTTGTCTTCTTGTGCTGTCAATAGAGGTTCAGGCCTCAGATGTCGACATATTCACAGCCGCCGAACAGGGGGATTTCGAAGTCGTGAAGAAACTGGTACAGGAGAATCCACAGTTGGTGACCGCGACCGATGATCAAGGATACAGTCCTCTTCATAAGGCCGCCTACAACAACCACCTGAACGTCGTAGAGTATCTCATATCTCAAGGCGCGGATGTCAACTCTGCTTCGGGAAGTGGCAGTACACCCCTTCACGGTGCTGCTTACTACGGCCATCCGGAGATTGTTCGCGTACTGCTTGATGGGGGGGCGGAATGTGACGTGGTCAATGCCGGCGGATATACTCCTCTTCTGAGCGCCGCTGCAGGCAACCATGGCGAGATCGTCAGGCTGCTGGTCAACATGGGGGCTAATGTCAACGCCAGCCCGAGCGGTGGTCGCTCCCCTCTTTACCAGGCGGTATGGAACGCCGATGCCGAGTTGACGAGATTCCTTCTGGACAAAGGGGCAGAGGCCAACATCCAGACGGAGATGGGCGTCTCTTTGCCGTATTTCGCGTCGGCTTTCAGGGATCGGGAGTTCGGTCTCATGTTTATCCACAAAGTAACTGATTTTGAAGAAAAAGACGCGCTGGGACTGAGCATGCTTCATTACTCGGCCGCCCGTGGATTAGCGGAGCATGTACAAATGCTTCTGGAGCGGGGCGTTGAAGTTGACGCCAAAGATTCCCTCGGAAGGTCACCGCTGTTTTATGCCACGCTCTGGGGGCATGACGAGGTGGTGGATATCCTGAAAGGACGAGGGGCATCAACTGATAATTTGGAACAAGAATGGTTCAAGGGTGATTATCTGGGAAGACCTGCACCAGGAAAAACGCCTGTCGAGTTTGTGGGAGATGAGTTGAGAACCCCATTCGCTCCCCACGGACAAATAGCCTTTTCTCCGGACGGCAGCGAAATGCTCTGGTGCCACCAGGCGATGCCGATTCAAGCCATGTGGTACTCCCGACAGGTAAACGGTATGTGGCACAAGCCAATGATCGCGCCCTTCACCGACCCGGCGCTTGACTATGCCGATGGTAGCCCGTGCTTTTCCGCCGATGGAAACCGCATCTATTACCACACTCATCGACCGCTCGTAGAAACGGATGGGCGCAATGAAGACACCGATATCTGGTTTGTGGAGAGGACCGACGAAGGCTGGGGAAGCCCAATCCCCCTGGGGCCACCGGTCAATACTGACAAGAACGAGCTCAGTCCTATGATTGCGCCTTCCGGCAATCTCTATTTCATAGGCAGTGAGTACGAAGATACCTACGGTGCGGGCGACATCTATCTATCAGAGTTCGTCAATGGCGTCTATACTACGCCCCGGAATCTCGGTCCCGCAATCAACAGCGAGTACTACGAGTTGACTCCAGTGGTACCATCGGATGAGAGTTACATCGTCTTTGCTTCGGACCGTCCCAACAGATACCAGCGTCACTTGCCGTTGTTTGTCACTTTCAAGAAAGATGACGGAAGTTGGACAAATGCTGTATCTCTCGGCGGAACCATCAGCCCGGGACGCGCCTGGCAACCGTTTATTACAGCCGATGACAAGTTCATTTTCTACCAGCAGGGCACGAGCTACTACTGGCTCAGTACGGCGTTGATTGAAGATATCAGGGAGGCCATGATAGGTCCGGACCACCTTGAGGTGGCGGCCCCCGTCCCCGTGTTGCGCAAGAGTGAGCAGATATTTGAACATGCTGCCACCAACGACATCGCGCTGGGTGATCTTGATGGTGACGGCGATCTGGATGCGGTCTTTTCGAACATGGGTTTCAACGACTCGCGTGTTTATCTCAACGACGGTCACGGATATTTCACGGCCACGGATCAACTGCTGACCCGGCAGGGGCATGGAGTCGATCTGGGTGACCTTGATGATGACGGAGATCTGGACATCTTTATTACCTGTGCCGGATACGGAGTGAACAATATCGAATATGATCGTCCCAGCAGGATATATCTCAACGACGGTAGGGCCAACTTCACTGTCTCCCCACAGGACCTTGGAGACTCACTGCTGAGCGGCAATAACGTTCAGCTTTTCGATATTGACATTGATGGCGACCTTGATGCCATGATTGTATACTATCAGGAAGACAATGGTATTTATCTGAACAATGGGCAGGGAAGGTTCACCCGGTCGGAGATGACCTTTCCAACCGGCGCTAACTGGGCTGATCTCGACGGTGACGGTGACGTTGATATTCTCGATCGGGAGGCAGGCGTCGGCTTCAAGACGCTCCTGAACGACGGCACCGGCCATTTGATCGAACACTGGTCCAAAAGCGACAGCGGCCTGAATCGCGGTGGGGTCGGTTTTGGCGATATGGATGAAGACGGTGACCTTGACGCCGTAGTGGCATTTATGGATCAGTCGGAACACCGCTGTTCGAGTTTGTGGTACAATGACGGGACCGGACGATTCAAGGAGTCCGATGTCAGACTTCCGCTAACCCGCAATGCCAGACTGGCGACGGGGGATCTTAACGGTGATGGTCACCCGGATGTGTTTCTTAACAACCTCGGTCTTCCCAGCGCGGTATGGCTTAACGACGGGAAAGGCGGTTTATTCGATTCAGGTATCAGACTGCCCGGCGAATGGAAGAATACATACTGTTGCCTGGGTGATCTAGACGGTGACGGCGATCTCGATGTGTTTATCGCTGCTTTCCTGGGCGGACCTAACGAGATATGGTTCAACGAGCAGTGAACGGCCGGACGGCGCGATCAAGGGGTGGGCCGGTTTCTCACACTTATAGAGGACCGGTCCTGGTTCCAGTTGTCCAATTGTCTTCCCGCACGTGTCATCTTTCATGGAGTAGCGCATCTTGGCCCGACATTCGAACTCTGCAAGAGTGGGGGGGAGTGAGGTCGAGGCCGCTTTCTGCGTACCTGCTCGTTGACCCCGCGCGATGGCGGGATCATTTTGTGTCAAATAGTCCAGTTATGATATTTGGGGACAGATACTGATCAAGGGGACCCCAGGGCGCGCTGTGGGCCACCCGGCCGAAACTCGTCTCGCAGAGCCCGCCATAGACTTTGAAAGCCCCGGTTTCTATCGGGGTTTATTGGTGGGTGAAAGACAGACACATTGATTACATCAGGACCGTGTCCGTTAACTCATCTTTATTGCCCGAAGATGAATCACCCCGCAACTACATCCGCTTGAAGATCAGCGGCCTGAAATTCGTGTCTTCATCCGAAATGCCAAAGGTGACAACCAGACCCTGCTCATTCCTTGAAAAGCGGACTATCCCGATGTCGCCTACAAATTCATCCTTGTCTGTCAGCTGCAATGGTCGGTCGCTGTATCGATGATGCCGAATCACAAGTTTGTCGTCATCAACAATTACGTTGTAGGCTATACCGAGGGCGTCGGAATAATACGTGCCGGCATAGTCGGCTGCCAGCTGCTCCGAGGTCACCATCGGTGCATCGATGCGGGACGCCCACATGATATTCCCTGATTTTTTGAGATCGAGCATTAGACGCGCAGCTTTCCTGCCACCATCACGATGTATACTAATACTCACGTTGCGGAGATTATTCACGAACTGTGAGTCGGAAATAGGGCGAAAGAAATCTGAGGCATAGCCATCGAAGATACCATAAAAGCCGCGCCCCAGACGACTCAACAAGAGCTTTCCCATATTCCCATCAATAAGGTAAGCGCCTTCGAGACCTTCCATATTGGCCGAATCAAGACTAATAAACGGTTCTGGTTCGGCGGCCTGCACCGCCTCTTGTTGCTTTTCTTCCTTGCCATAGAAAAGGTCCAGAATCCGATAAGCCAGTCGTTCCGCTCTAATGCCGCGGTTGTTGGCCAGTATGGCCATGCCGAGTTCGTCCTCCGGCACGTATATTACCATAGTGTTGAAACTGCCGGTTTGGCCGGAGTGAGATATGATCTGTCTGTCGTTGCGTTCGAGAATACCCAGGCCATAGCCATAGGAACTCTCACTGCCATCAGTCAGCGTACTTTTCCGGCACATTCTTTCGATCAGGCTGTCTCCTCCCACGGTACGTTGCCGAAAATTGTCAAGCCATAAGGTCATGTCGTCAATCGTGGAATAGAGATAGCTGGGGCCGACAACATCGCTGTTTCTAGGATCTTCGTAGTAAATGCCGTCGGTTTTGTAGTAGCAGTCGGCTCCGTTGGGAATAACCCGAAAACAGTCGTCCTGAAACAAAGTGTGTTCCATTCCAAGAGGTTTGAAAATGTGATCTGCCGTCCACGACGCCAGGGATTCCCCGGTCACCCGCGCTACCAATTCTCCCAGAAGGGCGTAGTTGGTGTTGCAGTATACCCACTGACTGCCGGGAGCAAACAGCAACTGATCCTGGCCTTTCAGCAGAGCAAGGACTTCTTCAATGGAGGTGTAATCAGCGGGTTTATGGCCTCCATAATACCGGAACATCTTGCTGTATTCCCAGAGACCGCTGGTGTGATTCAAGAGATTACGGAGAGTTACAGTAGCATCATATTCAGGGAGCTCAGGGAAGTATTTGTGAATATCGTCGTCAAGGTGCAGCTTCCCCTCCTGCTCCAGGAGCAACACTGCCAGGGACGTGAACTGTTTAGTAACAGAGGCCAGATTGAAGACGGTCTCGTTGGTTATAGACACCTTGTGTTCGAGATTGGCCAATCCGAAACATCGACAGTAAATCACATTACCGTGTTCGATAACAGCAGCCGCGGCACCCGGCGCATCGGCTGCTGTCTCAGCAGTAAAGATGCTATCAACACGTGCCGAGAATTCCTCATAACTGTTGTTCAGCCCAAAGGATGGGGTTGCTGTTATCAAGATAAGTACAACGAGAGCCAGAATACGCTTGCATGTGTGGGGAACGCGCATAATTACACCTCCTCAAGCCTCATTACAAAACGTCGCATATCCACTTCATACGGTGAGCTTATGTAATATGTTGCGCCGTTCCCATTAAGATGCCGCGTGTGTTTTTCCTTGTCCGCATCTAATTATATTCTAGCGACTTGCGTTGATTGGAGTGGCGGGCAGCCTGTGGGCTTGCCCCGGGTTTCCAGGAGCAACCCTTTTCGGCGAGTCTCTGGAAATCGGAAGCAATTGCGGGGATTGTGGGAAGCTACTGGCAACCCAGCGCGAGCGCTTGGCCACCCGGCCTTGGCCTGAGGGTAAGATCGACCTTTGCGGGCTTCCGTGGTGATTGTGTATTTGCACGAAGATCTTCCTGACAAGTAGCTGGGTGGTAATTTCTTCAGACTTTAGTCCAGACCTTCGGACGAATTCCACGGGGGTTTGGGGGGAGTGAGTTCCACGCCGCTTTGTTTTTTAGAACCCCGGTTTACACCGGGACTTCTTGCTTGCCTGCTTTTGACGCAGCTAGTATGTTCCATCGATGGAGCGCGGCCCCAGCCGCGGGATATTAAAGCAAATAGAAACCCTCCATTCTGGTGGGGTACTGGTGCTGTGCAGTGTGCCAAAGTAACCGTGTTTATCTGTCGGAGGATGTAGATGTTTCATAATATAAAACCTGTCATGCGTGATCGCATGCGGTGGCTCGAAATGGAAAACTCACGGGATCGGCAGGATGGCACTCCGCGTGGTCAGCGACTTAGACAGATCCCCGACGAAACCGGTCGATTTCTTGCCATCCTGGCGGCCGGCGCTACCGATGGGGATATCATCGAAATAGGAACCAGCGCCGGCTACTCTACCCTGTGGTTAGTGTTGGCTTGTAAGGAATCAGGAAGAAAGGTGACGACATTTGAGATCCAGAATGATAAAGTTCAGCTTGCCCGTGAGACTTTTCGATTGGCTGAGGTTACAGATAAAATCAACCTTTACCACGGCGATGCGCTCCAACTTTTAAAAGATCACGATAATATCGCCTTCTGCTTCCTAGATTCGGAGAAAGAAGACTACCAGCGTCTGTATGATATCGTCGTTCCTCGTCTTGTTCCGGGAGGATTACTGGTTGCGGATAATGTGATCAGCCACGCCGAAACATTGGGAGCGGTCGTAAGCAAGGCGAATGCGGATGAGCGAGTTGATAGTGTGGTAGTGCCAATTGGAAAGGGAGAACTTCTGTGTCGGAGGGTCCCATAGAGTGAGACATCGGATGTCAGAGCCATTCACCCGGGATTGTGTCTTGGGTGCACAAGCGACGATTCACCGACGTATTCCACTGGTGCCGAAATGGCTTCTGTGGATCAGAAACTCGAGAACCAATATGGTTTGGGAAGAGTGATATTGGGGCCGCTTTGAGTCCAAGAAAGCCGCTACGGAAGTTGCGGTTTCTTCCTTGCGTTCAGTCCCGCCGGATAACATAGTTATCATAGTTCAAGCGATGGTATAACCGAGGGCGATAGGCGGGGCAACGCTGGTGAATCTGACGGCACCAGAAGCGAATGGGGCACCCAACTGTCGGCGACCAGTCCAATCCCTGAGACGACCTCGGGACGTCTGTCGCGCACGGGATCCGGGGGTAGCGGCGATTCAGTCAATGGCTTCTGCTCTGAGTTCATCTATGAAGTCCGCCTTCACCCAGTAGATATCGTGTTCCCTTGTGAAGAACATATATAAACCGTCAGGCGTCACAGTGGCATTGCCCTCGCTGCCTGATGAATTGATCTTATCATTGAGACTCCTGCCCGGAGTCCAGGTATCATCAGGATTCCGGAACGTGATGCGCAGTTCGTGTCCGTAACTCTCCGCTTTTCTGGCTCCGTATATAATGTAGCTTTCATCGGGTGCGACAAAGGGATGGGTGCCCCTGATGTTCGGAGAGAGTTTTTCCGCTGCCTGATACTTTCCGGCGACAAGTTTGAGTCGAATCAATCCACTGGCATACAGATTGCCGCTGGCTGCCACTGATGGCGTGTGAATAGTCTGATCATTGACCGGCCCTTCAAAATGAGTTGCCTTTCCCCATTTGCCGTTAACTTCTTCTGAAACCCAAAGATTCATAGCGACTTTAGCTCCGGGAAAGGGTCGCCGTGAACAAAAATAGAGTTTTGCTCCATCTGCAGAGAAGCAGGCTTCACCGTCGATGTCCTTCGAGAAGGGAGCGATGACCGGCTTATGCCAACTGGAGCCGTCGGCTTTTCTCTCAATGTGATAGAGATGCGGTCCTTCACAATAGAATATGTCCTGCCCCGTGGGGGAGACGACCAGCCGATACTGATCGGTTTTCGTAGAGACGATTCCGGGCGCAAAGATGACTGGTTCGTCATCTGGAGGAGGCTGGCCGAGGTAGTCACAAACAAAATGTCTTTTATTCCCGGTCTGAGCGTGACAAAGGCCTGATGGAAGCAGGAGCCCTCCAAATACGACTGAATAGATGAGAGCAAGTCTCCGAGCGCTTATCATATCCCTATACCTCCGACGTAATTTGTGTTTCCCTGAACAGCCTGGCCACATGGATAATTCACCGCAACAGCAAAAAAGAGACCCACCATGTGGTGAGATCTATGGGCACCGCTCCTGATGAATAGCATTGATGTCATTACAACATTCCCCAAGTCTCGCCAGTTGCTGTTATTCTTCAGAGGAATTCAAGACAATGAATTGCATCTCTTGCGGCGGATTGCGAAGGTCGAGGGTGAAGGAGTCAGCGGCAATCCTCCTTACGTTGCGCTTGTCTTTCAGATAGTCCGCCGCCGTATAATCCAGGAAGGGAGCAGCATCCGTCTTGAAATGCATTGGCAGAACGATCATCTTAGGTCTAAGCTGGGCGATAACACTGTCGGCTTCGGGCGGCGATATTGTGTAGTGTCCTCCTACGGGAATCATGAGAATATCAATAGCACCGATCTGTGCCTTCTGCTCTTCACTCAGGTTTAAGCCGAGGTCGCCGAGATGAGCGACTCTAAGGCCATCGAATTCAAACACAAAAACGGAATTCAGGATCGAACTCTTCCCGGGGTCGAAATGGTTGCAGACGATATCATAAATCCGCACATCCTTGATCTGAGTGTCAACGGGGATGAATTTGTGTTCCAGTCCCTTGTCCATAGGGCCGTTGATGCCATAGAGTACGACTGGTTCCCCCGATACGGCAGCAACATTGTCATGGTCTATATGCCGGTGCGAGACGGTAATAAGATCGGGTGTGACACTGTCAGGGATGTGGTATCCCTCCAGTTTCATCGGGTCGGTCAGAATGCGAGTGTGAGTCGACGTAGTTATCAGGAAACACGCGTGACCATAATGAGTGAAAGTCACTTCATTCGGTTTCTGAGCCTGTGAAAACGGGCAGATTCCTAATAAAAGTAAAGCACAAAGCAGCCATAGGTACTTCATCATTCCACTTCCTTTGCTCATGAACGGCGACTGTAAGCCGACGGACAATCCGGACATAAAGCTACTTCATAGTAAGACGACGTTCGCCTCATCGCAACTACTTTCCGAGGCTCCATATAGACCGTACTTATGTGTTGGACAGCCGGATTGGCTGCAGCAGTCGGTATACCTTCGTAAATCATGCTAACGCTGCATCGACTAGCCGCGAGGCCATCAACCATAGTGCACCTGCTGCCGACGTGCAATAAAGGCGATAGCCAGCGAACCGAGAGCAACCAAGCCCAGGACGGCCAGTTTCGCGGCAGTAATGGACTCGTCGATAGTGCCCAGCAAATCCAGGGTTGTCAGATGGTCAATTGATCCAACGTACCAGATCATCAGATAAGTAACTTCGAAGAGCTTCTTGCTGCCACTCAGGGTTCCCATAGCCAACGACACCGTCGGGACAAGGAAGGCTGCAATCATCAATGTCGCAGCGTAGGGCCACTGTCCTGCGATAGTCGCTCGAAGAGCCATGGCACAGACCGATGCTACAGCGATTAACAGACCGGACAGCCAGATGGCGGGAAATTGACGCATGAGCGGACTCGGCGAAGAGAAAAGCAACTGAACCGTACCGAAACGAGATTCACGCGTTCCCATCGTCGACCATATTACCAGCGGCCAGACCATGGACGCGGGGACCAAAAACAGCCTTGCAGTATCGAACGGCGCCGCGCACTGTGCAGCCACCAGACCGACTGCAACTGCGTACCAAAACCAGTGACGGCCCTTGAGTGCCAGCCTCAGTTCGGCGGCGACCATCCGGTAGAGCCTGAATCTGGGTTCAGGCGGGCAAAGTGAATCATACTCAGGTCCGGTACCGGCATGGGATGTTTCTTGCACTTTTTCTGAAGCCGCCGCCTTTGCTTTCAGACGTATCCCCTTGTGTGCGACCCTGGCCGGATCAAAGCGATCAAACAGCAGGACAGCCATGCCGGCTACCGCAAACGCTATGGCTATCCAGTGCAGCCGCAGCAGAAGTATGCCGATCGTCCAATCGATACCCGTCCACGAAAACGTCTTGAACGTCTCGAATTGCATTTCCGTGTCGAAGTCGACAAAGCCCGCCACCAATCCGATTGTCTCGCCGGGAAAAGCCATTGCAGCGGCGGCCCGTGCACTATCGGTAAAGACAGCCACCGATGCGAGATCAAGGAACGGCACGGTTAGCATGCCCAATACGACGCAACTTTCGGCCAGGAACAAATAGATGACATTGCCCGCGCTTCCTCTGAGCCATCGGGCGGTATCGAAAAAGACTGCTACCGAGGCCACGAAAATGGACGCCGGTATACAAACGATAAGAAACGGTGATACAAAAGCCCACAAGTCGATCTCACCTGTTTCGTTTCTTATCAGCAGCGTGACGAAAGCCAGGACGGCCAGGGACGCGACCATCAACCACAATGCAGCAATGTTGCTCACGAGTTTTGAAGTTATATAGACACGCCCGCTCATCCGTGTGGTGGCGATAATCTGCCCCACCTCTGTCAGGCGATCGCGCTTAATCGAACCTCTGATCAGGTAGAACCCGATAATCGCTAGCATGATAGTGCTGCAAACAGCCATCAGGCTACCCGCCCAGGCCGAGTTGTATACGCTCTTGTATTCCCCAAACTGAATTGTGTACTTGCCGGTGATTACCAGGTATCCGAAGAACATCACACCAATCATTGTGACCAGGAAGCTGTATCGCCGCGTCCGCTCTCGGAAATCGGCCAGGCTCAACTGAAAGAGAATCCGTAGTCTATCCATCCTGTCGCTCGCGCTGATGGCCATTCAGCAGCCGAAGATACGCGTCCTCGAGAGTCGGCGTCACCTGTCGGGCCGAGGCGGTCGGTGCCCTCTCCACCACTACCCGCGCTCGCACACCTTCGGTAGTTCTGGTCGTGCTACCTACAATGTGCCTCCGTCTCAGGTCGGTCAACTCGGAGCTGGCAATGACAACCTCCCAGACCTTTCCCTCCACTGACCGGAGAAGCTCCTCCGGAGCAGCATGCACGAGAAGATGCCCTTTGTTCATGATGGCGATTGAAGTTGCGGCTGCTTCGATGTCGGAGACGATGTGCGAAGACAATATCACTGTGCGGTTGCCGGACAGTTCCGAGAGGAGGTTCCGAAATCGTATCCGTTCCTGGGGATCCAGACCAGCGGTCGGTTCATCGACTATCAACAATTCGGGATCGTTAAGCAGTGCTTGAGCAATTCCCACCCGCTGCTTCATCCCTCCTGAGAGAGAACCAAGACGCTGCTTCCGGGCATCACCAAGGTTGACCAACTCCAGCAATTGGTCAATCCTTCGCCGAGCCGGCCTGCCACTGATACCTCGCGCTGCCGCCAGGTACGACAGGAACTCGGTAGCGTTCAGATTGGGATAAATGCCGAAAGCTTGCGGGAGATAGCCGAGTATTTGGCGAACATTTTCGGGCGAATTGGCGATATTGTAACCGTTCCAGCTGGCACTGCCTTCGGTAGGTTTGGTAACGGTGGCCAGAATTCGCATCAGGGTCGACTTCCCCGCACCATTCGGGCCCAGCAACCCGAGGATGCCGGAGTCTATGTCCAGACAGAACTCCTTGAGCCCCCAAACGTTTCCTTTGTAGCGTTTTCCCAAATGGTCAGTTCGAAGGTTCAATGCGGCACTCCTTTTGCGGCGATTCGTCACAATCACTGAGACCGGTGGTTCTTCCGGATTAGACGGCGGAGCTGGTCTGTTTGTTGCGGGGATCAGTCAAATACATGACAGGCTTCATGACCTTCCATCGACTTCCATTGATACAAGCATAGTGTAATCGAACCGGGAATGCAAACGCCACAAAAGTCCGGGGCGAGTCAGGTCAACCCCGCCGTTTCACGGGGCGCTTTATCCGGATTGGCTTCCTTACTGAGCGAAAAAGACAGTCGTTGCGGAAACTACTCCCGGAATCGTGCAATCTCTTGCGCATTCCTCGGAGGCCCGTTTGGCCGGTCGCGCAGGGAAAATGGCCGGCAGGCCAAAGCTCCCCGGCCTGAAATATCGTTGACTTTTTCGTCCATTGTGAGTATATTGGTGCATCAACTGTTGCCCGTCATCAACTTGCTATCGCCCCCGTGACCTGACACCCGAATTGATGAGCTCCCGCCGACGGGCCAAAAGATCCTTGCAGCGTGGGCAAGTGTTTTTCGAAAAACGAAGCTAAATATCTGAGCCGAATTGCAGAAAACAAAACACCAGGGGAGGCAAAGATGAAAAGCGTACCCAGATCAGGCTGTATCCTGGCGCTGTGGCTGATGGTGGGAATGACACTGGTCGTGCCGGATGCCCTGGCCGATGAACCATTGTTCGCCGCAAGGATCGATTATGGCGCAGGAGATAATCCAGGCTCTGTCTTCTCGATCGATCTTGACGGGGATGGTGACAATGACCTGGCGGTAGCTAACCAGGACTCTAACAATGTTTCCATTCTGAAGAATAACGGTGACGGGACGTTTCAGACGGCGGTCGACTATGGCACGGGAAATGGTCCGTACTCTGTCTTCGCAATTGATCTTGACGGAGATGGTGACAATGACCTGGCGGTAGCCAACAATGAGTCTTACAATGTTTCCATTCTCATGAACAACGGTGACGGGACCTTTCTAACGGCGGTCGACTATGGCGCAGGAGATGGTTCGTACTCTGTCTTCTCGATTGATCTTGACGGTGATGGTGACAATGACCTGGCGGTAGCGAACGAGGGCTCTGACGATGTTTCCATTCTGAAGAACAACGGTGACG
>Ga0307380_10001245_pt1 | contig 38137 bp, 37 predicted proteins | sample UN3MG_FD_202239 | JGI IMG/M metagenome (GOLD analysis project Ga0307380, IMG submission 202239) | Soil microbial communities from Risofladan, Vaasa, Finland - UN-3 | ecosystem: Environmental > Terrestrial > Soil > Coastal area > Acid sulfate soil | place: Finland: Risofladan, Vaasa | collected...
CTCACCGGGGGCTCAGGTCAATCGGCTTGACGCGGGCTCGGCCTAGCAATCGGGCGGTGCGTTCGTTGGCGGGCTGGTGGCCAGAAGCGAGATAGGCGTCAAGGTCCGCCTGCTCAATCCTGATGGTGCGCGTGCCGACTCTCACATGCGCGAGAAGGCCGGCCTGAATCTGCAAATAGACGAGCTGGGGCGAAACGCCTAAGAGCTTCGCGGCTTGCTTAACGGTGAGAAGATCATGCATAATAAACTCCTCATTAAAATGGTTGACGTATCGGTCTATCTTGTGTAGGCTGTCCACATAGGGTTTGATGTGAAGTTTAGGACATTTTGAGGATAGGCGATTGGGAGTAAGGCGGAATAGCCGTAAAGCGGCGGGAGGCTTCGTCGAAGCGATTTGTTTTCGTTTTGGAGGGCTACTAGATGGGCGTAAAGCAAAGGAATCTGTGGTCGAATTGATTGCTAAGCGTCTTGGAGAAGGTCGTCGTGGGCCGAAGCCGTTTGCTCAAGGAACGCGGTTGTTGATGGGGTTTGATGATTTTCTGGTCGAGTTGTTGCAGGAGATAGCGAGCAAGCTGGACGCCAGTTTCCCCCTGAAGGTGGTGGTGTGGACGCGGTTTAGTTATCGGGGCGAGACGGGCGGTGTGCAAGTGCTGCGATGGCGGCTGTTTGACGAGCGTCCGAAGCCGTCCATGAGTAAGAGGGTGCTATTTCGGGTGAGTCGTCAGCGGAGGATTCGCTCTTCTGGGGATTGGGTTCAGCTAGGCGATGGTCGTTTGGGCGAGGGTTCGATTCCTAAGTTTGAGTATGACTATGACGAGGACTGGCGTTGTTCTCTCTTTCCGGTCGTGGGGGTGCTTCCCAAAGAAGGCGGTGGGATACACGACGAGGACGATTGGGAGTATTGGCGAGCGGGTTACAAGCGATCTCTTGTAGGAATGGGACGTAGCCCGACGGATAGGGATGTTGAGGACATGATTGCGAGTCAGTTGCTTGAGCACGGTGGAATTCCTTACCATCTGTCGAGTGTTTTGGCCGAGATGCATAAGGTCGCACTGCGGGCGAGGCGGCGAGAGAATATGAGTTCGAGTCAAGAGTATGACGATGAGCACACTGGGATTGGCGGGGCGTTGGCCTGGACAGAGCAGTTGGTTGAAGGCGAGAAAGAGCCTGACAGGGCACCGCTTTCGGTGGCGGATGTTTATCACCCTCGGACGCCAGCAGAGTGTCGAGCTGTGACCATTGCGTTGCGGGCTGAGGCTCTTGGATTTCATCTTTATGGTGGGCGCGGGCGGTCTATCTCCGGATACATTAGGCGCGTGTATGGCCGGCGGGCTGCCGCTGTCTTGGGCGCATTGTCGCACTGCAGTCGGCGTCATCGTAAGTTGGGTCGGTGATGGCGATAATCAAGCGAACTGGTTCTGACATCTTCTATGTCGATTTCCGGGACCAGGGTGGTTGTCGGCATCGAATCTCAACGGGCACTAGGAGCCGGCGGGTTGCTCTTCAAATCGAGGCGAAGCTCAAGTCGGACGCAGTGTCGGGCAAGTTCTTTGGGCCGTCCCGTGGGCAGCTGAGGCTTGCGACAGTCCTTCAACGATATGTTGATTGGCAGAAGACTATGGGGAAGCGCTGGGGTCGGTCTGACCTGGCTATGCGTAATATCCTGCGGGTCCTGAACGGTAGTATCTCGGCTGGTAGGCTCACGGTGATAGATGTTGATCGGTATAAGCGGGAGCGATTGCAGAGCGTCAAGCCTGGGACTCTTCAGCGTGAATTGACTGTGCTGATCGCAGCGTTGAATCGAGCTGTCGAACGAGGCGAGTTGAGCGTCAACCCACTTGCGGGTCGAGTAAAACAGATGATGGTTGCTCCTCGTAACCGCGTCTTAGGGGACAGTGAGGTCAATCGTTTGCTTGCCGAGGCGCAGAACGGGCCGAACTATTTACTGCCGGCACTCGCACTGATGGTTGGGGCGGGTTGTCGTCGAGGTGAAGCTTTGGGGTTGTTATGGCAGGATATTGATCTTGATTCGGGGTCAATCATTATCCACGCAGAGAAGACCAAGAAAAGTCGGGTGGTGCCGTTGGCAGGCTGGCTTCAGGACATACTCAAAGCGGTGCCTCGGGTTGGGGCGACTGTGATTGCTACAAACGAAGGGCAGGCGATCGAAAGCATCAAGCGGAGCTTTCACTCTTGTTGCGAACGTGCGCGGATCGAACACGTAGTTCTTCACGATCTGCGGCGGACTTTCGGGACACGAATGGCGCGAGCGGGCGCGAGTCCGTGGATCATTCAAAGCTTGCTCGGACATCAGTCATTGCGGACGACCCAAATGTATGTTTCAATCTCCGATTCGGCGATGCGCCGTGCTGTTTTTGAGGCATGTCCAGCGCCGGACGGCTTAGGGCTTGGTCAAGACGATGAGAGTAACAGGATGCATATAAGTGGGCACAAATAAGGCACAGTGCCGTTTCTGGAAGTCGTTTGATGGGCTAAATAGCCTATAATTGAACACTGGAGCATCGCCTTGCCAAGGCGAGGGTCGCGGGTTCAAATCCCGTTTCCCGCTCCATTTTGATGCTGAAAGCAGCTGGTATTGGTCCTCGGGGCGTGGCGCAGTCTGGGAGCGCACCGGAATGGGGTTCCGGTGGTCGTAGGTTCAAATCCTATCGCCCCGATACCCTATCGGGTTTGTGTGGCCGTCGGGAGCTTTGTAGAGGTGCTCGGCTCAGCAGGTACGTGCCATGCAGATAAACACATCCGGCAAGACCGCCGGGCCAGTAAGTGCACAAAGAGCTTTGAGTTCCTACCGTTAATCCTTTCTGGGCGTGACTTGGTGGGGCACGGCTTTCGGTTCTTGGCCAAAGAACAGGTAAGCCGGCAGAGTCCAAGCTCTGATCTGTTAAAATTGGCTCAAAGCGTTATCCTATTCTGATAGGAGGGTTTTGTAACAGCGACACAACGGTTGGGAAAGGGTCGAGGATGAATCGTTACTCAGTTTTTGTGGCTTGTTCCGTTGTTTTCGTGCTGGCGCTCGCCAGCTGCGGCTTTGGAGGAGAGAAAGGCTTCAGCGGGACGCTGTACTTGCGAAACGGCGACTCGGTATTCTTTGACCACCTCGGCACGACGAGCGAGGTAGCAGCGTATCATGTGAGTGGGCGTTTAGGGCAGCAGAGGGTGGCATATAACTTCGCTGATCTGGGGCTCATACTTCTTTCGGACAAGGAACCTTCGACTGTGATAATCGTGAACAAGCAGGGCGAGCGGTTCACTTTGACCGACTGCGAGCTCAAGGACGGGTTCCTTTACGTCTATAACGATCCTGTAACACACAAGCTGGATTGGACCAGGGCTGAGCGCAAGGACATCAGCCACATCGTCGTTGGGGAAAGGTCTGGGAAGATCAAGATGAACGTTACGACACGCGAGTTCTTCCCGGCGATGTTCGTGTTTGACCCCTTCACGGGCGAGCGGCTTGTTTGGGCCGAGCACGGACACGTGATTCCTGGCGAGGCGCCTGGGCCGGCGCAAGCTGGCGGCGCGTGGTCGGGCGCAACTTACACACCGGCCGCGGCACAACCTGCGCCAAGAGCTCCCGCTGCCGTGAGCGCAGTTCCCTCACCAGCCCCAATTCCCGCCGGCGCCACGAGCGATCTGCACCTGACCATTACAACTCCGCAGCTAGCGGTCATCTTTCTCGGGGACGCCGATCTTAGCGTAACAATTAAGGGGCCAGAACGCTTTGAGAAGAGGGTCAAGAACGCTGATGCGGACAGGCAATACACACTTGATTTCAAGAAGATTCCCAGTGGTGACTACAAGGTTGTGGCCAAATACGGCAGCAGGACCGCGGTGAGCATCGTCCGAGTGCTCGGGAAGGATGTCAGCTCCGAGTTGATGTTCGATTAGGCTCCAAGCGGGGCCAGTTTTAGTATGCAGGTTCGCGGTGCTGGGCATATAGCTTGAAAGACCTATCCAGCTTGAGGATAATAGCGGCGTCTGAATCTTCCTGTTTTCAATTAGATTTGCGCTGAGGGTTAGATGGTTAATAGAGACTTGATCATTGTGGTGAATCCCGGCTCCACCTCGACCAAGGTAGCTTTGTTTGGAGAGAATGGCTCCGTTCTCCAGGAGACAGTCGCCCATGACAGGGCCTTGGTGGCAGCCTCTCGAGTTGTCTATGAGCAGTACGAGTGGAGGATGGAGACGATCCTGAAGATTCTGGAGAAACTAGAGGGTTGGCAGACTAGAACGCGAGGCGTGGTTGGCCGAGGCGGTCTGCTGCACCCGCTGCCGGGAGGGACATATCTTGTCAACGACGATATGGTGGAGGACCTGAAGGTGTCCCGCTACGGCGATCACCCCTCAAATCTTGGCGCGCCGCTCGCCAAGGGGATCGCAGATAAGCTGGGTGTTCCGGCCTTCATCGTCGATTCGGTAATGACGGACGAGCTGTGGGACATAGCACGCATCTCGGGCTACGCCGAGATACAGCGAGTATCAACGACGCACGCGCTTAACATCAAGGCCACTGCGAGGCGACGTGCTGAGCAGCTCAACAAGCCAATTGAGGATACGAGCTTCGTGGTTTGCCATCTAGGAGGCGGCATCTCGGTGGTGTCGCTGAAGGGCGGGAAGATCGTCGATATGAATAACGCACTCTTGGGCGAGGGCACGTTCAGCCCCGAAAGAGTGGGCACACTGCCCGTTCGCCAGCTGATAGACCTCTGCTTCTCTGGCAAGTTTGCGTCGGCAGGGGAGATGAAACACAAGCTGGTCAAGGAGGGCGGGCTTTACAGCTATCTTAAAACAAATGACCTTCAGAAGATCGAGCAGATGATTGCAGACGGCGACAAGAAAGCGGACCTGGTCTTTTCGGCGATGGCATTTCAGATTGCCAAAGCGATAGGCGGTGCGGCCTGCGCTCTTTCGGGGAAGATGGACGGAATACTGATCAGCGGTGGGGCTGCGCAGTCGAAGGTCCTTATAGAACGGATATTAGAAAGGATCAAGTTCCTTGGACCGGTTTACGTTCACGCGGGAGAGGGGGAATTGGAGTCGTTGGCGCAGGGGGCGGCACGTGTGCTAGATGGAGTTGAAGAGGCCAAGACCTACGCCAGGATTAGCGAGTAGCTTAAGCATGGTTTGCCTCATTGATGTTGCTCGGTGAAATGACAGCGTTTGGGATTTAGGGTGTGATTATGATGGACTCCTTGGGGGCGTGGATACAGAAACTCGGCGATCGGGCGCCTATAAGAACATTCGAGCGTATGATCGAGGTCTGCGAGTCGCACGCGGCAGATGGGGGTAGCAAGCGTATAGTTTTGGCTTGTGCTGAGGACGCAAAGCTGATTGAGGCGATAGAGCTTGCCCGTGAGCGAGACATCGTATCTCCCATCTTAGTGGGCAACAGCAGCGCAATAGAGGCTGCGGCCAGGAGTGTCAGCGTCAACCTTGATGCTTACGAGGTGATTGATGTTCCCGACTACCAGGCTGCACTGAAGGAGTCGGTTGCCATGCTTGCGCGCGACGATGCGGACATCCTCATGAGGGGCGCCGTGGCTGCCGTCGATTTTTTGAAAGCCGTCCTTGCCCAAAAGCGAGAGCTGGACATCTCTGGCCTTCTGACACAGGTGTCCTGCCTCAAGATACCAGACTACCATAAGATGCTTCTGATGTCCGACGCGGCAGTCGTGATCAAGCCAACCTTGCAGCAGAAGAAGGAGATAATTGTCAACGCCATCTCCGTGGCGAACGCGCTGGGCATCAGCGTGCCGAAGGTCGCTTTAATGGCAGCGGTTGAGGTCGTCAACCCGGCGATGGAGGCGACGAGGGAGAACGCCATCATCTCCAAGATGGGGGACAGGGGCCAGATAAGAGGCGCCGTGATAGATGGACCGCTGTCGCTGGACGTTGCAACGTTCAAGTCCGCGGCAGAGTTGAAGGGTGTCAAGGGCGAGGTTGCGGGCGATGCCGACATCCTGATTGTCAACAAAATCGAGGAAGGTAACATACTCTACAAGTCCCTGATCAGGTTCGCCCACGCCAAAACGGGCAGCGTTCTTGTCGGCTCCCGTAAGCCGATGATCATCACCTCCCGCGTCGAGGTGCAGAACAACGAGCTGCATTCCATCGCGCTTGCCGTGCTTCTGCACACCTTCTACAACAGACGCGCGAGCGAGGCCGCCTGAGGCTCAGGACTTGCCGGATGCTATCTCGCTTGGCGGCAGCTCTTGGGCCGCGATCCCATAAATCTCGAACACCGCCTCGTCAATCGTTCGCTCCAGGTCGCTGACTGCTTGCGAGTCCGCAAGCCTGGCCTGGCGAGCCTCCTTGACTCGAGCCACAATCTCGTCATGCAGGCTCTTGAATCGTTCCTGATCCGACATCGGGGCAACCTTTATCGGGAGCCTGACAAGCGTGTGAGCGTAGTATTCATATAAGCGCCCCATCTTCTTGGCGATGCGCCGAAAGTAGAAGCCCAGCAGGCTCGAATTGAGCAGACAACAGAGATATTCCGGCAGAACCGCGTCTCCGGGATTTATGCAATAGACGTCCGCGCTACAGTAATAGCGGCCATAATCGACCGCGAACCTGCTCTCTTCAGCCTTGAACGGGACCAATATTTTGGGGGTGGCGGACACGAACTGCTCTGGTCTTCTTGGCCGGATGAGCCTCCACCAGGGTCTATTCATCGGACCAACCTCGTAGCGGCTCTCGAGAATGTCCCGGAACCTCGCAAGGTGCCGAGTCAGGTTCGGCATGCTCACCGGGTCTGGTTTCTCCACGATGTAGAGGACATATTGCCCAGAATCCCGCAAAGCCCATCGATCAAGTTGAGAGTTTTTTACCCACGGCTTGAGAAGTGCCAGTTCCTGCGGCAGTAGTTTCAAGGCGGCAACCTCATCCTTGTAAAGCACGAATATGCCCTCCTGAGCCCGCATGGACGCCTGCTGGCCGTCTCCTCGCACCCTGTCCGCCCCAGTGATGAGGCCTGGACTCACCAACGCCACGTCGCCCAGAACCGAATCTGAAGCGGCCTCAAGTTTGCGCATCAGCTCCCGCTCTGCCGGAGGCGCTAACACCCAGCGATCGGCGAGCAGCTGCTGCGGCACGTCGAAGCTCATCCACGCCGATGCGGCGCTCGGCAGAAGGCTCTCTAGACTGACGCGGCCGTCGATCTTGGCCACGCTCGGAGCACGAAAGACCCTGAGCGTGTGCGACGGGTTTGGTTTCTCTTTTCTTAGGACCAGCACGCACACCTGAATGCCTCGCCCACCGAACACGGAAACAGTGTTGAAATCGAGCAGATAGACCAGCTCGGTTTTTCGGGCGAGGAAGCCGCGCAGTGGCGCCGCCTTGTCCGCCCCAAGCCAGTAACGAGGGACCACGTATCCCAAGACGCCTCCCGTGCGGAGGCACTCGACGCCTCTTTCGATGAAGTAGTAGAAGACGTCTGCCTTCCCATCAAAGACCGAGTAGCGGGCCAAGACCCGCTGCCGATAAGTTGGCGAGTGATGATGGAATCCAAGATAGGGAGGATTGCCGACTATGACGTCGAACTTCGTGCTCGATGCAGGATTGAGCGGAAACGTCGAGCCATTCGGTTGGTGTGACGGGGATGGTCTATTGAAAGGAAGTCCTGATCTTTTGTCTAGGAAGTCGCGCCGATGCAAACTGGCGGCAGTAGTATCGAATTTTCCGTGCAGGCGAAAGCGGAGAAAGCCCAAACTCAGCTCTGCGAGGGCGAGGGCGGTCGGATCGATGTCGAGCCCGAACAGGTTATCCCCCACGTCAGCTTTGTTCGGGGTCCCTGTCGCATCGGGTAGCTGCTCAGCCTCAGGCTGCGATTCATACAGAATACGAGCCGCTGCCAGAAGAAAAGCGCCTGAGCCACATGCCGGGTCGAGTATCCTGAGTTTGGGTGCGGCTTTGGACTGCCTCTTGCGCTCGGAGTGAGCCTTTAGACAAAGCCGGACCAAGAGCTCTGAGAGCCAACCAGGCGTGTAATACTGCCCTTTGTAGCGTCGAGCACTTCTGCCCTCATCGCACGACTCATACACCCAGACCAAGATGTCATCAGCCAACCAGAATCTGCGCGGCAGCGACTCGGAAAGCAGCCTGGCCGCGGAATTGATGTCCGCAAGGCGGGCTCCTTTGTCGCTAGAGAGGACGACATCGAGGGCATTGTGAAGGGCTTGGGGCCAGCTGGACGCATCGATGTTTGCCGGAGGCCACTTTTCCTCCTTAGTCCGCGCAAGCCAGGCCACTGCCGATGCGGCCGCAATTACTACAACGGCGGCCCTGTTCATGGGATGAGGGCCAGACATAAGAGATGCCGTTCGCCGGCGCGCCTTACGAAGTGCCCTCCTAAGGTCAGCTAGCTGTTCTCGACGAACGATGTTCATGCCCGTGCCTGACATCTCCCCGGACATAGCGTTCTCTTGCCCTTCCCAAGCAATCATAGTTGCCTCATCTGACATGTCAGACTCGCTGTATAAAGCGGAAGCCACCTACCAAGCGGTGGGAATCCGCATCCTCGGCCCATTGTGGGTTTGATGTCTCTGCCTTGTCAAGATACGCCGTGCACAGGCAGCTGCGCTGAGCCGAATGCCTGTGATTCTTTGCGCGTAAACTTGACAACGGGCGAGCCCATAACCTATATTTGTTTGGTAATCATTACACTCCCCGATAGCTCAGTTGGTAGAGCAGGTGGCTGTTAACCACCGGGTCGGCGGTTCGAGTCCGTCTCGGGGAGCCACGACCGAAGAGGCCGTCCCAAAAGTCCGTGTGGAGTCGTATGGGCGGTGAATTATGACCCAGCCTCCTTGCCCCGCCCTATCCGCATTTGGCAAATCATAGGGCTATGAGATGATGACGGTGCAGAGACTCGCACCCGTCGCTTATCTTCGTCCTGTTGCCCGATTGGTCATACTCGATCGTAATGAATCATCGATTTAGCACGGAGTTTGCCCCTCGACAATCAGATTGGAGCGGGGAACGTAGCGGCTGCCTCGCGGCTGGAGGGCAGAAGCTCCTGCCCGAAGGGCAGACCATGGGTAGCCGCAGGCGTAGCCTGACGGTCCGAATAGCGCCACAATCCCCCTTTCTAACCTCCCCGTTGCGTTGCACGCACGGCTACCCACGGTATCCCCTGTCGGGGATTTGCAGCCTGCACCCCTCGTTCGCACCCGCTAGCTGAAAGAGCCAGCAACTCGGCCGTCGACATGAACTCCCGTGCCCACGTGGCAGCCAGCTTCAGAGCTCAACTTCAGAAACGATCAATCTGATTATCGGGGCCTCTCAGTCAGGTTGACATACCGGTGGAGAGGGTTTATTGTAATCGCTGATGCGAGCTCGAGGGTATTGGCGGGGTAGAAAGGCCGTCCAGCGGAGGAAGGATGTTATTTTTTGAGGAATGAGGATAGGTAGCGCTTAAAGAAGGGAGTGATGTATTGAACCTGAAAGGGAGCAAGACTGAGAGAAACATTTTGACGGCGTTTGCGGGCGAGTCGCAGGCCCGCAATCGCTATACATATTTCGCCGGCGCAGCGATGAAAGAGGGCTTTGTGCAGATATCAGCCATCTTCGAGGAGACCGCTAACCAGGAGAAGGAGCACGCGAAGCGGCTGTTCAATTTTCTCGAGGGCGGCGAGGTTGAGATAACCGCAGCGTTTCCGGCTGGTGTGATAGGGACCACGGCGGAGAATCTCAAGGCTGCCGCGGCTGGCGAGCACTACGAGCACTCGGAGATGTATCCGGGCTTTGCTAAGATTGCGCGTGATGAGGGCTTCGAGGTTATAGCAAGGGTATTCGAGGCAATTGCCGTTGCCGAGAAGCAGCACGAGAAACGCTACTTGGGCCTTCTGGCAAATGTCGAGGCGGGCACAGTTTTCAAGAAAGACAAACCTATCGTCTGGCGCTGCCGCAACTGTGGCTATTTGCATGTCGGGACTGAGGCGCCTCAGTCGTGTCCGGCCTGTGCGCACCCGCAGGCACACTTCGAGGTTTTGTGCGAGAATTGGTGACCCAGTATATCTTATATCTAAAGTGTTTTGTTTAATTAGGAGGAGATGTAATGGTGGAAGGGATGCCGCTGATTGGGGATAGGTTCCCCGATATGGAGGTTCAAACAACTCATGGGAGGATGAAGCTGCCGGACGCGTTCGACGGCAAATGGTTCGTGCTGTTCAGCCATCCGGGGGACTTCACGCCGGTTTGCACGACTGAATTCGTTGCATTCCAGAAGCGTTTTGAGCAGTTCGAGGAGCTTGGCTGCAAGCTGATTGGGCTGAGTATTGACCAGGTCTTCTCTCATATTAAGTGGATTCAATGGATTGAGGAGAACCTGGGCGTCAAGATTAAGTTCCCTGTCATTGCTGATGGTCTGGGGGATGTGGCCAAATCTCTCGGGATTATCCACCCTGGCAAGGGCACGAACACGGTTCGCGCGGTTTTCGTCGTTGATCCCCAAGCCATCCTTAGGGCGATGGTGTATTACCCTCAGGAACTTGGGCGGAATATGGACGAGATCGTTCGTATGGTCAAAGGGCTTCAGGTCTCCGATGCCAACAAGGTAGCGATGCCGGCTAACTGGCCTGAGAACGAGCTGGTCAAAGACCACGTGATAATCCCACCCCCGTCAGATGAGAAGGGTGCCAGCGAGCGGAAGGCACAATATGGGGAGGGCTGTTATGATTGGTGGTTCTGCCACAAGAAGTTATAGGAGGGCTAGGCGATGACCGAGATGCTTCAAGTTTACAGGTGCGAGGTATGTGGGAACGTCGTAGAGATGCTCCACACTGGCGTGGGGGAACTTGTCTGCTGCGGTGAGCCGATGAAACTTTATGCGGAGAACACGACTGATGCGGCTTTGGAGAAGCACGTTCCGGTAATCGAGAAGCTCGGATCTGGTTCTCAGATACTCACGCGCGGCCTTGGTGGCTCGAGAGGACCCCGGTTCAAGGTGCAGGTTGGCAGCGTGGCGCACCCGATGCTAGAGAAGCACTACATCGAGTGGATTGAGCTTCTGGCTGACGGTAAGGCATATCGGCAGTTCCTGAAGCCGGGCGATGCTCCGGAGGCAACTTTCTGTGTCGAGGCGGACAAGGTAACGGTCCGCGAGTACTGTAACGTCCACGGACTCTGGAAGAAGGAGCTGTGATCATGATGGGAAAGAGAATCCTTGAGGCCTTCAACAAGCAGATCAAGGAGGAGCTTGAATCGGCCTACTTGTACCTGTCGATGGTGAGCTACTTTCACTCTGTTGGGTTTGATGGGATGGCGAGTTGGATGCGAGTGCAGGCCGAGGAGGAGCTCGGGCACGCCATGAAGTTCTTTGACTTCATAAACGAGCGTGACGGGAAGGTGGAGTTGCTGCCTATCTCAACCGAGCGACAGAAGGATTGGTCTTCGCCTCTTGAGGTGTTCCAGGCGGCATTCGGACACGAGCAGTTCATCACGGGCAAGATCAACGACCTTGTGAAGATTGCACGGGAGGAGAACGACAGCGCCTCTGAGGTCTTCCTGCAATGGTTCGTTACTGAGCAGGTAGAGGAAGAGGCGAATACCTCGAAGGTGGCTCAGATGCTCGAGAGGCTCGGCGAGTCGGGCCATGGTTTATTCATGATGGACCAGAGGCTGGGTGAAAGGGCTACCGCGTCTGGTTCGGTCGGGGAGAGATAAGCGATGTCAAACGAGGAATCTATGGACGAGGTCGCGAAGGGGATCGCCGAGGCGATCAGGACAGAGAACGAGGGGAGATACTTCTATCTGATGGCAGCGAACAGCACCACTGATCCCAAGGGCAAAGAGGTGTTTAAGACGCTGGCTGACGAGGAGGAGGTCCACATGAATTATCTTAAGAAGCAATACCTGTCGCTTCTTGAGCATGGCGAGTTTGACAAGAAGTTGAAGCTGGGTCCCAAGGCGGATTTCTCCGGAGCGAACCCGATATTCTCAGAACAGTTGCTGGAGCGGCTTTCGGATGCTCATTATGAGATGAGTGCGCTTTCGATAGGCGTGCGGCTCGAGCTATTTGCCTTGAGCTACTACAAGAGGCGGGCTGAGGAGAGTTCTGACGCTTACGCCAGAGGATTCTTCAATGAGCTCGCGGAGTGGGAGACCGGCCATTATCGCGCGCTCCTGACGCAGCTTGATGCTCTGAAGGATTTCTATTGGGAGGCTGCCGGCTTTGCGCCATTCTGACGTGCAACAGGGAAACAAACGATGAGTATCACGTTTAACGCTGACGAGGTTTTTGAGGTAGCCGAGCAGATCGAGAGGAACGGCGCGAATTTCTATCGACGTGCGGCGGAGGCATTTGCAGGCTCCGACTCTCATCAGCTGCTAACTGACCTCGCCAGTTGGGAAGAGGGCCACGAAAGGCTCTTCGCTGACATGCGCGAGCAGCTTTCTCGGAGAGAACAGGAACCTGTGTTCTTCGATCCCAACAACGAGGCTGTCATGTATCTGCGAGCTATGGCGGACGATCACGTTTTCAGTCCTAAGAAGGAGCTCTCTAAGATATTGACAGGCAACGAGGGACTGGTGGAGATTCTCCGAAAGGCTCTTCGGTTCGAAAAGGACTCCATCGCTTTCTACCTGGGAATGAGGGACTTGGTTAGCGTGGAGCTTGGCAAGGACAAGGTGGCCAGGATAATTGAGGAGGAGAAGAGCCACGTCGTCATGCTGACCAAATGGATTGACAAGTTGGGTGAATAGACGCTCGTATTCTAGACGAGGTGACCGTTCGGCCATCCTTAGTGGGCACGCTGGAATGAGACCCCTGGACACGCCATCTATTGCCGCACAACGGCCAAGGGGCGTGGGCAATATGAAAAGGAGGATAGTGTGAAGGGACCCGAAAGTGCAGTCAGAGTTACTGACCATGTGTATTGGGTTGGTGCCATTGACTGGGGCATTCGGAACTTCCACGGCTATCTGACCAGTCGCGGCACGACGTACAACGCATATCTCGTTCTGGCCGACAGGATCACCTTGATAGACACCGTCAAGGCCCCATTCGTTGACGAGATGCTCGCACGAATCGCCTCGGTTGTGGAACTTGATAAGATAGACTACATCATCTCGAACCACTCCGAGATGGATCATACTGGCGCATTGCCCGGGACTATCGAGGCAGTGAAACCTGAGAGGGTCTTTGCCTCAGTCATGGGCGCAAAGGCGATCTCCAGTCATTTCGAGCTCGGCCGCGAGGTGGTCCCCGTGAAGAATGGCGAGAGCCTAAGCCTCGGCAACATGAGCCTGACATTTGTTCATACGCCGATGCTGCACTGGCCGGACAGTATGCTGTCGTATCTGGCCGAGGATGAGGTCCTCTTCTGTCAGGATGCGTTTGGCATGCACCTTGCCTCGACCGAGCGATTTGACGATGAGATAGGTAAGGATGTTCTGGTCGATGAGGCAGCGAAATACTACGCCAACATCCTTTTGCCGTTCTCTCCGCTGGTAACGAAGCTTATCGAGAGTCTTCCGACGCTGGGACTCATGTTGAAAACTGTGGCGCCTGACCACGGCCCGATCTGGCGGGCAGGTTTCGAGAATGTGCTACGGCTGTATTCCGAGTGGGCTGCGCAGAGGCCGTCCATGAAGGCGGTGGTTCTTTTCGATACGATGTGGCACAGCACAGAGATGATGGCCAACGCGCTCTGCGAGGGGTTGAAGGAGGGCGGAGCGAGCGTCCACGTTATGCCACTTGGATCTTGCCACCGAAGCGAGGTGGCGACGGCAGTGATGCAGGCCGGGGCACTTCTGGTCGGCTCACCAACCATGAACAACAACATCTTCCCCTCGGTCGCGGATGTCTTGACCTATTTGAAGGGGCTGAAGCCCAAGAACCTTCTTGGCGCCGCGTTCGGCTCGTTCGGCTGGAGCGGCGAGGCTGTTGGTCATATCAATGACTTTTTGAGAGCCATGAAAGTCGAGCTCGTGAGCGAGGGCGTCAAGTCCAACTACGTGCCGAACCGGGAGTCGCTCGATGAATGCTACTCGCTGGGTACTGATTTGGCTCGCAAGATGAAGGAGAGATGCTGACATGGCGGCCGAAATAGCCCCCGGAGCATTGTTTTGTATAAGCTATGGCCTGTATATCGTGAGCTCGCGCTCTGGCGATAAACTGAACGGTCAGATCGTCAACACGGTCGTCCAGGTTGCTGCGAGCCCTCCGAAAATTGCCGTCAGCATCAACAAGGAGAACCTGACGCACGAGTTCATTTCCGAAAGCGGCGTTTTCGGTGTCTGCGTGTTGGACCAAACGACGCCCATGACGCTCATAGGCAGGTTCGGCTTCAGGTCCGGACGTGACATTGACAAGTTTGATAAAGTCGAGCACAAGCTTGGGCAGACAGGCGTCCCGCTCGTAACCGAGCATGTTCTCTCGGTGCTTGAGGCGAAGGTCATTGACGCAGTGGACGTGGGCACTCACACGTTGTTCGTCGGGGAGCTTTTGTCTGCCGAGATCGTGGGGACGGGGGACCCACTTACTTACGATTACTACCACAAATATCTGAAGGGCAAGACGCCCAAGAATGCGCCGAGTTATGTCGAGACCCAAACCCAGGCATGAGAAACAGTATTAGAACAGGAGCGAGGCCAATGACTAGATATGTCTGCACTGTCTGTGGATACCTTTATGACCCCAAGATGGGCGACCCGGACGGCGGGATTGAGCCGGGAACCGCATTTGAGGACATCTCAGATGACTGGGTTTGTCCCGTCTGCGGCGCCGGAAAGGATGCCTTCGAGGCGGAGGAGTAGGGCGAGATCGTAGATAAGCAGACGCTTGAACGGCTATACGCGAGATACAACAGACGCGAGTTCGTTCATCCAGACCCGCTTGAGTTTCTCTACGATTACCGGGACCTCCGCGACCGCGAGATAGTGGCGCTCATCGCATCGTCACTAGCCTACGGTAGGGTCGCACAGATTCTAAGGAGCGTTTCCGGCGTTCTCGACCGGTTGGGACCGTCGCCTTACGAGTTTTTGCTTGATACGTCGAGCGATGGCCTGCGGTCATTGTTTTCGGGATTCAAGCACCGTTTCACCACTGGGGGCGAGCTCGTTAAGCTTCTCATTGCCACGAGGCGTGTGGTAAGGTGTTATGGTTCCTTGCGCGAATGCTTTGGGGCTGGACTGAAGGACGGTGATGACACTGTGATGCCGGCGCTTGAGAGGTTCGTTGACGAGCTCAGACTCGCTCGCAGCCAAAGAGACGTTTCCAACAGCCTTCTCCCATCGCCGAGGCTTGGCAGCGCGTGCAAACGTCTGAACCTTTTCCTTCGTTGGATGGTGCGGCAGGACAATGTCGATCCCGGTGGATGGCAGAATGTCGAAGCCTCGAGACTGGTCGTGCCTCTGGATACACATATACACAGAATGGGGCTTGCGCTGCGCTTGACAGACAGAAAGAGCCCAGGTATTCGCTGCGCCCTAGAGATTACGGAAGCGCTGAGAGGTTTTGCACCCGACGACCCCGTGCGATACGATTTCGCCATGACGAGGCTTGGCATAAGGGAGGATGCCGATCCCGAATCCTTCCTCGAGGAATGTCGGCGGCGCGGAGATGAGGCTCATGCTTGATATCATCACTGATGTATTATCTGAGTTCTGGGGCGTGCTTGGTGAGATGTCGCCCTACCTGTTGTTTGGCTTTCTCGTGGCTGGGGTGCTGTCAGTTTATATCTCGGCGGATGTTGTGCGTCGTCATCTGGGCGGAAAGGGCCTCTTGCCAGTTATCAAGGCGTCGCTTTTCGGGGTTCCACTGCCGCTGTGCTCCTGCGGCGTCATTCCTGTCTCCGCCTCATTAAGAAGACAGGGGGCAAGCAAAGGCGCCACGACCGCTTTTCTGCTTTCTACGCCTCAGACGGGCGTTGACAGCATCTTCGTTACGTTCAGCCTTCTTGGGCCAGTCTTCGCCGTATTCAGGCCGATAGCGGCACTTCTGACGGGCTTCATTGGCGGCTCGCTTGTATCACTTCACGAGAAGGACGGGGAGGAGGTTCAAGAGAGCACCGAATGCACGTGCGCAACCGGGGCCTGCATGGTGCATCCCAAGGGCAAGAAACTGGCGCAGGTGTTCAAATACGGTTTTGTAACCTTGGCCGGGGACATCGCAAAGCCGCTCTTCTTCGGCCTTGTGGCTGCTGCGCTCATCTCGGCACTCATACCGCAGAATTTCTTTGCCGAATCGCTTGGCAGAGGTTTTCTAGGCAAGCTGCTGCTGATGGCCGTTGGGATACCGATCTATGTATGCGCTACGGCCTCCGTGCCTATTGCCGCGGCGCTGATTGCGATAGGTGTTTCTCCCGGTGCTGCGTTTGTTTTTCTTATGACAGGACCTGCGACGAACGTTGCCACAATCGCTACTGTTTGGAAGGTTATGGGACGCAGGGTCGCGGTTATCTACCTTCTCACTACAGCTGGATGTGCCCTGTTGTTCGGGACAATCCTCGATGCGATCTACACTTCCACATCCCAAACCGTGGAGCCCTACATGCCCTGGATGCTGCCGCCGCAGCTCAGGTCTGCGAGCGCCATAGTCCTTCTGGCGGTGCTTGCCTGGTCAAAATACGCAAGCAGACACGTTCATCATGAACCAATCCCCAAAGACAAGGAGGAGAGAATGCTGGTACTGAACGTTACGGGAATGACTTGTAGCCACTGCGTTGCGGCTGTAACGCGGGCGTTGAAAGAAGTCGCCGGAGTCGAGACGGTTGACGTGAATCTCAGGACTGGCAAGGCGCTTATTGATGGCAAAGACCTCGATGCCGAGACGCTCTGCAAGGCCGTGCAGGAGCTTGGCTACGGCTGCGCTGTGAGCGCGGAGCCGTCATCTTGACGTCCTGTCGCTAGCGATCGGGTAATGGACGGGATGCGTAACGCAACCAGGGGCTTCCTACGCGACGCCGGATAGCAGGAGAACGCCGAGGGGCTAGGATGGGACTATCTCGTTGGCAAGGACTGCGTCGGGAGCTATCTTGGCGCCTCGCCAGACGACCGATCGCGTGATCTTTGCTCCGCGGCCCACGCTGGCGCCCTCGCCCACGATTACGTAGGGCCCAACCGATGCGCCTTTGCCGATTGAGCAAGACGCACCAAGCGCAACGGGAGGCTCGATCTTCGCCCCGCTAGACACATCGATGCCGAGCTTCTCCATGGTTTCCGCTTGGTCATTGTGTTTGATAATCGCGTAGTTGCCGGCCATCTCGACCGCTCGCCGAAGCGGGCTTGAGCCGTCAAGAACGTCGAAATGCGCCTGTAGGTAGCCCTCTTTATCCCCCAACTCTTGCCAGTAGCCGTTATGCACGAATCCCTGAACGAGCAGCCCTGTGCGCAGCATCTTGACGTTCGCCGACATCACCGTGTCCGGCCGGCCAGAACATAGGTACTCGAAGATGGCTGCCTCGAGTATGTGCAGGCCGCAAAACACGTAGGACGGGCGCTCGCCGTCAGCAGTGCCGAACAGCCCCCCCAGCATCGAGATGCGGCCCTCAGCATCGGTCTGGATCGGCGTGTACTTCTGCGATTTGCGCTGGGCAAGGAGCAGCGTTGCGGCGGCGGCTCTCTTTGAGTGCATCTGGACCACGTGTTCCATATCTATTGACGGATCGAGAACAAAATCGCTATTGACGGCCAGGAAAGTCTCGTCACCGAGGAGCCGCTCCGCCCTCTTCAGGCCGCCGCCAGTCCCGAGCAGCTCCTGCTCCTTTGAGAAGTGTAGGCCAAACTTGCTCCGCCAGCGAGACAAGATGTGCCGCTTGATGGTCATGGGCCTGTGGAACAGGTTCACCACGATTTCATCTATGCCCCAATCCGCAAGCTGGGATAATGTGTAGTCCACTAACGGCTTGCCAAAGAAATCCACCATCGGTTTGGGGACGGTCTCTGTGATCGGTAACAGCCGCGACCCAACGCCCGCACAGAACAACATCGCCTTCATTGAATTGTGCCTCGCTGTGGCGTCCAGTGTCGGAGAGCGGATTTTGAAGGTCTAGGACCTCGGCTCTGCTTGGCGCTGCCGCTGGATTTGAAGCGCATCGTCATTTTTTGGCGCTAAAACAAGCAGTTAGGATATCTCCTGCCTTGAACACAATGATCGGCAGGTATAAAAGCTGAGTGATGAGCGTTCTGGACGCAACGTCAGGGATGAGGCGCAGGCCGAGGCGCGAGTTAATTGATTCGGCGAGATGGTGCAGGCTGGCTTCCATTGGGAAATGAAGTGTCTGGAGCCTCAAACCTACTTTTTCGGCCATCATGGACAGTGCATCGGAGCCAAACAGGAAGAGATGTCTGGGAAAATCGTAACCAGTCCAGTGCTCTTTGAACGTTCTCGCTGAGAGTGAATTTGGGTTGGGCACGCTGATCACAACCGCCCCCTGGGGAGCGATTATCCTTCGCGCCTCGCGCAGGGCGCGCATGGGATCGGCAAGGTGTTCGAGTGAGTGCGAGAATATGACAAGATCGAACTGGTTGTCCTCATAATTGGCTTCCCAGAGCTGCCCGCAGAACGTGTGAACACCGAGGGTTGCGGCCAGCACCTTGCACGCTTCGGGCGAGATTTCTGTCCCGAAAAGCTCCGTGTCAAGGTGCGAGAGAGCGTCCAGCAAGAGACCGTTGCCGAACCCCACCTCGAGCACGCGGGCAGGCTTTCGGCGGAATTGGAAGAGCCGGCGGTTATAGACTAGGGTTCTGAGAAGCGAGCTCTGTCGAACAGCAAGCGGGAAGACGGAGGTTTTGCACACAAAGTCCCAGAGAGCCGCAAGTGGTTTTGTCGGGGCCCGATGCGAGCTACTCTTGTGTTTTTCGGCTTCGGGTTTCTGAATCAGGCCATAGCTGCGCAGTATGCAAGCCTGAAGCCGCTGCTTCAGACGGGAAGGCTTGTGCATAGCGGCCTGGCGAATCGCCCGGAAATCCCTCGCGTAGTATTGGTCTGGATACAGAAGGTCAATGCTCTCGGCTGTTGGCTTGGGCTCGAGAAACAGAATGCCACAGTCGGGGCACCTGATGAATGCAAACTCCGGCGAATTACTGCCGAGAGCTGGGTCGTTCCCCCTCACGACCACTTCACCATCTTCTCGACCGCAGAGACAGCATGCGCCCTTCTCGAAGGTCAGGGCGCTTGAGCCGGGCCCTGCGTCCTGGCTCATCGAGACCCGAATCAGACCAGCCTGGAGAGGAAATGGTCGAACACTATTTGCGACCACGATTCCATTTGCGGGTGGATTGAGGCGAGCTCCTTAATCTCGATGAAGTTGCCGGTCATTTTGGATGTCTCGCGAATCCGAACGCTGTTGTTTGAAAAGAGCGCCTGAAACACAATGCCGAAATGGACTCTTCCGACATCGGTTGTGTCATCGTTAATGCATCCAACGAGCCGACAGGCATACTTGTTCGAGATGTAGAGCTCCTCGTGTAGCTCACGTTCCATGCCTGACAAGAAAGCGTCGAAGAAGTCCGCCGGCCCATCCTCCGGATTCACATGCCCGCCGATACCGAGGGATAGCTTGTCCCAGAGCCGACTCTCCGATTGGCTGTGAAGGCGCCTCATTAGCAGGACACTAGTCCCGTATCTGATGATGACGTAGGGGATAATCTGTTTCAGCGACGGGTCGTTTTCGGCATCATCACGCTCAACAAACCGATAAGAACCGGACATAGCCTTTAGCACTTCCCACGCAACCTCGGTGTTGCCGAAAGGCTCTAGAACAGGCTTGCTGGAGCGGGAGAGCACCTCCTGTTCAGGGCCAGCCTGCATTGATGCCGGCGGCCGCAAATGGGCCACGGTCCGCTCCAAAACGTCGCGAGGCACGACCAAGATTCGCTCTGACGACATGACAGTTACCCCAAATGGATTCAGACAGCCTGCTCAATGTACTCCTATCGGACATTCCCAATCAAGTACGTAATTCGGGACATCTCATCTTATTTCTCAATCCCCTTTCGCGCCTCGACCCCCTTTTGATAATAGTGCTTCACCTCTACCATCTCGGTTACGAGGTCTGCCCGCTCAATCACCCTTGGATCGGCCTTGCGGCCAGTGATCACTAGCTCCACGTCGTCGGGCTTGCCGTCGATCACAGACAACAGGTCCTCGACCGAGAACATTCTTAAATACGTCGCGATGTTCGCCTCGTCCAGGATGACGAGCTGATACTCGCCAGATGCGATGCAACTCTTGATCTCCGAAAGGCCCTTCTGCGCCGCCTGCACGTCCGCCTCGTTCGGCTCGTCGTAAATGAGCACCCCTCGGCCAAACTGCTTGACCGTGATCAAGTCCGACAATCGCTTCAGGGCGTCAAGCTCGCTGGAGTGCATGCCCTTGACGAACTGCGCAATGAAGACCTTGAGCCCGGCGCCGGCTGCCCTGAGGGCGAGGCCCAGAGCTGCTGTCGTCTTGCCCTTGCCGTTCCCCGTATAGACCTGAACGTAACCTCTCATTGACCCTCCCTGCGACAATAGGTGTGTGCATAAGTGATTTGTTCACTCATCTGCGCCGCCACGTCAAAATTGACACGCCTTCCGTGCTTTGTAAAGCCGGACACCTCTACCCTACAAACCAGACCTTCCGGCTTCCAATAATCAGATTGGAGCGGGGAACGTTGCGGCTGCCTCGCGGATGGAGGGCAGAAGCTCGTGCCCGAAGGGCAGACCATGGGTAGCCGCAGGCGTAGCCTGACGGTGCGAATAACGCCACAATCCCCCTCCCCGTTGCGTTGCACGCACGGCTACCCACGGTATCCCCTCTCGGGGATTACAGCCTGCACCCCTCGTTCGCACCCGTTAGCTGAAAGAGCCAGCAACTCGGCCGTCGACATGAACTCCCGTGCCTACGTGGCAGCCAGCTTCAGAAACGACCAATCTGATTATCGGGGCGGCCGAACAGCAGTTGTTGATCGACAAGCAGTTGAGGTATCATGGACTAGAATAATTCACCATGGGAGACGATAGTGGGAAGTTCTAAGAATGCTGCTAGCCGAGGCGAGCCGAACCTCGCGAAGGAGAATGCTCGGCTTCGGACGTTGGTTGAGATCAATCAGAGGTTGCACGAAAGCCTCGACGTTGACCAAGTTCTCTCAACGATAGTTGACGTTGCGATGCGGAGCCTCGATGCGGAGCGGGGCACCCTTTATGTAGTTGACGCCGAAAGTGGTGAGCTATGGTCTCGGATTGTGCAAGGTGAGAATGTGCGGGAGATAAGGCTCAAGGTCGGTGATGGCATCGCAGGCTACGTTGCCAAGACAGGAGAAACCGTCAACATCGCCGACGCTCACAGCGATGAGAGATTCAATTCAGGCGTTGATGCTAGGACCGGCTTCCGGACCCGGTCGATGCTCTGCATGCCGCTCGAAGACCACGCTGGCAGGCGAGTGGGCGTGATTCAGGTTATGAACAAGAGGTCTGGGGTCTTCACGCAGGATGACGAGGAATATCTGTCGGCCCTCTGTGTTCAGGCGGCGCTTTCTCTTCAAAATGCTCAACACGCCGCTAGCCTGTCTGCTCTTTCAAGGCGGAATCAGGACCTGGTCGAGGTATTGGAGAGGCGGCTGCACGATCTTCAGGACCTCAAGATGATCTCGATGCAGAACCTGGCGCGCGGGATCGCGCACGAGGTCAACAATATGCTCGCCAAGATCCAGGGCGGTGCGCAATCTCTTGAGCAGAGCGTTGAGGACCTGAGGGGTACTCTGAGCGCTATCATAAAGGGCGAGGAGGTTGACACGGAAGAGCTCGGATATCTCGTCGAGGAGGGGCTTCCCGCGCCTCTTGGCGGAATCATGGAGGGGAGCGAAGGAATCGCCGAGATAGTCAAGAGAATAAGGGGATTCGTCAGACTTGACCAGGGACCGGTTCAGTTCACTGACCTCAACGAGGATATCGAGAACGTCATCAAGGTATGTTCCAGCGACATTAAGGAGGCAGGTGTCACGGTCCAGAAGCGTCTGAGCGCGCTGCCAAAGGTCGAGTGCAGACCGTCCGAGCTCAACATGGTACTCCGCGAGCTTCTGCGCAACGCGATCTACTACGCCAGCGAGGGCAAGGCGGCGCCTGAACCAGGACGCGTGCTGATCCGCACGGACGTTGTTGATGACGGCAAGCTGGTTGAGACGTCCTTCCTTGACAGCGGTCCCGGGATATCGAGAGATGCTTGGGAGAACATATTCGACCTTTTCTACACGACTAAGCCGGAGGGCTCAGGATATGGGCTTGGGCTTTCCGAGTGCTATGCAGTGGTCAAGAGAAACGGTGGGACGCTGTCGGTTGAGGAGCTTTTGAAAGAGGACGCCAAGGATTACAGCACAAGGATGGTGCTGCGCCTCCCTACTCGACGTGAGTGATTGTCCATCTCTTGGACTGGCGGCCGCGGCCGTTCGCGATTCTGGGTTGCTACTTTTGGCGGATAGAGCATGAACGTTTATTGACGTCCGACGCTACGGGAGTAGTATCAGCCTAAAGACCGTATCGTTGGAGACCATGCGGGGACTAGCATGACCGCTAAAGGCCAAACTAGAGAAGACGAAGAGCTGAGGCAACTGCGCAAGGAAGTGGCACGGCTGGAGGAGCTGATTGAGATCAACCAGCGGCTTCACAGCTGTCTCGGCGTTGATGGAGTTCTTCAGACCATTGTCGATGTTGCGACGCGCTCACTTGAGGCAGAGCGAAGCACGCTTTACGTGATAGACGACGCAGAGGGCGAGGTATGGTCCCGCGTCGCTCAGGGCGATGACGTTGGTGCGATCAGGCTCAAGATAGGAGAGGGAATAGCAGGCCATGTTGCCAAGACCGGGGAGACCGTTCGGATTCCCGACGTGCACACTGACGAGCGGTTCAACCCGAGGGTTGACGCGGAGACAGGGTTCATAACGCGCTCGATGCTCTGCATGCCGCTTGAGCTGTCAGATGGCAAGCGAGTGGGCGTGCTTCAGGTCCTAAACAAGAGGGACGGGGCCTTCACTGAGGAGGATGTGAAGCATCTTGCGGTTTTGAGTGTTCAGGCCGCGCTCGCGCTTCAGAACGCGCAGTATATCGCGCGGCTTTCATCGCTTTCTGAGCAGAACAGGCGGCTGGTCGAGATGTTGGAGCAGCGCTTGCAGGACCTTCAGGACCGCAAGATGGTTTCTATGAAGCATCTTGCGAGGGGCATTGCGCACGAGGTGAACAACGAGCTCGCCAAGGTCAAGGGTGGGGCGGAGTCCTTGCCTGAGGACATCGGTGAGCTTCGAAAGATGGCGGCAGCACTCCTTCGAGGCGACGAGGTTGACACAGACGAGCTACGTTATCTCCTGGAAGAGGGCATTCGGCTGTCTGTTGACGGCATCCTCGAGGGCACGGGCGGTATCGAGGAGATAGTGCGGAGGATACGTAATTTCGTGAGACTGGACCAGGAGCCGGTTCAATTCACCAACCTCAACAGCGACATTGAAATGGTCATCAAAATGTGCTCAACCGACATTGAGGATGCTGATGTTTCGGTCAAGACCCGGCCCGGCGAGCTGCCCGACGTTGAGTGCCGGCCGCGGGAGATCAACATGTTATTGAGAGAGCTGCTGTGGAATGCGATCTATTATGCGAGCGAGGGCAAGGCCAAAGATGTGCCTCGACTTGTGCTCATTAAGACAAGCGTTGCCGGTGATAAGGAATCTGTAACGGCATCCTTTTTGGACAACGGCAGAGGGATACCGAAGCAGTTGCGGGAGCACATTTTCGATCTCTTCTACACTACTAAACCTGAGGGCTTCGGCACGGGCCTGGGGCTTTCGGAATGTTACGCCATTGCCATGAGAAACGGAGGCAGTCTAGTTGTGGAGGACACGGGCCCCGAAGAGTCGCAGTTCTCGACCAAGATCACGTTGCGCCTCCCCGTGAGGGTTCGGTGAGCTCTGAGCGTTGACAGTTAACTTTCGCAGCTATAAATGAAAACCGGGTGTATGTAGTCGAATGAACCAAACGAGTGAATCATCTTTGCCATCGCGGTGCAGGGCAGGCATGGCAAACGACGCCGAACGCCTGCGCAGGCCGTTTAGGCTATTACTCTTAGGCCTCGTCGCAATCGTGCTTGTTTCTGCCACGACGGATGCCGAGACGCTGCAAACCGTCAACTCCACCGCCAAAGACAGGGAAGCGGTAAGACTCACCATTTATGACGACCGGGCGCTTGTGTCCGAGACGAGGCGGGTTGAGCTGCCGAAGGGGAGGTCGATTTTGGTCTTTGCGGACGTGCCGGGCACCATCGACGCGACTTCGGTTCAGCTTCTGTCGATGGGGCGCGAGCAGTCGTTCAGTGTCGTTGAGCAGAACTACAAGAAGGCCGGCATAACCACTGATAGTCTGTTAAGAGACTCGATTGGCAAGGATGTCGTTCTGATAGAGAAGGAGCGGAGGACCAAGGGACGGCTGCTAGCGCCTGGGATATATGAGATCGAGGGCCAAGTGCTCATCGGTTATCAGGGCTCTGTGCTTCTGCCGGGAGTTCCCAAAGGCCTTTCTGAGAGGCCGGTGCTCTCGTGTGTTATTGAGGCGAGGAATCGGGGGAAGCACACGGTAGAGCTAACCTATCTTGCGTCCGGCATATCCTGGAAAGGTTTTTACACGGCGACGATCAGCGAGGACGAGAGTTCGATGTCGCTGCGAGGACTGATTTCCATCGCGAACTGGAGTGGCTCCTCGTATCAGGATGCGAGGGTTAGCGTTGTAGCTGGTTCTGTGAATCTGAGCCGGGACGAGGTCCCTCGGCCGGAGATGCAGGCGCTGAAGATGGCAGGGTCCCCCATGCCAGGCGCTCAGATCGCTCCGCAGCAGGCATTCGAGTACCACGTCTATGCCCTTCCAGGGCCAGTAACGCTCGAGCGCGACCAGCAGAAGCAGGTCGGATTCATCTCAGCCGATCGATGTCGATTATCAAAGAGATACCAGTTTGATTGGTCCTATAATTCTGGCCGCGCTGAGCCTGAGAGGGAATCGGCCAAGATCGTCTTGCGAATCGAGAACAATGAGGCATCCGGGCTGGGCATGCCTCTTCCGCAAGGCAAGGTTAGGGTGTGTCAAAGATTGAAAGGGCTGCTGCTCCTCATTGGTGAGGATAGTATCGGCAACGTGCCCCAAGGGGAGAGGTTCGAGCTTCAAGTCGGCAAAGCGTTTGATGTGGTGGCCGAGCAGAAACGGACAAGTTCTCACTCTCTTGGCCGAGAGGGCGAGGAGGCCTCGTTCTCGGTTTCTGTCTCCAACCGCAAGGAGAAGGCGATCACGGTAATCGTCGGAGAGAGAATACCGGGAGACTGGAAGATGCTCGAATCGAGCGCCGATTATGAGCGGGTAACAGCCAACCGAGTCGAGTTCAAGCTCGATGTCGGAGCCAATGAGGAGAAGACGATACAGTTCTCAGTTAGGGTTAGTAGGCGCTATTGATTGATGTCTGAAGAGTAGTGCAGAGGCTCTTAATGCGGGTGGTAGTTCTCACAGGAGGGCGACGGAGAGAATGAAGAGATTTCCAGCAGTTATATCATTATGGTTAATTCTAGTCGGTAGCGTTCTTTTGGCCGGCTCCGACAGCACCGAGTCGCCTACCAGCGCCACGGTCGCGTCGGTTGCGACAGCCGGGTCTGTCGGGACGACCACGGCGGTAGTGGCTAAACCACCCATTGTGGTTGTTCTCACCGTGTCGGACACGATCAATCCCGCCACATCTGCTTACATCAAGAGGGGGATCGACAAGGCGGCAAAGCGAGGCGCCGAATGCGTCATCATCATGCTGGATACGCCCGGTGGCGGTCTCGGCCCGACAAAGGACATCATTAAGCATATCTTGGCAAGCAGCGTGCCCGTAGTTGTCTTCGTGGCACCTCAAGGAGCTCATGCAGCGTCGGCAGGCAGCATAATCCTTCTCGCCTCGCACGTCGCAGCTATGAGCCCAGGCACAAACATGGGAGCCGCGCATCCTGTTGCAGGCGGCGGCCAGAAGATGGACAAAACTATGGCCGCGAAGGTTGAGAACGATCTCGCCGCCTACGCTAGAAGCCTCGCCGAGAAGAGGGGCAGGGACCTCAAGTGGGCAGAGGAATCGATCAGGCAATCCAAGTCGATAACTGAGAGCGAGGCGCTGAAGAAGAACATGATCGACATCGTTGCCGAGAATCTTGGGGACCTGATGCAGAAGTTGGACGGTCGCAAGGTGAGGCTGGACACGCCCAAGACGGTCGTTCTACACACAAAAGGCGCTGTGGCGGAGCGCTTCGAGCCTTCCTGGCGGGACAGAGTGCTCAGCACCATCGCGAATCCCAACATCGCCTATATCCTGCTGATGATTGGCATTTACGGCATCATGTTCGAGCTGATGCATCCCGGGGCGATATACCCCGGTGTGATTGGCGTGATCTGTCTCATCACTGCCTTCTTCGCGTTTCAGATGCTGCCGGTCAACTACGCTGGCCTGATACTAATCCTCATTGGAATCGGATTGTTCATAGCGGAGGTCAAGGTTGTGAGCTATGGTATGCTTACTGTCGGGGGAATCGTCTGTCTGGTTCTAGGCTCGACCATGCTAATCTCGGAGCCACAGACAGGCCTGCATATCTCTCTGACATATATACTCCCGGTTGCGCTCTTCACCGCTGGCCTTGTCGTTTTTCTCGCCACGCTAGCTTTCAGGGCGCACAGGCGGAAACCATCCACAGGTGCAAAGGGCCTTATTGGCGCCGTCGGAACTGTGAAGGTCGCGATCACACCCCAAGCGGAGGGCAAGGTCTTCGTTGAAGGTGAACTCTGGAACGCTTCTGCCGACGAGGCGTTGGAGCTCGGAACGTCCGTGAAGGTCGTCTCGGTTCAGGGACTGAAAGTCAAGGTCGAAAAGGCTTAATCCCGCATTTTACTCAAGTAGCACGCACCCGCTTACTGGCAGCCGAGCGGCATTTCGCTGCACTCTCGCTAAAACGATGGTCAGTGTGTCCCCTTTTGCACCGCGTCCTCCAGCTCGCGTATATGCGTCCCCAAGTGCTGAAGCGCACGTTTGGATTCTCGGTCTTTACATCGACGTTCTATGTCTCGGACGTCATTCCGTATGTTAGACAGACATCGACAGACTTGCCGCAGATCGATCGCGTTTACGTCCTGATGGAACAAAGGTTTGCCGAAGCCCGCGATAGACCACAGCAGAAGCACACTCATCGCTACTATCAAGAAGATACCTATCGATCGTTTCCCCTCGCTCATTGCTCGCTCCTTCTTATTCTCATGGCCGTCCCGTCTTTAGCTTTGCGCAGTCCTGCGATTTTTTTGCGATGTTTTTATGAAACATAGCACGTTTTCAGGACGGCAGCAAGCTGCCCACCTGGCCTTGTTGCACCCAGCAGGTGGTTTGGAGTGCGGTGGCTTGACACCGCTTTGGAGCGCCGCGGCTTGACGCGGCGGGGGCTTTACTAAGGAGCGTGCCGTTGTCTCGATGACGGTTTCGAGGTTCAAGATAGATGTCTACCAGAGGGTGGTGTCAGGCCACCACCAATGAAAGCGGTGTCAAGCCACCGCACTCCGAAAAGGCGGTCGCCCACCCGGTCAATCCGATTTTTAGGGCCGGGAAGATTCGGTCGCGTGGGTAGGTCGATTTCTGGCCTCTCGTTCTGCGAGCACGCCCCGCCAGCACCACGAATGCCAGCTGTCCAGGGCCCCATCTATTCGTTCAGGGACATAGGTTCTGGCTGTTCGAGCAGAGCCGTCCCCCGGCGAAACCGGCGCCGGAAGCGATTACTCGAATAGCGCTGGAACTGTGAGCTTCGAGAAACCCGTTTCGAGAGCATTCTTAACCTCATCTCGCCGGGCGGCGGGCACCGCGACCGCGACTGCAAGCACAAAAAGGCCTGCGACTGTCCGGCCCGAAACGCGCACGAGGCGGCCTGAGCATCTCTCTACCTCCTGTGCAACTGACCGCAGCAGTGCAGCACAGTCGGGCCCGAAGACAGCGAACTTCACCGCATCGGCCGTGCCCACATCGTCTAAGAGAGTCTCACTGAGGACGTGTTTCACAGTGGTGCCCACGATGGCTTTCACCTCGGACTCCTCGACATCGCGGGACGGCGGAGTCTGCGCCAGACCCGTCTCTTGCACATTGCTGGATACCGGTCTTTCGACCTCGTTCAAAGCCGCCTCTGCCTCGTCAAGTTCCAGCGACCTTGTGCGCGACGCAACATCAGCCTCCGCCTCAATTCTTTTAAGCTTCAGGCGTTTCTCTCGAATGATGTCCATCGCCAGCGGTGTGATGATCGCGTCCGCAGGCACGTGCAACGATGCCCCTATTTGCAGCTGCTCAAGCTGCCTGGCCCCGATCACATTGGTCAATGCACTGGCCCATCTATCATCTCGAAGGTTCGGGAATGATCCTCTCTATCTCGTCGTGTGGAAAAGGTATCACGTGAACCGAGAGCAGCTCACCAACCGCTCCGGCGGCGACGGCGCCAGCATCCGTTGCGGCTTTCACGGCTCCAACATCGCCTCTGACCATCACCGTTACTACACCACCGCCGGTGTACTCGCTCCCGACTAGCCTCACGTCAGCGGCCTTCACCATCGCGTCCGCAGCCTCAATCGCACCCGTCAACCCAATCGTCTCAACCAAACCCAGCGCCTCTTGCCCCGGCAGCATCCTTCGCTCTCCCGCAGTTTCCGAGCCCCGCAATGGATAGGCAATGTTGCCAACAAATTGCGGCTTACTACTCGATGAGTTTACTTCTCTCAGTTTCTGGCTGTCAAGCGTGCTCACCCCAATAATCAGATTGAAGAGGGGAATGTCGCGGCCGCCTCGGGGATGGGGCGCAGCGGATTCTGCCCGAAAGGGCACACCACGGGTAGCCGCAGGCGCAGCCTGACGGTGCAAGGAGAGCTCTTATGCCTCCATAATAACCCTCCCGTTGCGTTGCACGCACGGCTACCCACGGTATCCCGCGTCGGGGATTGCAGCCTCGGTCCCTCATTTGCACCCGGCAGGAGAAGGAGGCAGCAGTTCGGACTGCAACGTGAACTCCTCTATTTACGTGTCAAGCAACTGCAACAGAGAACTTCCCGGACGGTCAATCTGATTATTGGGGTCGACGCCCGCCCTTGCAAGATGCGCGGCAGCGGGTAGAATTGCGGGCGATATGATAAGAAGGTTTGTCCGCATCTTGAAAGACCACGAGATAATCTACAACCTCGTGGTCAAGGAGCTGAAGGTCAGGTATCGCGGCTCATATCTGGGCTTTCTATACGCTCTTCTGAACCCGCTTGTCTCGACCGTCGTCTTCGCCGTCGTGTTCACGTTTATTATCAGGATAAAGATGGCGCACTACGGCCTATACCTGCTCACCGGCTTCATGCCCTGGATATTCTTCCAGCAATCGCTCTCAGAATCTGCCACATCCATCATCCGCAACGCCAACCTCATCAAGAAGGTCATGGTCCCCCGGGAGATATTCCCCATCTCGAGCATCCTTGCCTGCCTGGTCAATTTCTTACTCGGCACGTGCGTCATGCTGCCCTTCCTCGCTGCATACGGGCATCTCTCCGTTCGGTGGGCGTATCTGCCACTGGTCATGCTAATACACCTGGTCTTCACACTCGGCGTTGGCCTGTTCCTCTCGTCCACGAACGTCATGTTCCGGGACATCGGCAACCTCGTCGAGATCGTCATCTTCGTCTGGTTCTATGCAAACCCGATCATCTATCCGCTTGCGATGCTCCAAACGAAGCTGCAAGAGATCGGCCGCCCTGAACTGCTGACGCTCTATCTTATCAATCCAATGGCCTCAATCATGGTTCTGTATCGGCACGTCCTGTTCGCGCCGGTCTCGCCCGAGGTCCTCAGGACGGCAGCACTCATCGCCATCGTAAGCGCCTTCCTTGCTCTCGTGATAGGTCAATCCGTATTCAGCAAGCTCCAAAAGACGTTTGCGAAGGAGCTTTAGGCCTTGCATTCCGTCTCACAAAGGGCAAACTCCGGCTACACGAAGCTCGACCTCCTCTGCAAGGGCACTCGGATTGACCCCAGCTGCGACCTCCAGCACGACGGCCGGCCTGTCCTGCGAACCAGGGCGGGTCTCGGGAGCGGTCTGGACATGGTTCTTCCGGAGAACGTCTGGGTGAACGCCCCTGTCGAGGAAGATTTCGCGAGATCATCCCCATACTGCCTCCACAAGGAGGACGGCAGATATGTCCTGAGGCGCGACGGCGAGCGAGTAGTTGAGGTGTCGCTGCCGGGCCGTCCGAGTTTCTATGACGCAAGGACCACCAGCGGGCAGTTGATGTCAAAGGTCGGTGTCTTGCAGGGCACATACCTCGGCATCTATCCCACGCGCCTTTGCTACCACTGGACGCTTTCGCCGAGACAAAACTGCAAGTTCTGCTCAGTAGGGCTGAACCTCGGCGACAAGGAGGCCATGCACAAAACCGTAGAAGACGTAGTTGAGACCGTGCTCGCGGCGAGGCGCGACTCTCAGATAACCTTCGTGCACTTCAACACGGGGTATCAGGAGGGGGACACCTATTTAGACGATCTAGAGCCTTTCATAAGAGCGGTCAAGGAGAGGACGGGCCTTCTGATCGGGGTCCAGACCCCGCCGCACCCAGACCTCGGCCGCTATTCTAGGCTGAAGGAGATGGGGGTAAACAACGTCTCATTCTGCTTCGAGCTGATGGACGAGGCTCGACTCAGTGAGGTCTGCCCCGGCAAGAGCCGCTTGGTGGGCCTGAAACGCTACCTAAAGGCGATCGAGCACTGCGCCTCGATGTTCAACACAACGAACGGCGAGATAATCGCGGGCCTCGAGCCGGTCGAGAAAACGCTTGAGGCCATCGACTGGATAACTGGCGTAGGCGCAATCCCAACCGTCTGCGTTTTTCGGCCTTTGAGGGGCACGGATTACGAGAACATGCCGCCGCCTCAAACCGAGGAGATGGTGCCGATCTTCGCCAGGCTCTACCAGCGGTGCATGGAGCACAATCTGCCCGTCGGGATGGCGCCGAACGTCAAGGTCAGCATCGTGCTCTTGCCCGAGGAGGGAAGGTATTTTCTCGAAAGCCCAAGACAGTACAGGCTTAAGCGGGCAAGATTGTGGGCCATGAGGCAGGTTTTTGGCATCTATTTTAGAACGAAACTGAAGGTGAAGTGATGAACGCGACGAACATCCAGATTCAGAGAATGAAGGTATATGTTACCAGGCAAATACCCGAGCCGGGCATCTCGATCCTGCAAGACCATTTCGATGTTGTCGTCCGTCAAGCTAAAGTGCCCATCAGCAAGTCTGAGCTGCTCGAGCACGTCGGCGATATCGATGGCCTATTGTGTCTCTTGACCGACCCCATCGATGCGGAGGTGATCGCCGCAGCCCAGAACCTCGTATGTATATCGAACTACGCGGTCGGCTTTAACAACATAGACGTGAAGGCTGCAACAGAGCGGAACATCCTGGTTACCAACACCCCCGGCGTCCTCACCGAAACAACCGCTGACTTCGCGTTTGCACTCCTGATGGCCGCCGCGAGGCGCGCTGTGGAGGCGGACGCCTTCACCAGGGCCGGCAACTTCACCGGGTGGGACCCCATGCTCATGCTCGGCCAGGACATCTACGGCAAGACGCTCGGCATCGTTGGCTTCGGCAAGATCGGTCAAGCCCTAGCGAGGCGAGCGCGGGGCTTCGACATGCGCATCCTGTATTACGACTCAGTCGCCAAAGCCTCGAACGAAGATGAATCCCTGCTTGGGGCGACATTCACGACTCTTGATAGAATCTTCGCCGAATCCGACTTCATCTCCCTCCATGTGCCCTTGACCGATGAGACGAGGCGCCTCGTCAGCCATGCCCAGCTGAGAATGATGAAGCCAACGGCAATACTCATAAACACATCGCGCGGGCCGGTAGTCGATGAGCAGGCACTTGCGGAAGCTCTCCGCGACGGGACGATCGCTGCGGCAGGCCTTGACGTCTTCGAGAATGAGCCAGATGTGAATCCGCTGCTTGCGTCGCTTCCAAACGTGGTGCTTGCCCCGCACATCGCGAGCGCCTCACACAAAACTCGCTCGTTAATGGCAAAGATCGCCGCAGAGAACCTGACTGCCGCTCTCTCTGGCCGCCGGCCGCAATTCCCGGTAAACCCGGAGGTGCTCGCCGACTAGCACCCTGCCCCCACCCGCTTCATCCTTCATCCTTCCGCCTTCCGCCTTCCGCAGCCCGCCCTCACATTCCCTTCGTGCCTCTTGGTGGCCTTCGTGGCTCACTTCCAATTCATCCTTTAGCCTTCCGCCTTCCGCCTTTCATTCAAACTGCCAGTCGCACGAGGCGATGTTGCTGGCGAAGTCCATGCTACCCGCGTGGGTGCACGCCGCAAACCACCGATATGTCCCGGCAGGGATATGATCTAGCACGAGCCGGTAGAGAGGGATATCATGAAACTGCTCCCGCCCATGGACGGAGACATTTCGCAGTAAAGGCACAGACAGCGTCCCAAACTGAGGCGCGAAGAGAATAGAGCCATCTGGGGTCTGAACAGCGAGGTACAGGTCCAACATGAGGTTCATTTCGATAGCGGCTGAGAGCATGATGCTTAGACCAGTCCGGGGGCTGTGGGGCTCGACTTCTGCTGAAATGCCCATACGAACCGGTGGCCGCTCGGCTAAGCCGCCTCTGAGGACGCCCACTCCATATCCGCATGAACTGAACCAGATATCTCCGTTTCTATCAATCGCAATATCTGTGATGTCGCCGGCCATGCCCTCCAGATCATACCAAGCCTCAATCCAACGCCATTGGTGCCAGTCGTAGAAGAGAGCGCCGCCAGACCCTCCTATCCAGAACCCTCCCGACTCAAGGGAGGAGGTCACACATGTGAACCGGCTGTAAGTGCCGAAGTCCGGCGTAAGCATGCTCCAGGTTGTGCCATCCACGCTTAGATAGAGTAGGCCCCTGGACTCGCCGAGAGCACTGTAGTCGTTTCCGACCGCGATCTTTGTGCCGTCGTCCAGCACTGATATGCGGAAATTATGCATCTCGGGCGAGGACAAGTAGCAGTCCCAGATGTCCCCTCGGTTGCGCACCGCCCAGACACCGGCGTAAGTACCAATCCAAAGGATGCCACTTGGTTCTTCAGCGAAGTTGAGGGCATAGTCGATTCCATAAGGCTGGGACGAGGCGGACCACTCGGAAAAGAACCGCCAACCGTCAATGAGATTGTAGCGCCCAATCCAATCGACAGAACCGACCCAAAGATCGCCGTCCTTCGTCCAGGCGAGGCACGTGGGACAGCATACCAGATCGTCGCCCGGTATTCTGCGATCGAAACCGCCGGCTAGGAAACGCCGTGCACCGTTGTGAGGAAACGCAACCCACATTCTCTCTAGCTCGTCAACTGTGACGCACTTTGCGATGTTGCGATCGCAGTCCCTTGACCCTGGGGCCGCCGGTTCAACCAGGTAGTTGGACCAAGCCTCGCCATCAAATTCGCTCAGGCCGCAGTCAGTTCCAAACCACTTCGTGCCATCGGATGCTATGAAGATATCGTGCACCACATCTGAGCCCAGACCGTCAGCGGAGGTGTAGTGCTCAAGGTACGTCTCCTCCGCAGAACACCAACTGAGAAGCACCAGGACATACACCAGAAGTCCAAACAGAGTGCATCTGTACATTCGTTAATCTCCTTAATCACGATCATTCAATACGGTTGCCGTTTCCCGGAGAGAATTCCACCACGAAACTCCTCCGGCCTCAATGGGAACGTGCTTGGTGTCCTGCAACTACTTAGATAGCGCCAGTCAGGCATTCGCGTGCCATGCTCAATCAAGTTGTCGCATCGCCTCCCTTCGTGCGAGTTCGTCGTCTTCGTGGATCACTTACCCTCCATCCTTTCGCCTTCCGCCTTCATCCTTTCATTCAAACTGCCACTCGCAGGACGCGATGTTGCTGGCGAAGTCCATGCTACCCGCGTGGGTGCACCCCGCATACCACCGGTATGTCCCCGCCGGGATCCCGGCAACCTCCAGTGTGACGAGAGGCAGGCCGTTGACGTTCAGGCCTATGGGGACCTCCAAGTTAGGGACTAAAGGCGCCATCGAGGCGCTCCAGCTGGGCGCAAAGAGGAGGGTCCCGTCCGGAAGCTCGAGAGCGACGTATAGGTCGAGGCGCAGGTCCATCTGAAACTCCGCGCTGCCTAGCAGGGAAAGCGTCGGCGTTGCCCCGCATGGCTGCGCGACCGCCTCGAGCTCGATCCAGACCGGCGGCCACGCCTCCGGCCCTCCCCGCATCACATACACCCCATCATCGGCGCCGAACCACACGTCACGGTTAGTTGGGTCCACCGCTATGTCGTGCGCAAAACCAATATCTATCCATCGCCAGTCGGTGTAATCGTACCAAAATGCCCCTCTGTTGGACCCGAACCATATCCCCTTGTCGCCAACAGTGGTCAGACAGGTGCCCGCGAGTGAGTACGGGAGCGCAGGATACTCAAGGACGGACCACTTCTCCGCATCATCGCCGTAGACTATAATTGCCGGGGTCTCGTCTTCAAGAGTTGGTTGGCTTATCAACCAAATTGTGCCTGTTGCAGTTATTCCCAGGTCCACGTAATTGCGCTCGGGCTGGGGACTGAACCTCTGGAATTCAATACCTACATCATCGGGTGTCGCCAGCGACCCGTAAAGAGCGGGCCTGTAGCCATAGCCCCTGGCTTGGAACCACACACGCCCATCAGGGCCGGTCGCGAAGGCTCGCGGGACCAAATCCGAGTCACACCAATCAGGCCACCACGTATCCCACGAGTCCCACAAGGGATCGTATCTAGCCACCCAACTCCCATCGTCCCAGCCGCCTACCCATACGTGCCCGAACGCGTCAGACGTCAGCGCCGTCGGAAACCAACACAGCTTCGGTAAGCTCACGGTCCTGAAATCGAAGCCTTGAACGCAGTACAGTTGCGGTAAGACATATCCACCATCAGTAAACAATAGCCAGAGACGGTCATGGGTATCCAATGCCATGTCAACCAAGCGTCCGGCAGGAATGTCGTCAAGAGTGAATTGATATGTTATCCACACTGATTCATCGAAGCGCCAGATCTCATTGCCGGACGTTGTGAACCACTTCGTGCCAGCGTTATCGATGAGGACGCGGACGACCATATGCTGCAAGCCATATTCGCCCCCGCAGTTGTCCAAGTAAGCTGGCGTCGCTATCACATCAGAAACGCCAAATGCGCCCAGAGCCATCGTCCCGACAGCCAGAAGCGTTGCGAAAATTACATATATAGCTGCTTTCATGTCTTCCTCCTTTGCTGTAAGGCGATGTTGCTGGCGAGGTCCATCGTCAGCTCCTCAGCGCTTTGCTGTTATGTCCTTAATGACTTCAGCCTTGCCGGAACGAAAATCATATCGGACTACTTGCGACTGCCGCCCGCTGTTGTATATCGCAACGTCCGTTTCCGCGAAGTAGCTTATGTCACCCATGCTTATGACATGTGTGTATCCCGGCAAGGGCTGTCTCAATCTCCGTGTCCGTTCAATATGCAAATGCGGGTCAGTAACTATAAACCGTGTCTCACCCTCGTCTGATCGCGTGAAGACAAGATTGTCAGAATCCAGTGCCCATTTGACTATCCAGCGCTGGTCCTTAGTCTCTAACGACCAGCCCTCTTCTGGGAGAGGCACCGAGCGAACGAGTGGAACCATTGACTGACCTCGCAGCGCCCAGATAGATGCAAGGAGCTGGTGACTCCCCGCGTCTCCCTTCAGCGTGCATAAGTACTTGCCCGATCTCGACACGCAGCAGGTAGATGCATCGGACCCTCGCGTCTCACAGAGAAGGGATACTCGGGGGACACTCTCGGGAGCGCGCATGTCTAATATACATGTATAAATCCTCCCTGTTGCGTTGGGCCTGTAGGCCCATGGGTCACCTCGGTCAACGAAAACCAGAGCTAGTCTGTCTCCGGCTTCGTTCACAACGCTGCCCCAGAATACAGCCTGGTCGGGTAATTCGACCGCTGTCTCAGAGATGATCTCACCGGCATCTGAGATGAACAGAGCTTTGCGTTGTCTAGTGTCCGATGCACCCACGGTCTCGGCTTTCTCCCCAACGTCTCTGTGCCGGCCCAGGCACACCCATGTCTTGAAACGGGGCATATATCGGACCGGATAAGCTGGCCACCATTCTGTCGAGTCACCAAAACCCAGCTCCGTTCTGAAGCATTTGGATGCCCGATTGTTGGAAACATCAAATACATCAAATACAAACCGATATCCTATCCAAGCCTGTGCTGGCTCGCCTTCTGCACGACGACCACCAACGCTTTGATATCTGACCGCCCCTATTAGGCGCCTCGCTGCCCCTATGATAGCCGGCTGATTTGAGGAGGGGAACACGTACAGCCCAGGATCATCAAAGAGCGGCATCTCCTCATTCTTGTCGCATGTCAATAAAGTTGCCTTGCTGTGCATTTCCGGGCCCTCCGAACTAGTCGGGCCAAAGTCCTCGCACAGCACAATGTTTCCAGATGGCGTTGGATACCAGTGCAAGAAGCTGATCTCACTCCCCAATGCCAGACTCTCGTGTTGCCCCTGGAGCGCAAGCCCTAGGAACAACATGACCACTATTGCACCAAACATCGCTCTTTTATTCATTCTTTCCTCCTCTTTCAGATACCCAGAAACACCTACCGTAATATCCAAACTACATCGTAGTTGTCCCATTCAGAAACCTCAGATATGGGGAGAAGCCCCAGCACAACAGAGCGAGCTCCGGCATCTATGCTCCTCGAGCGCCAGCGTTTTTCCGGCGCAGGCACGTTCCCGATGTCAATATCTATCATCCAAGTGGCTCTCAATAGACTCCTCACCTCATCGCTGAACTTGCGACGGCTCTGGCCAACTGCAAGAGGGAAGTCAGACCACTTGGGAACAAGAACAAAGCACCGAGGGGCGCTATTTACGGAGATTTCTCCCATGTTTATTGTCGAGTTCGCTTTTCCGGCTCCGTCATCAAAACACTTCTGGCCGCAGCTTGGTGGCCCTTCGTGGCTCGCTTCCACTTCATCCTTTCGCCTTTCGCCTTCCGCCTTCATCCCTTATCCTTCATCCTTCCGCCTTTCATTTGGCGAACTGCCACTCGCAGGACGCGATATTGCTCGCAAACTCCATGCTACCCGCGTGGGTGCACGCCGCGAACCACCGGTATGTTCCCGCCGGGATCCCGGCAACCTCCAGTGTGACGAGAGGCAGGCCGTTGACGTTCAGGCCTATGGGGACCTCCAGGTTCGGGACTAGAGGCGCCATCGAGGCGCTCCAGTTGGGCGCAAACAAGAGCGTTTTGTCCGGCAGCTCCAGGGCGACGTAAAGGTCGAGGCGCAGGTCCATCTGAAACTCCGCGCTGCCTTGCACTGAAACTGCCCCCGCACATGGGTTCACCAGCGCCTCGAGCTCGATCCACACCGGCGGCCATGCCTCCGGCCCACCCCGCATCACATACACCCCGTTGCTATAAGTCCCGAACCAAACATCACCGGTCCTGTTATCGACTCGTATCGTCTCCATTCCCGTTAGCCCTTGCCCCACGTAGCAAGCAACTCTGACGAAACGCCAATCCTGGTAGTCATAGTAGAAGGCACCCTCTATGTAAGCGGGGTGCGCAGACCTGAACCAAATACCCTCTTCACTAGCGCATTCTATCCACACATAATAATCTGCTGACAGACCGAATGGAGATTCATCGAACATAACCCAGGTCTCGTAATCATCGCTATAAAACTTGGCCGCGGGGCTCTCGGCCGCCTCTACCCACACTCGGCCGGTCTGAGATGCGTATATGCTTCGATATCGAGTGCCACTCGGTAGCCGGACGTTGTCGTCGATCCTGTCCCAGCTCTCGCCATCCGCCGAGATACGCCAAACACCGTAGTTCGGCGGGGCCCCAGCAGGGCCGGCGGCTCCGACGAACCAGACCCTGCCGTCGGCGTCGATGGCGAACTTCTCGGGGAGAAGACCTTTCCAACACTTCCATTGCACTAAATTGAATGTTCTCCACACTTCTAGCTCCCCCACCCACCCTCCTGTCCAAAGGGCGCCATCCGGGCTGCATGTCACCGCTGAGTAAGCGCTAAGAAGCGGATAGTCAAGACA
>Ga0307380_10001247_pt1 | contig 38110 bp, 27 predicted proteins | sample UN3MG_FD_202239 | JGI IMG/M metagenome (GOLD analysis project Ga0307380, IMG submission 202239) | Soil microbial communities from Risofladan, Vaasa, Finland - UN-3 | ecosystem: Environmental > Terrestrial > Soil > Coastal area > Acid sulfate soil | place: Finland: Risofladan, Vaasa | collected...
TAACGCCGCTGTCGCTCGGGATCGAGACGCTGGGCGGAGTTATGACGAAGCTGATCGAGCGCAACACGACCATTCCGACGCAGAAGACCGAGGTATTTACGACGGCGGGCGACAGCCAGACGGAGGTGGAGGTGCACGTGCTTCAGGGGGAGCGGCCGATGTCGAACGATAACCGGAGCCTGGGGCGGTTCCGGCTGACGGGGATTCCGCCGGCGCCGCGGGGAGTGCCCAAGATCGAGGTTTCGTTCAACATCGACGCGAACGGTATTCTGAACGTCGCGGCCAAGGACACGGCCACGGGCAACAAGCAGGAGATCACGATCTCGGGGTCGAGCCAACTGGAGCGCCCCGAGGTGGAGCGGATGGTGGGAGAAGCCGAGCAGCACGGCGAGGAAGACCGTCGGGCTCGGGAGGAAGCCGACACGCGGAACCAGGCGGAGCAGCTCATGTACACGGCGGAGCGGAGTCTGAAGGATCTGGGCGACAAGGTTCCGGCGGACAAGCGGGAGGCCGCGCAAGGCGCCATCAGGGAGGTCCGGGAGGCGCTCGAGAGCAAGGAGATCAACCGCATCCGGGCGGCGGCGGAAGGGCTGCAGCAGGTCTTCGCCGAGGTGTCGCAGGCGGCCTATCAGGAGGCCTCCGCCAGCAGGGAGGCGGCGGGCGCATCTACAGGCGGGGAGGGGCCGAGCGAGGAGCCGAGCGCGGAGGGCGGTGACGAAGGCGTTATCGACGCCGAGTTCACGGAGAGCGACTAGGCGGCGCGCGCCGGCGAGAGGGAGTGCCCATGAGCATCGGCGACTGGGACGTTTTTGGGGACATGGCCCGGCTTCGCAGGGGCCTGGACAGGTTCTCCGAGGGTCTGTGGCCGGGCCGTGAGGCATCGGAGGGGGAGGCGGTATGGGCGCCACCGGTGGACGTCTACGAAGAGGATGGAGGGCTCGTGCTGGTGGTGGACTTGCCGGGGGTTCGGCGAGAGGGTATCGATCTCCGGATCGATGACGCGAGCGTGACGTTGGAGGGGGAGAGGGGTCGGACCGAGTCGAGCAGCGGGGTTCGGCTCGAGCGGCCTGTGGGCCGCTTCCGACGGGCGTTTCGCATCGGGATCCCGGTGGATCCAAGCGGGGCGCGGGCGACGTACCGGGAGGGCGTGCTCCGCATCACGATTCCTCGGGCCGCGCCGGGGGGCCGGGCGCGGGTGCGCGTGGAGGTGGAGTGAGGCGGAGGTAGATGGCAGCTGGCGGCTCGCGCGACTATTACGAGATACTGAACATCTCCAGGGATGCAGATGAGAAGGCGATCAAGAGCGCCTTCCGGCGTCTGGCGCGGAAGTATCACCCGGATGTGAATCCGGGCGACAGCAGTGCGGAGCAGAAGTTCAAGGAGATCAGCGAGGCCTACGAGGTGCTGCGCGATCCAAAGAAGCGGTCGCAGTACGACCGCTTCGGTCATCTGGGGGATGCGTGGAGGCGGGCAGCGGCGGGCGCGCCGGGGGGATGGGCGGGGCGAACGACCGTCGGGCCCGACTTCGACTTCAGTGGGTTCGGCGGCGGCTTGGACGATATCCTGGGGGACCTTGTGGGCGGCCGGGGCGGCGTGTTCACGCGGGCTCGGGCTCGGCGCGGGCAAGACGTCCGAGCGGAGATCGAGCTGACGTTGGAGGATGCTTTCGGGGGGGTGACCCGGGAGATAGCGCTTCCGATCCCGCAGGTGTGCCCGACGTGTCGAGGCGAGGGGGTCATCGGGCGGGGATCGGTGTGCGCCGCCTGCGGAGGCGGGGGCCAGGTCGAGCAGCTGAAGCGGCTGGAGGTGAAGATCCCGGCGGGGGTGCGCACCGGGTCGAAGATCCGGGTGGCAGGGCAGGGCGTGCCGAGCCCCGGCGGGCAACGGGGGGATCTGTATCTGATTCCGAGGATCGCTCCCCATCGGCTGTTCAAACGGCAGGGGGACGACCTTCACATCGAGGTGCCGGTGACGTATTCGGAGGCCGCCCTCGGGGCGCAGATCGAAGTGCCGACTCTGAACGGGCGGGTGAAGATGAAGCTTCCGCCCGGTGCATCGCCGGGGCAGCGGCTTCGGTTGGCCGGACGCGGCATGCCCCGCATGAGAGGCGGGGGAAAGGGCGATCTGTACGTCCGCGTTCGCGTCGTGGTGCCGAAGGATCTGAGCGAAGAGGAGAGGGATCTGATCGGACGACTCGGAGAGATGAGGAAAGGAAACCCGCGCGCCAACCTTCGCGCCTGAGCATCGGGCGAGGGGAGGAGGCGATGTGAATGAGACGAGATACGTCTGAGCCATTATACGTGATCAGCGTGGCGGCCAAGTTGGTCGAGATGCATCCTCAGACCCTGCGGATGTACGAGCGCCTGGGGCTTATCAAGCCGGCGCGGACGGATAACAACATCCGACTGTATTCGGATGTAGACATAGAACGGTTCCGACAGATTCAGCGGCTGACAAGTGTCGGGCTGAATCTCGCCGGCGTCGAGATGGTGCTCGATCTCCTCGAGAGAATGGAGAGGATGCGGCGCGAGCTGGCGGAGGAGATGGAGCGGCGAGAAGAGGAGATGGAGCGGGAGATCGAGCGCCTGCGAGAGCAGGTGACGGCGGCCGCGGGAGATTGAGAGGCGGCCACGACATCCGCCCTTCCGAGCGGATCGTGGTTGCGGCTGTCATGGGGGGCGCCGACCCGGTGGTCACAAACTGGTGATGGCCGCGGTTGGTCGATAAGGGAGCAACGAGATGGACATCCACAAGTTCACTGATAGAGCGAAGCAGGTGCTGATGGCGAGCCAGGAGGTCATGCGGCGCTATCAGCACTCGCAGATGGACGTGGAGCATCTGCTGCTGGCGCTGCTGGAGTCGAGCGACGGGCTGGCCGCGGAGATCATCGGCAAGGCCGGTGGGGAGGCGGCTGGCGTGAAGCGGGACGTCGAGTCGGCGCTGGCGCGGGGCCCGAAGGTGGAGGCGCGAGGCGGGGGCGGCACCGATCAGGTCTACGTGACACCCGCGCTGATGGAGGTGTTGGAGCGCACGGCGTGGGAACACGCTCAGCGCATGCAGGACAGCCTCATCGCCATCGAGCATCTGCTGCTGGCGATCGTGAGCCGGGGGCAGTCTGAGGCGGCTCGTATCCTTCGGTCCAACGGCCTCACGATCGAGGGGCTTCAGCGCGCCATCGGCGAGATCCGCGGGGGCCGGCGGGTGACAGACGAGGGGGCGGAGGGGCGGTATCAGGCATTGGAGCGCTTCAGCCGGGATTTGACGGAGCTGGCGAAGCAGGGCAAGCTCGACCCCGTGATCGGGCGGGATGTCGAGATACAGCGAGTGATTCAGATTCTGAGCCGCCGGACGAAGAACAACCCGGTTCTGATCGGGGACCCGGGGGTAGGGAAGACGGCGGTGGTGGAGGGGCTCGCCCAGAAGATCCTTTCGGGGGAGATCCCGCGCACCCTGAAGGACAAGCGGCTGGTGGCCCTCGATCTGGGGGCGATGGTGGCGGGGTCGAAGTTCCGGGGCGAGTTCGAGGAGCGCCTGAAGGCTGTGATGGACGAGATCCGCCAGGCCCAGGGGAAGATCATGGTGTTCATCGACGAGCTGCACACGGTGGTCGGGGCGGGGGCGGCGGAGGGCGCGATCGATGCCTCGAACATGCTGAAGCCGGCGCTGGCGAGAGGGGAGCTGCAGTGCATCGGGGCGACGACGTTGGATGAGTACCGCAAGCACATCGAGAAGGACGCCGCGCTGGAGCGGCGATTTGCGCCGGTGTACGTGGAGGAGCCGAGCGTCGAGGACACGATCGCCATTCTCAAGGGGCTGTGCGAGCGCTATGAGGAGCACCATCAGGTGAAGTACGAGGAGGAGGCGCTGGAGGCGGCGGCGCGGCTGTCGGCACGGTACATCACGGATCGGTTCCTGCCGGACAAGGCGATCGACCTGATCGACGAGGCGGGCTCGAAGAAGCACCTGCAGGCGGTGCTGTCGCCGCCGGAGATGGCGCGGCTCGAATCGCAGGTCTCGGGGCTGGAGGAGCAGCGGGAGGCGGCGGCGCTGCGGCAGGACTACGAGACGGCGGCGAAGTTCAAGCAGGAGATCGAGGTGCTGCGGGGCCAGCTTGCGGAGCAGCAGGAGAAGTGGGAGTCGGAGGCGGGCAAGACGGACTCGCGGGTCACGGCGGAGGACATCGCGGAGATCGTCGCCGTGTGGACGGGGATCCCCGTGTCGCGAATGTTCGAGAAGGAAGGGGAGAAGCTCCTGCGGATGGAGGAGGAGCTGCACAAGCGGGTCATCGGGCAGGAGGAGGCGGTACACGCGGTTTCGGAGAGCATCCGGCGGGCGCGGGCGGGGCTCAAAGATGCAAAGAGACCGATTGGCTCGTTCGTGTTCCTGGGGCCGACGGGAGTGGGCAAGACGGAGCTGGCTCGCGCGCTGGCGGAGTTTCTGTTCGACGACGAAGATGCGATGGTCCGGCTGGACATGTCCGAGTACATGGAGCGGTTCGCCGTCTCCCGGATGGTGGGCGCGCCGCCGGGATATGTGGGCTATGAAGAGGGCGGGCAGCTCACGGAGGCGGTTCGGCGGCGGCCGTATCGGGTGATTCTGTTCGACGAGATAGAGAAGGCGCACCCGGATGTGTTCAATATGCTGCTGCAGATCCTGGAGGAGGGGAGGCTGACGGATGCGGCCGGCCGGGTGGTGGACTTCAGGAACGCAGTCATCATCATGACGAGCAACCTCGGCAGCCAGCACGTGGGATCGGGATCGCTGGGATTGGGCGGCACACGAGAAGGGGCGGACTTCGCGCGGACGCGGGAGCAGATGCTGTCGGAGCTGAGGGGGACGTTCCGGCCGGAGCTGCTGAATCGGATCGATGAGATCATCGTGTTCGAGCCTCTGACCCAGGAGGAGATCGAGCAGATCGTGGATCTGATGCTCGACCAGGTGCGAGAGCAGCTCAGCGAGCGCAAGATCAGCTTGGAGGCGACGGAGCCGGCGCGGCTGTTCCTGGCGAAGGAGGGATTCGATCCCGAGTATGGGGCGCGTCCACTGCGGCGGACGATCCAGCGCTTGGTTCAGAATCAGGTGGCGCGGGGCATTCTCCAGGGAGAATACCGGGAGGGGGACGCGGTGGTTTTGGAGGTGGAGGACGGCAAGCTCGTGCCGCGGCTCGTGGTGCCCGCGAGGGAGCAGCAGGGGGCCGGCTCGGACTGAGGGACGAGCATACGCCAAAGCGCCCCCGTTCTTTCATAGTCCGTTCACAGGATAGCCCTAGACTGAGCGAGTGGGCCAGCGAAAGAGTGCTGGCCCCGCTTTGTGCGCGAAAAGCCGGAGGACCCGGTGGAGACCCTGGGGCAAGCGGTCAATCTGTTCACGTGCTGCATATTCACGCTGAATGCCTTCACGATCGTACTGCCGGCGTTCCTGGTGGCGGGCGCGTTGGTGGTCTTCGTGCCGAGCCATTCGGTGATGAAGTACTTGGGGGCGAAGGCGAATCGGATTGTCTCCTACGGGGCGGCTGCGGTTTCGGGAAACATCTTAGTCGTCTGCTCCTGTAATGTCGTGCCGATCTTTGCCGGCATCCTGCGGCGCGGAGCAGGGATCGGTCCCGCCTTCTGCTTCGTCTTCGCGGCGCCGGCGATCCACATCGTGAACACGGTGTTCACCTATCAAGTGATCGGCCTCCGGCTGGCTCTGTGGCGCTTTTTCACGGTGCCGATTGTCGCCGTGATTCTGGGGCTGGTGATGGCGTTTCTGTTTCGGGGAGAGGAGGCGGCGCGGCAGTCCGAGATCCAGAGCAACGCGAAAGTTGCGCTGGTCGAACAGCCGCCGGAGCAGGCGACGCGCGCGGGCCTGTTTCTGGTGCTGCTGGTCGCGGTCTTGTTCTTCGGGGCGTGGTTGAGCCTCGACGCGCATCTCCCCGAGGGAGTGGGGCAGTTCGTTCGATTGGGAGGGGTGCTGCTGGCTATCGGAGGGCTGACGGCGCTGGCGGTGCAGTGGTTTGGCAAGGAAGAGACCGTTGAGTGGGGCCGGCAGACGTGGCTGCTGCTGCGCATGATCGTGCCGATCTTCATCGCCGCGGTCATCGTTATCGCGGTCATCGTGAACCGCATTCCGATTAGCTGGGTGATGCCGACGGCGGCCGACACGGGCGGGCTGAAGTTCGGCCATCCGCAGGGGAACAGGTTGCTTCCGGTGTTCCTGTCCGCTGTCTTCAGCACGCTGATGTACTTTCCGATGCTGACGGAAGTGGCGTTCACGAAGGGCCTGCTGTTGAAGTACTTCGCGGTCGGCCCTGGGTTGGCCTTGCTGCTGGGTGGGCCGGGGCTGAGTCTGCCCGGATTGCTGCTGGTGAGCAAGGTCGCCGGTTGGAAGAAGATGATCGTCTATTGGCTGGTGATGGTGTCGCTGATCACGATTGTCGCGTTCCTTTTTGGCTCGTACTATGGGGAGTACCTGTGCTCGTGTCAGCTTCAGCAGCAGGCGGCCGCGCCGCACGCCCAGAAGGCGGGGCCGGTGGGCATTCTCGGATTGGCGTGGTATGGGGCGCTGCTGACGTGGATTGGGGTGATGATCGCCCGCGCGCGGCGCGCGCGCAGTGAATCGGAGGCGGTGAGAGAGCGCGTCTAGAGGCGGCGGCGTGAGCAAACAGGAGAGAAGAAGGAGAGAGCCCCGCGGCTGCGGGGCTCTTCTTGTGTGCTCGGGCTCAGGCTGCTTTGGCTAGGGCTCGGGCGATTCGGCGGCCGGGCCGGCGATGACGGCGACGTATCCGGTGGGGTGCAGGAACGCCTTCGCCGCCTCGTGGACCTCAGCGGCCGTGATGCCGGCCAGAATCCCAGGGTACTCGTAGGCGTGGTATGGCCCGAGATCGTAGAATCGGGCGAGGACCAGCTCCTGGGCGATGCCGGCGTATGTCTCCATCCTGCGGGCGACGGTGCCTTTGACGTAGTCCTTCCAGAGCTGGAGCTCTTCCTCGGATGGCGGCTCCTCCTGGATGCGCTGAAGCTCCTCGAGGGCCGCCTTCGTGGCTTTCTCGGCATTGGCCGGGTTGACGCCCATGTGGAGCACCCACGGGCCGGGTCCCCAGTAGGCGTAGTAGAGACTGTAGACGTAGTAGGCGAGGCCGAGCTGCTCGCGGATGTGCATGTTGAGCCGGCTCATGAAGCTGCGGCCGAGAACGTAGTTCATGAGATCGGCCTGGTAGTACCTGGGGTCGCGTCGGGCGATGCCCGGGAACCCGAGGGCGATGTCCACCTGGGTCTTGTTGGGCACCGTCACGGTGATCGTCTGAGGCTCGGGCGACACCGGCACCTGAGGGAGGTCGGGCTTGGCCGGATCGCCTTTCTTCTCCCACGCAGCGAAGGCGCCTTGGATCAGGCGGGCGGCTTCCTCGGGATCGATGTCGCCGACGATGGCCAGGATGGTGTTCTCCGGCCGGTAGTAGCGGGAGTGAAAGGCGGCGAGATCGTCGCGGGTGATGGAGGAGACGCTCTCGGCGGTCCCGAGGCGGGGGTCGTGGAACGGGTGGCCCTCGGGGTAGAGGTGGGCGAAGAGCTCCTTCTCCGCGATTTGCTGGGTGTCCTCATCGCGGCGCTGTTGCGCGGCTATGAGCTCGGAGCGAACCTTCTCGATCTCATCGTCCGGGAACGCGGGCAGCGTCAGTTGCTCGGCGGCCGACGTGAGGAGCAGCCCGAGGTCGTCCTTGAGGGAGCGGCCGCCGACGGTGGCCACCTGGGCACCGGTGCCGAACATGAGCTCGGCGGCGACGGTCTCGAGTTCTTCCCGTATCTCGTGCCAGGAGCGCTTCTGCGTGCCGCGAGAGATCATCTCGGCGGTGAATGCCGCCACGCCGGCCTTGCCTTGCGGGTCGAGGACGGGCCCGGCTATGATGTTGCCGTAGAGGGCGACGAAGGGCGCGGCGTGGTTCTCCTGCATCACCACGGATAGACCGTTGTCGAGCTGCACCTGGTGGATCGGGGCGACGGTCCCGAGCCCGGCGGGCGGTGGGAGAAGCGTGTCCGCTGCATCGGCCGGAGGCGGGAGGTCTGGGCGGTGCTGCCATTGGACGTCCACGGGCGCGGCTCCGCCGGGCGCGGCCCCGCCGCCCGGCTCGCCGGTGGGAATGAGCCAGCCCACGGTGCGGTTATCCTTGGTGAGGTATTCCGTGACGACGCGCCGGATATCGTCGGCCGTGACCGCATCCACTTTCTCGGGGAACGTGCTGAGATACTCGTGGGTGTAGATCAAGTGGTAATAGCCGATCTGCTGCGCGAGCTTGCTGACGCCGTCGGCCGAGTAGATGAAGTTGGCCTTGGTCTTGTTCTTCGCCTTGAGAAGCTCCGTCTCGCCGACAGGCTCATCCTTGAGCCGCTCTATTATCCCATCGAGGACATCCTCGACCGCCTGGTGCTCGACGCCGGGCTGCATGGCGACCTCGAAGGCGAACACGGTCGGCTCCGGGTTTTCGTATTGCCAGCCGCCGGCGCTGGAGGCGAGGCCGCTGTGGACGAGGGCGGGGTAGAGCCGGCTGGTGCGCCCGCTGCTGACGATGTTCTGGAACACTTCGAGGGCAACGTGATCGGGATGCTGGATGGGGGGCACCCCGTAGACGGCCTGGAAGTAGGGCGTTCGGCCGGGCACTTCGAGCGTGACGCGTCGCTCACCGGTGGGGCCTCGCCCGGGGTTCGGCGCGGGGGGGACGGGGTTGTCGCTGGGGAGGGAGCCGAAGTAATGCTCGGCCTTGGTGAAGGCGGCCTCGGCATCGATGTCGCCGACGACGACGAGCACGGCATTGTTGGGGGCGTAGTGGTTCTTGTAGTAGGACAGAACCGTCTCTTTGGTCAGAGAACGAAGGTCGTCTTTCTCGCCGATCACGGAGCGGCCGTAGGGCTGTCCCGGGAACTGCTCGGCCATGACGCGCCGCCGCAAGAGGAAGGCGGGATCGTTCTCAGCGCCCTCGAACTCGGAGATCACGACACCTTTCTCGGCTTCGATATCCTCGGCGGAGAGGAGGCACTTGAGCATGCGTTCGGACTCGATATCGAAGCCGAGGTCGAGGGAATCGGAGGGGAGTGTCTCGACGTAGGCGGTGTAGTCCATGGAGGTGAACCCGTTGAGGTATCCACCCTTGGCGGTGACGAGCCGGTTCATCTCGCGGCCGCTGAGGCGCTCGGTTCCCTTGAAGGCCATGTGCTCGAGGAAGTGGCTGATCCCGGCCTCGCCGGTGGGCTCGTGGCGCAGGCCGACTCGATACCAGATGAAGGAGCAGACGAGGGGGGCAGAGTGGTCCTCCTGGACGAGGACCTCGAGGCCATTGGGCAGCGTGCGCTGTTGAACGTCTCCTGGTGCGGCTCCGGCGGAAGTGCTTGCCGTCAGCAGCAGGGCTCCGACAACGAGAAGGGTCCAGAAGTCGATTGCTGTCATAGTCACGTGACTCCGCACTTCAGCTTTGGTCTACCCGGTTCGCCGCCGCATTCTGGCGCTCATGACGAGGATACAGACCGGAACGAGCAGGACCACCGCAAGGCTGGCGAGCTTGGTCGCGCCCGGGGCGAGAGAGACCACCGCGGTCGCGGCGGCAGCCGCGCCCAGAGCGAGGCCGAGCCAGAGGGCCTTCTGCGCTGGTTCCATAACCCTGAAGGCATGGCGCCAGGTTTCGATGCTGGAGTAGAGACGACCGCATTCCAGGCACTCTAGTTCCCCGTCTCGACGCTCGGTCCCGCACCGAGGACAGGACATTTTCCTGCTGGTCAGCCGGCCGATCTCCGATCTCATCCTCTCGAACCAGTAGCGTTCTTCTTTGAGCGACGGATCGATCCGGAGAGCGGCCTCGTACTCCTGGGCGGCGAGATCGTGCTCCCCGAGACGGCGGTAGACGTCCGCCAGCAGCGAATGGGCGTGGGGATTTTCGGGGTAGGTCTCGATGGCCTCTGTGTACTTGGCGATATCGGCGTCGTCGAGTTGTTTGGCGATGGAGCGATCAGCGTATCGGGCGAGGCCGCGAAGCAGCAGCGCGGTGCCGAAGACGACCGCGAAGAGGATCAGGATGCCCGGCCCCCCTCTGAGCGCCAGGGAAACCGAGTAGAACATGAGAGCGAAGAGCCCGAGCGCGAGCAGGACTGCCTCGCGGCCGGACAGTCGCCGGTCGAACCAGCCCGAGAGGATCCAGATTCCGCCGGCGAACGCGATGGCGGCGCAGATGACGATCGTGAAGACGAGGATGAAGGCTTCGCCAGACGGCATGAGTGCTCAGCTCCTCAGCGGGGTTCGACCGGCTGGCCGTCGATGGCGACGAGGTGGACATCGAAGGCAACTTTGAGGTCACTCTCCATTTCGAAGGGCGCTGGGCCGTCCGGGAGCTGAAGAGCGACCTCGGACTTGGTCTCCAGGTGCATCTCTCCCGTGTGGCGCTCGGCGAGGCCCCGGCCGAGGAGGAGGTCCATCCGGGATTGCTGCTGGAGGTGTCCCGTGAGACGGGTTATCAGCCCCAGCGCGGGGCTGGATTGGTCGAGCGCCAACGGCGACGATCCGCTGCCGGCGATGCGCGCAACCTTCTGGCGTCCGACCTGTGTGATGGAGAGGAGACGATTGGCCTGGTGTGTCGTTCCCGCCTCGTACTCCCACTCGTCTCCGACCTGCACTCCCCTATCGGGAAGCACGATCGGACCCGGCTGCACCATGAGCGCGGCGAGCCCGCGCTGGCGGGGTCCCGGGTCCGGCTCGCCGGTTGCGGGGGAGACGTCGATCAGCTCGCCGCGAGGGCTCAGGCGCACCTGGAGGGCGGGCCACCGCGCCGGCATTCCGCCGGCGAGGGTCCCGGCGGCATCGGTCAGGTCGAGGAGCCGCGCCTGCACTCGCAGCCAGAGCGTGCCATCGGTTCCCTTCGCCACCACTTCCTCGATGAGCTCGAACTGCGCTTTCCATCGAACCGGCAGACGCTCGCCGAGGCTCCGCTGCTCCCCTTGCGCGTCGAGGGACATGTGGTACCGGGCGACCTGGCCGAGAGGGCGGTCGTAGCTGAGTTCGAGTCCGGCGGGCGGGGGAGCGGCGGTGGCTGCGGCCACCCCGACGAATGGATAGCAGGTGGCGGCAAGGAGGGAAAGGATCGGAGCGAGGCAGAGCATGTGCGCTAGTCTCCGACCCGGGCGAGCTGGCGAGGCACTGTGTCCGGGGCGCGCCAGGTGGGGCGCTCGGACTCGGGCAGCAGGGCCGTGTCGAAGATGTGGCGGGCGATCGGCGCGGCGAATTCGGGTCCGCCGCCCCCGCGCTCGACGATAACGGCCACCGCCAGCGTGGGGCTTTCCGTGGGCGCGTAGCCGCCGAACCATGCGTGGGGCGGGCCGCCCGGGGCTTGTGCGGTACCGGTCTTGCCGGCGATGCCGTAGCGGTCGGTGGCGATGCCTGCGGCGGTGCCGCCGGGGGAGACGACGCCCTCCATTCCCGCTCGCAGGGCGGCGATGGTGGAGGGGCGGAGCCCGAGGGATCGACGTATCTCGGCCGGGCGGGGATTTGCCTCCCCCTCGACGCGGCGGATCACGTGAGGGTGCACGAGGTTGCCGCCGTTGGCGACCACGGCTACCTCCAGCGCCATCTGAAGGGGGGTCACGAGGCAGTCTCCCTGCCCGATGGCCATTTGGCAGGTGTCGCCCGGGTACCAGGTTTCCCGGCGGGCCTTGCGCTTCCAGTCGGGAGTGGGAACCAGACCCTCCGACTCCTCGGGCAGGTCGATGCCGGAGAGGGCGCCGAGGCCGAAGCGGCGCGCCATTTTGGCGAGGCGGTCGGGCCCGACGCGCCGTCCGAGGGTGGCGAACATGACATTGCAGGACTTGGAGAAGCCCTCTAGGAAGCTGAGGTCGCCGTGTCCACTGCGCTTCCAGCAGCGGAGGCCCCACGAGCCGATGCGATAGACGCCCTGACATCGAAACCGGTCGCTGGTATCGGACTCGCGGGATTCGAGGGCGGCGGCGGCGGTGACGATCTTGAAGAGCGAGGCGGGCGGATAGCGGGAGGTGGTTGCGCGATTGTATTGGGGGTGGCCGGGGCCGCTCAATCGAGTCCAGTCCGCGGGGCTGAGGGCACCGACGAAGAGGTTCGGATCATAGGAAGGGCTGCTGACCAGGGCGAGGATTTCGCCGGTCCGGGGGTGCATGGCCACGACGGCTCCGGGGCGATCCCCGAGGGCTTCCTCGGCCGCCCGCTGGAGGTCGATATCGAGCGTGAGCCACACATGGCGGCCGGACTGGGGGGGGACGGTTCCGAGGGTTCTCACCCGGCGGCCGCGGGCGTCGACCTCGATCTGATCTCCCCCGTCAATGCCCCGCAGGATGTGTTCGGCGACTTTCTCGATGCCCGCCTTGCCGATCAGGTCGCGGGGCCGATAGTCGACGTTCTCGGGGCGCGCCAGCTCCTCGCTGTTGATCTCGCGCACGTAGCCAAGGACGTGGGCCGCGAGCTTGGTCTGAGGGTAGTAGCGTACGGCATCGGCGAGGACGCTCACGCCGGAGAGATAGGGGGAATGCTCTTCGAGACGGGCGACGACCTCGGGGGGGGCGTCTCGGCAGACGGCAACGGCTTCGTACCGGGCCGCGCCCTGCTGGTCGAGACGAGGGCGCAGCTCCTCTTCCGAGATATCGAGCAGTGTGGCCAAACCGGTGCCGGCGTCTTCGGATCCGGCGAGGTGGAGTTCCGCGGGAACGACGCTGACGGAGAAGGCCAGCCGGCTGCTGGCGAGCAGGTGATCGTTGCGATCGTATATGTTGCCCCGAGGGGCGAGGCGGCGCACGACGCGAATGCGGTTCTGGTCGGCCAGCTCGCGGTTGCGCTCGCCCTGGATGATCTGGAGCTGGACGAGGCGGCCGAGAACCAGGACACAGAGGAGCACGACGAGCACGCGCAGCATGATGAGCCGCTGCGCCATCGCTCAGCCTGCCTCCGCCTGCTGCCCCAGGAGGGCCTGTCGCGCCCGGATGATGAGCGCAAACGCGATGGGCGTCAGCACCGCGTGGTAGAGCGCTCTCCCGCCGATGAGCCGGCCGACGTGGGTCCAGGCGTCGTGGCGCGACGCCAGCAGAAAGACGATCTCGTTGAGGAGAGTGAGGAGGCCCGCCGAGAGGGCCGGCACGAGCCAGTTCTCCCGGAACATCTTGGTGGCCAGAAGGCCTGCGGCGAACCCGCTGAAGCCCTTGCTGATGCCGAGAGCTGCGATCAGCGCCTGGCGCAAGGATCCTTCGAGCACGCCCGCGCCGAAGCCGACGAGGGCGCCGACCCGGGGGCCGGTGAGGAGGCCGAGGCAGATGGTCCAGACAAAGAGGAGGTCGGGAGCGACTCCCGCCACGGCCAGCCGGGCGCCGAGCGTGGCCTGAAAGACGGCCAGCAGATACGTGACCATAACTCCAGCGATGATGCAGCGAGCCATAGAGGTCTACTGAGTCGATTCCAGCAGGATAGTGGACAGATTCCACGTCTGCGCTGCGCTCCCTCCCGCGGCCAAAGAAGAGGGCGGAGCAGGCTCCGCCCTTCCCGTGGGGGGAGATGAGCAAGCACATCTCCCCATCGTCAACTGTCGCCGGTCCTCGCTCTTAGCTGTCTCATGCGCTCCTTAAGCGAGAGTCATGTCAGTCCGCGACGATGCCTGTCGAGCGCGAGCTGCTGTCGTGACGAGACTGCGGCTCTGATCCTGTCCTCTGGGCTTCCAGATCGCGGCGGCGGAACGACTGGTCGATCTGCTCCTGCCAGCTTAGCACCGCCTCCTCATAGGAACCCCGTGCGGGAAACCAGCCTACATTGCTGTTGCGTAGCCTGTCCACGCTCCCCTACTCCTGAGCCCCTGGCCTGAGGCTGGTGAGATTGGATCGGCACAGGTGGGTATGAAAGCAACGCTACCCCACGATCTCCCGACTCCTCTGCCCCCTGGTCGGCGATCTCCCACGAGCCCGCCTCTGCCAGTTCCACCGCGCAAGATACAACACCGATATTGGACTGTCAATCCGAAGTCGGCCACAACTTACGCCTCTTGTCAATTAGATTCGACATCGCGGGTCTTCGGCCTGAGGAAGGCCTCGCCGCGTCGAACGAAAAGAGCGGGCGACCCCTGTGGGGGACGCCCGCGTGTTTCAGAATTTCGCTCTTTCCGCTTGCTGGCTAGAGATCATTCTTCTGGAGGGCCTGCCTGTAGTATATCTTCTGCTTGATGACTTGCCCCGTTTGCGTATCGAGCAACACGTAGCCCTTGATGAGCTCCGGCCAGACGACGGGCTGGTTGATGACGTCGAGGCCGGCACGGCGGGTGACCGCGGTCACGTACCCATCGACGGAGTAGCGGCCGATCTCCTCTCCACTCGGATCGATGGGCTGCTCGAGCACCTGCCCCGTCGAGCTCACGAGTTTGCCCGTTGCGGTGTCCAGGATCAGGTCCGGAACGGCGACCTGGTAGCGGCCCACCTCTTCCTGCTGCGCCGCGCCGCGGCTCAAGCCCCAGCCGAGGAAGGCCATCGCGGCGCAGATGATCATGACCCCCCCAATCACCTTGAATGCTCGCTCGCCTCTGTGCACCGGCATCTCCTTTCTCGCCCCGCTCAGGTAGAATATACCACATGTCGTTTGCCTTGTAGTGCCTCGGAAGGGACAGCACGGCGGCGCCACGAAGACAGCGGGGAAGTGGCTCTACCCAGACCTGGACCCAGACCGTTTCGCTTGATAGCGCTGGACCTGGACGGGACGCTGCTCGACGACGAAGGGAAGATGTCGCCGGCCGACGCGGGTGCTCTGAGGAACTTCTCCGAGTCGGGCGGCGTCGTCGTCCTCGCGTCGGGTCGCATGACGGACAATATCCGGCCGTTCTACGATCGGATGGGCATCGACGGTCCGACGATAGCCTACAACGGTGCGGTCGCTCGTGAGTCGCGCAAGGCCGGTGGGGACATCATACTCGAGACGCCTCTGTCCGCGCGCTACGCCGACGAGCTGATCGACTACACACGGCGGGAGCGCTTCCACCTCAACTACTACCTCGACGAGAAGCTCTATGCCCGCGATGAGGCCGAGCTGAGGCGGTTCGCCGATCTCTATGCCCGGCAGACGGGAGCGGTCTTCCACTTCGTGCCCGATTTGGAGCGCTTTCGCGGGAGCGAGCCGACGAAGCTGATCATCGTCACCGACCCGACGGTGCCAGGCAGGCCCGACCCCCGGCACCGGGACGAGCTGTACGAGGTCTGGCACGCACGGTGGGGTGCAGAGGTGACGGTGATGAGGACGAATCCGGAGTACCTGGAATTTTACGACCGCGAGGCCGGGAAGGGCCGGGCCCTCACGGCTCTCTGTCACCACTATGGCATCGAGCAGGAGCTTACGCTGGCCTTTGGCGACAACTTCAACGATGTCTCGCTGCTTCGAGCGGCGGGCTGCGGGGTGGCGGTCGCGAACGCCAATCAGGAGGCCGTCGCCGCCGCCGATTGGGTGTCTCCGTTGAGCAACAACGAGAGCGCGGTGGCGGATGCGATCAAGCGGCTGGTAGTCGGTGCGCCCTAACGAGTTTCGCCCAAAGAAGTAAGGGCGAAACTCGTCAGAAAGCCAGCAAATGCCCGGAGGAAGACGTTAGCCCAATGTTACTTCATTGGGCGAACGTCCGTAGGTGCGGCCCGCTAGCGGGGGAGCCGCTTGAGGTTTCCGGTGCGGTCGAAGCTGAGCGCGCGCGGCTCGCCGAGCACCTTCATCCGCGGGCGTCGCCGCGCCTCTTCCAGCAGGCCCTCCGAGATCCACATGCGGCCGAGCTGGAGGGTGTCGGCGATTCGCACGATGCGCAGGCGCTTCGGGTCGGGGCTGCCGAGAGCTACGAAGGCGGCGCGGATGAGCTCGCGATCGTTGGGAAAGGCAATCGGGCGCTTCGCTCGGTTTAGGAAGCCCGTGTGTAGGACATTCGTCCGCACCGCCGACCAATCCACTTTTCGGAGGAGTCGTTCCGTTACCAGATCGGCCAGGCCCAGGCCGAGGCCGTTGCCGTGGGAGCCCGGCGTGAGGTCGAGCGCGGCGACCACGCCTATGGCGCTTCCGCGGAACTCGGGCTCTCCCCAGACCATCCTGCGGGCGATGACGTGCGTATCGAATCCGACGCCGCTGACGTCCTTTCCGATCCAGTCGACGAGGAGGAGGTCGATATCTCGGAAAGGGAGGCGGGCCGCGGTGCGGCGGGCGCGGCGCAGGAGGGCTTTCTCTTCGACCATGATGCTGTCCGGGGGGAGGCCCACCAGCTCGGCCGTCTGGTGATATCCGTTTTCGAGGATGGCGATGCCGCCCAGGACGGGGAGGCGGTTCAGCAGCAGCTCGGCCGCGCGGGGCATGTCTTCCCGGAGGCTCTTGCAGCCGCGGGAGTGCATGGCCGCCGCGCCCGTCTGCTTTCCCAGGCCTATCGCCAGCATCTTGGCGAGCCCGCTCTCGTAGTCGCCGGTGAAGTCGGTGTGTTGTTTCACGCGGTTGACGACCACGAGGCCGTCTGCATTCAAGGCCTCCCGCGCGGCGTGGACCGGGATTCCCCCGGCGGTCTTTCCGACCTGGACGGTGGCCATGGAGGCGCGGATGGGGGCTCCGACAGATGCGGGCGTGACGCCGAGTGACTCGAGCAGAGCGGTCTGCCCTGCTGCGGTGGCGCCGCCGTGGCTGCCCATGGCGGGAAGGATGAAGGGCTTGGCCTGCGCCTTCTTGAGGATGTCCACGAGCAGGCCGACGATGGTGGGGAGGTTGTCGATGCCGCGGCTGCCGACCGTAATGGCGACCCGGTCGCCCCTGCGGATTCTTCTCCGGCATCCGGCTGCTCCCCAGGCGCGGCACACGGCGGCGGCGAGGTCAGCGACTCTTTTGGAGTAGAGACTCTGTTCGACTTCGACGAAGGCCGGCAGTTGCATTCGATGAGTGTCTCCGTGCGGAAAGGCTCTGAGGTCTTGCATTCGGGCCGGCATGGGCGCGGTCCTTTCGGAGGAACACACGGGAGGATGGAAGGCGCCTCTGTCAAAACAACGCCGGAAGGGAAAGAAGATTCGATCTCCCGCGGGAGGCGTATGTTGCCGGAAGCGATCACCTTGGGCGAACTGCTCATCGATTTCGTATCCATCGAGAAGGACGTCTCGCTCACAGACCTGCCCGATTTCACGGGGGCCGCCGGGGGCGCTCCCGCGAACGTGGCGGTCGGGCTGGCGCGCCTGGGCGTCAGCGCGGGCTTTATCGGGAAGATCGGCAAGGATCCTTTCGGGGAGTTTCTGCGGAGGGTGCTGGATGGGGAGGGAGTCGATATAGAGCTGCTTCGAGTGAGCGAGGGGGCCCGCACGACACTGGCGTTCGTCGCCACGCGCAGCGACGGCCGGAAGGACATCTGCTTCTACCGGAACCCTGGGGCCGATACGCTGCTCACGGCGGAGGAGGTCAACGCGACCTACCTCAAGTCGGCGCGGCTCTTTCACTTCGGCTCGGTGAGCCTCAGCAGATCGCCCGCGCGGGAGGCGACGATTCACGCGGCGGCGGTGGCACGCGGAGCGGGACTTCTCGTTTCCTACGACCCGAATTGGCGGCCGACGCTGTGGCCGGACGAGAGAGAGGGGAAGGGCCGCATCTGGGAGGCGATGGCGCTGGCGGATGTCGTGCACTGCGCGGCGGAGGAATGGGAGTTCATCACGGGGACGCACGACCTCGAAGGGGGGGCGCGGAAGATCCTGGAGGCGGGGCCGCGGCTGGTGGTGGTGACGCTTGGGGAGCGGGGGTGCTACTACGACGACGGGGAGACTCGGGGGGAGGTGGCCGGGTTCGCCGTCGATGTGATCGATCCACTCGGCGCGGGGGATGCCTTCGTGGCGGCCATGCTGTCGCAGTTGATGTATGCGCCCAAGGACAGGAGGATGGCGGGGGAGCAACTGCGAGAGGTCATGACCTACGCCAACGCCGCGGGGGCGCTGACGTGCACGCGGCGGGGGGTCATGCCGGCGCTGCCGACGGGGGCGCAGCTGGAGGAGTTCCTCGGCTCCCGGGGAGGCTGAGACAGGCGCCTCGGCGGTGAGCTAGTCGGTGAGTTCCCTCGCGGCTTCCCGAGTGACCACGGCCCGCAGCGCGGTCGATGCGGCGAGCCTGACGTTCGGGTCGGGGTCCTTCAGGCACTCGGCGAGCGCGCCCAGGGAATCGCGGGAGCCGATTCTGCCCAGCGAGCGCGCGATCTCGGCCCGCACCATCGGATCGGGATCGCGAAGGGCTGCGGCGAGTGGTTCGGCGGCGGCGGTGCCGATCTCAGTCAGACGCCGCACTCCTTCGGCGCGCTGGGCGGCGTCGCGATCGCCCAGGAGAGCGGCGGCGGCTGATGCTTCCTCCATCTGTTCGGCGGAGAGCGATGTCATTGTTCCGCCTCGCTCGGCGGCCGCGATCTCGTCTTCGGTGAAGCCGAGCATTCTGAGCCCGGATACGATGGCCCGGCGAACGCGCCGGGAGCCTTCGGTGAGAGACTCCACGGTATCGCCGTTCTCGGAGAGCTCGGCCAGCTCGGGCTCGAACGCGGTGAGGCCATCGAACAGGTATTGAGTCGCTCCCTCGGCTTCCATCTCGGCCAGCAGGGAGTAAGCTCGTGCTCTGACGAACCAGTCGGGATCGGAGCGGGCGAGGCGTTGGATCTCGGCTACCGCCGTCTGGCCGTCGACTCGGGCGAGGGAGGCGGCCGCGGCCGCTCTGACCTCGGGGTCCGGGTCTATGGACAGGAGGGGCAAGAGGACGTCTTTGAGCTTGTCGCCGCCGATGCCGCCGAGTGACTCGGCGGCCAGCCGGCGTGCTTGAGGGTGGAGGCTGCCGAGGCTGCCCACGAGATAATCGACCGCATCTTCTCCCATATGGACCAGCCCGGCGGCGGCGGTCTCGGCGAGGCGTCGGTTAGGGGAGGAGAGAGCATCGGCAAGTCGCTCGCAGGCGTAGTCGGTGTCTCGAGCGCAGATGGCGCGGGAGGCGGCACGGGCTATATCCGGGTCATCGTCGCCGAGCGCCTCGAGCAGCTCCTCGACGGCTCGCTCGTCTCCTACTTCGCCGAGGGCTTCGATGGCGCGCAGCTTGGCCCGGAAGCTGCCTCTGCGGAGGTCTCGCCGCCACGCGTCCAGCGCGCGCGTTTGGCGCAGCACTTCGATAGCGGCGGATCGAATTGTGTCATCGTGCTCGCCGAGCACCTCACGCACGGCGGCTGTTGCGGCGCGGGAATCGGAGAACTCGATCAACTCCTCCAGGGCGGCGGAGCGGTCCTCGACGGCGGAGAGAGTGGTGGCCGGGGCCCGCAGTCTGGCGGCGGCGCGCCGGGCGCGGGCGAGGGCAGTTGCGTATCTCCACTTCAGGAACAGACGGAGCCCAAGCCCTGCTCCCATCAAACCGGCCAGGAACAGCCCGATACTTTTCACAGCGGAGTACTCAAAGCTCATTGGAGGACCGTTCTGCTCTTCTCATCGACCCGGAGACCGGGCCGCCAAAGGGACTCGCACAGTTTTCTCCCAGCTCAGTCTCTCTTGTCTTACCACATCCAGATAGTGAGCTTTAGCACAGACGTAGATCCAGAGCTGGCAGTAGGTGAAGTACATGGCGAGGGCGACAAGCAGGTTGAGTGGCGTGTTCTCTCCCTCCAGAGCCAGGGTAATCGCCATCTGCAGGAGGAAGATCGCCAGCGCCAGCGCCCAGAGGAGCAGAAGCGCACCTCCCACGGGCTGGGCAGCTATGCCTGCAATGAGGCCGCACAGGAGTATGAGGTCCGATAGCATCAGCAGGATGAAGAAGACGTGGTAGATCGTGAGGAGGTGCAGCACTTCGAGCACGAGCTCTCGCCGCCGGAGGCGGAGGATGCGGGGGAGGAACTTGCGCACCACATAGGTGCCTCCGCGCGACCATCGCAGCCTCTGACGGAGCCACACGCCCCAGTGCTGGGGCTCAGGCTCCCAGGTGACCGCGTAGGGGACGAACTTGACCCGATATCCATCCTGGCCGAGCCTGACGGTGAGTTCGGCGTCGTCGGCTATGGCGCCTTCGTCCCAGCCGCCGGCCCGCTGCAGCGCCTCTCTCCGTATGACGTAGTTGGTGCCGGGGAGGGAGGCGAGTCCGAGCAGACGCCACCGCCCGGCCTGGATGATCCATTGGAAGCTGATGAATTCGATGTTGACGCACCGGGTGAGGAGATTCGTCGATCTGTTGAGCGTGCGGACCTTGCCGACGGCGGCCGCCAGGTGGTCGTCGGCCATGAGCGCGGATACGAGCAGGCGCAGAGACTGTGGCTCCGGTGCGTTGTCTGCGTCGTAGACGGCGATCACCTCGTGGCGCGCGTACCGGAGCCCCTGGTTGAGGGCATGTGACTTTCCTCTTCCACCGAGGCCGGGCGGGATGGCGACGAGCTTGAGGCGCCGGTCGGTGGCCATCATATGCTCGATGACTCGTCGGGTTCGGTCGGTGGAGGAGTCGTCGATGATGATGATTTCGAGCCGGTCGCGCGGATAGTCGAGGTGCAACAGGCTCTCCAACGTCCCGGCCATGACGATCTCTTCGTTGTAGGCCGGCACGAGTATGGAAACACCCGGCCACTCTTCCGGATCGGGCGCGCCGGGGCGCCGGGCCTCCCGCGAGTAGAGGAAGCCGGCGATGGTCAGCACCGTGTAGAAGCCGATGATCGCCCAGGCTCCGATGAGACAGAGGCACAGCAGAAGGTCGCGGATCAGAGAGAAGGTCATGCCGCTCACGGGAGATCCTCGTAAGATTGCTTGAGCACGGGCCAGGCCGCTTTGCTGTCAACGGCGCCGGAGTGGTAGCATTCGATTCCATTGGGGCGTGCGTTCTGCACCCTGGCGATGGTGTGGGCCATCTTGGTCGGCGTCATGCGCTGAGAGCCGAAGTCTGTGAGCTCCACGTGCAGCAGCACGTGCGCCCGTCCATCGGTGCGCCGCACGAGCCGTCGGGCGGTCTCCTCGGCCCAGTCGTAGTTGAAGACCTCGGTGCCGTAGATGGCGGCCCACTGCTGCCAGATGATCTCGAAGTTGACCCAGTCCGGGGGGTAGGGGCCATCCAGCAGCGCTTCGAGATCGAAGCCGGACTCCTCCGCCTGCCTCCGTGGGGAAAGAATGGCTCCATTGCTCCAGGCATCGCTGATGGTCATGATGTACGTATCTATTCCTTCCTGGGAAACAGCTTTCATGCAACCTGACAGAAAATCGGTCAGGCTCTGGGCCCTGAATCTCCGCCATACCTCTCTTCCGAGTGGCTCTTGGGGGTGCTCTGCCGCAAAGGCCTGGCGGCAGACCTCGCAGTAGCAGGCCTGGTCGCCGAACCAGTTTACCACGGGCTCGCAGAGCTCGATCCCGTCGAGCGTCGGGTACCTGCGGGCGAGGTCCCTGAGCAACCCGGCGTACCAGTCCCGGACCTCTGGATTGCGCGGACACAGGAAGTAGGCTGCGTGCAGGCGCAGCGGGTTGTGCGCCTTGCCATCCCGGGTGCGCTCGCGCCACTCAGGATGCTTTTTCCACATCTGGCTGTCGCGTCCACTGTATAGCCAGGCTACGACGCGGATGTCCCGCGCGTGGCAGGCCTCGAGGACGTGTGCGAGCAAGTCTTGTCGGCCCCACTCGCTCACCGAGGCACCGCGATAGCGCGTTCGGTAGGCGGCTCCCTGGTCCACATTGTAGGTGTAGAAGAAGACCGTGTTTACGCCGTTGCGGTAATAGCGCTCGGCGAGCATCTCGGCCAATTCCTTGCTGGACAGGGATGATTTCCCGTAGGTCCACGGATCCAGCGTGACGCCTTTGATGAAGGGCCGGGGCGGCCTCTGCTTGACGAGTTCGGCGACGATGGCTCCCCGGTCAGGCGCTTTGAGTCGGAGCGTGGAGGCGGCAGGGCCGGCGGCGGTCGAGACCTTCTCACTCGCCAGGTTCCATTTTGGCCCGAACACGACCTCTCTGACGTGCGCTCCGGCCGGCACCTGGAGATCGGCTGTGCCCGAGACGAGTGTGCGACGCGCGTCTGTGACGCGGACGTCCAGATCGCGCGCGTCGGAGATCATCCAGCCTCGGGATTGCTTCTCCTTTAGGAAGCTCTGGAACGGTTGCGGCGGCGCCCACAGCCCGAAGGAGACAAGGGCGACGGCATCTCGCACGACCTCCAGCAGGTGGAGGCGATCGGCGTCTTCGGCGGCGATGTACGCGGCATCGGTGATATCGATGGGCGCGGGCAGCAGTCCGCCGGCGCAGTAGGCCGGGGATTCGTTGGGACCCGCGATGCGCAGAGAGAACGGGTTCTCGGCGTTCGTCGGCCCGCCCCAGGCGACGGGGTGAAGCCCGACCTCCCAGGCGAGGCGGAAGTGCTCCCGAGGGTCGAGATGGGTGTCGGCCACGAGGGCGACGGTGGCACCCATCGATTCCGCCTGACGGAGGCCTTCGACCGCGTCGGGCCGATCCGCCATCGGGACATCGCCCCAGTTGGTCCAGGCCATGATCGCTACGGGTATCCCGGACTCGAGCATCGGCCGAACGGCCCCGGGCACCTGTTCGGTGCGGGCCCAGACGGGCACATCGCGAAGCACGGGAAGGAGGCGCTTGGGGCGGCCGTCGTGGGGCCGCGCCATGATGTCGTGTAGGACATCGGCCCATATGCAGGCGGTCCAGAAGCGCCGGCGGTCGAGTGACGGGCCGGCGGCCACGTACCAGCGGCGGCCGCGTCCGGCAACGAAGGGACGAGTCTCCGCGCCGCCGCGGGCCCCCGCGGAGACGGACGCTTCCTTGACGGCTGTGAGGGCGGGGACGGCGAGCCGTTCCCGATGGGCTCGTCCTTTGTAGGAGACGGCCCATTCGATGGCTCCGGCCAGCGACTCGTCTCCGGGGGTCTCTCGCAAACCAAGCTCGGCGAGCGCGTCGTTCCCGAAGCTCGTGACTCCGGGGCCGACCCAGACCGCGGTTCCCTTGTGGCGCGCCAAATCGGCGCTGAACTTGGATCGCGCCTGCCGATCAGGCTGCCCCGCGAGGTAGAAGACGCAGTAGTAGTCCAGCAGGGCTCCTTCCTCGTAATGCTCTGCCGAGATGGTATGGCAGCGCTCGTCGAAGTGGGCGACGAGTGTCTCCAGTGCGCTCGCGCTCTCGGCGACGGCGGCGCCCCCCGGCCCCTCGGTTTCCGCGATCAGCACGACTCGGGCGGTCTGCTCGCTCGGCAGGAAGGAGGCATTGGGAGCGATTGCGGTCGGCGGGCCGTCGGGCCGATTGCACGCGGGGGCGAGAGCACAGAGGAGCAAGAGGATGGGCAGCAGTCGCAGGCTCTTCATGGGGCTCACATCCTCCGACGCTGGGCCGCCTGGAAGACGTAGATGAGGAGGAGGACTGCGCTGGCGGCGAGGGCGAAGAGCACGACGAGCTGTGCGACTCGGCGCACCATTTTCTGTGTAACTTGCTGTGCGTCCCCCTCGAAGGAGAAGATAATCTTCGGTCTTTGGCCGGGTGGGTATGAGACCAGGATGGTGCCGGGGTGGACGAGCGTCTCCTCCTTCCGATCGTCGTCGGACTGGTCGAGATGGAGCTGCGAATCCATGTCCGGAGCGATGAGCGTGGCGTCCCATCCCTCGGGAAGCAGATCCATGAGAAGGCGCCGTGAATCCACGGTTTGAATCTGCAGCGACTTCGCCTTCGTTCGGTTGGCCGTGTGCCGGAGGTCGGTGAACTGGTAGTCCATGTTCCGAAGGCCGTTGAGGAGGAGTGCGAGCGCCTTTTGGGGGGCTCCTGGTGCAAGTGGGACCGTGATGAAGGGATCGGGGACCGTGGCCTGACGACGAGCCGATTCCAAGATGGCCTCTACCTCGCCTCTTCCTTCTTTGAGTGTGGGCAGGTTGTGGGGCATGACGCGGGGGCCGGAGTGGCCCCTGCGCGTGAGGAACGGCAGTGCCGGGGTATCGGCCTCGTCGCTGTCGGCGGCGTCGGTCTCGAGGAGGGTGGAGCACATGTCCGAGACGGCCGCAGCACGATCTTCCCCGCGAAGATCTGGCGGCATTCCCAGGGCGATGGGGTAGAGGCCGCAGTGGCTGAGTTCCTGCAGCGCTTGTTCTGTTCTGCGAAGGAGATCGAGCGGGGGCTGTGTAGGCTCGTGGTGAGGGCCGCCTTCGGAGCCATCGGCGGCGTCATGGCTGCGGGCGGGCGGGGTCGCGATGATGCTGGCACCGGTTTGCTGCGCGCCGCGGAGCACCCCGATAAGGCCTCGCTTGCGGCTCAATCGGAGGAGCTGTGCGGGCGGGGCTCCGACCAGCAGGGGGCCGACCTCGATGGCGAAGGGGACGCCTTCGCTGTGAAGCTGTCGGATGAGGGTTGTCAACTTGCCTGCGTCGGTGTCCGGCGTGACGCCGGCGATGCACAGGAGCGCGGTGCGAACGCCGGCGTGCTCCCGGCTCAGCAGTTGGTGCATCTGATCGCAGAGGATGAGATAGGTTCCCCCCTTGTGAGTGCTCTCCAGGGGGATCTCTGCGAAGTACCAGAGATTCCCGCTGCGAACCGCATAGGGAAGCCGCTCGCCGTGGTCGTCGACGGCGGCGATGGTGTCACAGACCTGGGACTGCGTCACTGTGATGCGGCGGAGGGGTGCTTGCTCTCGCCAGTAGGGCATGCCGCGATAGATCACCCTGGTGGGGGCTGCCTCGGCGGGCGGATCTGCTACGTCGAAGCCGTAGCGGCCCAGGGAGAAGCGCTGGGCCAGTTGGCCGAGATTCGCTCCGAGCCAGCAGAGGGGCCGATCCAAGTCGTAGCAATCGGCCAAGAAGGCGTCCGGCAGCTCGGCACCTTCTCTGAGGCCGAGATAGACAACGGCGTCATAGCCGGCCAAGAGGTGGGCGCGGTACTCATGTGCCGATATCACGGTGATCGTGGCCTCGAAGTGACCGAGGAGCTCGCGGGCGCTGGATATGGCGCGCCTTTCCGCGGGCATAGGGGCAGCGCCCGCGTCATGGACCAGGAGCACAGTCTGTGCGGCGGCTTGGTCGGCGAGGGCCAGGGTCCCCAGCAAGACGATAACGACACCGATTCTTCCCATGATTGCTGGTAGGATGATTCCCATCAAATCGAAACGATAACCGCCGTTTTGCTGGATTTTGGTACTACGGATTCTCTTGCATTAGGGTTACGACCGTAATGCAAGAGAATCTGCTGTGTGAGCCTCACGCCGTGCGCGGTGGAGTTTCTTGCATTATGGGTGCTCCTGACCATAATGCAAGAAACTCTATAGTGTAGCATGCCACGTCCAGCGCCTCACGCGCGAGCCGATGGAGACCCATAGATAAAGGAAGGCCCGGCCGGGCGCGGAGGACACCCAACCGGGCCTCTGCCTGCAGCGTCGCCTCGCCGTGGCGAGGGGACGCGCGGCTGGTGTGGGCCACTGCCCCCTGCCTCCGTCCCCTGCCCGCGGGGGCGGAGGAGTCCTGTCTGTCAGACGGACGGCGCCCCAACGCCTACTGGCGGTCTCGGTCGAGCCAGGCCGTCTCCAGGTAGCGCCCGGATTCCTCGACCTTGGCCAGCAGATGGGCGTCGTAGATATCTATGCCCGTCGCCCCGCCTTGTATGGCCGACGCGATGGTGTGGGCGAGGCGGGGGCCATCGAGCCCGCCGGAGCCGAAGTCCGTTACCTCGACGTGGGCGATGAGCCTGGCGCGCCCGCGAAGCATGTCCTTCGCCTGAGAGACGGCGGACTTCGTCCACTCCGGCGTGAAAGTCGCCTTGTCATTATAGATGGCTGCCCACTGCTGCCAGATCAGCTCGGCCTGCAGGACGTCCGGGCGATCCGGGCTGCTGAGGACGCCCTCGAGGTCGAAGCCGATGGCGTTCCGCACCTGGGCGCTCGACATGAGCTTCCCGTCGCGCCGCGCCGTGAGGACCGTGGTAATGTGGACCTCCTTGCTGTAGCTGTGCGCCAGCCGGCTGCTGGCGAGGAGGAGGCGGGTGAGGCCGTCGGCGCGGAATTCCCGCCAGGCATCGCCGGGGACGGGATCGTGCGGGCGCGCCTGGGCGAATTGGCTCCGGCAGTGCTCGCAGTGGCAGGCGTGGTCTCCCCAGAGGTCCAGTTGGAACTCGGCGAGGTCGATGCCGTCGAGGTCGGGATACGCGGTCAGAAGCTCGTCCAACAGGCCGAGCCACCACTGCACGACCTCGGGATTGCGCACGCACAGGAAGTAGCTGTCGGCGTCCGGCTTGTAGTCGCTTCCGTCGGCGTTCTTCTGGCGCCAGGCGGGGTGGGTCTGCCAGATCTGCTTGTGCTGCACGCCTTGGACCCAGGCGACAACCTTGACGCCGCGCCGGTGGGCCTCTCGAATCATGTGCCGGAGCAGGTCTTGCCGGCCGTAGTCCTCCATGATGTTGCCGGGGTAGGAGGTGCGGTAGCGAGCGCCGTAGACGCGGTTGTAGGCATAGAAGTAGACGAGGTTCACGCCCTGGTCGGACCAGGAGCGGGTCAGCTTCTCGGCGAGCTGCCGCGCGGTGAGGCCTTGCCCATAGTGGTAGCCCGCGTCGAACCTGACTGCGCGTACGTGCTCGGCGGGAGGCCGCTCTCGGCGCGGCTCGGCGGCCTGCATCGGGGAGACCAGCGGCGGGGTCTGGGGTTCGGGAGCGGGAACCATCGGCACAAGAGGGGCCGGCGCCAGTCTCGGCGCGCGTGCGGCAGCAGGCGGCGGCTCGCTGGCTCGCAGCGCAACCTCGGACGAGGGGGCGACCGGTTCCGACGCCGGCCCAAAAGATTGCGTGATGGGCATACTGGGCTTTGCACTGGGCTTGGAAGCACTCGCAGGTGGCCGCAAGGAAGACCGTTCGGCCGGGGCCGCGTCGCGGGCCTGAGCCGATTGCTCGGGGGAGGCGGTGTCGGGGGAGGCGGTGTCGGGACGGGCCGCTGGCGAAGGGACTCCGTCTGTGTTCTTCTGCGGCGCAGAAGGACGCGCCTCACTCGGCTCACGCTTCGGGCTGAGCGGAGGAGCGGCCGGGGCTGGGCGTCCGGCCCTGCTGCGAACCGAGGGGCCGGGGGTGGCGTACCAGGCGCGGCGCCCTGCTGTTCCCGCGAGGACAATTATTGCGACAGCAAGCGGCATCGGCAGCAGAAGCTTCCAGATGCTTGCTCGCATTCGTCTCTGCATCATTCCCTAGATCCTCAAGCGCTCAATGACAGCGTGCATGGGGCCTGGACGGGGCGTGGCTTTCTGCAGCGCTGGCGGTACAAAAAAGCGAGCCAAGGGGTGTCATCCCCTTGGCTCCGGCTCAACCTTTGGCGCTTTGGCTCTAGGTCGCGCTCAGACGCAGTTTGCTACACTGCTCTAGCGATAGTCTATCTTGATGTTCTCCCCGGTGATCACGACATCTCTTCGACAGAGCTTGCATCGCAAGATGATCGTGTCACCGCTTCGGTACGCCCACCACTTGCCGCACAGGCATCGCACTTTGCTGAGTTCAGAGTGCTCCTGTGGTGTCCGCGCGGCCTTTGCGGGCGCTTCTTTAGGGCTTACCGCAGACATCAGTTAATGCTACCTCCAGGCTCATCCGAGGTGGGTTGTTCCACATTCCTCGCTGAAACCCACAGAGCGGCTTGGTTGGTAGGTGTGCAGGCAGGCCCGCGGACAGGTTCGGCGGAAGGGACGATTCGAGAGGAAGGCGCTAGCGGGGGGCGGGAGCGGGGGCTGCAGCCGCGCCCAGGCCGACTCGCAGGCGGGCGGCGATGAGGGCGAAGTAGGGGAGTGCCACGAGTGTGTAGCGCGGCATATGATAGGTGAGCGCAGTCAGCAGGATGAGAGAGAGGGCGGGCCAGAGGAGAGGGCGAGCGCGGGGTTCGCGCCACGATTCCGCGGCGGCTGCGGCGGCGGCAAAGAAGAGGGCAAGCTGCGCGAGGAGGGACAGGCCGACGAGCCAGCGCGGGGCGTACCTCTGCAGCCATTCATCGCTCTCGACGCCGGTCCACATCACGATCCGGCGTGCGGAGACGACGACGTAGTGCCACGGATGGAGGAGGATCTCGCGAACGCCGGCGGCCGTGTAGTAGACATCCTCCACGGGCGGGGTTGCGTTGCTCGGGATCTCGATCGGCGTCGGCGCCTCATAGTAGCCGCCGGTATTGTTGTCCGCGTAGTTCCCCATGTAGAGGAGGTGGCCGAAGAAGGTCGTCATGAATACGGGATGGTGGTAGGCCAGACTCCGGCTGACGGCCCAGGGCGCGAGCACGACAACGGTGCAGCATAAGGCGAGGACAAGCCCACGGCGCCGATGCCAGAGGGAGGCGACGACACCGGGTAGGAGCAAGATGGTGTGGCACCGCGTCATAATTGCCAATCCCAGGCTGAATCCGTAGGCGGCAGCCTGGCGAGGCCGCAGGGGAGTGACGCTGGCGAGCACTGCGAGGGAGAGCAGAAACACGGTGAGTGTTTCGGCGCCGTGGATCGCGGAGTAGACGATGGCATGGGGATAGGCGGCCATGGTGCTTGCGGCCACCCAGGGATTGGCCCCACAGCGCCGGGCCGCGGCGAAGATGGCGAGACAGCTCAGCCCGCCCAGGAGGGCCTGGACGATGGGAGCAATCCAGATGCTGCTGCTGAATGAGTACAGCACTCCGAGGAAGAGCGCGTATCCCGGGGGCCAGAGGGACAGCACCCACATCGGTATCGGCGGATCAGCGCGGAAGAGACTCCACAGTCCGTGTTCGCCTGCCGCCAGACCGGCGAGTCGATACCAGTAGAAGTCGGATTCGAGCGGGGGCAGAAACCACCAGGCAAAGAGGATACGGATGGCCACGGCCGCAAGGCAGACTGCGGCAAGAGCCGCAGTCTGCCACCGAGAGAGTCTCGCAGGCGCTTCGCCCTTCAGAGTCGGGGATTTCTCGTTCTCTCGAGCGACCTGTTGTGCGGTGATGCTCGTCAAGCCAGTCTCCTGAATGGAGCTGTCTTGGCTTCCTGCTGCGTGTCTATGACGCGACCGGCCTGGGGCGGGCTACAGTGGGATGGTGCCGAACCAGGTGAGGATGGCCTCTTCGCCGTCTGCATAGATCCCGATTGCGTGGTTGGTGTTCATCTGATAGTAGAGGCCGCCGGCCCAGCCGTCCTGACCCTCGAAGTAGGCGGAGGCGCCAACTTGAGCGGGGACGAAGCCGACCTCGATCTCGCGATGGTAGTAGACGAGGATCCATGCTTTTCCGTCATCACGCATGGCAGCATCGCTCAGCCTGAGGCCGTAGACGTGGGCGTTGCTGTCGTCGTAGTCGGCTGCCTCGCCGTAGAGGGTGAGCCACGGAAGGGCGCCGATCTCGACGTCCACGCTCGTGCCGGACTCATCGAGGATGTCGATCCAGTTGCCGCCGACCTTCACGGGGACGGCCGCCTCCGGAGAGGTGAGCGGGACGGCCAGTCGCACGGCGGTCATGCTCTCGTCGCTGGGGGCGCGATTCCCGGCGTAGGTAAAGCGGGTGGCGCCGGTTCCGGGCGTGAAGGCGACTGACCCGGATATGACATGGAGCTCCCAGCGGCTGATATCGAGCTTAAGCTCGCCGCCGTAGAGGCCCGGGGAGACGAGCACGCCTGCAGGTCCGAACACGATGTACTTGCGGCCCGCGGCGAGGTAGATCGGGCTCCTGTCGAAGTCGACGTAGGCATCGCCGACGAAAGCCCTGTTGTCTTCAGTTCCGCCGATCCACCATCCGTCGATCTTGGCGGACATATTCTCCGCGATCGGACCGGACAAGCCGGCGCTCAACTGATAGCGTGCCGTGTCCTCACTTGACAGGGATACCGTGTACTTGAACAGGGACGGCCATTTCGTCTGGGCGCACGCGGCAGTGGCCATGAGCAAGACGACAGCCAACACGGCCAGATGTGCCGCAGCGCGACGCATGAGTTTCAGCATCTGTAACGTTCTCCTCTCGAATTGGGCTGTGCGATGGGCTTGTGGGCTCCGAACCGCCGCCCTCTGAGATATCCGGCCCCGCCCTCGCGCCCCAGGTCGGGGCACGGGCATCCTGGCCGGTCGCACTAGTATACCACGCGGCGCCTCCTGCGCGATACGGATGCGGGAAGCCGGCGGGGGCGCAGGGGCTGTACCGCCGGCTTTGCAAGCACCTACCCGAAGCCGAGAAGACAGGGAGTCACTCGGGCATCGGGAGCTCGAAGGCGCGGGTGACGTAGACGGCCATCTGGTCGCGGGTGACGGGCCAGAGGGGCTGGTAGAGGTAGATGCTCGCGCCGGGGGTGTCGGGGTCGGGATACTCATAGCCCTGGACGACGCCGTGCTCGACGCAGTACTCGATGTGGGTGTAGGCCCAGTAGGGGTCGGTGCCGTCGTCACCATAGCCGGTGGCGGGGACGTCGGGGAAGTTGCGGGGGGAAGCGGGGACGTAGTCGGCGAGGGCGGCTTCGCCGGTGGGGGCGACCAGGGCGCGGGCGATGTAGACGGCCATCTGGTCGCGGGTGACGATCCAGAGCGGCTCGTAGAGGCAGATGGTCTCGCCGGGGTGCTCGGGGTCGTCGTATTCGTATCCCTGGACCACGTTCTCGTCCACCGCGTATTCGACGTACTTGTAGGCCCAATAGGGCTCGGTGCCGCCGTCGCCATAGCCGGTATTGGGGACGTCCAAGAAGCTCGGCGTGGTGGGCCCGTCCGGCACGTGTGAGTCGCCGCTGGCAAGGGCGCGGGCTACGTACACCGCCATCTGATCGCGCGTGACCGGGCCACCCGGCCGGTAGGACCCGTCGCCGTATCCCGAAACGATGCCGGCATCACAACAGGCGGCGATCTCATCGTAGGCCCAAGAGCCCCAGGCGACATCCCAAAAGAGGGGCGCGAGGCGCACGACCTGACCGTTCCCATAGTCGGCCACCCAGACGGAGCCATCGTTGGGGCTCACAGAGACCGACATGGGTGCGACAAATCCGCCGATGCGCGATATCTCGGTTCCGTTCGCCGAGAGGTGGATCAGCTCGTAGAGGCAGCTATCGACGATCCAGACGGAGCCGTCATTGGGGTTGACGGCCACCGACTCGGGGCCGCAGAAGTTGGTGCCCTGGAACAGCAAGGTTCCGTTGGCGGCGAAGTGCAGGACCTGGGCATTCCACCAATCCGCCACCCAGCAGGAGCCGTCGTTCGGATTCACGGCAACCCACCACGGGTCGTAGCCGTAGCCACTCCGCCAGAGCTCAGTGCCGTTTTCGGCCACGTGTACGATCTGCTCGTTCCAGTTGTCGGCTACCCAGACGGAGTGGTCGTTGGGGTTCACTGCGACGCACTCCGGTCCGTAGAACGCATACTCGGCGCTGGCCCACAGGACGCTCCCGGCGGGCGACAAATGGATGACCTCGTCGGTGCCCCAGTCGCCCACCCAGCAGGAGCCGTCGTTCGGGTTGGCCGCTACCGAATCGGGATACCCGAAACCCGTGCCCCGCCAGACCTCGGCGCCGGTCGCGGCGATGTGAACCACGTGTCCCTCGTAGGAATCAGCGACCCAGCAGGAGCCGTCGGTCGAGTTCACAGAAACGCACTCGGGACCGAGGAAGTACGTCCCGCGCCAGAACTCGTCGCCGCCTCTACCGAAGTGGAGGACTTCGCTCTTATCGATGTCAGCGACCCAGCAGGACCCGTCGCTGCGGTTCGCCGACACCGACCAGGGCGAGATGAGATCGCCCTTGCGCACCGTTTCGGTGCCGCTGGAGGTGAGGCGGACGACCCGACCCATCAAGTCGTCGCCCACCCAACAGGAGCCGTCGGTCGGACTGACGGACACGGCGACCGCCCCCCAGAAGGAGCTGCCGCTCCAAAGTTGGGCGCCGTTGGAGTCGAGGTGGATCACCTGAGAGCTGCTGCAACTTGCATCGGCGACCCAGCAGGAGTTGTCCGCCGCATTGACGGAAACGTCCCACGGCCCCAGGAAGCCGCTGCCGCGCCAGGTCTCGCCCCCCGTCGAGGAGAGGTGGACAACCTGCATGTTGGCGTTGTCTGCGACCCAGCAGGAACCGTCCGCGGAGTTCACCGAGACGGCCTCTGGATAGGAGAATCCGCCGCCGCGCCAGAGCTGGCTGCCGGTCGAGGAGATGTGCACGACTTGATCGACGCCCCAGTCGGCGATCCAACAGGAGTCGTCGTCGCTGTTGACGGAGACGGAAACGGGATAGGTGAAGCCACTCCCGCGCCAGAGTTCGGCTCCGCTTGACGAGAGATGCACGATCTGATTGTTGCTGGTGTCCGCTACCCAGCAAGAACCGTCGCCCGGGTTCACGGAGACGTCCTCTGGGTAGTAGAAACCGCTCCCGCGCCAAAGCTCGGCTCCGTCGGCATCCAGGTGGACGACCTGGCTGTTGTAGGTGTCGGCGACCCAGCAGGTGCCATCGGTGGGGTTCGCGGAGACACCCAAGGGGAGCCAGAAGCCGTCGGTCTTGCTCAACACCGAGCCGTTCGCAGCCACATGCATGACGCTGCTTCCGACGGCGGCCCAGCACGAGCCGTCGCTTGGATCCATCGAAACGTCCCATGCCGCGCCCCAGGGGCTGCGCCACGTTTCAACCACCTCTTTGGCGGCGAGCAAGGGCTGGGCGAGCACGAAGATGAGGGCTGCAGCCAAGACAAGACCACGTCGGTTCATCGTTCAGAACCTCCCTTCGGTTTCGTGCGGCTGGCGAACAGGACGACCTCCATCGATCCCATGGTGGACAGAGCAGATGATCTCTCTCTCAGGAACGAGAAGCTCGATGCGCGTCGGTGTTCTCCTGTCTTCCTTAGCCGCCACCGGCGAGGAATCCTCTCGGGAGAGAGGCGGATACGTGATTCTGGGCGCACAGCCGAGACGGGGCGGAGTGCCCGTCTGTTGCAGTCCCGATTCATGCTTGCGGTTCAGAAGCTGGGAGAGCGGCATCTGGCCGCGGGCCGGGATCTGGTTCGGTTGGGCTGAGCCTCGAAGGATGGGAGCGACAGACCGGCGAAAGAGCGCGGAGAACAGCGCAAGAGAGGTATGAGGCTATGGATCGAGAGCAACTGAGCAAACTGACGGCAGAGCTGGTGGCCATCCCGAGCATGAACCCCCTCGACGGGCCGGTTGGCGAGGGCCGCGGGGAAGGGGAGGTGGCGGCTTACATCGAGTCGCGACTCAAGGAGGCCGGCGTCGCGGTCGAGCTGCGAGAGGCGCTTCCCGGTCGGCCCAATGTCGTGGCGCGAGTAGCGGGCCAGAGCGAGGAGGCGGTGTGGTTCGACGCGCATCTCGATACGGTCTCCGGGGAGGGGATGGCATTCGAGCCGTTTGAGGCGCGCATGGAGGGGGACAAGCTGTTTGGCAGGGGGGCGGCCGACGATAAGGCAAGCGTGGCGGCGATGATGGCGGCCATGATGGAGGTGGCGAAGAGCGGTGAGAAGCCGCCGGCGACGGTGATCTTCACGGCTACGGCGGATGAGGAATACCGAATGTCCGGTCTTCTCAGTTTGCTGGAGTCGGGCATGAGGGCGCGGGCAGCGGTCGTGGGGGAACCGAGCGGACTGGAGATCATCATCGCGCACAAGGGAGTGGCGCGTTTCACGATACGCACGAGCGGCAAGGCCGTCCACAGCTCGCGTCCCGAGGACGGGGTCAATGCGATCTACAGGATGGGGAAGGTGTTGGGTGCGATCGAGGCCTATGCGAAGGGCGGGGTGGGCCGGGAGGCTCACCCGATGCTTGGCAAGGCGACTCTCAGCGTGGGCGTGATTCGCGGTGGGGAGTTCGTGAACGTCGTGCCGGACCAGTGTGAGATCGCAGTCGACCGGAGGCTGCTGCCGGGGGAAGATGGGCGCAGGGCGGTGGCGGATGTGCGGGACTACTTGAGCAACGCGCTGCAAGAGGATGTGGGGCTGAAGGTGAGCGGAATGGATCTGACAGTCCCGGGGATGAGCATCGCCTCTGAGGACGATCTCGTGCAGGCGGTCGCGTCGGTGGTAAGAGAGGTCACAGGGAAGGCTCCTCTCGATGGAATGCAGGGGACGACCCACGCGGGCGAGCTGATGGCTGCCGGCATCCCGGCAGTCGTGTTCGGCCCGGGGCAGATGGGTCAGGCGCACACGGCAACGGAGGAGCTTGACCTCGGCCAGCTGGAGCAGGCGGCGGCTGTGTACGAGAGGCTGATGCGGAGCGGGTGCCGGTAGGCGCAACAACGAGAGTTGCGATTCTGATAGAGGAGCGATTCGAGGTCCGCGGGTCCGCGGTTCCCGAGTGCGGGCCAGGCAAGGTGCTGGTGAAGGTGTCGGCCCGTGGCCAGTGATTGACAGGGCCCGGCGGAGGTGGTATAAGTTGGCCGCTCACCACAACTGAATAGGTGCGTCGGGCGGAAGCGTTTGGGAAGCCGGTGCGAATCCGGTGCTGCCCCGCAACTGTAACCGCGGACGAAACCTGCGGCAAAGCCACTGTCTGAGCTGTGCTCGGATGGGAAGGCGCAGGGAGTAGGGCGATGCGGAAGCCAGGAGACCGATCTGCTCGATGGGAGTCAATGCCACTTCGCGGGAAGGGCCTCGGCTGACGCTCGATCAGCACATCACCCCGGTCACCTTTCGGCGGCCGGGGTTTTTCACGTGTCCCCCAGCTTGCCCGTCTCCCGCGAAAGACACACTCGAAGGAGCGGCGATGGGACGCTTGCGACGCGGTTTCACCCTGATCGAGCTGTTGGTCGTCATTGCGATCATCGGGATTCTGACGGCGATGGTGTTCCCGGTGTTTGCCAAGGCCCGGGAGAAGGCACGCCAGGCGACGTGCCTGTCGAATCTGAAGCAGATCTCGCTTGCGATACTGATGTATGTGGAGGACAACGGAGGGGGATTCGTGCCGGGGCAGAGCCCCGACAACCTGATGCGCTGGCACGGGGTGCGGGCATCGCTCGATGGGCCGTTTAGGCCCGAGGGCGGGCCGCTGTGGGAGTACTACAAGCACGCGCAGGTGAAAGTCTGTCCGAGCTTCTCGCCTGCGGTAGAGGATCGAGGGTTCGAGCAAGGCACGGGTGGATACGGGTACAACGCCCAGTACGTCGGTGGATCGCCTGCGAGCTGGGTGAACGACGCCATGTACGTTCCGGCGAAGGAGTTCATGATCAGCAATCCCGCCGAAACCGTCATGCTCACCGATACAGCGTTTTTGGATTGCGAAGGCAATCTGTTCGAGTACTCCTTCTGTGAAGCGCCCTCCTACGAGTTCTGGGATTCGCCTGTCGAGCCATCGACCCACTTCCGGCACAACGGCTTCACGAACGCCGCCTTCTGTGACGGCCACGCGCGGGCGATGCCGCTCGTATACACTCATGCGAGCGGGTGGTGTCCTTCTTCCTACTATGGGGGCGAGGGCGTGACGGCGCATACGGCGGAGGCGTATGAGACGGCGAGGCTCGGATTCTTGGGGGAGGGCAACGAGCTGTATGACCGCAGATGAGCGCAAGATGACGGGATCGGGGCCCCGAAAGCAGCTTTGCCTGGTGCTGGGGGGTGTGAGGAGCGGAAAGAGCGCCTTTGCGCTCTCCTTGGCCGAGCGCAAAGGCGAACGGGTCTTGTTCCTCGCAACAGCCGAGGCATTGGACGAGGAGATGCGCGATCGGATCGAGCGCCACCGCCGCGATCGTCCCGACCACTGGCGAACCGTCGAGGCGCCGGCCGGAGCAGGGGAAACCCTTCGCGCCGAAGCTGGTGACGCCGACGTCGTGCTCCTCGACTGCCTCGGGTTTCTCGTGGCCAATCTCATGGGAGAGCACACCGAGGATGCCGCCGCGCTCGAGGCGCGAGTTGAAACCGAGATCGACTCCTTGCTCGCCGCGTACGACGCGGGGACGGCGACGCTGATTGTGGTTTCGAACGAGGTGGGGATGGGAGTGGTGCCACCGTACCCGTCGGGCCGCGTGTTTCGGGACGCGTTGGGGCGGGCGAATCAGCGGCTGGCGCGGGCCGCGGATCGCGTCTACTGGATGGTGGCCGGGATGCCCGTTGAGGTGAAGGCGTCGGGGTTGGCGGAGAAGTGGGAGGAATCGCCGTGAGCGGACTTGAGGACGTTATGAGGCGGATCGGGGTGTTGGAGGTGGGAGCGATGGAGGGGGCGCGGGCGCGGCAGGGGCGGCTGACGAAGCCGCCGGGGAGCCTGGGGCGGCTGGAGACAATCTCCGTGCAGGTGGCCGGGATTCAGGGGCGGGCGCGGCCGGAGGTGTCGCAGAAGGTGGTTTTTGTGATGGCGGGGGATCATGGAGTTGTTGCACAGGGAGTGAGCGCTTATCCGCAAGCGGTGACGGGGCAGATGGTGGCGAATTTCGCCGCGGGGGGGGCGGCCATCAATGTGCTCGCCCGGCAGGTCGGCGCGCGGGTGGTGGTGGTGGATATGGGGGTTGCCGGAGAAACGGCACAAGCGGCACGAGTGGTACACAAGAAGGTCGCGCTCGGTACGCGCGATATCACATGCGGGCAGGCGATGTCGCGCCGCCAGGCACGGGAGGCCGTCGAGGCCGGGATCGAGGTGTTCGAGGAGGAGCTGGGGCGCGGAGTGGAGCTCGCGGCGACGGGAGATATGGGGATCGGGAACACGACGCCGTCGGCCGCGATCATCGCGACCTTCACCGGCCGGCCGCCGGCGGAGGTCGCCGGCCGGGGGACCGGGGTCGATGACGCGGGCCTGGCGCGGAAGGTGGCGGTGGTGGAGCGGGCGCTGTCGGTGAACCGGCCGGACCCGAAGGACGCGCTGGAGGTGCTGGGCAAGGTCGGCGGGTTCGAGATCGGGGGGTTGGCCGGTGTGATGCTGGCGGCGGCGGCCAACCGCGTGCCGGTGGTGATCGATGGGGTGATATCGGCGGCGGCGGCGCTGGTGGCGGCGGGGCTGGAGCCGCGGGTGAAGGAGTTCATGATCGCCGGGCATCTTTCGACGGAGCCGGGGCACCGGGCGGCCCTCGAGCATCTTGGGTTGGAGCCGGTGTTGGACCTGGGAATGCGACTCGGCGAAGGGACGGGGGCGGCGCTGGCGATGGGGATCGTCGAGGCGGCGGTGAGGACGCTGAATGAGATGGCGACATTCGAGGAGGCCGGGGTGTCGGGGGCGGAGGGAGAGTGATGCGCGGGCTGGTCACTGCGATTGGGTTTCTGACGGCCGTGCCGATCGGGGCGCGGGGGGAGCTGAGGGAGGGGGACTTCGGGCGGGCGTCGGTCTGGTTTCCGGCGGTCGGGCTGCTGGTGGGGCTGGTGCTCGCGGGGGTGGACTGGTGCGGCCGGGCGGTGTGGGACCCGACGGTGGCGGCGGCGTTGGTGGTTGGCGCGGCGGTGGTGGTGACGGGGGGGCTGCATATCGATGGGCTGATGGACACGGCGGACGCGTTCTTCAGCAGGGCCGGTCGCGAGCGGATGCTGGAGATCATGCGGGACGCGCGGTCGGGGGCCTTGGGGGTGGCGGCCGGCGTGTGCCTGCTGCTTACGAAGTTTGCGGCCTACGCGCACTTAGGAGGGGGAGAACACTGGCGGGTGATCGCGGCGGCGCCGGCGCTGGGGCGGCTGGCGATGGTGATCGCGGTGGGGGCGTTTCCGTATGCGCGCGAGTCCGGGACGGGGGAGCGGATCGCGGCGGAGGTGGGGAGGCGGCATGTGGTCGGGGCGCTGGCGCTCGGAGCGGCGATCGCGGTGGGGCTGCTGAGCGTGGGCGGCTTGCTGGTGTTTGCGTTGGCGCTGGCGTTGGCGGTGGCCGGCGGCGGGTACGCGCGCCGGCGTTTGGGCGGCCTGACGGGCGATGTCTACGGGGCGATCAATGAGTTGGTGGAGGTCGCGGTGTTGTTGGTGGGGGCGGTGACCTTGGGGTGAGTGCGAGGGGCGGGGGAGGATGTTGGGGAGATGGAGTCCGTCCATCTCCCCAAACCCCTCTCAGATCAGCATCGAGTAACGGTGAATGCGCTTCGAGAGGGGAGGGACACCCTCCCCTCTCGATTCTCTCCCCTCCCCACGGCCCGAGACAGCCGGGACGCGTACTCGGTTCGTGCGGCACCCGCTGTCGTCTTGTCAGAGGCTGAGGGGTGTTGCCGCGAGGCGGGGCCGGGTATGTGGGCGGTGGGTGGCGCCGGGATTGTCATCCCGGCGAAAGCCGAAAAGGGGGCACTGCCCCCTTTGAACCCCCGTGGGAACGGCACCCGGCACTGCCGTGCCGG
>Ga0307380_10001248_pt1 | contig 38094 bp, 31 predicted proteins | sample UN3MG_FD_202239 | JGI IMG/M metagenome (GOLD analysis project Ga0307380, IMG submission 202239) | Soil microbial communities from Risofladan, Vaasa, Finland - UN-3 | ecosystem: Environmental > Terrestrial > Soil > Coastal area > Acid sulfate soil | place: Finland: Risofladan, Vaasa | collected...
TAAAGATGGTCTTTTCGGACTTGCATAACAATATCTTGATGTGAAAACTATACTTTAAGATTAGATATATTAGGGGCTTTTATTGGGTAATACATGCTGACCAGCTTTTGTCCAGCGCAGGGAATCGGCTTACAATCTTCTGTAAAAAAATTCACAGATCCGTTGCAGCTTATCAGCATTAAGGGAACGGAATTTGCATCATGAAATGACATTGATGGAACGTACTTGAAATTTTCTGTAAATTCGTTTATCACTAGAGACGCGCCGGATTTGAACCTTTCATCCAGGTAGGAATATGTTAACTGGGAGGAAAAAAGATAGCGTCCGCGCAAATGCACCGGCGCAATTGCCTCCATTCCTCTGAAACCGGTGGTATCTAAGCGAATTTGATAGACCTCTTTTCTTCCAAATACATCCCTAAATCGTATGGCTGCAAGGGAATTGACCATGTCGTCGGAAGTAAGAGCGATGAAGTGTCCTAGGTCTGAAATATCTATTTCATCTAATATCGATTCGGAAATTATGCTGCCGTGGTATGTGGGCAGCCCCTCCTCGTAAGCTTTGGCAATTTCGGTGGAATTTGTATCGACCAAAAGAACTGGAAGACCTTGATCCCTAATAATTGATGCTATCTTTCTCGCCCAGGGATGCGCACCTGCAATTAAAAATCCCTTTTGGCTCTTGGAAGCAAGCTGTAAATATCTGGCAAGTGGTCCTGCAGTCAGACTGTAGATTGCCACTGTTCCGGCAACTACGAAAAAAGTAATGGGCGCCAGCATTTCTGCTTGGGTCAGGCCCTGCTCGGATAAAAAAAGGCCGAAGACGGAGGCTACTGCAGCCGCTACTATTCCTCGGGGAGCCATCCAGGCCATGAAGACCTTCTCTTGCCAGCTCAGGCCCGACCCGTGCGTTGAAAGGAGAACTGCGGCCGGGCGCGCTATGAACATCAGACATCCAAGGTATAATACGGAATTTAAGTTAATATAATTAAAATAGGCCAACGGCAGCTTTGCAACCAGGATAATAAATAGAAGTGAAATTAATAATGTACGCAGATCCTCTTTGAACTTGATTATGGGCGTGATATTGACCTTATTCTGATTGGCCAGTACCACGCCCATCATAGTAGCTGCTAAAAGCCCGGACTCTTCGTGAATGAATTCCGAGGCTGTGAAGATCAATACCACAAGCATGAGAGATATGACTTCCAGCAATCTATCCGGAGCCCAATAATTTTTCATCACTTTTATTATTATGAAGGCCCCGAGAAATCCTAAAGAGCATCCTGCAATTATCGTCATCATGAATCCCAATGCAGCCGTTAAAGCAGCTTCATGCGGGCCGGATGCGAGGATGCCTTCCAAGACGATTATTGCTAGAATCGCCCCAATCGGGTCATTCATTATTCCCTCCCATTTGACGATGTTGCCGACTCTTCTCGAGGGGCGTACGTATAGAAGCAGAGGCGTTACAACCGTGGGGCCTGTCACAACTAGTATCGACCCTAGAAGCACTGATAAGAGCGGATTTAGCCCTAAAATAATATATGCAGAGCTTGAGGCTATAAACCATGTCGTGAGGACTCCAATGGTAAGGAGGTTTCGCACAACAGTCCTTGTTCCAGTCAGGTCTGCGATCTTCAGGCTCATCCCACCCTCAAACAGAATCAATGCCAGAGATATGCTTATGAAAGGCGAAAGAAGCGGCCCCAATAACTGATCGGGATGCAAAAATCCTGTTACAGGGCCTGCTATTAATCCAAAGACCATAAGCAAAAGGATAGATGGGAGCTTTAGACGCCAGGCAAACCACTGGGCAGCTATCCCTATGATAATAATACCTGCTAGCTGCATTAAGGGGATTTGATCCATGGACAATCTTACATCCTGGTAATGCTGATCTAGATAAGTCTTTTCAGATAGCACTAGAATACGTGATCTTGGCAGATTTTTCTGTCGGAAAAAAAATGGGAGTATGCCTGCCACCTATATTGGCCAAAAACATTTATAATAATAAAATTCAAAATGATAAGCAATTGTTACAAATCAGAACATATATCCAGATTCTGTCAGAAATATTTTTTATATTTTCCGTTTATTTGCGGACAATTTTTGGTTATTTAGGCAAAAAAGGTAAATACGATAAAGATATAGTAATAATTGGCCGCAGTAGAAAAGGTCAATTGTGGTTTCAGCAGCAAATGAGTCTAATTTGGCCATGATATTTTGGCCAGATTCTAAAAATCCTATTTGCATAATTGGGCCCTAGCATGAAACTGTGGTCTCCCCCCTCCAATATTTTTCCCGTAATGTATTACTTTTTGCAAAATAACTCGCAACTCTAATGCCTCAGAGTGATATAAAAATAGAAAAATAAGGATTGGATCCAATACCACAAGTTTAATTTTTAATTTTAGTACTGCTTGGCCATGTAGGTCCTGCCCGGGCTAATCTTGCCGCAGACAGCACAGGCCGCCTCGGGAAGCGAGACATATTGCGGCTCGCCCAGCATGTTAGCTTCTACCTGGTCCTCCAGCTGATGACCGCAGTCCACTTCTCCACACCAGGGCACCAGTGCCACGCCCACCTGCGTCTGCGCCTTGGCCTCCTCGATGCTGGCGACCTCTTTTACCTTGGCCTCATGAAGATCCTTGGCCTTGGTGTAGAGCGCAGTCTGAAGCTCTTCCGCCTCTTTGCGGACGGCATCGACCAGGCCGTCCATGGGCACCGCCTTCTTTGCGCCATCGCGGCGAGCCAAGGTGACGACACCTTTCTCAATGTCCCTGGGCCCAACCTCCAGACGAATGGGCACGCCCTTCATCTCCCACTTGTAGAATTTGGCTCCCGGCCTCTCATCGCTAGTATCAAGCTGCACGCGTATGCAAGCCGCAGAAAGCTTGCTTTGCAGCTCCCGGCAAACTGCCAGCACTTTCTCCTTGTCGCCCAGGAGGATGGGCACAATCACTACCTGTATAGGAGCTACTCCCCAGGGCAGCATCAGGCCCTTTTCGTCACCATGCACGGAGATGAGAGCGGCGATGCAGCGCTCGGATATGCCGTAGCAGGTCTGAGAGACCAGCTTCTGCTCGCCATTCTCCGCTTCGTAGGTGATCTCGTAGGTCTTGGCGAAGGTAGAGCCAAGGTGGTGCGCCGTGCCCACCTGCAGCGTCTTGCCGTCGGGCATAATCACATCTATGGCTGTGGTGTAGTCCGCGCCAGGGAACTTGTCCCAACTGGGGCGACGGCTTACCAGGAAGGGCAAGGCCAGGCGACGGTAGAACTCCGAGTACCTGGAAATGGCCACTTCCACCTGCTCTGCAGCCTCTTCCCATGTTGCATGAACGGTGTGCGCCTCCTTGAAGGATGTGATCTCTCGCAGGCGTATGAGCGGCCGGGTGTGCTTGGTCTCATAGCGGAAGGTATTGACGATCTGGTAAATGCGCAGGGGCAGATCGGCATGCGATCTAATCCACAGCTTGAACATGGGATAGATGGCCGTCTCGCTGGTAGGGCGAAGCGCGAGCTTGACTTCCAGTGGCGATGTCCCGCCGTGGGTCACCCAGTAGACCTCTTCCTCGAAGCCCTTGATATGCTGCGCCTCCTTCATGAACTCATTCTCCGGGATCATGAGGGGAAACTGGGTCTCCAGATGATCAGGATCTAGAAGTTCCCGGATAACTGCGTAGACATTCTTTTTGATGGCAAAGCCGAAGGGAAACCAGACGCACATGCCCTTGACAGGATAGCGATTATCAATGATCTCCGCTGTCATGAGCAGCTCGTGGTACCACTCGCTAAAGCTCTCCTTGGCAGGAAGCTTGGCTTGCTTGCTATCCTTTGTCTTTGACTTTGCCACCGAATCGGTCTTGCCCCCGGCCAATGAGCCGGTCTTGGGTTTAGAGTTGGATATTATCTTGGAATCGGTCATGTAACCACCGATATAGCAATAGGGGTGATAAAAGTTTCAATGGCTGCGGCCAGGAATAGTAGTGGCGCGACCCAGCGCAATAGGAAATGAATTGCTATCCTGGTCTCGCCGGAAAGGTCGACCTTCTCTTTGGCAAGGGTCAGGGCCAGCAGATAGCCCAACCTAAAGCCGATGGCAATGCTGACCAAAACCACGGGCAACTCAATGATGCCGTGGGGCAGGATGCCTGCCGTCAGAAAGAGAAAGCCTGCCTTCTGCACAGCTGCATAGCCTACTATGCCCAGGAGAAAGCCGTTGCTGGTAACGACCATCAGGGGGACGAGCCCCAGGCCCAGGCCAAGCAGCATGGCCATTGCCGAGGCCAGCAGATTTTTCAGGAATATTATTGTCATTATGACGATGGGTGGCTGATCGAAAATCCATTTCAGCGCCTCCAGCTCTCGAGTCCAGTTAGATGCCAGCTCGGGATCGACGGCCGCGGCAAAATAACCCATCACAGTCGTAAGCCCGAAGATGAAGACGGACAGACCAACGAATATGCGAATCGACTTCAGATAGGCCAGATCATCCTTTATTGACAAGCAATATCTCCCCTCCAACCTCACCCGGCCTTTATTTAAGGTTGCCGCGGTTTTATGATAGTGAGAACAATGAAAAAGACGGTCTCGGCCTGCTCGGCCAGAACTAAGAACTCTGCTGGAAGGCTGACCCCCGGGTCCAAAGAGCATAAGGGAAACGGCGGCCTCCAGGCTCAGATTTTTGTAAGGAGCCGAGTAGGGTATAGGATAATCGCTTTAGATCTGCCCTGGCCCGCACCAGAAGAGCAGCAATGCTATGGCTAGCCTTATGGCAAATGGTAGCGCGCCAGGACGATCCCTGCTACGGCCCCGCTGTCCTGCCAATGGGCACACCATGATCCTGGCCGATCATAGTGTAAGTGACGAGGAAAGATCCCAGGTTAATGGGAAAGACCGTATCAAGGGGAGTATGCGCTACGGCCCGGGAGGCCAAGCCGGGCCGAAGACCTTGCGATGAATCTCGGCCTGAGGTCAAGGTCGGGCGGAGCGATGAAAACGCCCTGCAGGTTCTTACGGCTTCTCGTCCCTACGCCCCCTCAGGATTGCCGGCGGCTAAAGCTCCCGCTGGCGGGTGTCAGGCTCTTGAGGAAGGACTGCCTCCGGGTTTCGCGCCTCGCCAAAGGCTATCTTAACTCCTGGGGGTAAGCTTGATGTGAACGAAGAAACGAGGCGCTTTTTACGTCAAGCCCTTATTGAAAAAGCAAAAAAAGAAAGATCGATAGCTATATCGGGATAAATCCATTCTCTTCTGCAACCTTTTGACCCTCGGTACCGGTCACGAAGTCAATGTATGCCTTTGCACAAGAAGTGGGCTCGCCGAATGTGTACAGATAGAGGTGTCGCTGCAACTTATAGGATCCATCCTTTATGGTTTGCATGCTGGGCATAACGCCATCAAGTGCTATGGCAACTATGTTTCCGCCTTCCATATAGCTGAAGCCCAAGTATCCGATAGCACTATCGCTACCTGTTATAGCTGTTTTAACTTCAGAACTTCCCATCGCTGTGGTGCTTACTCCAGGGGTTTCTGCCTTCCTATCACTCATTATGTCTTCGTTAAATGTATCTCTGGTCCCAGAGCCCTGTTCCCTGCCAATCGCATAAATCTCAGCATCTGGGCCTCCTAATTCTTTCCAGTTCTTGACCACTCCAGCATAAATCTTCTTGACCTGCTCCGTGGTTAATCCCTTGATTCCTGCGTCATAGATGGCCTTGCTCACGACTATGACGACTCCATCATATCCTATATCGAACTGCTGGAATTTGTCGCCGTATTTGCTCAACTCATCCGAGGTCACCTCTCGGGAAGCCATGGCAACATTCGATCGGCCCTCGGCAATGGCAGTAATGCCTGCGCCCGTGCCCCCGCCGGTGACAGTTGCCTGGCAATCATTCTGCTGGGCATTGAAAGCCTCGGCGGCTGCTTCTACAAGCGGCAATACCGTCGATGAACCAGTTATGGTTACCTTCCCTACTGCCCCTTCACCCATTGCCTGGGGTCCATTTCTATCACCGCTATCCTTCTGCTCTAGACACCCTGAACAGAAAAGTGCGATGCATATCGTAAATAATATTACACCTCTCATGAATAATTAGTAACCCTCAAGAAATATAGTATCTTCTATGGTGGTTCTCCACGCCTTCTTGCCCATTAAGTATATTGCACTAATATAATAAACTCAGAAGTTTCGAACTGAAGCCGCGTACTTCTGATTTTATTCTCCGATCCCTAAAAAAACTCAAACCCTTATCTGCCCTTTTAGCCATTCCCAGCCCTCTTTTGCTGCGCGATCCAGCTCTTTTTCTGCCGACTCCTGCAGCCGGGGGAGCAGATCTTCCGTCAGATTTTGCTGCCAGTCCTGTCCCAAATTCTGAAGCGGCTCGGCCTGCACCTGGGAGCCCTGTCCGGACTGCCAATCCTGGGGATCAAACTCGTTGTTGGTGAAGTTCTTCAGCCTGGCATGCCCGCTGTCCACAATTAGGCGATTGAAATTGGGAGCAGCTATTGGCTGGCCGTAGACTCCTGTAAGGTAGACCACGCAGATCAGCCTGCCATAGCTGTCCCGGCCAGCTGCTGAAAGGTCGTCGATGTCCAGGTAGACCCTCTTGTTCATGAGCACGGCAAAGGTGAAATCCCTTGCATTCGGCCCGCTATCTGAGTCCATCTCGGGAGAGTCGACGTCCGCCAGGCGGATTCTCTCGACACCGTAGGCTACTTTTGCATCGCCCTTCTCCATTGTAACGTCGAATGTATCGCCATCCACTATGTTTGTGACTATCCCGTAAGCCTCATCCTGAGTGGCCAGGGCGATAGAAGGAAAAATAAAAAGCGATACTGATGTGAAAAGCAATAATAGTAATAATATTTGTAATAATTTAACCATGGTCCATGTTCTGCAAATCGAAATAGAAATCATGCCCGGAAACCCCTTTGATCTTAATTGTGAATGCTAGAGTTCCCAGCGCATTCTTTGCGCAGAACTCTCTGCAAAACTTTAAACGTATTCTATTTATTTTTTATCCTTTTTTCACTTATACCTGGGGCCCGCCTGCCGAATATTTTCAGTTCTATTGTTTTTCCTCAGCTGCTTTTCCGCACGCAAGATACGCTATGCGAGCAGTAACTCAAGGCTTACCCACCATTATCTTGAGAGTCATGGATCTATTTATCGAGCCGTTTACAGCCGTCAGCCTGTAAGTGGTGGTCTCAGACGGCCTCACTTCGATAAAACCCTTGAGCGGAACCTCGCCTATTCCCTGGTCGATCTCTACCCGGTTGGCTCCAATGACGCTCCAGCTCAAGTTGGAGGCGTCCCCAGGGCTCACGACCACGGGATCGGAATGAAAGGACTCAATGACAGGATAAGGGGAGCCGAAGACGTTAAGCGCCAGCAGTCCCCCGCCCAGGAATGCCGCTAGGAGCAGGATCCAGAACACAATTCCTATCGGCGTTTTCCAGAACGACTTTTGCATCTCCCAGTAATTTTTCTTTTCAGCCATCTATCGAAATAAGACTACATACAGGTAAATATACTCTGCTGTTTTCTCTACAGTTCTTCCTACTGTTCTTTTGCGGCTGTCTTTCAAGCTAGAGCTGAGCATATCTCAGTCTTATGCTCACGCCGTGCAATTTTATATTGACTGGGGCATTGATCGCAGATCACATCCAGCTCTCGGATCTGCTCGCAGGTTAAAGATCCATGGCCCTTCTTCTGGTATATACTATCCAGCAAGCTGTCCACCACATTTGAGTTCGCTTTTGCCATGAGCAGGATTTGCCTTGATTCTTGAAGAGCAAAGCCTGCGTCCTTCAGTTCAAATCCGAGCGCAATTGCCGTTCTCCAGCCGGCAGGCGCAAGGTCTACCTCCCTGCAAAGAAGCAGCCTCAAAAAGCAACTGCGAAGATTGGGAGATCGGCTCAAATCGAATTGCCTTCTTACATTGGTCCTCAGATCATCTAAGGAGACGTGCCGCTCTTCCAGGCAGGAAGTGCACAGCTTCAAATCGTCGGCGTGAGGGCCTCTCTTTGAGGCCAACGAGGAGCTTCCACAATTGGCGCACGCACCTGACGAATAGTGCACCTTCTTTTCATTTAAGAAATCCATGTCACCCTCAAATCGCGCAGCTGCACGACTCTTTTTTGCAGTGATTTCACACTCACTTTATGAACTAAGGCTTCCGCTATCAAGTCACCATATCCATCTGCTGCCTCTTTGAGAATGCCATCTACGATCTCATCATTTATCAATTTTTCTGTAAGTTGCATTGTTATCACTATTTCTTTCTAATATTAAATTATTATCTTGTCATAAGCATTTTCAGCGAAAAAGCCAAGAGCCAAGAATGTCATTTATCAGCCACGCAAGAATTCTGAGAATCAAAAAAATGCAGGGACTCTTTTCAGCCCTGCTTTTGTCTGATCCGCAAGTTGCGGATAATGCGCCCTCGCTAAGGACAGATCGATTAGAGAATAATCAAATCAGTTAGTATCTTCTGGGCGGCCTGGATGAACCGGCGGGTCTGGCTGGTCTGTGCTTCTGGTAGCAATCGCTACAGTACACAGGCCTGGAACCATCAGGCTTAAAGGGTACTTGACATGTCTTTCCGCACTCTGCGCAGGTGGCATCGTGCATCTCTCTGGGGCCGCTGCTAAAGCCGCCTCTGCTTCCGCTTCCGTATCTCTCCATTTAAATTCACTTACCGTTTATCGACTCAAAGAATCGACTTATGCTACAAAAACATCTCAAGAAAAGTCCTTGAATCTATGCCGTTGCAACCTCCCCTACATGCTTGCACTGGCATATAAACATATTGGTCAAAAGGATTTTAACTTACAACTGTCCAAAGGCCCTCTTTACCTAGCGGGCTATCTATTTTCCATCTTTTCCAGGGCATTTCTGGTGTGCTCCAGGAATAGAGAAACTATCTCCGGGCTCTCGCCCAGGCCGCGAAGATCGGCCGCAACTTCAAAGCCTTCTCGCTCCAGGGTGCTCTTCCAGGATTCTGGGCTCTGGCCAGCGATATCGTTTTCTGCGTGTCCGCCCGCTACAAGCAAAAAGGGCAAGAGCCGCACAACTTTCGCCCCACAGCCTTTCAGCTCGGGCAATAGATCCTCAAGGCCGGAAAAGCCCTCGATGGTGCCCAGGAAGACGTTCCTGTGCTCTCTTTTTAGGATCTGGGCCATGAGGGAGTAGAGAGCATCGGCAGGGTGGCCAGTGCCGTGGCCCACCAACAGCACTGCCTCTCTTTCCGGATCCCATAGTGAAAATTCGCGCGGCGGTTTTTCATCTGTGATGCCATCTGCGGCGTTTGCATTAGATGCACCTCCACTCCAAAAAGAGGGCAAGAGAGATGAAATCCTCCGGCAGTCCGGCAGGTCCGACAGGAGTGGCAGGCCCGTCTCCAGGCGCGAGAATGCCTTCCTTCTGCTGTCCTTCAATCCCTGCACCAGCGCCGCCACCTGGTGAAACTCTCCCCCCGGCACGATTTGTAGGGACTGGACAACTACGCTCTCGATCCCCAAGTCGTGCAGCTCCGCCAGTGCTGACAGGAGGCTTTGCACACTGATGCCCTCTTTTTCCAGCAGCCTTTTTCTCATGAGCCGCGAGGTGAAAGCCAGCCGGATCGGCAAGCCGGGAAATTCGAGCTCGTAGGCTCTTTTTATTTGGTCATAGGTGGCCAGGGCAGGAGGAAAAAGAGTGCCATAGGGGGCAAGGACAATTCCGGTCTTCTCTTGCATAGGCATCAAATCTTCTCCATTATTTCAGTCAATAATTAACTACATCTATTTTTCAGCTCTTCGCTTTAGATATGACTGGCCGCAGACTTCTGAGGTTATTGTTGGGCTATTGTTGATGATCCAAAGCTCCTCGGATCGTCTTCGCGCATTCTTTAGCAGCTACATGCCAACACATTACCTTTATGATACCATGGTGAGCGCCCCGCATTCGATTCGCTGCGAAGAAGCAACCACCTTGAAGGGTCAAGCCCGCGGATACGATCCCAGTACCCGGACCATGGCCGCTTTCTCTCTTATGGCGGCTATTGCTTCTCCTACCGCGCTATCATCCACATGCCCTTCCAGGTCGATGTAAAAGTAGTAATCTCCCAGACCCTTACGACTGGGCCGGGACTCGATCCTGGTTAAATTGATCTTGCGCCTGGCAAACTCTTCTAAAATGGAGAAGAGCGCCCCAGGGCGGTCGCGATCAAGATAGATGACAAGCGAGGTCTTATCCCGGCCTGTGGCCTCGACCATCTTTCTTGCTGCCACAATAAAACGAGTGATATTGTCGCCCGCATCCTGAATCTCCCTGGCCAGGATATGCAGACCATACTTTTCGGCAGCGTCCGCTCCAGCAATGGCCGCCATCTCCGGGAACTCCTGGGCCAGGCGGGCGGCATGGCTGGTGGAGCCGGTAGTCCTGACCTCTGCCTGAGGATAGTGCTCTCGCAAATACTGCCGGCACTGGGCCAGCGCCTGAGGATGGGAGAGGATTACTTTGATCGCCCCCTCACCCCGGCCCACCAGGCAGTGTCTGATGGGAATATTCAACTCTCCCACAATCACAACATCGAGGCGCAGGAGAAGATCCATGACTAAAGTTACAGCTCCTTCCAGGCTGTTTTCTACGGGAACGATGCCTGTCTCAAGCTGGCCGGCCTGCACAGCCTCTAGAACTCCATCAAAATCATTGAAGTAGACCAGGGTGGCCTCCGGCTGGCCTTTTGACCAGAGAAGAGCCGCCTTTTCCGAATAGCTCCCCTCCGGCCCGAGAACTCCAATCCTGTGTTTCAAGCTCAAGCCTTCTCCTTTGATTTTTCATCCAGCTCGGCCATCAGCTCTACGGCCCGATCCACGCTGATCCTGCGCTCCGCAGCCATACGAGCGGCAATGATGTCAATCAGATCGCACTTGGCTCCTGCCTGTACAGCCACGTTCTTGGCATGCAGGGACATGTGTCCTCTCTGAATGCCTTCCGAGGCTAAGGCCCGCAGCGCCGCGAAGTTCTGGCACAGGCCCACCGCAGCGATGATGCGGGAGAGATCATCTGCGCTTTTAACGCCCAGAATTTTCACGGCCGTCTTGGCCACAGGATGAACGCGCGTGGCCCCTCCGACCAGGCCCACGGCTGCGGGCATCTCAATGGTTCCCACCAGATCTCCATCCTTGTTCTTCTCATACCGGGTTAAAGCTTTGTAGCGCCCGCTTATCGAGGCAAAGGAATGTGCTCCGGCCTCCACGGCTCTGGTATCGTTTCCGGTAGCCAGCACCGTGGCCGTCACTCCATTCATGATGCCCTTGTTGTGGGTCGCGGCCCGATAGGGATCGACCTGTGCAAGCTCTGCCGCTAAAAGTATTCCGTCCACCACCTCGTGGCCGCCTATCTCCTCTGCCTTAAAGACCGCCTTTGCCCTAACCAGTCGAAGGTCGGCCAGATTGGAGATGATGCGCAGATACACCCGGCCCCCGGTTATTTGCTCGATTCTGGGAGCTAGTGCTTCGGCCATGGTATTGATGGCATTAGCACCCATAGCATCCCGGCAGTCCACGATGAGATGGGTCACAACCATCGGCCCCAATTTAGAGTCGATGACATAAACCTCGATGTCCTTGACTCCGCCTCCGTACTTGACCAGCATGGGATCCTTCTCATTAGCCATCCTCGTCAGCTCATCCTTATGAAGCAGGATCGCCTGGCGGGCCGCAAAGGGATCGCCAATTCCTGTGGCCTGAATCTGAGCGCGCATGACCGGTCCGGTGCTGGAAGTTACAAAACCGCCCCCTTCCCGTGCCATCTTGGCACCGTTGCTGGCTGCAGCGATGACGCTCGGCTCCTCGGTGGCCATGGGTATGAGCACCTCTTTGCCATCGATGACGAAGTTGGTGGCTACGCCCAGCGGCACCTGGAACAATCCGATCACATTCTCTACCATCTTGTCGGCCTGGTCAAGAGACAGGCCCGTCTCAACCTGGGATATCTCTTCTTTTCCCAGTGCCGCCTGCTCTGCCACAGCGATAAGCCTATCGGAGGGAGCAAGCTTGTAAAATCCCGCTATTCTGGAAGTCATAGATCTCAGTTCCTCTCTAACATGTATGAAAAGCATTGGAAGGGGAAAAACTTTATTCCAGCCGGAGGATTTATTTTTATGGCCCAATCCCCCCCCTTTCCTATTGCCGGAGAAATTTTGAAGCTGGAAAACATTGTGGGAAAACTCAGTCCAGTGCAAAAGATGCTGCTGGGGACAGATGGATCTGTGACGGGGCTGCTGGAAGTGGTCACAGAAAGCCCTATTGAGATTGAGACTTTAGTGCAGAGGGTTGAGCCGGCAGATGAGGCTGTGGCAAAAGAGCTTCAGGTAAACACGGGAGAGGAGGTCAATTACAGAGTAGTGCTGCTAAAGAAGGCAAACAGCCAGGAGGCGCTGGTCTATGCAGTCTCGCATACTCCTTTAAAGAGGCTGGACGCCAGCATCAAAGATGACCTTACTAGAGCTGATATTCCCATTGGAGCCATCCTGAAAAAACATCGCATCGAATCGCGGCGAGACATAACAAGCACTGCATCTTTGCCTGCAAGCCAGGAGCATTGCCAGGCATTTGGCGTCTTTTCTCGCGAGATTATGCTCACAAGAAGTTACAGGATAATTCGCCATGGCCAGCCGCTCATAGCCATCAGGGAGACATTTCCCTACAACAGCTTCAGAGATGAAAGAAAAGTTGTGATCCAGACTCCGTCCCGATTGCATTTGACCCTGACCGATTTAACGGGAAGCTGCGGCCGAGTGGACGGGGGCGTGGGTATCTCTTTGGATGAGCCTAACATATTGCTGGAGGCGGAGAGATGCGAGGATATGGTGGCTGTGGGAGAAAATGCAGACCGCGCTCTGGCTGCGGCTCGTGCGGTGCAAAAGCATCTTGGCCTGGGTGGGGCGCGCTTTTCCATCCGCAGCGGATACAGGATGCATGCGGGCCTGGGCGGCGGAACGCAGCTGGGCATTGCCGCGGGAAAGGCTCTGTGCGAGCTTTATCACCAGTCCCTCTCTGTGCGCGATATCGCCCGCATCATTCATCGGGGTGGAACCAGCGGCATCGGCACGGCTGCTTTTGAGACAGGCGGCTTTTTAGTTGACGGAGGGCACAGCTATGGGCAAGGAAAAGACAAAATGGGCTTTTCGCCTTCCTCTGCATCAGAGGGCGTGCGGCCTGCATCGGTTATTGCGCGCCATGACTTTCCTAGAGATTGGAAGATCATCCTGGCCCTGCCCGAGATCGCTCCCGGTGCTCATGGCAAAAAGGAAGTGGACATCTTCCAGAGGTACTGCCCCCTGCCCGTGGCTGAGGTGCATGAACTCTGCTACCAGATCCTGGTGCGAATGGTACCCTCATTGGTAGAGGGAAGCCTGGATGATTTTGGATCGGCCGTTAACAGAGTGCAGGAGATCGGCTTTAAGAAGATTGAAGTAATGCTGCAGCATCCCGTAGTGCACCGGCTGATAACGCACATGCGGGAGGCAGGAGCGGCCTGCGCGGGACTCAGCTCCTTTGGGCCGACCGTTTATGCCATAACGGATACGCAAGGCAGGGATATCGAGGCCGCCGCCCGTGAGGCCATGAGAGAGGTGGGTGGAGAGGTCCTGTTCACTCGCGCCAGAAATGAGGGTGCAAGGGTAAGGATGGCCTAGCAAATCCGGCAAAAGATGATACGACTTCTCATATGGAATATGGCTTAGATGTTCAAAATTATATTGAGAGATGATCAAATGAGCGATATCAAATCTTTATTGGAAAAATTAAGTAATGCGCACGGCATATCGGGCTGGGAAGGATCCATCCAGCAGATAGTAAAAGAGGAGATTGAGCCTTATGTTGATGAGGTTCGAGTGGACACTCTGGGAAATCTCATCGCCACCAAGAAGGGAGGACAGCCTTCCATTATGATCGAGGCCCATGCCGATGAGATCGGCCTCATGGTAAAACAGGTGGACGAGAAGGGATTTCTTAGATTTATTCGCATCGGCGGCTGGTTTGACCAGACCCTTCTCAACCAGAGGGTTATCATCCATACCAGATCCGGGCCCATCACCGGCGTCATCGGCAGCAAGCCCCCCCATGTCATGGAAGAAGAGGACAGAAAGAAGGTGGTCAAGGCCAAAGATATGTTCATTGATATCGGCTGCACCAGCCAAAAGGAAGTGGAGGACCTGGGAATCCTGCCCGGCACGCCTATCTCCATCGACAGGACTTTTTCCTCTTTGCAGGGAGACAGGGTCACCGGTAAGGCCTTCGACAATCGAGCAGGGCTCATCGTCATGATCGAGGCCCTGAAGAGGACCAAATCCAAGTCCACCATTTATGCCGTGGCCACTGTGCAAGAGGAGGTAGGCTTGAAGGGCGCCAAGGTTGCTGCCTATGGCCTGGACCCCGATGTCGCCATAGCAGCCGATGTGACCATTCCGGGAGACCATCCCGGCATTGAGAAAAAGGATGCCCCTATTGAGATGGGCAAGGGCCCAGTAGTTGTAGTGGCCGATGCCTCAGGGCGGGGCATCATCGCTACTCCCCAGATCATCGAGTGGCTGGCGGGCACGGCCAAGGAACATGAGATTCCCATTCAACTGGAGGCCTCCGACGGCGGAACTACGGACGCTACAGCCATTTACCTTACCAAGTCAGGCATTCCTACAGGCGTCATCAGCGTGGCCACGCGCTACATCCACTCGCCGGTGGAGGTTCTCTCCATCAGCGATATCGACAAAGCTGCTGATCTGATGGCCAGGTGTCTGGAGACGGCGGAGAGATACTTTAAAAATTGATCTCCCCATATCTTTTTTTGCATGGTGTCTTAATTTTTTATTAATATAATGATAAGTAACGATATAATTGATGAAATAATCAATGATGAAAACCGGAAAATTATCACAGGGATAAAAATCAGGAAATACGTCAATCACAAAAACAAAAAAATTCTAAATATAAGAGGCCTGCCCGGACTTCCTCGGAAGGTCTCCTCTAAGCAGAATTTAGCTTGAACCGATGAGGCTGATCACAAAGAAACCCAAGACCACACCAACTACGAACACAACAGCAAACGAGGTGTAGATCAGGGATTCAGCAAAGTAAAATTCTTCCATATACTCATCTCACTACCAGCACTGGGATCGTTGCCCAGTAAAGAACTTTCTGCACTACGCTGCCAATCAACAGCTTGGAGGCACCGGACTCGCCATGGCTTCCCATGACAATCAGATCTGCCTTCTCAGCTCCGGCTGTATCTATAACCGCATTTGCGGGAGCCCCAATTCTGACGATTGCGTCAACGCTGACGCCTCCTTTGTTACCCATGGCCTTGATATCGTCAACAGCCTTCTCGCCAGCTACCTTCAGCCTATCCTCTACGTCCTTTCTTTCGGATCCAAGCTGCCGAACGGCGCTTGCGATAATAACTTCATTTACAACGTAGAGTGCGGTGACCTGTGCGCCGAGTGCTTTAGCGAGCTCCATGCCCTCCTCAGCGGCTAGCTTAGATTTATCTGAGCCATCTGTAGCGATCAATATGCGCTTGTACATCCTATCCCACCTTTGGTGCGTTTATCTCACTGACATTGTATAAATAGCTATCTTCCCGATTTGAGAATTCTAAGGGCTAATAGAGCCGCATTTTCTCCATTATCGATGCCCACACAGGCCACAGGAACTCCGGGAGGCATTTGAACAATTGATAAAAGTGCATCCAGGCCGCCCAGCTTCGCACTTACCGGCACTCCAATGACCGGGCGCGCCGTCTTTGAGGCAATAACGCCTGGCAGCGCCGCGGATAGACCGGCAATGCCGATAAAAACGCGAGCATCCGTCTGGGAGATGAAATCTTCCAGCTCTTGGGGATTTCGATGCGCAGAGAGCACTTTATGCTCAAAGGACACATCCTTCTCTTCCAGTATGCGCACGATCTTGTCCACAATTGCCTGATCGGACCTGGACCCCGAAATTACAGCAATATCGACCATAGCTCATTTCGTCCTTCTTTTCACCCTTGATTTCGGCCCAGCAGTTCTTGTTGCTTATTCACGCTCATCATAATCAGAGTCTCGAAGATGGTCTTGACCGCTCCGGCATCCAGGTTCAACTCCGTAGCCAGGTCCATGGCCTGGCTTAAGACATTCCTCTCGCGCTCGGGATCGCTTATAGGCTTTCCTTCCGCCCTCTTAGCCTCGAAGATCTTCTTAGAGATACCGATGCGCCGATCAATCAGTCTTATGATCTGCTCGTCTATTTTCTCAATTTCGTTTCGATGTTCATTAAGCTCCATCAAATCCCCCGGCCCTTGGATGCACACCTATTATTTGCTCTCGTTCTTATCACTCTTCCGCCCAAAGGTCTCCAGGCAGCCTCAAGCCCTTCCATCTTATTTTCATCAATTATTGCCGCATAAGCCGGTCCGGTTCCCGAGAGGCTCACTCCTTTTGCCCCGGCCTCCAGCGCCAGGAGCATGGGCTGTGTAGGCAGGTCCAAAGCCGCGCAATAGGCCAGGCCGTTCAAGGTCATGGCCCTACCGTAATCGCCTCGCATGGCCAGCTCAAAGACCACATCCGCCACAGGCGCAATGAGCCGGGAACGGGAGACATTGGTATCTTTGGAAAAGAGCTTTTGCTCGGGAACCAGGAGCATGACATGGGAAGAGAACTCCTCTTGCTTGAGGAGCAGCATTTTGCGGTTGTCGGTCACCACAACGCCGCCGAGCATTGAGGCCAGAGCATCGTCTAGAGCGCCGGTAATGGTCACGCCCACGCTCTTAGCTGCCTGCACGCCGATCTTGGCCGCTTCTACCAGGTCCATCTCTTCTGACAGAGCATCCAGGGTTGCCAGGACAGTGGCGTTGGCCGCGGTACTGCTGCTCTTCAGGCCGCCGGCCACAGGGATCTCGCTGTAGGTTCGAACTACTGCGCCATAGGCGTAGCCCAGTTTCTCCTCAACCAGCCTTACGCAAGCCTCGATAAGGCGAGTGTCTACACCAGGAACGTCTCCCTTAATGAGGCCGGAATCGTTCAGCTCCACCTCGGCCCGCGTCTTGAGATCGATTCCAAAGGCCGCCCCCTTCCAGGTAGCAACTGCATTGAGAATTGTAGCCGCGCCGTTCGCCCATGCATATCCTTTCATGAATATCTCTGGTATCTCCCTAATTCTCAGCATTCCAGCTATCTCTTAGGCCTGCTCCATCTCAAAGATCTTCTTGAGCTTGTCCAGCTCCCGCACAAATTCTTCCTCGCCCTCGCGAGTATATTTTGCCATCATCTTATTCAGATATTCCAGCTCAGTGATGGATGAGACGAAGATGGGCTGGTAGCTGCCCAATTCAAAGAGCGGCAAGACCTCGACACCGCCTTTGCTTGTTCCCTCTTCCAGACCCTTTACGACTACTATAAACGCGAAGTTCTTGTAGCCCAGCCCCCGGGAAATGTTCTTGGCGAAGCTGTTCATCTGCTGTACCCTTCGAGAAGAGAGATCCTTATAGGCTGCAACTGAATCCTTGTACTCCACAAACATGATGGAATCGTCGGACCAGAGCAGGGCGTCGTACTCTACCACGGCGATGGCGTTTTTTAAAGCCACTACATTAAAGAGGACGCCGCGACACCAGCTTATGTTAAGGTGAAGCCTAAAGTCTGCTTCCGTCATAGGCGCGTTCCTCGGCTTCAGCACATAAGGGTCGCTGGACAGTTCAATCATAAGGGATTATTTCTCTTTTCAGATAAATGGACTTTTCCGCTGCCTGGGTTAGCCTCGCATCAAATTTGCCGCCAGGTCGAGCACGGTCCTGGGCCGGTAGAGCGAAACCACTGCTCCGGCATAGGCAGCCTTTTTGGCAAATGAGCCGCTCGAGATGAGCGTTTTTCCTGACAGGCCGCGCACGAGTCTATCTATCTCCTCGTCTTTCATCATGGCCAGTGTCTCTAAAGATGCCCTGCCCATGCGGTACTGCCAGTAGAACTCCCTTTTCCAGAGCTTTTCGTACGCGAGAAGACCTTTGCGGGAGAAATCTGTTGCCGCTACCGCCTGGCCTACCGCCTGGGCGGCCACGCTGCCGCAGATGGTTCCGGCACGCATGCTGTAGGCGAGACCGCTCTGTCCGACGGCTCCGCCCGTGACCAGCAAGGAGTTGGCCGTCATTTCGCCCGGTAAAACGCAGATGGGGTCGCCCCCCCGCCGGATGGATAGTATTTTGAGATCCTCAATATCCCTGTACTGCCCTGCTTTGTGAGCCTTAAATATCTTCAGAAATCCCCGGAAGAACGGCTGCACATTTTGGCCGTGGCCGCGCACGAAGACGCCCAGAGTGGCTCGGTCGCCACCTGCCGGTGAGAAGGTGGCCTTCCAGCCGGGGGCCATGCTGCCGATCCAGTACTGGAAGAACTTCTCCTCGCCCAGGCCCGGATGCTCAACATCGGCTTCCATGGCCCAGGCGATGTCTTCGGGATGGCGCATGGGCTGCAGACCCGCCTGGCGGGCCAAGCCGGACGAGACTCCGGAGGCGTCCACCACAACTTTTGCCTCGATCTCATCTTTATCGAGGTATACGGTTCTGCGATTGCCTTGCTGGATGGATTTTTTGGCGGCGCCGGCCAGCAGAGTCACGCCACCGTTTTGCGCGAGGCTTTGGTAGTGCTCATCGAACTTTTTGCGGTCAATGAAGTAGCCTTTGGCGGGAATTGTGGCACTATGGCCGGAAGGGGAGATAATGCTCATTCCTTCCAGCTCTTTTTTCAGGTAGCAGTCCTCTACCTTGACCCCGGAGGTGGCGGCCATTCCCTCAAAGAGGGTATTGGCGGCGTGATCCAGGCCGGCCAGATCCCTGTCCAATAATATTACTCCAGCTCCGCCTTTTGCGGCAGAGATTGCAGCCATCAGGCCGGCGGGCGAAGCGCCCACTACCAGAACATCGCACTTCACGATGGGGCTTTTGGGCGGGAGGGTGATTAACTTTTCCGGAGGGAGCGGGGGAGGGAGTGTTCACTCAATTCCTTGTAAAGCCTCTCCCTGTACTCATTCGCCAGCTCCGAGACCCTGTCCGCAATGGTCACCTGCAGCCGGTAGTCCTCCTCCAGCTTCCCGATGCCCTCTTCCAGGTAGGTGATCCATATCTTTTTCTCGACTGTCCCTGCCTTGGTATATTGAGCCAGAATCTCGGAGTAGATCGCCTCAAAATCCATCTTCGCTGACGCCAGAGAGACGCAATCCTCGATATCCCTTGGCCGGTTGGCGATCAGCTTGAGACAGAAAATGTCCTCCACTGTCGCATACCTTATCTCTGCCTTTCCGAGGAGACGGATCTTCTTGCCCCTTTGCCACATACTCTCGGAAAGCCCGAAGTCGTAGGAGATCCGGCCGGCAAAGATGTCCAGAGTGTGCCCACCTTTGATGGCCACCCTGTCCAGGCCCAGGCGGGCATGCCTCTTCTCCGGCCCAAACACCTCGAAACCCAGGCTCTTGGCCGCTTCAAGCAGCCTGGCCTTGCCTGTCGCATCCCTGCAGACTAGGTCGATGTCCTTGGTCACGTCTTTAAGACCATACTCCAGCATGGCCGCACCTCCTATGACCAGAAATGCAACGGGCTCGCTCAATTGCTCGCCCAAGCCCTTCAGTATCTCCTCGACCTCTTCACGACTCGATATCATTGATTCCATAAAGCTCCGCCTGATCTTCAATATCGTCTTTAGTGGGATAGCCCTTGATATGCTCTCCCCTCAGGACCGCCCGAATGCTCTTCATCATGGGATGCTGGACACCTTTCAATTCATCTCTGTTTTTCAGGTAAAACAATACGCAAAAGAGCCTCTGGCGGTAGTCTTCCGCGGAGTCGAGGGAATGAATGAAGATCTCCCCAATAGAAAGCTCCCTTTTGGGCAGGGTATAGTAATAGTCCCGCAGGCCCAGCTTGATCCCGTACTCGCTGTAGGCGCTGAAGGAGGAGGGCGTGGCGTCCTGCTGCTTCAGGCTTTTGAAGAGCACGCTATTTTCATAGCTCCTGATGAGCAGCGCCTCCCTGGGGACGAGGCGCAGCACCTGGAATTCCTGAAGTGAGGTCACGAAATCCTTCAGCTCCGGCCAGATGATGAAGTTGAAGGAGTAGAGGTAGGCTTTGCCCTGCATGGAGCGGCTGACGATGCCCAGGGGACGAAAGCCCTGCAGATAATAGTAGATGGTATCGCTGGAGATGCCCGTTTCCTCAGCCAGCGCCTCCAGGCCCCTGGGGCTTTGGCCCAGCCGGGAGAGAAGCTTCACCCGTCGGCCAGAGAGGATCTCCTGCAGGGGAGAGGCGCGATGCGAATAGTAGAGGCGCTTGAAGACCTCTGCAGGGGGGGTGCGGGCCAGCAAGATCTCGCCTCCCGCCCGCTCCACCAGGCCAATATCTTGCAGGCTGGTAATGATGCGGGAGATGGAGCCCTTCAAGAGGCCCAGCTCCCTCTGGAGGCCACAGGGATGCACTGGCTCCAGGGAGCGGGTGATGAGGATCAGGGCACGGACTTCGTTCTCGCTCAGGCGCATTGTATTAATGCAAGGTGAACTGAGTATATAGTATTATCTCTGCATTAAGACATTAGCCTTCACCAAATACACCGACCGGCAAGTGCATCCGGTTGTGGATGCCGGGCGCGGGCGGCCTGCTGGCAGGAGGGTAACGACATCACTCGAAAATGTTCTGGAGCTGGCCTTTCTTCGCCAGCTCCGCCCTATGGCCAGGTCTGCAAGTCTCATCCCTCATTCAATTCTTTTTCAAATTCTGATATACGGTCTTCCATAAAGCGGGCCTCTTCATCTCTAATTCGTCTGCATTCATTGCAACTCGCCTTATATAGAATATTGTCTTCGGAGTGAGCTTTTTTGTGATGCTTTTTCCAATCCTTATAGCTTTGCCTATCGTAGCAACGATAGAAGATGCATTTACCTAGGTCATATGATTGACAATTATCTCCAAAAAGCTGACAAGATTTCCTTGGTTTATATGTTGGATGACCTGGCTTCGATTCCCCTTTTTCTTCACTGAAGCTTTTCCAATCTTCTAAGTCTATTTTTGCAGCTTCAAGTTTTCTCGCATCAAATATATCTATTCAATCACTTCCGGAATTTCCACCAGCCTTTTTCTTTATCTCTTCTTCGCCTAACCTCGGCGGCCTTCCCACCTCCGAAGGAAGCGGGAAGCGCTCCGGGAGCAGCGAGCCAGGATCGATGCCGAGATTGAGCAGCTTGAAGTCCAGCTCGATGCCCAGGATCGGGCCGAGAAGAAGGGGGCTCAGGTTCTGGAGGTCGAGCCTGCCAGGGGCGGCGGCTCCTATGTGCTGCAGAAGGTGAAGTGCGGCAACCCCTCCTGCCGCTGCGCCAGGCCCGGCGGAGAGCTACACGGGCCGTACTGGTACTATTACTGGAAGAAGGATGGGAAGACGAAGAGCAAGTACGTGGGGAAGAGAAAGCTTGGCCGACAAGATGATCCTGGCTAGAATTACACCGGAGCAGACGCTAAGGTTTACTATTGTCGGCCGGTTTAATCTGGATCGCTATCTTGATCCATTCGCCTGCTTTGCATAAGGTGCATTACGGCTTCCCTCTAGTCTCTGCCGTTGCCGGCAACCACAGTCCTAGCCCTATGACGCCGATACGCCTCCGACGACATCCAACCACTGACTATCTCCCGGAACTTCGTGTCGTTCATGTACCGGACGAAAATCTCCTCATTCTGATCCATGCGTTCGACAAAAAGATGTTCCAGGAGATTCTTGAACACTAGCTCAAACTTATCCTCTGGATTCACCGCAGCTGCCTGGTGCAATCCATTGTCAGCCACCGCGGCTTCGACGATCTGATCGAAGAAAAACTGATCGGCCTGGGTGAAGTCCGTACCAAAGCGATCGTTTATGATGTTAATAAGTTGTGAGAAGGCTACAGCTTCTTCTCGAGCAGTCCCAGAGCCTACCTCCGTTGGGCCATCGAGCAGTTGGGCTTTACCCTCCTTGAGAGAGATCGAACCCTCGCTGATCTTTTGCAGGCGGTAGTACTCAAGTCGTATTTCTTCGTCAAATTGGTAAGCAAGCCCGTTCCTACGTCGTGGCAACTTAGCCGTAAGGTAACGAAGGAACACGTACAGCCGCTCAAGATTTGAATCCTGATATGGAATAATCTGGCTCAGGAAACTATACAAATTGCGGAAGGCTTGTGCCTTGCCGCGCCAGAGTTCAGCTTCATCTTCGTGTTCTCTTTGTAATACCGTGAATCGCGATACAGCGGGGTCGAGCGCCGCATTCATGGCTTGATGGTCCTGCTGACTCTGGCGTTGCTTGGGCTTGAAATATACAACACAAAACCGCAGGACCTCTTCATTTAGGTAAATGCCGGACGCATCGAGTTCACCCTTAATCGTATACATGCGCGCAGGATCGACTTCATCTCCCATCTCTGCTCCTTCGTAGTAAACCTTGAAAGCCTCAAGGATCTCCTCCCGGTCGTTCACAAAGTCAAGAACGAAGGTATCCTCCTTTAACGGATGGGTACGATTCAAGCGCGAGAACGTCTGCACGGCTTGGATTCCGGCAAGGCGCTTATCCACATACATCGTGTGTAGCAACGGTTGATCAAATCCAGTCTGAAACTTCTCCGCTACAAGCAGCACCTGATACTCTTGGGTTGCAAATTTCTCCGGCAGCTCCTTCTCTCGGATGCCTAGGTTCATATGTTCCTCTGTGTAGGTTACATCTTGCAGCTTGTCGTCCTGTACAATCCCTGAAAAAGCGACCAGCGTCTTGATATCATATCCCTTCTCTTTGATATACCGGTCAAAGCTCTGTTTATAGCGCACCGCCTCCAAACGCGAACCGGTGACCAGCATAGCCTTGGCGCGGCCTCCGATCTTGTGCCGCGTGAAGGCTTGGAAATGCTCGATCATGACCTCCGTCTTCTGTGAGATGTTGTGGGGACGCAAGCGCATAAAGCGTGCAAGCGCCTTAGCTGCATTCTTCCGCTCTACATTGGGATCGTCCTTACAGGCCTTAAGCCACTTGTAGTACGTAGAATAAGTAGTGTAATTTTTGAGCACATCGAGAATGAACCCCTCTTCGATGGCCTGCCGCATGGTATAGCGATGGATCGGCACGCCATTTCGACCGAAGACCGCTAACGTCTTATATTTCGGAGTGGCCGTGAACGCAAAGAAACTTAAGTTAGCCTGCCTGCCACGCTTGGCCATACTACGAAAAAGTTCTTCTAGTTCCTGATTACTTTCCTCAGTTGCACGTTTTTTAGCTTCATCCCACAGCATCTCACCGCCGAGAACCTCCTTGAGGTCCGTAGCCGTTTCCCCGCTTTGTGAGCTGTGGGCTTCATCGATTATGACCGCAAAGCTCCGTCTAGGAAGGATTCCAGTTCCCTGCGAGCCTCTTTCCTCGGCCATTCTGAGCAACTGGCGCGAAACAAAAGGGAATTTCTGCAGCGTGGTAATGATGATTGGTACGACGTTTTCTAGGGCTTCAGCGAGTTGCCGAGAACTCTCATCAATCTTTTGCACCACCCCACGCTTATGCTCAAACTGATAGATCGTGTCCTGCAGCTGTTGGTCAAGTACCACGCGATCGGTCACTACTATCACGCTATCGAAGATACGCTGGTTAGCAGTATTGTGCAACGAGGCAAGACGATGTGCAAGCCAGCCGATCGTGTTGCTCTTGCCACTGCCTGCAGAGTGCTCTACAAGGTAGTTATGTCCCACGCCCTCGGCACGCGCAGAGTTCACCAGTGATCGCACCGCATCAAGCTGGTGGTAACGTGGGAAAATCATCGCCTCTACCTTCACCTTATGGCCTTTGTCATCACGTTTCTCCTCGATCTGCAGGTGGATAAAGCGGGCAAAGATATCTAGTAGATTATGCCGCTCGAGGACCTCCTCCCAAAGGTAGCCAGTGCGATATGTTCTCCCAGCAGGATCAGGTGGGTTCCCAGGGCCGCCCTCGAAGCCCTTATCAAAGGGCAAAAAGTGGGTTGCTCTACCAGCCAACCGTGTAGTCATGCGCACGGATTCCGTGTCCGCAGCAAAATGGACAAGTGTGCGCAGCTTGAACTCGAAGATAGTCTCGCGGGGATCGCGGTCGAGCCGGTACTGACGAACGGCATCCTCTAAAGTCTGGCCAGTGAGCGGATTCTTAAGTTCCACAGTGGCAATGGGTATTCCGTTTAAGCTTAGCGTCACGTCAAGCGATTTTTCCAACCGCTGCGAGTAGTGAAGCTGTCGAGTGATTCCTAACCGGTTGGCAGCATAACGGCCTTCGAGTTCAGGATTCAGCTCATGGGCCGCTTTGAAGAAGGCCACCCGGAGCTTCCGGCCGTAGCATTTAAAACCATGGCGTAAAGTGGCAAGCGATCCATTCGTATCCATCCACTTGCACAGGTCTGCAAGTACTTGCTCACCGGTCTTCACCCCATGGAGCGCCTCTAGCTTTGCCCATTCCAGGGGCTGGGTCTCGCGGATAAACGCAAGCACCGCTTCGGGGAAGATAACACGCTCACGGTCGAAGCCCTCGCGGGGAACGGATATGTAACCGTTCTGCAATAAATGTGCTTCAATTACAGTTTCGAATGATGTTTCCAAATAGCGTGCATCTCTCATTCTTTCATCCTCGCCAATAGCCGTTCCAACCACCAAACGGCTACTTGGCAATATGGCATGGAATCTCCGTCACCACCGGTCAACCGATTGAGCTCACGCTCGAGCAACTTTCGCGGCACCGGGCCATGACGCCTATCCTTCACATCGCTCAACCATTCTCTTACCCCATCAATTTTGGCTTTCCGGCTGTTCTTCAGGGATGGAAGGTTGAGGTTCAACACCTCCTCAAGTTGGTCGTCTATTTCCTCATTATCGGATCGAATGCTACCATCCAGCTCATAGCGTAGCCGCGTCTCAATGTGGTGGCGCTTATCAGCCGGATTAAGCATAAAATCGAGATCGCCTTTTTTCGTGTCGCAGTGCTGTCGATTCGGCGGTAGTCCTTTCCCGCCCATGCATGCTCCTAGCATATTTCGGTAGTTGAGTTGTTGCTCTGGATATCGGGCCTGGCATTGCCAGTGTTCGATCTTCATGTAAGTTTCTTCGCTGCGAATACGCCCCATGCAGTAGCAACAGAGCCCATGTTGCTCGGCTACCAGCGCACTTCGGAGCGTATTTTTATCGTTATAATTATCGTAGTTGCAGTAACGTGTCAGGCGATGTTCTGTCAAACTCCGTGGCTCGGCACCTTTAACTATGGTCCTCATGCCTCGCCCTCTAAGAGGTCCAGAATGGTCCCTAGCCTTATTACTTCAGGGTCATTATCCCTTAGCTTTTTGGCGAGTTCAACGAGCAGCTCCCGAGCGGGGTCAAACTGCTCCATTCCGATAGCTTGAGAGATTTTTTTAATTAATTCAATCACATCTGGGGTTCGCGAGGGAGTATCCATAATCTCTTCCAACACCCGGCTGGAATCGACGCCGAAAGAGTAAGCTGGCGAGTAGACCTGACCATCAGCAATGATCTGGATCCGCTCGTGATAGACTTCGCCTATGATCTGGGGCGAATGGGTCGTTGCTATGAACTGGCAGCGTGGGAAGGCGTCACATAGGTTATTGACGATCTGACGTTGCCATTTGGGGTGCAGGTGCAGGTCAATCTCGTCAATCAACACAATGGCCTCAGCTTCGGCTGCCGGGTCCTTAAGGTGCGGGTTAGCCTGCGACAGTCGGCGCGTAAGATCTAGTACCAGAGACAGGGCTCCCCGCTCTCCGCCGGAGAGCTGCCGCACAGGGATCGGAGTCACTCCATGATCGATCCAGAGCTGCTTGCCGTTCTCACCGCCAAGCCGAAGGTTTTTATAGCCGGGTAGGAAGCGCCTCACGGCCTCCTCGCAGGCCTCCAGCACCCGCTCGGCACCAGGACGCTCTTTGCACAGGGCTTTCTGGACACCCATCCAAGCCGCAAACTCGCCAAGTCTTAGCTCCCGATTCGCAGCAAAGGCGTCGGCAAACGCTGCGGCATAACCTCCCGCAGCTTTATTCTTGCCTGGCGCTTGTTCGGACGGCACGGCACGACTTGTCGAGAACAGCACAGCAAGGGGGCGCTCGCCAGATTCCTCGCTGGGGATTTGCGACGGTGACTCACCCAGGAATTGAGCACGTACAGGTGTGTCGTGAACCTGCTCGCGAGGCATGCCTACTTTCTTCATTTGAGGTGCACTCAACTCACGTGGCTTATGGACGATATAGCTATACTCATGCTCGTCGATGATGACACTACATTCGATGGTCAGTGCCTCTGCGCCAACGCGAATATCGTTGACCGAGAATGAGATAGCTGACGTACGCAGCTTGTTAGTGTACTTAACAACAGCTGAGAGACAAACACTGAGCGCGTCGAGCACGCTAGTCTTGCCGACTCCGTTAATTCCGACGATAAGATTGAAGCCTGGCTGGAAGCGAAACTCGGCCTCCGCCTCGATGGCACGTAGGTTGGTAATCTTGAGTCGCGTAACGATCATGCTATGCCTCCAATGTCGGTTTGCCCAGTCACAGCTGCGGTGATGAGGGCCGTGCGGCGTTCCTTCAGTAGTTCGATTGTTTGTTTGGTCCCAGCAACAATGGCATCAATCCGCCCCATTGCATCTTGGATAAAGGAAACAATGGCTCGCTGTTCTAAATCAGGTGGCACAGGCAAACTGAGGTTCGCGATAAACTCCACAGCTAATCCCGGTTGTGCGGCAGACTGAGAATATTGATTAAGATTCATAATCTCTAGAAGCTTGCCGAGCCATCTAACCTCATGACCCTTGTTAACTGTGACAACAACCGCGTGTTCCGAAGCCCAGAAACGGCCTGAGGCGTAGTTGATGTTCCCACAGAGTGCGCCCTGGCGTCCTATAAGGATATGGTCACCATTGTGCGTATACGCTGTGGTATACCCTCGTAGCCCATTACCGCCAAAGACAGGGTATTCACCTTCATCAGAGATAGAGTCGGCAGTAATGAACTCGCCACTTTTGAGCGACGCAATCTGCTTGAGTTTGAGGATATTCCAATGCATTGGAATCCTGTCGATCCAGGGGATACCTGAGTCGCACATGGGGAAGTTGGGATCAAGGCCACGGGTGACAGTGCAGGTGATGAGCGCCCGGCATTTTTCTGCCAACAAATCAAGAAGCAGCCCCTTCGCCGCAATCAGCGCATCTATACGCGATGTTTCTCGATCAAGGTAGTCGGCGATGGTACGTTGTTGCTGGATATGAGGTAGATGGATGGAAATATTCGCAAGGTCGGACGCGTTAATCGCTGGATAGCTGACTCCGACAGACCGCTTTTCGACTTCAGCCAAGAACCTCATCTCTCGTAGTGCGTACTTGCCAAACGCAGGATCGAAAACATCGGTTTGGGGACGGACAACCGCAAAACCCGTCGAGACGATCAAGTTATCAGGTGGCTCTTTAATGGATGCGATTGCCTGCAAGTACGTCCTTACGCACGAGATGATCACATCGCCGTCACGCACGCGTCTTCGAGCGCGGCTCGGCGCGTCCGCGAATCGGTACTCCACGATTTCGTGAATCACTCCAGACGAGTCAACGTTGCCGATATCAACATATTGAAGTACGTAATCGGGATCTGTGTCTTCGCCAAGCGCCTCGTAATTGATGGTAGCTGCGTACTTCAGACGGCGAAGCGGAACGGGAGTTAAAATGCTCACTCTGTCACTTCCTTCAACAATCGAAGGATCTCATCCTCAACCTTCTTCAGTTCCACGTCGATCTCTTCCAACTGACGCGGTGGAGTATACTTGTAGAAATGGAGGTTGAAGTTTATCTCGTAGCCAACCTTGTCTTTGCTGCGGTCCATCCACGCATCCAGGACATGCTGTCGCACCTCGCGCTCATAGTAGGCGTCAATGTCCTCTTTGAGTGGCACATTCTCGAAATCCCGGAGATCTGAGTCTGGCTCGTAGCCCTTACCATGGCGCACCCGCTTGGCCTCCGGATCCTTCTGGCTGAAGACGCTACGGAAGAGCTTCTGCTCCGACGCTTTCCAGCGAGATCCTCGCTTGCGGAGCAGGTCCTGGATGCGCTTCCACACTATGTTCCAGCCACGTATCGGCTCACGCCCCAGAACCTCATCAATGGCTTGCACGTCGTCGAGCAAGTGGGGGCAGGCGTCAAGAAATCGAGCTTTGTCCTCGATCGTCATCTGGTATCGAAGCCGCAGTGGTCGCTCGACGGTAACGCGGGTGTAACCGAAATCAGCATTATCTAAGATTTTACATCGCTCACATTCCTCGAAGGGATCGTAAAGCTGCACGATCTCCTTGATTTGTTTTTCACTGAAATGCCGGCGCTTGTCGCCTAAGCTACGCTTGCTGTCCTCGCTGCCGCCTGGCGTCCAGATATCACGCGCATCGAGAAGTTGGATCTTGCCTTTACGTTCCTTCTCCTTGCGGTTGCTAATGATCCAGATGTAGGTGCCAATGCCTGTGTTGTAGAACATCTGCTCCGGCATGGCGATAATGGCTTCAAGCCAATCGTTTTCAATGATCCACTTGCGGATGTTGCTCTCGCCGGAACCTGCTCCGCCGGAAAAGAGTGGTGAGCCAGAGAACACTATGGCCAAGCGCGAGCCCTGCTTTTGCTCAGATGGGCGCACGGGCTCAAGCTTGGCGATCATGTGCAATAAAAATAGCAGAGAACCATCATTCACCCGAGGTAGACCGGCGCCGAAGCGGCCGGCGAAGCCGAGCTTCTCATGCTCTCGCTCGATCTCCTTTTGTTGCTTCTTCCAGTCCACGCCGAAGGGTGGATTGGTGAGGAAGTAATCGAAGAACTCGCCAGCGAACTTATCCTCGGTAAAAATGTCGCCGAAGCGGATGTTGTCGACACTGCCGTTGTGGTCTACCTGCTTCATCAGCATATCGGAGGCTGCAGTGGCAAAGGCACGCTTATTATAGTCCTGCCCGTAGACATAGAGCCTCGCAGCACTGTGGTTTTCACGCATGTAGTTCTGGGCTTCGGCCAGCATGCCGCCAGTGCCGCAGGCCGGGTCGAGGAGCTTGAGTACGGTGCCTGGTGTGGAGAGCAGTTCGTCATCGTAATTAAAAAGTATGCTTACCATCAATCGGATGACATCTCGTGGAGTGAAGTGATCTCCTGCGGTCTCGTTCGCCAGCTCGTTAAAGCGGCGGATGAGATTCTCGAAGATGTGCCCCATCTGCTCGTTCGGTACCTTATCGGGGTGGAGATCAATATCGCAGAATTTTGAGACCACGAGATAAAGGATGTTCGCCTCGTTCATTTTTCCGATCTCGTTCTGAAAATCAAAGTACTCGAAGATACGCTGCACGTTAGGAGAAAAGCCATTGATATAGCTGTTTAGATGGTCGAAGATATTGTCTGGATCAGCCTTGAGCTTTTCGAAGTCGAGCGGTGAATGATTATGAAAACGCTGGCCTGCAACGTTATTGAGCGGGCTGTAGAGAGCATCGCCTTCGAGTCGGCCCTTACGCTTCTCGTATTCTACTAAGACCTTAGCCTTGGTGGGCGCTAACACGCAATCGTAGCGGCGCAGCACGGTCATGGGTAGCATGACACGCTCGAACTGCGGCGGCCGGTAAGGACCTCGCAGGAGATCGGCAATCTGCCAGATGAAATCTTCGAGGTCCTTTTTGTCAGGCATAAATTCACTCCATATTAATAAATTCACGTCGCATGTGACTGATCACTTTGTTTAATAGCACTTTTTGTACGTGTTTAGCTCATACAAATAAGCATCTATAAAACCATTTGCAGCTTCTTACGCAGCCAATTCCTGAGAGCAGATTTCAGGCAAATTGGTCTATTGATGTCGCTTTGCAATTCCGCTTAAAACTTTTCTTCATGCTCGTTATTGACTGCCTTCTTCACTTTCGCCCCGCCCCCTTGCCTTGCCCTCATATCCCCGCAGCCACCCACATCCTATCATGGAAATCGAACACCACCCATCGGTCTCCCTGCTCCCCGAGACCATCAGCGTCCTGGTCGCCCCCCCCCGCGGAGGTGCTGGCTGGTGCCCTGAACAGCCACTCCCCAGCAGTGCCCGCAGGACGTGGCACTCCTGGGGGTCGTTGATATCAGCCCCGCATCTCACCGATCTCGAAGATGATCTCCTGAACCTCCTCCGGCGACTTCCCGCGGAAGAGCCGCATGGCCCTGCCGGATAGAAGACCGCGTCCATCCTCGTTCCCCTAGCCTTGAGCCCCCGGACGGCAATCTCTCGCAGCCCGTTCCTGGCCAGACGGCGCAGGTCCTCGGGTGCCTGCATCTCCAGCACCGCCTGGGAATGCTTCTGGGCCAGGGCTCGATGTCTCCGGTTAACGGGCGAAGGCGAGGCCGTGCACGGTCTTGTGGGTCCTGGGGCTCGATCTCGTAGGAGCGGCGCAGATAGTAGAGAGCCCGCAGGCTGTCGTCTTTTTGGCCATTGATGGCAACCCGATTTTTAAGAGCCACCGGGTTCCTGGGATCGGCTGCCAGAGCCCGCATGGTGTACTCCTTGGCCCGCGGCAGGTAGCATGCCCGCTGGTAGCCGTGCGCCAGGGCCACGCAGGCGTGCAAGTGCTCGGGAGCGAGCTGTAGGCAGCGGTGCAGGAGCTCTCGCCCTTTATCGAGCTGGCCGAGGTCCACGTAGCATAGGCCCAGGTTGTAGAGAAGATCGGGATTCTCGGCATCCTGGCGGAGGAGTTCCTCCAGGTAGATGCGGGCCTCGTCGAGCTGGCCGGATGCGAGGAGCTGGTGGGCGCGGGAGAGGTGGTCGGACATTGCGTAAGTAATAGCGAGCGGTTATTAAAATCGTTTTCCTAACAGCTATTCATTGCCATAGTGCTCATACTCTACTATCAGATGGCCCAGCTTTATTTCTTTAGGAATTACTGTAGCTGCTATATTCCCTGTTTCTTCTGCCATTTTCCAGCCGAGTTGCCAATCTTCTGATTGGGTTGTATCGAATGGTTGCTGAAATATTTGGGAGAGCCAGCCCTCATAGAAATCGTTCCATCCACGAATCTTTAACATTCCTGCTCACCTATCGAGTGCTCATTTGTTGGCGAAACATTTAGGCTTATGCGTCTCAGCTCATCTCCTACTGGCAAGGAAAGAGGCTGCCTGTCACTTTCGCCCTGTCCCCTCACCTCGCTCTCATATCCCCAGAGCCACCTATTCTCTATCATGGAAATCGAACTCCACCCCGCCGTCTCCCTGCTCCCTGAGAACCTTCGGTGTCCTGGTCTGCTGGCCGGCATTCATGCCCATTTCCCGGCCATCTCAACATAAAAACGATACTGTAACGGATCCTTGGGGTAGATGATCTTGATGAAATGAAACCAGGAGAGGTGTGCAGACAATGTCTGCACTGTGACTTAGCCTTCAAAGGATCTTGGATTAAAATTTATACCCCAGCTCTTTCGCCTTTTTAAATGCCGATTCAGCTTCAGAGTCCCGATGAAGTTTCTGAAGGCCGATGCCTTTGCCATACCAGGCTTCGCCATCATTTTTGTTTATCTCAATCGCCTTATCAAAGTCTTTAATTGCCTCATCGTCTTTACCCAATAGACCAAGAGCAGAGCCTTTTCCTTTCCAGGCAAGGGCATTTCGTGGATTTATCCTAATGCCCTCTTCATAACACTTGATCGCTTCGTCGCGTTGGCCTAATCCACTTAGAGAAAGGCCTTTCATAGTCCATGTATTCGAATCTTGAGAATTTATCTTGATAGCGTTGTCATAACATTCGATCGCATCTTCGTATTTGCCTAATAAATTCAAAGCATGGCCTTTTCCTGTCCAAACTAATGCTCGTTTTGGGTCGATCTTGATAACTTTGTCATAGCACTTAATGGCCTCCCTATATTTGCCTAATAGAAAGTATGCATTGCCCTTGTCGAACCATTCACCAGTGGTATTCGCCATAACAACTTATTGTCAATGTGGTTTAAGAAAAAGCTTTTGAGGAAATCGAACTAAATTTTCAGCCTAATGGCCTTCTGATTGGATTTCCGTCATGTGCCAATATGGTTAGCATCGGCTCCTCCATCACTTTAGCCCCGTCCCCTTGCCTCGCCCTCATATCCCCCGAGCCACCTATTCTCTATCATGGAAATCGAACTCCACCCCGCCGTCTCCCTGGCTCCCGAGACCTTCAGCGTCCTGGTCGCCCCTGTGGAGGTGCTGGTCGAAGCCCTCAACAGCCACCAGGAATTGCAGCGCTACAAAATCCTCTTCATCAGCGGCAACTACTCCCGCATCCTAAAGCCGGCTTGATCGCAACAACACATCGCTGGAAGTGCGCCGCGCCAACACCCTCTTCCAGCTCATGACCATCCTGGAAGAGAACCACCACAGCTTCCTGATCGTGGAGCATGACCCGATGCTCTACGAGGATGCCGAAGAGATGGTGGAGTACCTGGCCCAGGCCCTGAAGCAGACCTCCAGGGAGGCGACCATCCTGCTCTACGCGCCGGCTCTGGACCCTCACCTGCAGAAGATGACCGAGCTGGCCGACCGGGTGTTCTGCATCTACAGCGAGCAGGCTCCGGCCAAAGGCAAGAAGGCCGAGGCGAAGATACCGGGAGCGCAGGCTACTCTGGAGGCATACTCATGAGGTGGCCCTGGAGGCAACGGAGAGCGATCGAGCCCAGGCCAGGCATTTTCGTTGGTCTAAAAATAGGATGAGATCGATTTTCTCAAGATATGGCATAATCCTTCGTCTCAATTCACGTTATCCGCTAGCTTCTCCACCATCCCCCATTCCTCGCCCAGCTCCACCCCGATATCCATCCCCGGCTCGATCCTCTTGAAGCCGGCATACATGATGCATACCAGCTCCAGCGCCGAGAACGTCCTCCCCGGCAGTGCCCGCAGGACCCGGGCTCTCCTGGGGGTCGTTGATATCCAGCCCCGTATCTCGCCGATCTCGAAGGTGATCTCTTGAATCTCCTGCAGCGACTTCCCACGAAAAAGCCGCATGGCATCCAGCAGATAGAAGACCGCATCCATTCTCGGCCCTTTGGCCTTGAGCTCCCGGGCCGCAATCTCCCGCAGCCCGTTCCTGGCCAGAAGGCGCAGGTCCTCTGGTGCATCCATCTCCAGAGGGGTTCGAAAAACTAATTGATCAAAATGTTTATATATTATTAATATTATATTATAATATGTGTAAGAACACTCATTGATTTTGCCATTAGGGAAGAATATTCACGGGTTAAAGCTCTGGGAGATGATCTATCCGAGATCGAATCTCAGATCAATTGGGATCGATTCAGAATTTTAGAGCTATTGATATATAAAAATAGAACTAGTCGCGGAGGGCGTCCAAATATTGATATCGTAATTATGGTGAATGCGCTCGTACTTCAGAGCTGGTTTAAGTCTATCAGACCCAGAACTGGAGCGCCTCCGAGATTCTCTTTTTAATAGGACGAATACAACGAGGCCCCACGAGAATTCTCCTGTTGTCTACATTCGTATTAATTTTATCTTTGAATAAGTTTGTAACTATTCCAAGAACCGTAGCACATACTCCGAGAAACATGACGAAAATAGTTGCAATTAAGCCATATTTGGCGGATTCAACCGTTTTTTCCAAAGAAAAATTCTCTTTGATCTGAATAGTCCGATAATCGTATCTTTCCGGAATTCTTTCCAGAATTTTAGTGCTATTATTTTCAAAAATTATAATGCTATTATTTTCACGAATTCTAATGTGGTTATTTTCAAGAAGTGTTGTGCTATTATTTCTAAGAATTATAACGCTTTTATTTCCAAGAATTTTTTTGCTATAATTTCCATGAAGTGTAGTGCTGTTATTTTCAAAAAATTTATAAGTCAAGCGGCGGGGTGTCACTTGATACAAAATGGTATCTGCAAACGCCAGATATCGCATTCTGGGCAAAGCTGCCAGAAGGATGCAAGGTGGGAATGTTCCTGAATCGAATGGAGATCAAATTAAATATTAGATAAAGAATATAATAAACAGGCCGGAGTATATAAAGTCCAAACATTCGGGACTACACACTATTTTTGTCGGCTCAATATGCTTATATCAGTCATAAGCAATCACTATTTTTGATGAGATCGATTATTGGAATATCATTACTACTATTACTCGTTCTGCCGAGTATGGCTATATCCCCTATAGAGCAGTCATATGTGGATGGCGTGAATGACGGCGTAAAGCTGGGACGACTGATGAATAATATAGAAGAGTACAATATCGCTGTTCAGCAATTCAATGACAAAATAAATCAGACTTTCGGAGCCAATGCGTCAGTAATGTGGCTCCCCAAGATCGCTACCAACAATACTATTGTGCCCGACACTTTCACGAGCTTGAAGCCTATTCACAAAATGGATGGTACTCAAGGCGAAACTACTGTTGTACAATATTGAAAGGTCTTCCCTAACGCCAAAGGAAAATCGGGAAGATAAACTTTCGTGAACAGGAGAATCTGAGCGAAAGCTATCGCTCAGATACCTCAATTGGATGTTTGACTCAAATGTCTTGCGCGATTGAATTAAATTTTCAAAATTAGAAAATAGGCTCTGCATAACCGTCGTGCAACCTATTGACTACTCAAAGGGTCATTCCCTAGAATTTATTCAGGCGGGTTGGGGATTCTGGGCTTTAGAGCTGCTTATCCAATTCCTGCCGAAATCACCACCCACGCTTTGCGGATAGCTTGTGCTTTGGACATAGCAGCCTCCGACTGATAGGCAGATATTAGTGATATGATTACTGCAAATGATTACCACCACAGGGACACAGAGCGCACGGAGGACTCACAGAGCACTCTATTATCCCATTACTCACTCGAATACAGCGAGGAACCTAAAAGTCTTTTATTCATTTATAGTTCTTTGCGCTAGTATGTATAATACTATTTAAATACAGAATGCGTTTCCCCAGGGTATAGGCAATTATATAATATTATATGCGTTATATCTAATTATGTAAACAACTATAAACTTGCCTGCGCTCTTAATTGGTCCCGAATAAGGCTTTTCTATAAAGAGAACCAATATTAACAGGGTGAAAATTCAATGAGATTATTAAATGTAGCAATATTAATGCTGCTTTTCTCTTTTACAGCATTGGCATCCCCGGAAATGCAGCAGATCGGACCTTATACAGTATCGTTCAACATGAATACAAATATGATCTACCAGATTCAACCGCAAGCTCCGGTGACCTACCCACTTGGTACCATCTATCCTCTCGTGATAGTGACGGACAATTCAACTGGCGCATCCATAAGCATAACTCAACACAGTAATCTCACAACTTCCACTCCGGAAGTGAACGAGGAGATCACAGCTCTGCGCATGTCTCTCAGGGGCATTAATGTCACTGCCCCAGTGGAGATGGTCATGGACAACATGAAAGGTTTCCTGATCTCTGGAATGCCTTTTGCTGGCATAAGCAATGCGCCTCCCGGAATCACGCTTTACGAGGCTCAGTATTGGCTCGATAGCAAGGACTGTGAATGCGGTCCTGTTTCTGTGGGCACAGTACTCGTGAGCATTTCTTCGACATATCCAAAGGATGTGACACAAGGTCTTTTGAGTAGCATTCATGTGGCTGCTAGCCAGATGCCGCTATCGACCACAATAACGCCCAGCGTAGATTACCTCAGTCCCAACATCAGCCAAAGGATCAACAACAGCGCAATGGTGCCAAGTGGAGATTGGAATCGCCCTGATCGCTCGATGATAGACCAGGCCCAACAGGCTCAATCTTCTGTCAATCCCTTGCCAGATTCGATAAATACTCAGCAGTACGTATCTCCATCACAGATACCGATAGCAGCATCATCTCTTAGGAATACTTCTGTGACAATTAATTATCCTGGCCCGAGTAGCTTCCAGGTGTACGTCGACGGTGCTTACACAGGCACAGGTATTGGTGGGAGCCTAACCTTCGAAGTCAGAGGTGACATGTCTCACATGATAAGCATCTGGGATAGCTCATGGACATATCAGAAGGATATCTATTTCCAGAGCGGGTTGCCCAAAGTGATCTATGTGGAAGCGGTTTAGTCATTCTCGCTAATTTTTTTATGGTTACATCATGAGTATGCCTCCAGAGTGTCCTGATTGCTAGGCACCTTCATCTCGACTCTTGCCCTGCTTTTCACTTTTAGCACCTCATAGAAACAGAACAAAAGGTCGGCCAACTCCGCCATCTTCTGAAGATGTGGATCAAGAATGTGGAGATAAGGCGCTAACCATATTGGCACTTACAGACCATGCTCTTCTAGCTGTGCTGAGGCAAGTATATTGGCATGCTATTCTCGCCCCTTCCGTGCACCCAGCATGGCTATTTTGCATGATCCGTGTTCACTCTGACCGACAAACGACTTCCTCCGAGTGGCTTTGGGGCGAAGGCAGAAAGAAGGGATCATAAAAAAAGGATATCATCGGCCTGGCTTTTCGGTCCCAACAGGAAATAGGAGGGAGGGAGAGCCAACAAGTCACAAAAGATATAGGAGGGAACATGCTCTTATCGACTCTCGCCAATAACCATATAGGCATGTGACGAAATAAACATGTTTTGATTATGTAGAACTCATATGACGGAAATACAAGATAAGGAAAAAGGATGAGGACCCAGGTATTAGCTTTAGGAAAGCTTGAACGAGTCCGTGGCGAGTTGGCGTTTTAGTATCCGTTCACCCAGAAAACTGCCTCTCCTTATCCAGCTATAATCTTGCCAGTAGCCATAGCAGGTGTTCTTGACTGTCCACAGGCGTTCTTTAGTTCCTTGCACTTTGCCACTCGATACAGCGAGGAACCCACCTAAGTCACCTAGAAAATACGTGACCGCGACACAAAATCGCAGCCTGTCGCGACAATAACGATTAGTTCACATATATTAGTGTAATTTTTATCTATAGACACTTGCCGTAATTCTATATAGATGCAGCAAAAGAAATACATTAAAATCAGTATCTTGCGCTGTTTTCTAATAAGAATTATTGGGATCAGTATCTGCCGCAAGGTTTAAATTAATTAAACCCAAGTTTATCGACTAATGCCGTAAATCAATATCTGGCAGATGAGTTGATCGGGTATTGGAGTGTAAGGGAAATGAAGAAAGAATTATAGTCAAGAACCTGAAGACTTGCGCTAACGATCCGCATGCAACGCCTCATCAACAGGTCTGATTAGTATCAATCGTTGGGTGCTTGACTATAGTTCTAGCATTGGTCATAACCATATTGCTGGCACCAATCAGACCAAGGAGGAATTATGAGGTCTATCGATCTAGAAGAAAAAACCGAAGCAATTATAGCCACTTTGGGATTGCTAGGAGCTTGTGCTCTTTTGGCGTGGATTTTCTTTTCATCAAGTGGATAAGCGTCACGTCATTAATGCAAAGGGTCGCTCCGGCTACGATCGCCCGCTGCCCAGAATGAGCAAGGATCTTCAGTCCAACTCAGGATCTCAGCAGGGAATCTTAGTGGATCAATTTCTTGCTGCAAGCCACCAGAGCGGCCTTCAGCATCTCTATCTTGGCCGGTTTACTTAAGAAGCCGTCCATGCCTGCAGCCAAACACATCTCTCGATCGCCCTTGAGGGCAGAAGCGGTCATGGCGATGATCGCTGTCTGCTCCCCATCCGGCCATCTTTGACGTATCGCCTGGGTAGCTTTCAGGCCATCCATTTCAGGCATCTGCACGTCCATTAACACCACATCGTAATGCTGGCGCTCCATAGCTTGCAAAACCTCGATGCCGTTGGCTACCATATCCGCCCGATATCCCAGCTTATTGAGCATTCTATGAGTCACAATCTGGTTAATCGCATTATCCTCAGCAAGCAATATGCGCAAATCATGGTTCAATCCTCCTTTCAGATCGAGCATTGGTTGAGAACTATGCGTGCGGATATCAATAGGCTCGTCAAGGGTCGGTTTCGCCAGGATTGTGAAGTAAAAAGTGGATCCTTTGCCAACTTCACTCAGAGCCCACATCTTTCCACCCATTATCTCAGCTAGCTTCTTGCTTATGGCCAGTCCGAG
>Ga0307380_10001249_pt1 | contig 38088 bp, 27 predicted proteins | sample UN3MG_FD_202239 | JGI IMG/M metagenome (GOLD analysis project Ga0307380, IMG submission 202239) | Soil microbial communities from Risofladan, Vaasa, Finland - UN-3 | ecosystem: Environmental > Terrestrial > Soil > Coastal area > Acid sulfate soil | place: Finland: Risofladan, Vaasa | collected...
GACCTTATTGATAGACTTATACCTGGGATTAATGTAAAACTTGAACAATTGTCAGATTTCAGATCCTCGCTAGCAGATAAACGAAGAAACATTGAGACCTTAGTGTCCAATCTTTCAAATACAATACTAAGAAACAATGGTGAAATAAAAAGATATAAGGAATATAAAGCAGATTTCGATCTACTTAATACACCAGTAGTACAACAGTTGTTTTTGGAAATTGATACAGCAAAAACAAAAGAAAAAATTCTATCAGAACTTAAAAATAAAACACAAGAAAGGATAGATTCACTTTTGAACACTATGAAAACAGAACTTTTTGAAGGTCTTGATGAATTGCTTATTGATCCATCAGAAACACTTAAAAATTGGTGGTCTGAAACTAAATTAGAATTAAAGATTCCCGATATAGAAGCTGATGTACGTAAAAAAACTAACCAAGCAGTAGATCTTTTAAAAGATCTTGTACATGAAGTAGATATAAATATTCAAAAATTAAAAGAAATAATACAGAAAAAGGAAACGGAAATTAGAGAAAAAGTTAGTGATGAAACTGCCAAACAAGTGGCTGCTGAAAGGAGAAGAATAGCTGAAGAACGCCTTCAGCGCGTGCAAGAACTAAAACGGGATTATAAAAAAATATGGGAACAATTTGAAGATAACATAAAAAATTGGATGGAGATAGCAAAAAAACTTGCAGATTTATCAGATGAAATTAGTGATAAAAGAGCAAGGCGAAAAGAAGAGATTGAATCTCGCCTTAATCAATTTGGAACTCAAGAAATGAAAATATCCTTACGGTTTAAATCTGGTGGAGATAGAATAAATTTTGAAAATTATCTTCGTGATAGTGGTTTTTTAAATAGAGACTTACATGGTAATTACAAGGCAAACAAATGGCCTGAGAAAATTTCTTCGAACTACACTCCAATTGAATTGGCAAAAGCAATACTATTAAAAAAACCACACCAAATAAACAAAAGTACCTCTCTTATGGTAAAATTATTATTAGATAATGACATTGAAAAAAGATTGATAGATACACTTTTTCCATTCAGTCATGATGATGATGCTGATATACCAATAGTCGATAGTAAAAAACTCGATAAAATTTTGGAGATGGCAGAAGTGGTTTGGAATGATGAAGAAGGCATACTTCTGAATAATAGACCTGTTGAGAATCTTTCGCCTGGACAAAGGTCGAGCGCTATGCTGCCACTAATCGCCCTGTCAGAAGATGCACCTTTAGTTATCGACCAGCCAGAAGATAATCTTGATAACCGTTTAGTTGGTAAAATGCTTGTTGACATACTTACAGATCTTAAAGAAAAACGACAAATCATAGTTGCAACCCATAATCCTAATATAGTAGTCTCTGGAGATGCAGAACAGGTAATTGTTCTTGATGCTCTAAGTGATTCTGAGGGAATTTGCACTCAAAGTGGTTCTATTGACAATAAGGAAATTATAAAATCAATTCTCGAAATTATGGAAGGAGGTAAGGACGCTTTTATTGCAAGACAGCATAGATATGGTCTTTCTAATTCGTCAATATAAGAAACATTATTTTAATTATTCAAAACATAATTAATTCCAGGTTTGCTTGATTAATAAAAAATATAAATGTTTTTTTAGTATTTTTGAGTATAACTACCCCCCTGCAAGCACACCAACCCCTTTGCCAACCTATTCCTAGCGCTGGCGGCTCACTAATGGTGAAAACCCGGGACCAAAATCAAGAGTTACTAAAAAATTCGCCTGACCGATGAGAGAAATACAGTTATTTCGCAGGCTCTTTCGGGGCTTCGGCTTTTTCCTTGGGCTCGCATATCAGCTTGTTGTACAGCCAGGCGAAAACCGCCCCACCGATAAGTCCCTCCACCAGCCCGTATCCCAGCCCGATAACGCTCCCCAGCGGGCTGATACAGTAGCCCCGGTAGCCATAGCTGAGCGGGCTCACTTCAGCGATCGGGCCCTCAAAAGCTATCACCCACCAGGTGTACAGGAACATACCCAGGCCCAAGAAGATAGCGCAGGTGAAAGAAAAGGCCTTGACATTCAGCTTCATCTTGCCCTCCATGTGCTGGAATTGATAAGTTTACAGGCCCTGCAGCCTGTGCGGGAAAAATAAAGCGCAGGACTAAAAAATCAGCTTGACTCCTTCCCTCGAGCCAGGCTTAGACTTACCCGGAACAACCCATTTATTCTATTCTGAAATGAACCAGCCTGCGGCAAGCCGCGAGGTATCTGTTCGGAATTCGATTTATGAATTTGATGCCACACTTTCACACCACCCCCATAGAGGGCACGGCATGCCGTGCCCCTACGGCTGGAATCAGCGGCAGGATGCCCGGAAGCAGAGCTTCGAGGAATTCTTTTCGAATGAACTACCCCGCGGCAAACTGCGAGGTATCATAAGGTTGGTAATGATTATTTTCACCATCCGCCCCCGGGCGACCGCCGGTCGCCCCTACGGTTAGCTTAAGGGGTCGTTTACCCCTCAGCAGAGCTTCGAGGAATTCTTTTCGATTAAAAAAATTATTTTCCCATTCGTTTTTGCTTGCCGCCTAATAACAGTATTAATGAAATTATCAAAATATGCAAGAGCTTAGAGTAAGAAGTAATGAGCGATGAGCAATGAGTATTTCCCTTATTCGATAAAAGATCGCTACATTCTTTGCCACCGCGGTCTGAAAATAATGGTATATAAAACTGTTTTCCTCCTGACTGAACCTGAGAGCGCGGACCAGATATACATAAAGAGACCTTTAAAAAAATCCCAGGTAACAGGATAAATTTTGCATGTAGGGGCGAGTTTGAAACCCGCCCCTACAATAATACATTGATTTTTATGGTTTTATAAAAAAGCAAACAATATTCTTCTGGTAAAAGGATAACATTTTTCAAAGGTTTCATAAAAACTCTCATGTCCGCGGGGCGGTCAAAACGAAGCATGAAAATCAAGAAGACACACCCTGTCCGCTTCGCGCCCCACCCCTCTCAATAGGGGATTTCCATGTAGAACTTTTAGTGCAAAGCCTTGCTTTCAAAAACACAAGCAAAAGGGACACTCTCCGTATCCGGGAATGTCCCTTTTTTTTAAAGAAAAGATTTCATCATCAAGTAAATAAGAACATCAGGAGCTTTAAAAGATAAAATTCCAGCTTATTCAGAGAGCTTTCACCTGCCATTGGCGAAAAGCAGCTTTCCTTTCATGCCCTTTTTGACCGCTTGGATCTCCTCTCCGAAAAGCAGGCTGAGCATTGTGGGCGCCACATCGCTTAGGGTGCCGTCCTCGCGGAGCTTCGTTTTGGGCGGGCCAACCAGGAAGAAAGGCACCTTGTTGCTGGTATGGAAAGTGTTTAGCTCTCCGTCCTCGGTGATCATCTCCTCGATATTGCCGTGGTCGGCGGTGATAATGGCAAAGCCCCCCTTGGCCCGGATTGCGGTCACTATGCGCTCGAGGCTTTTGTCCACGGCCATCATGGCCATGATGCCCGCGCTGATATCCCCGGTGTGCCCGACCATATCCGGGTTGCACAAATTGATCAGCAAGACAGTTTTCGAGTCCCCGGCCTCGATAATCTCGATGATCTTTTCAGTCAAATCTTCGATCTCTATTTTGGGGAATTTCCGGTAAGGCTCGAACTTGTAGCCTGTCTCACCCTTATGCTGGTCGTATTCCTTGATATAGCGGCGCACCTCGGAGGACAGCGGAATTGTGATTCTCTCTTCACCCGGTAACGGGGCGCCGACCTTGTTTCCAGAGAGCAGAGTGAGCGCTTTGGCCTTATCCACGCCACTGACCCGGTACTGGTTAAAGTTGTAGTTGGCAAGCACCTTGCCCAGACTTATATCCTGGATCGGCTCCCGGAAGGCCACCGGGCATCTCATGCCGCGGTAATACTCCACCAGCCCCACGATATGCAGGGTATCATAGTGCAAAGCGGGTTTATTTTTCCAGCGCTCGAAACGCTTAAGGCCTGTGTAGGTGTCATCCGGAGAATTCCTGAGCCTCTCGGTAATGTCGGTTACGGGGTCCACCAGCATGCGCATCAGGAATTCCCCCCGGTCCTTGCGGAAATTCCATTGAATCAGCACATCGTTGTTCTCCACGCCTGCATAGTCCCCGAGCACTGTGGGCGTAATGTACTGGTCGGTAAGGCCCTTGTCATAAGCTGCCTTAAGCGCTTGCTCCGGTTCTTCCATCCGCGGGCCCTGGCCTTCCACAATGGCGCGGAAAGTAGCCTCGGTTTTGTACCAGGATTCCGTACTGCGGTTCATGGTTATGTCCCGCCCGCCGATAGTGGCCACCTTGTAATCGACTTTACGCTCCTTGTTGAGTTCTTCCGCTGTGGTTATCATCAGCAGCATGTCATTTAAATCTTCCAGAAAACGCGCGGCGCTGAAAGGCGGCGTTCCCCGTCCGTCAGAGAAATAATGGATGCGGATCTTGCCTGCCCCGCGCTGGACAATCCGGCGGAGAATCGCATAAAGGTGGATGATATGGCTGTGCTCCTGGTTGTTAGAGACCAGACCGATCAAATGGATTGCACTGTTATGGGCCACAGCGTGATCGATAGCTTCATCGATTGCCGGATTAACCATTACACCATCGATTACAGCGCTGTTTATCTGATGCATTGGATGAACATAGTCGACGCCGCTCAAGACCTCGTGTCCCACTGCAGTAGAGCCTTTAGCGCCCTCCGGCATGCCCACTTTCGGCCCTACGGCCACCAGCTCGGTGTAGCTTGTTTCCTCGAAAAGCGCGCCGGTCCTTACATCGCGCACTGCCTGGCATATACCGTCGCGCAGACAATCAAGAAAAGGAGTCTGGGCCAGGGCCACGCAGTTGTAAGCCTCTTCATCTCTCACACCGCAACCGTCCATGATAATGAGAGCGGACGGACCGTTAAACTTTTGCATCTTTTTGTTTTCAGCGGGGGGACTCATAAATTGCCTGCCTCCTTGGGTAATTCATAGGCGGAAAAATCAAGCTCGATAAGTTCTCCCATCCTCCGGGTCAAAAACTGGATGATTTTGTTCACAGTCTCATCGAAATCCACATTGTCCACGATCATAACACCATTTCTTTTGGCCCTGCAAATAAGCGCATCCTGGATCTTACGGATGCTCTCAAAATGTTCGAGATACTTTTGTGATGAGCGAAGCCTGGTTTCCTGATCCCTGATATCAAAACGGTTGCGGTGCATCTCTTCCTGCAAGGTGATAATCAGGATCTGGAAAATGATAGCGTTCTCTGTGAACTCGGGTTTTATCTTCTCCGGGATCAGATGCACGCCTTCGATAATCATCGAGAAATTTTCCTTGATCGCCCGGCGCACAATGGCATTGACTCCGACAGTCACGCGCTGTGTCTGCTGCTGGAAAGCGCTCAGCACCGGGTCAATCCCTTCTTCCAACGGGTTTTCCAGGAGCTTCCACACCGAGTAGGATGATTCGTGAATCGAGGGCATAAGCTCATAGGAAAACATTCCCCGCATGATCTCGCGGATTGTGTCCGTACCGATCACCCGGGAGATGCCCAGACGGTGGGCTATTTCGACAGTGAGCGAGGACTTGCCGGTGCCGGTTGCGCCGCCGAACAGCAGGATAAGCGGCCTGTCCGGCCTTTTCAGCGTGCGCCAGAGGAGATAATGTCTGGCGTAGGGCTTGCCGAAATCGGAAAGTATCCTCTGGTAGGTGAGCCTGCGCAGCTCATCCCTGGTGATCGTTTTGATACCCCTCTCAGAGAGATCGGCGGCCATTTTTTCCGTAACGCTGTGGGCAATGTCCGGGCTCAAGCCGGCAGCAAGAAGGCTCTGGGCCTGAATACCCCGCGAGAAAGGCTCCCGGCGTCCTTTTTGTCCGACATAAATCGTTTCCCCATCGATCTTCCATTTTTCATACTTTGCCGCAGCCTCTTTGCCGAACCGCTCTTTAATAATCTTCATCGCGATCTGCTTGAGCCTGCGGCGGCGAATCTCTTTGATCCCCTCGGCTAAAAGAGTCTTGCCGACCGTGCTGGCGACCTCGTAAGATTCTTCAGTGGAGAGGCCGGAACGGATGAGCGAACGAGCCATCAATCCCCTGGAGAAGGGGAAGCGAAAATCTTCTGAGATGACAATGATTGTTTTTTGATCTCGTCCTGGCATGGCAGCTATTTCTTGACCTTCAAATCATCCAGTCCGGATAACAACTTGCAGGCGTCCAGGCTGGAGATTATTCCGACAGGCTTATTATCCCGCACAACCGGAATACGGTGGATTTTACGGTCGACCATGATCTTGAACACATCCTGTACATCATCATCTTCCAAGGCCGTAATCACATTGGGGGTCATCACGCCCTCGATCCAGTTGAACTTTCCCTTGTTTTCCTGCTGCTCCTCGATACTCACATGTACGCGGATCAGATGGTCGATTGCCCGGATAACATCTTTGGAAGAGACTATCCCGATCAACTTGCCATCATCGTCTACTACAGGGGCCCCGGTGATCTTATGCTTATCCAAAAGCTTCACCAGCTTGCGGATCGACAGATCCTTTTTCACCGCGAGCACGTTACGGGTCATGAGTTCCTTGACTTTCATAGAAACTCCCGGCTGAGGATAAATATTAATATAACAACAGTGAAGGTTCCTTTTATGCATGAACGACCGATCAGGCTCAAGGAGAAAGCTCTGGATAAAGCCTTATGCTATTGTCAGACAATGGCCTGGAAGAACGATCGGTCGAATAAGAAGAGAAAATTAATGTATTTCATTTTACGCCCGGCGAAAACCTTTGTCAAGTTGATCTGAGGAGAAAAATTTCAATGGAAGCGGCTATTTCTTTTAATTCAAGCATTTTAACGCTCCCCGCCGTGTCCTTTGGCTTTAATAAATCGTTTCGTTTTAACCGGATTTTTAGATCTGGAGATGGAAAATCTCCTTTAAACCGTTAAAATTTGTTAAAAATAGCCGTTTATCCGGAGTGTTTTATAGTCATCTTTACTTTTCCTTAATTTCCGCCTGATTGTGAAGCAAAGGAGCAGCCCTCCGGCTGACAGCTCGCTCTGTCCGGCCTGTAAAGGACTTTAACCGCCAAGGGGGGTGCGTTCTGATGGGACGCACTAACAAAAGAGGGGCGGATCAATAATCCGTATATCATTATTTCTAATTTCATCTTTATTATCAGATTTGTCAAAGGCTTGGCCGGTTTTGGCTGAACCATTTATTTTTTAATGAGCAGATTTGTCCAAACATAGTCCAAACTTTTTAGTTTTCAATGGCCGTTTTTTTGCATAAAAAAGGTTTTTCGGTGGAGATAAAAAAAGCGGATGTGGTTTTCGATTTCCACACCCGCCTTTATACCGGTGGAGGAGTATTACTTGCCTAACAAGAAAAACCTGTTGGTCTGCTTGCGCCTTGAATACTCCTGCCTATTCTGACCATATCGGTAACATTACCGCCTTGCCTAATCCCCGGCTATCTTGCAATCCAAATGCAATATTGCACTGCTCAACATATCAACCACATGACTCATTATCGATCAGTCCAGGCGCTTACTTGCCTTAATCGGCCCCTTGCCCTGCCCAGGCCCGGATCGGCTACTAGGCGCAAACCGCACGAATTCGCCGGCAAACTAAGCCTAAAACGCCCGACCAGGACAGACCCAGAGGAAGGAGGGGATCAGGTGGCTCGGCCCGCTTGGCCTGTCAAGCCGGAGGTCGCGAGTTCAAGTTTCGTTCGCCCCGTCCAAATCTCTCTACTGTCTCTATTTAGCCTAACAAACACCCCTGAATAACCGTGAGATTTCACGTCTGAAGAACGATCTTGGCTTGGGTAGGGTCTAATATCCTTATTTAAATATCGTTGGGCAGAAGTGATTTTTACAATTGATACTTAAAACAGGTAAAGATCTCTTGGCAAATAGCAATGTGAGAAGTGGAATAATGGTTTGATTCATCAGGTGTGGTGCGTAAAAAAGTAGTAGATAAGACTTGATCTGAGGGTTAGTTATAATCGGCGTTTATGGTCAGCATGAGAAAATTAAAAAAGGCCGCCCCCCCCCGCAGATGCAGGGGAACGGCCTGGAGTGCCGGCCAGCAATTTATTTTAAGCCAGAACAACAGCGATAAAAGAAAAATAGACGATCAAGGCGATGGTGGCATTAATCCGAGATTAAGTTTCTAATAATAAATGTCATTACGATGAATACTAAGGATGGTATTTGCAACAATCTATTTCAGCAGGATCATCTTCCTAGTCTCAACATACCCGCCGGCTTTAAGACGGTAGAGGTAAATTCCGCTCGGCAGTGCTCGGCTTTCGGCGTCTGTCCCGTCCCAAAATAAGCAGTGTTCACCAGGTTCTCCGTCTCCCCTTACCAGCGTCCTAACCAGCCTGCCCCGGAGATCATAGACCGATAGATTTACCAGCAGTCTTTCTCCATCTGGTATGGAATAGGTGATCATAGTGGATGGATTGAATGGGTTGGGACAATTCTGCTCCAGAGAGAAAATTTTCGGCAAGCTCGCTCTGTCCTTTCCCAGCATGGCATCGAACTGAATCTTGACTTCCGGTGAAAGCTGCATTTGCGACAGCATTAGACGAAGATAATCCGACTCATCAGCAGATATTTCAAGCGCCGGTATATTTTTACTCTCTCCGGCACTAGCCAGCATCATAATCCCGCTCAATCTGTTTTTCAGAAGTATTTCATCTAGCATCATCACGGCATCGGCAACTGTGAATTTTCCATCACCATTCCAATCCAGTCTCGGGTCGCCGGGATTATTACGCGCCATCAGCAACAAGGATATAACATCCATGATGTTGAGCTTGCCATCGTTATTGGCATCTAAATATGGCTCCTGCTTTATAACTACCCGGAAAGAGTAAGGAGCGGTCTGGTAATCTGCTGGCACTTTTGATACATTCCCTATAGTGTCCGCGGCCTCGATATAATACTCGATTGTCGTGCCTGTCGGCTGGCCAGGGATTGGGCCGGAGAAATATTCTCCGCTCACAGTCATCACGACCATGTCGTAAGTCTGGGTTCCGCTCCTGCGGTAATTGAGCAGAACCTGTGAGAGTATTGGATCCTCCACCCGGACCTTGATGATGTATGGTCCCTGAGTGTCGTATGTGTAGCTGAATGCCTCCAAGCCGTAGATTACCGGCGGGATCGAATCTATCTCCACTTTTTTGATCAGCAGGCTTGCCGGGGAAATATCCACAAGGTTGGAAATATTCTGGAAGGTCCGTGCGGTGTTAATCGACAGCAATTTGAGTTCAAAAGAACACCGGGCGGAATCCTCGATTTCCCGGCCCTGGAATGTTACGTTCAGCAAATCAATGCGTCCTGTATCGCCCTCTGCTGCAACCTCGCTGAAAACGAGTTGTCCCTGTTCCACTAGCTTGTCGTTGACTTGGGGCTTAGTAAACCTTCCAACCTTTGACGCCGAGTATCCAGTATAACTTATTGACGTGGTATCCCAGGTCATCAGGCAGGCATATCCACCCACTGATAATCCGGTGCCTCTCAAGTCAAGAATACATTGTATGGACACACTATCTTTGGGCTGGATTGACTTTTTATCTGGCTGAAGGTACAGAGGGATTCTAACCAGAGGGGACGTTTCGGCGACCACCGCCGGGAATACAATGCTCTCGGTGATCGATCCGGCTAAGGAAACAGACGCCCATGGCAGACCGACAAAAGATTCTGCCTGCAGCCCACTGCCGGCCACTCTGCCGGACATACTGCCCACAGACTGTTCAGCAAGCCTCGTAGCGCCTTGCACTATCGATGACGTAAGCGCTGTGAATAAGATTATAATGACTCTGGTTTTCACTGCCTCTGCGCCTTCTCTTTAAGCCTTTCTTTATACTCCATGACCTGCTTTATCCGTTGCTCCATTTTATCAGGACTAATCGAAGCGGGTGACGCCATCTGGGGTCGTTTAGGTATTTCTTGAGTTGAGGAAAGCGAAGTCCCCTGATGCTGCTCCATTTCTTTCTTTTTTTCCTCCATCTTTTCTTCCAGTACCTGTTGCCTGGCTAATACTTCCAGCATCTGTTTTTCCTGTTCCGTTTCATCGATTATTTCCATGCCGACATTATTCCCTGCCCCGGCGAGCAGTGTTTTTTCGGTCGAGGAGCCTTTCTGCACGGCCCGAACCATCCAGTCGAACGAGGCGTTGCTGGTTCCGTTCATCAGCTCTTTGACCCTGAAGCCGGAAGGAGTTTTCTCCACGCAACAGATACCATTGCACATATCGGTCGGAGTGATCAACACTCTATATTCTTCTGCCAGCGAGATACAGTCCTGCCAGGTTTGCGCGAAAGACACCTGCGCCTCGCCACTAGAAAGCCTGGCAGAGCCTGAAAAGCTGAATTCCGCCTGTGGGGAGGAAATAGTATGAGCCCGTGCTGTACCGGCACTGGTAAGCATAGTGGAGGATACGCCTCCAGAAATATAAGCTCTTCCCCAAACCAGCAATCCAGGATTATCTTTTAAGGCATCTTTGGATGAAGCCCATAAAGCATAACCAGATGAAGAATTAGTACTAAACCCGCCACCAGAGCCACCTGTTGAATATCCATATAATGCTGTAGCTTTACCATTGGATTTAGCCCAAATTGTGGGATAATCATCTGAATTATTACTTATATTTACAGTATTGGAATTCGCTGTTTCAGCCCAAATTGCAACACCATTACCTTCACTCTTTGCATAAATGACACCTGAACTACCCTTATTTCCACCCCATATTGTTGGATAAGTATTTGAGTTATTTCTCGCAACAATGCTATTTTCATCACTCGTTTGTGTTGTAATTCGGCCCTCCGAATAAATTCCACCTCCATTGCCGGTGTTGATTGCATAAAGAGCAGCATATTCATCAGAATCGGTTCGTGCTTGTATGCCGCTAGAGCTTTTTGAATAACCATAAACTCCTAAACCAGTCCCATCGTTTCTAGCATCTACTGTGGCATTTTCCCCATTATTATTTGCATAAAAGCAGGACCCACTACCTTCATTTGTTGTATAAATAGTTGGATATTTACTTTCATTGTATACTTTGATCACATTGCCATCACCATTATTTGCTGCATAGATGGTAACAAATTGGGCTGAGTTATTTATTGCCCATAGGGCATTTCCACTTTCAGCGAACGAGTACATCCCATTGCCTTCACCCCAGTTGTATGCCACCATTGCAGGAGCTCCGGAGCCGCTGTTAATTGCCTGGACAGCAGAACTGTCCGCAGAAACCGCATCCAAACCCACATCGTTGCTGCGCTCGTTATAGACATTCAATCGGCCAATGAGCGTCCCACCGCTCAGGCCCAGTTTCTCCGCATCCAGTTCGCTGATGGCGGAGGTCACATCCGTGCTGGAAATATTCCCCGATGGTGAAATTCTGATCGTAGCCGCCTCGGCCCGCAAGGCATAGGGCACGGCCAGCAGGCGCTTGCGCGGGGTCATCTCCGGATCAGAGCCGATCTTGACGCCCAGGTAGCGCTCGCTGCCCTGGAAAATTTCACTGGTCAGCGGGCTGACACTCCCCAGCAAAACGTTTACCATGCCGTTTACGATCGTCACGTTCTGCTGCTCGGTCCAGATAGCGGAGCCACCTGTGGCCTGGGTGTAGATCGAAAAGACCATTGTCCGGGTATCATTCACCGGCCCGGTCTGATCGTCCACGATCTTGGCCTGGTAGGAAATCATCCCTGGCACCTGCCCGAAAACCTGGACTGATGCAAGCATCATTAGCAAAACGTAAGTTGTTGAAAAGAAACTTAGTCTGTACATATGTCACTCCTTGGAAAGCCTGTATTTAATTTATTTTAGAAGAATCATTTTCCTGGTCAGGCTGGAGCTCCCGCCCCGCAATCTGTAAAAATATGTTCCTGAGGGCACAGTTCTACTTTGTTTGTCCCGTCCGTCCCAGATCACACTGTATTGCCCCGGGAGAATAGCCCCATCAAGTAGGGTCTTGACCTTCCTTCCCCGGATATCGAATATCTCCAGTGAAACCCGGATTTGCATGTCGGTATCTGGAATTGTGAACCGGATTTCCGTGGAAGGATTGAATGGGTTTGGAGTATTCTGCAAAAGGGCCAGTTTTCCAGGTAATTCAGCCGGATTGGCGATCATATCCAGTTTTGAACCGGCAAGATTGTCCTCGAAATCAGAACCGTAACTCTCCAGGTTACCTACCCGTATTATATTCTCACTACTGAATACGTCCCGATTTCTGAATCTGATCACGAGCGGCTCGTCTCCATGACGCGCACCGGTATTGAAAAAAGCGATCTGGAGACGGCCCTCTCCGGCTGAGGCCATCTGAACCTTGTAAGTCGATAACTCAAGCTGCTCGAATGACATTCTGGAGGCATCCCAGCTGACCTCCATCAAGCCCGCCGCTGTAGATGTACCCTGATATTTATCCGGGTTGTTTGAAACAAGCTCGTATTCAAGATAATGGCCGCCTGAAAAATCTCTTGGTTGGACTACTCGTTGAGGCATGCCGTTCAGGTTGCGGGTATTTCTTACGGTGCTGCTGGCGAGAAGTGTCCCAGAAGTGCTTCCAACCGGCAAGCCAATTGGGTATGGCGTGGACAATCCCACAACATACATAAGCACCTGGTTGGCGTCGATTTCCTCCACCCGGCCATTGCCGTCCACATCTCCCCGGCTAAGGTCCACTCCTTGGGGCAAGGTCATTCCCTTGATGCCCGACATGATCAGAAGGGCGTCTAGGATGTTCACAACCTGGTCACCGTTTACATCTCCGAGAAAGTACACTTTTCTCTCCACCCCCTTACCAAGCAGCAGTATCTCCTTGCTGGGCGTGTTGCTGTCGTTGCTGTAAATCGTAAGCTTTGTGTTGCATTCACCCTTAGCAGTGGGCCTGAAAACGACATATACCTGCATGGAGCTACCCGGAGCCAGAGTAAAGGAAGTGATGTCCGGGACAAATACCCTCTTGTCTGAGATAATATTGGAAACCTGCAGGTTGCTGGTTCCGGCATTATTTATGGCTATGCTCTTGCGGGAAGAACTGTCAAGCGGTATTTCCCCAAAATCCAGCAGGCTGTCGGAGAAAGCGATACTGGAATTGTCGCTGAATTGCGCCAGAATAAATGAAGAAACTGAGGGCGCGCTCTCTCCCGAAGAGTAAAGCGCCGTTACCTTGTAGTAATATCGTTGCCTGTTCTGGATATTACGGTCAATCCAGCTAGTGTCTGACACTTCCGCCACCAGCGAGGATTGGTTTGTCTCGAAGTTGGCCAGTGTGGCCCGGTAAACTCGATAACCAGTAATTGTCTGATCAGAGTTCAAGGTCGAAAAATAGGAGGCGTGAAGCACCCAACGGTCAGTGTCCGTTAAAACCGTCGAGACAAGGCCCATCCTGGATGGCGCTAAGGAATTAAGACCTCTGCGCATTATATTCTTGGTCATTGCCAAGCCCCACGGTGTTTTTATGTTCACTTTACCGTTGTCAGCAAGGCTGTATAGCCTTCCAATGCCTTTCCCCTCCGGAATTAAATTCCCCGGCAGAAATAGATTCGCTGCGGCAGTACTATTTTTCCCGAGTTTCAATTCATATTTCCCGGTGGTGAAGACGCCAATAACGGCAACATAGTACATCCCTGCAGCAGGACATTGGTATACTATCCTCGGGTCTTTTCCGTCTTCGTCCGCACTGGCTGCTAAAATGTTTTCTTCCGCATCAAATAGTCCCATGGTAGCATCCAGACCTGATCCTATTGATTCTGCATCCAGATCGATTTCAATAGTGGTCGGCTCGTCAACGTTGATCGAAAAAACATCAATATCGGTAGGGGATGATATAGACGCTTTCATCACCCCACCAAAGACAAGAGGATCCGCAAGGAAGAAATTGTCGTTAGGCTCTACCTCAGTGGATTCCAGGTTGATTCTGTAGAGAATTATGTTGGCGTTGGTGATCGTCATCCCAGATGGTATGTCAATCAGGTCCGGTTCAAAATCCAGGTTGGGGTCGTAAAATCCCAAATAGTCTCCATTGCCAAGCTCGTTATCACCGTCCATGTCTACCAATGAGGCCAGGATGTATTTGTCCGCTTTCACACCTTCAAACTTGTACTGACCGGTGGCACTCAATACCTGGCTATAGACATTTCCACCCTCGTAACCGGCGCTGCCCTGGCCGATAAGGCCGACTACTCCACCTGCAACACTGCCGAAATCAATCCGCACGACTTTTCCCGAAACCGTTGAGCTGCCGAGTACACTCCAGGGGTACATGACCAATGAAAGTCCCGTAATATTGTGATCAACCCACATCGAGTCAGGATTACCGTCTGAGTTACTGTCCAGGAAACCGACCCAGTCCTCCTGGTCTATTTTGCCGTTTCCATTTATATCTTTAATGGCGAATAGTGAATAGTGTCCCTTGGCGATGTCCGAGAAGCTGAAACTGCCGGAAGAATTGGAGTAGACTACCAAGGGGTCGTTCTCATATGGAAGCTTCTGGAGAATTACCGCAGTCCCAGTGACATCCCCACCATCATTCCTTCTAACCTGTCCGCTCAAGCTGTAACCGCTGCCCGGTATAATTACCCGATCAGGTGGAGACCAACTGACCTGAATCCCCCGGTCTTTCAGCTGCAAGGAGAGATTTTTCGGGCTTCCCAGAGCCACGTTCTGGACACCCACCCCAACCGCGTCCCATGCCTTTCCCACTGCCTCTGCAATTACAGGCTCACTTGGGTACAATGCCTTGGCCGCCTCTGCCATTGCCAGCCGGGCATCCTCGAAATTCGATTGTGGTGTCAGATAATTTTTCAAGGTCTGGAACAGCAGGATTTCAAGCTTTTCACGACCGAAACCATTGACACTCACTCCCTCAAAGAATCCGCCATCGGACATCAGGTAAAAGGCTTTGACCGGGATAGTCATGTTCAAATGCACTCCGGCCTGGTCTTCTGAGGTAAATATGTATTTGCTCATGTGGTCAGGATCGCCATTAGCCGATGGATTGGCCATATTACGCATGTAACCGCCGCGCACATATAAATCCTCACCCATAAGCCAATCTTCTCTATCGATCATGGCTGCCATAATATCGCTATATGCTTCGTTCAAAGCTCCTGATTGACCGTAATATTCAAGGGCGGCTGTGGCATCTGTGACAGCATGTTGAAACTCATGGGCCACTACATCCAAAGCCGAGGAGAACGGATAGAATTGACTGTCATCGCCAAGCCCGAAAAACATTGATTTCTTGTCACCCCACCAACAAGCGTTGTATATCCAGTCATTGTCACCCAGGTTAACAACGGCAAATACACTTGTCCCTTTATCGTCCCAACTGTTCCATCCATGCACACTATTATAGTAGAAATAGACCGAGTCCAAAAATGAGAAGGCATCTACAGCCGCTCTGACCACCGCGTTACCCCTGAATATCGAGTCTCCGATACTTACAATAGATGAAAGATTTTCAACTTTTACGATACTGTTTATCATCTGTCCCCTGGCATCGAAAACCTCGATCTTTTGATTCGCCAGCATCCTTCCGGAGGTTCCCTGACGCCGTGAGATATTGCGGAGATAATAATTGCTGCCGGAGGCTGTAACATTCAGAGTTCTCTCGATATCTTTGGTCCCATAACCTATGCCGGTTGTAGTTCGTTCTGTACCCTGTGTCTTTAAGTCATTGTATGATCTCAGGATTTCGCCTGTAATAGCATCGACATAACATACCATTTCGTACATTCCTGTGCTGGAGGGTCCGGGCAGCAACACTATCCGGTAAGCCAGATAAAGATTGTCATCCAGCGGATAAAAACCGAGAGGACATGAATCCGCAGCCACCGCACCATTTAGATTTAAAGCCGTGGAGGCGTTTGCCTGAGCCTGTTCGCGGGATACTGCCGGTGTGGGGATCTCTCCTGAATTCGGATAGTAGTTGCCATTAGCCATCCAGATGCTTCCACCCGCATCACCATGCACGATCATTTGTGCATTAAAAACCGGTAAGGACCCCACCTTCTGGTCCAGCCTGACGTGGAAAACACCATCCTTATCAGTTCTCACAACGCTTGCGTTAAATTCAGCGCGCGCATCACGCATCCTGAATATTTGTCGAGCCTTGTTTAAGAACTCCCGGCTAGCTTCCACGGGTTCGGAGCTTGCCGCCTGGAATCGCCCGCCAGTCAGAAAGCTCGGGTTCTTGCCTTCTCCAGTGAATCGTACCCGCCAATCGGGTCGTGGAGAGGACTCATTGAGTTCATGCAAAGCCTGCAGCTGCGCGGAGTCAAGGTGGCGTTTAATTTTTTGTGCCGATAATAAGGAGGAGAATAAAAAGAACGAGGGGATAATAAGTAGATATAATAATTTATAGGTATAATTATACGTATGATTATTGCCGCTTCTTTTGTTCATATATACATCCAAAAACATTTAATAAAGTTAAATGTTTCAGTAAATTTTAACTTGAACAAATATCTGTTGTCAAGATAGATTATTTAAAAGTAAAATGTCAATCCCTCTTTGCCTAATCGATTACACAATTTTTTACAGAAAAATGAACTGTAACATTCAAAACTATAATCGATGATCTGAGTTCCTTATTGAAAGTACGGCTTTTTCCATAACAATGATCTGTGTTAGCTGCGATCTAATCCGACATTCCTGCTCAAAAAGGTAGTGGTCAAATTAGATCGCAGCTACTGCACATTATTAAAGAGAAACCAGTTTCAAAAAAGGGACAGAATGTTATCCCAATCTTTAACCTTAAAGGCGGTACAGGTCTAAAACTATCCCTTTGCTGATGATTTACTCTCTACCCGCTTTCTTCACAAAACGCCAGACTCAATAGAACCGTCGGTAATACCAGTTTAATTACGTTGACTTCTTAAAGAGAGATTAGTAAAATTGATTATTCGATCTGCATACCAGTAAACCGATTAGGCTCTCCACAAATTGATAATTCTCAAGCTCGAACCTTTGTTTTCGCTGCCAATAATTTCTCAAGATTCGAAGACTAAGGCATTAAAGACCGTTTTTATGCTGAAAAAATGCTTTCATGTATAGATTTTCATAAAAAATTATAAAAATGCAATTTTGAAAAACAGTTAGTATCGGCTAATCTTGTTTCACAAAGGAGATATGAGGCAATTATTAAAGTAGGAGTGGTAGGCAAGTAGGGTCAGGTATAATGGACTACTATAAGCAATCTTCATCAATAATTTAATATCCTTGAGAGAACAAACAATGTTTTGCCCAAATTGCGGAGCAAAAACCGATGATAAAGACGATTATTGTTTTTCCTGCGGGATAAAGTTTCCAAAGCATCTCTTAGAAAAGTCTAAAAATACTGCTCAAAAATACTATAATGGTAGTAGGCAGTATGAAAAGAAAGTTGAATTTACAAAAGAATCAACCGATCAAGAAATTATAGAACATGAAAAAAGAATGGAATATGCAGGTTTTTGGATAAGAGTAGTGGCTTTTCTTATTGATATTGTAATTATATTGGCATGGATTGTTTTAATAACTTGGATAGATTGGACTTGGGGAATTGTTCCCGGTTTATCAGGGAATGGAAATATAATCGATTTCATATGTTATATTGTGATTGGCCCTATTGCTGCGCTATATATTCCTTATATGGAAGCCTCCTCTCTTCAAGCAACTCTCGGTAAATTAGCACTCAAAATAAAAGTTACCGATCTACATGGCGATAGAATTTCTTTTACGAGGGCTCTTGGGAGAGGATTAGGAAAATGGGTTTTAAGTCTTTGTTGTCTTGGCATTGGTTTCATTGTAGCAGCATTAACAGAGAAAAAACAGGCTTTGCACGATATATTGGCCGGAACTTTGGTTATAAAGGAAAAAGAAAAATTTTAAGTTAAAAAGAGATAGGTTCTACAGTTGATAGAAAAGACGAAAATATATAACTTGATAAAAGAATTACTTTTAACGATTTCCTGACTTCTTTAATACAAGCAGCTCAAACTTACAATCTTAGAGAGTTCTAACAAAATAAGGAGAAAAAATAAATGTTCTGTCCAAATTGTGGGCTACAAGTAAATAGTCAAGCCAAATTTTGTTCTTCTTGCGGGAAAAAGTTACCAATAGATACCCCAAAACCAGCTACTCAGCAGCCTATTGAGTCGGCGCAGATTTTGGTGAAAACATCGAATTCGGATTTAGCCACAAATATTAAAAGAGCAAAAAATGCAATCAAAAGTGCCGTTATAGCGGGAATTTTTTGTGGTGTATTAACGTTGATCGCTACCTTGTATTCGAAAATTGGCGCTGCTGGTATCGATTTTATGGGTTTTGACTTATGGAATATATTAGACGTCACTCTAATTTTTAGCCTTACTTTCGGCGTTTACAAGAAAAGTAGGGCATGTGCACTAATAATGTTTCTATATTTTATAGGCTCAAAAATTTTAATGTGGGTAGATACAGGAAAAGCAACAGGATGGTGGATGGCAATAATTTTTGCCTATTTTTTCTTTCAAGGCATTCTAGGTACCTTTGCCTATCGTAAAATAGCAAATGCAGGAGAGAAAATAGACATAGCACAACAGTAGATACAGATCAACAAGTCTATTATGAATTTTTATAGCTTCAAGGGTAGTAATAGCCATTTTAAGCGATGCTATCGGGTATTGTCTGAATAAAGGGCGAATCGACAATGAACAATTTTGGTGAAAAGGTCAGTTTTATTAAGTCTGTTGCGGATCTGCTGCGCGGGCCGTATCGGCCCAACCAGTTTAAAGATGTGATGCTGCCGATGACTGTCCTGAGGCGTCTGGATTGCGTGCTCGAACCCACTAAGGATAAAGTACTTGAGAAACTCAAAAGCCTTTCTTGGAGCAAGGTCACAAACCTCGAACCGATTCTAAACAAGGCTGCCGGTCAGGCTTTTCACAACATCAGCCAATTCACTTTTGAAAGGCTTAAAGGTGATCCCAACAACATCGCGGCGAATTTCACACTGTATATCAAGAGTTTTTCCAGCCATGCTCGCGAGATCATAGAGCATTTCGGCTTCGAAGAGCATCTAGCAAAACTCGAAAAAGCAGACCGGTTGTATCTGATAGTTTCCAAATTCTGCGAGATTGATCTGCACCCCGACAAAGTGCCCAACATCGAGATGGGCTATATCTTTGAGGAGCTTATCCGGCAGTTCAACGAAGCCAGTAACGAGGAGGCCGGCGACTACTTCACTCCGCGCGAAGTTATCCGCTTAATGGTTAACCTCATTTTCGCCCCTGACAGCGATGTGCTGACCACCAAAGGCATCGTCAAGACAGTGTACGACCCGGCTTGCGGCACAGGCGGCATGCTCTCTGTGTCTGAGGAATATGTACGCGAGCTCAACCCGGATGCCCGCCTGGAAGTCTTCGGCCAGGACTACAATGCCCAAGCCTATGCCATCTGCGGATCGGACATGATGATCAAAGATCAGAGCCTGGACAATATCCGTTTCGGTGACAGCTTCACAGATGACTATTTCGCTGGTAAAACTTTCAATTACATGCTCGCCAATCCACCCTTCGGCGTGGAGTGGAAACCGGAGGAAAACACTGTCCGCAAGGAACACGAGGAGCAGGGCTTCGGCGGGCGTTTCGGTGCGGGATTGCCGCGTATAAATGACGGTTCATTACTCTTTCTCCAGCACATGATCAGCAAAATGAAAGACCCTAAGGAGGGCGGAACAAGGCTGGCCATTGTATTCAGCGGATCGCCACTCTTTACGGGTTCAGCCGGGTCAGGAGAGAGTAACATTCGCCAGTGGATAATTGAAAACGACTGGCTTGAAGCTATTGTCGCCCTGCCCGACCAACTCTTTTACAATGCTAGTATATTCACCTATCTCTGGATCGTCACAAATCGCAAAGAAAGATATCGCCGGGGCAAGATTCAGCTCATCGACGCCACAAGCTTTTTCAAGAAGATGCGCAAAAGCCTGGGCAACAAGCGGAACGAGATCTGTGAACCCCAGCGCGATGAAATCACCCGTCTTTACGGGGAGTTCAAGGAAGGCGAGTTTGTAAAAATATTCGACAATGAGGACTTCGGTTGCAGGCGTATCACTGTAGAGCGTCCGTTGCGGCTCAACTTTGCCGTCAATGAGGAGCGGCTGGCAAGAGTCCGGGATGCAAGTCAGTTCGTTGCCCTGGCTACAAGCAAAAAACGTAAAGATATAAAAGCGGCTGAGGCCGAAATAGCCGAGGGTAAAAAAATTCAGCAAGCTACACTGGATACCGTGCAAAAATTGGCTTCCAAAGGTTTGGTTAAAAATCGCGACCAGTTCAGCGATATGCTCAAATCCAGCTTCAGGGAAGCAGGGCTTGTAGTCCAGGCACCTCTCTTTAAAGCCATCCTGATGGCCTTAGCCGAGCGCGATGAGACTGCGGATACTTGCTTAGACAGCAAGGGCAACCCTGAGCCTGACCCGGAGCTTCGGGATTATGAGAACGTGCCGCTCAAGGAGAACATAGATGAGTACATGGCCCGGGAGGTTTTGCCGCATGTGCCTGACGCCTGGGTCGACGAGTCAAAGACCAAGGTTGGCTACAAGGTAAACTTCAACCGCTACTTTTATAAATATACGCCTCCGCGCCCTCTGGAGGAGATCGAGGCCGATCTCAGGGCCACTGAGAAAGAGATTGCTGATTTGCTGACGGAGATGATGAAATGATTCGAATTAACGACAATGAGGACTCCCTTGGCGCTTTGACAATTAACCGGGCTGCCGTAGTGCTCCAGCCGACAAAGCTTTTTCTCGAATGGGCCCGTCACAATCCCGAGGGTGATCCTGGCTTAACATTGAAAGAACTTCGCGAGGACACATCGGTCTATCTTATACCGGATGTGGATGAAGCCCCTGAAACATATATCGAACGGCACTACATGGAAATGTTCGAGCTGGAGCTGGAAAGCTGGTGCACTGATGAATCTTTGTGGCCTGAAGATTTGTCTTTCAAGGCGTTCAAGAGTTTCTTCAATATACGGATACACAGCATAGTTTTTGACTTGTGTGAGGAGCCTATCTCAAAGGAAAGCTGATAAAACGGAAGCCGTATAAAAAAGTACAAACCATCAGGCATAAAGCGGCTGGAGAAAATACCGGAGCAGATAGAGACTTGCTTTTTTGAAAGGTGGAAAAGTTAGAAAATCTGGTATTTTGCACAATTCACTAGATGAGAAAGAAATCGTAGAAATATTAGCGGAGGTAATGGATGAAGCCTTATAAACCGGAAAAACTGCCGCTGAATAACATAGACTGGACCAGGCATGTTACTTTAATCGGGCAGGCAAATGCGGCTTTGGCGCGATATGACGGCATATTGCAGAGTATTGTCAATCCCTGGGTGTTGCTTTCCCCTCTCCTCGCCAACGAAGCAGTCATTTCTTCCAGGATCGAGGGCACTCAGGCCACATTGAAAGAAGTGCTTCAATTCGAGGCTAATCCGAAAGAGAAAATAGACCCTGAAAAAAAAGCGGACATCCAGGAAGTTATCAATTATCGAAAGGCAATGGGTGAGGCAGTGGAAAAGTTAAAAGAACGCCCGCTGTGCATCAATTTGATTTTGGATCTTCATGCTGTTTTGATGCAAGGTGTACGGGGCAGGCACAGGGCGCCCGGTGAATTCAGACGAAGTCAGAACTATATAGCTCCCCGTGGAAAACCGATTGAACAAGCTATTTTCGTTCCTCCCTCGCCGGAACAGGTAATGCCGGCAATGGACAATTGGGAAAAATATCTCCATATGGAGGAAAAAGACCCGCTGGTGCAGCTTGCGGTGGCCAAAGCCCAATTTGAATTGATCCACCCCTTCCTTGACGGTAACGGCAGGATCGGGCGCATGCTCGTGCCTATCTTTCTTTATTACAGGAAACGGCTTTCAAGCCCTATGTTCTATATCAGCGCTTATCTGGATCAAAACCAGGAAACATATTACGAGCGGTTAAGAGCCATTTCCAGCCAGGGTGACTGGAACGGGTGGATAGAATTTTTTCTCAAGGCGATTTCGGTTCAGGCTGAGAGTAACACCAATAAAGCAAGGGCAATTCTCCACTTGTATGATGAGATGAAAGAAAAGGTGCCGGAAATAACTCGCTCACAACATGCAGTGCAAATTATAGATTTTATTTTTAGCCTGCCGATTTTTTCCACTACTGACTTTATCAAGGATACAGGGATTTCCAAAACAAGCTCCATTAGAGTATTAAATGCAATGAAAGAAAAAAAGATAATAACTTCTCTGATCCAGGGCAGAGGAAGAAGACCAGAGCTTTTGATGTTTCCGGAGCTTATTGGAATCGTTCAAAGCGAGAGTCTTATGTAGCATGAATGGCACACAAAAAAATTAGTGTGCCATATTTTCTGATTTATGGAACACAAATTCTATTACGTATATTGTACGGCGCACAAAAATGGATCTAATACTTGATTGGTTAAATCAGAATACCAGTATTATCGGCTTATTGTTGTCTCTGTCAGCCATTGCAGTTTCGATCTGGGCCTACTCCAAATCTTCAAAGACTGAGAAAAAATTGCTTGAGATAGAGGAAGCACGGGAAGAGGACAGAATCAAGCAGTCAAAAAAAGCAATACTGATGGCAATCATTGACCATGAGTACCATCGAAATTTTACGAGCTTTACACTGCAAATAAAAAACGAGGGGGAGGCAGAAGCGCGAGATGTTTGTGTAAAATTAGATGAAATGCCGCTTCTTGAACATCCCGTAATTCCTAAAACCATAGAGGAAATCAAGCAGATAGGGCCAAAATCTGTCATACGTTATAGAATGGCTATAACTAGAGGATATAGAAAAAATTTCGAGGTGGAGATCACCTGGGCTGATGATTCTGGCGAGCCGGGATTTTACAAAACAACGCTGACACTTTGACGCGAAAAAGAAATGACAGCCGCAAAAACAAAAACCAGGCAGAAACCGTACCCGACGTACAAAGACACCGGGATAGATTATTTAGAGGAGATACCAGAGCATTGGTGTATATTGCGCTTGAAAAATGTTGCCCGCTTTGGTTATGGGGATTCTCTTCCGGCAGAAGACCGTGTTTCAGGTAATTTCCATGTATATGGTTCAAATGGAATTGTCGGTGAGAATGACATGCCAAACACGAAAGGTCCTTGCCTCATTGTTGGGCGCAAAGGTTCATATGGTAAAGTACAATTTTCTGAAAAACCATGCTTTGCGATAGATACAACTTATTTTATCGATTCTTCATTATCAAAAAATAACCTTCGCTGGCTTTTTTACAGCCTTCAATGGTTGCAACTTGACTCGTTTACGAAAGATTCGGCTGTGCCTGGGCTTTCGAGAGAAGATGCTTATGAAAATATTTTACCATTCTGTCATATCAAAGAGCAGAGCGCCATTGCTACTTTCCTGGATCGGGAGACCGGGAAAATTGACAGGCTTATTGCTTTAAAAGAGCGGCAGATTGAGCTTTTGCAGGAAAAACGCACCGCGCTTATCAGCCATGTGGCAACCAAGGGCCTGAACCCCAACGCCAAAATGAAAGACTCCGGCATAGAGTGGCTGGGAGAAGTGCCGGAGAGGTGGGAGATTGTGCCTCTTCGCTGGTATTTAAGAATTAGTAGTGGAGAATGGCTTAATAATTCAGAGTTTATGGTGGAAAAAACCATTGATTTACCTTATCCAGTTATTGGTGGTAATGGAGTTATGGGATATACAGCTAAATCTAATATTATTGGTACTACTATCGCAATTGGGAGAGTTGGTGCACATTGTGGAAATGTACATCTTATAACTCCACCAGCATGGATTACCGATAATGCACTAATGCTTAAAAGTGTGAGGGAGTTCAATTTGGATTATCTGTTCTTTTTCTTGCAATCGATTAATCTAAATCGACTTGCTAATCAAAACGCTCAGCCACTTGTAACAGGAACTATGGTGAAATCACAAAATGTGATATTACCACCAAGTGAAGAACAAAAGAAAATTATTCGTTTTATTAGATTTGAGTCTTCCAAGATTGAAAAATTAATATCAAAAATCCAAAATATTATATCACTATTACGCGAATACCGCACGGCGCTAATTTCCGCCGCAGTAACCGGCAAAATAGACGTTCGCCAGGAGGTCCTTGATGAGTGATATAAAGCTGTTTCGGATAGATAAAAACCAAGTCAGCGAACTGGCGGGCCGGTCTGTGGCTGTAGAAAAGTCCCTGCAGGATCAGATAGAAAAATATATGGATACTTTCCTGGGCGTGACTTTCCTTGTATCGGAATACTCCACGGGTAAGGTCCACGGCGGGCGCATCGACACCCTCGGAATAGATGAAAACGGCTGCCCGGTGATTATCGAGTATAAACGGGCGACAAACCAGAATGTGATCAACCAGGGTCTTTTTTACCTGGACTGGCTGCTCGACCATCGCGGAGATTACGAACTGCTCGTGCTCGAAAAGTGCGGCAAGGAAGTTTCGAAAAAAATCGACTGGTCTTCCCCGCGCCTGATATGCATTGCCGGAGATTTCACAAAGTATGACCAGTACGCAGTACAGCAGATCAACCGCAATATCGAACTGATTCGCTACGGCAGGTTTGGTGAGGATCTGCTGCTCTTCGAGCTGGTGAACGCTGTCAGTGCGGATACAGGCAGCGGGGAGTATAAGACCATAGAGCAGACCCTGGAAGAAGCCCCGCGTGACCTGGCTGACATTTTCTTTGCACTAAAGGAGATGTTGCTCAATTTTGGCGATGACGTGCAGATGAAAACCCTGAAATATTACTTCGCATTCAAAAAAATCAAAAATTTTGCCTGTGTTGAGATTTACAATAAAGCTAAAAAACTTGAGGTTTATGTTAAAGTCGATCCGGAAAACACAAAGCTTGAGAAAGGCTTTAGTAAAGATGTCAGGGAAATCGGGCATTTGGGGACAGGGAACCTCCAGATAACAATCCTGTCTATGGATGATCTGGAAAAGGCCAGGCCGCTACTGGAACAGAGCTATGAGAGGAGCTGAATTAGCAGAAACATCATTAGCTTTCTTCTAAGGAGCAAATATGGCTTCTTATGCTCACATTCACGATTTTCATGTTTACCTGCCTGCCTGGAAAAAGGAAAGCTGGCAAGAATTATCAAAATCAATACTTGAAACCTTTCAACAAATTGAATATAGCGGAACAAAAGAACTGGCGGATGGATTATCCAAATATTGGATAACTTGGTCTGCTTTAATTGATTTTATCAGAGAGGGTCTTTTTAAAACCAAGGTTAATTCGATACTCGATCCATGGGCTGGCTCTGGAGCGATGCTTCTTGAGTTGACAAAGACAATTAATGTAAAAAACGCAAAGGGTATCTGTGTCATAAAAGAAAGTTTTGAGTTAGCAAATAAGTTAGATAAAGAAAAAAAGATGACTTGGATACTTGGCAATCCACTTGATGAATTGGAGAAATTGAAAAATAAATATGATGTAATTGTTTCTTGCCCCCCTTTCGGAGTCCGCCCTACTACTCATATCTTTTTAACAAAAGACAGCCAAAAAAGCCTGATGGATGACTTGGGTAATTTAATAATACTCAAATCATTACTGCATCTTTCAGAAAATGGGGTTGGTTTTTTTGTAATTCCTCAAGGAGCGCTGATTGTCCAAAAAAATCAGGGTGTCTTCGCAAACTTAGAAAAATTTCACTTACATGTAAATGCCTTTTTTGCCTTACCTTATCCTGTACATAGTGATACTTCAATACCCAGCGCATTAATAGTTGTTAAACATGGTATGTCAGAAAACATATTTGTAGGAGAACTATCCTTAAATTATGAGAAAAATCAAAGACTTCTCGCTAATTACCTTGAAGGGAAAGAGGGCAAAGATCCTTCACAAGGCCGAATAATTGCCCGAGACAAATTTAGGGGTTACCAAGTATTAGTAGCTGAAGACCGTGCAGAGCGCATGGCCCAAAGAATGGGTCTTGAGCCAGTGAGTTTTAGAGATGTTGTTATTGAAGTTAACCTAGCCAAAGCTAAAGAACTACCAGGCTTTGAAGAAAGAAATGATGCTATATATCTACCTTTAATAGGCAGTAGCGATGTTGTTACTTCGACATCTGAATTAAAGATCAAACCTCATAATTACGCTCAGTTAATATTAAATACAGAAAAAGTTGATGTTAGATTTCTTGCTAATTTCATGAATACTCCTTTTGGAAGAACGATTCGAGAAAGCGCTTATTCTGGGATGGTCATACCTAAAATCTCAAAGACATCTTTATTTGAAACAAAAATGTATTTGCCAGAGAAAAAGAAATCTCAACTTCTTATTCTTGATGCTGATCTCAAAATCAATACTCTTATTACTGAAATGCAAGAACTTAGGACTTTACTGTGGTCTCGCCCTAGCGATGTGTCAAAGACTGTGAAAAGAATAAACATGGTTAATCGTCAGGATAGATTTGAAGATTGGCTTGATAATCTGCCTTTTCCCTTGGCTTCAATATTATGGGCTTATCATATCGAAAAAGACAACAACCAAAAAAAACTGTTGCACCTAGATCATTTTTTCGAAGCCCTACCAGAATTCATCGCTACAATTTATTTAAGTGCTTTCAAGAATGATTCTGAGTTATTTATCAAAGAAAAAAAGAAGATTAAGGAAATTTTAGAAAAGAATGGACTTTCTATGGACCGATCCACTATCGGAACTTGGGTAGTAATTACAGAGCGGTTAGCGAAGCAAACGAGAAAAATGATTAACAGCCAAGACAAAGCAATGCAACTTCGGATTAAAAATATATTCAAATTATCAACTTTAGATATTTTAGAAAATCTATCTTCGTCAAAAATAGTAGAAATTCTACAAAAGACTAATCGCCTTAGAAACGAAGGGCGTGGTCATGGGGGTATTGTTAGCGACCGAACTGCAGGAATACGGAATAGTGAATTGTTTGAATATTTGAATCAATTACGCCAGTGTTTTGGAGATATTTGGTCGCGGTGGATTCTAATCTCTACAGGCAAAATGAATCTACAAGAAGGTATCTTCAAAGTCCAAGCCAATAGTGTGATGGGTACAAGAACACCATTTAAGCATATAGAAGTTGAAGTAAATATCCCTCTGAATTCCAATAAACTACATCTTATTGGTGAAGAAGATAGAGCCGCATTAGAGCTACTTCCTATTATTAAAATAGCTCCAGCGCCCGAAACTGAACTAAACGCTTGCTACTTCTATAACCGTATTGAGACAGATGCGTTTCGGTATATATCCTATCATTATGAAGCCAAACCAGAAATCAAGGATTCCGATTTAGAAACTGCTAAAGAACTAAAATTAATTTTCAACAATTAGAGGAATTGAAGTGCCTAAAATCACTAAGGAAATAGCATTTGAAACTGCTATCGAAAATCATCTATTAACAATAGCTGGTTACGTTAAGGGCGATCCTGCCACTTTCGACCGGGAACGTTGCCTTAATCCCACTGTACTACTTTCATTCATTCAGGAGACTCAGCCCAAAGAGTGGGAATATCTCAAGAAAATACAAAAAGACAAAGCCGAAGAGACACTACTGTATGATCTCTGCCGGTCTCTGGATTCTGAGCATGAAGGCTGTCTCAAAGTGCTGCGCCATGGGTTCAAGTGCTTCAGCAAACTCTTCCGAGTGGCCTATTTCGCCCCAGCCAGCGGCATGAATCCAGAGACCAAGAGGCTTTATGCCGCCAACCGCCTGACAGTCACGCGCCAGCTCCGTTACTCGAACAGGCACGGTAATACGCTTGACCTGATCCTGAGCCTCAACGGCATTCCCGTAGCCACCGCGGAACTCAAAAACCCCATGACCAGCCAGACATGGCGCAGCGCCATTCATCAATACAAGAACGACCGTGACCCCAAGGATTTGATTTTCCAGTTTAAAAAGCGCACTCTAGTGCATTTTGCCGTTGACCCTGATGAGGTCTACATGACAACTCGTCTCTCCGGCAGAGCCACGCATTTCCTGCCCTTCAATTTGGGCAACGGCACAGGTGCCGGTAATCCGGAGAATCCTGGTGGATACAAGACGGCTTACTTGTGGGAACAGGTCTGGCAGCGGGATAGTTTTATGGATATCCTGGCGCAGTTTATTCACCTGCAGGTTGAGGAGAAAAAGATTAGTGGAAAGCGGATTCGGAAGGAGAGAATGATTTTCCCCCGATACCACCAGCTCGATTCGGTTCGCAAGCTGGTGGCGGACGCTCGTGGTAAGGGAACAGGCAACAACTATCTGGTACAGCATTCAGCCGGCAGCGGTAAGAGCAACTCCATTGCCTGGATCGCCCATCGCCTGGCCAGCCTTTACAACGAGAAGGACGAGAAAGTCTTTGACTCGGTCATTGTGGTTACAGACCGGCTCGTGCTTGACCAGCAGTTACAGAACACTATCTACCAGTTCGAGCATAAGCAGGGCGTAGTGCAGAAAATTGACATAAACAGCACCCAGCTTGCGCAGGCTCTTGCTGCCGGGGCGCCTGTTGTCATCACAACACTACAAAAGTTTCCTTTCGTGACCGAGAAGATTGGCGAGCTTCCTGCAAGAAAATACGCTGTTATCATAGACGAAGCTCACAGCTCACAGGGGGGTGAAAGCGCGACAGAGCTTAAAGGTGTGCTGGCTGGCACAGCCATTAAGGAAGAGGTGAAGGAGCAGGCGGAAGAAGAGAGTCTGCCGGATTATGAGGAGGAAATTCTCCACACTATGGCTATGCGCGGCAGGCAGCCTAATATCAGCTTTTTTGCCTTCACTGCTACACCCAAGTACAAGACCCTGGAAGTTTTCGGTCGGCCCGGGTCTGACGGCAAGCCTCAGCCCTTCCACCTGTACAGCATGCGCCAGGCCATCGAGGAAGGGTTTATCCTTGATGTGCTTAAGCATTACACTACATACCGGACTTATTACCGTCTGATCAAGTCAATTGAAGATGATCCGCAGGTAGACAAGAAGAAAGCGGCCCGCGCCCTGGCGAGGTTCATGAGCCTGCATCCGCATAATATCGCCCAGAAGACCGAAGTCATGATCGAGCATTTCCATCACTTTACCCGTCACAAGATCGGAGGGCGGGCTAAGGCGATGGTAGTAACCTCGTCCCGGCTCCACGCAGTGCGATACAAGCAGTCTTTCGACAAGTATATATCGGAGAAGGGATACACAGGGATTAAGGCGCTGGTGGCTTTCTCCGGCACAGTAATCGACCCGGATGCTCCTAATATTGAGTATACCGAAGTCGGCATGAATAAAGGCATCCGGGAAAAAGAGCTTCCCGAGCGGTTCGGCACTGATGATTATCAGGTGCTCCTTGTGGCTGAGAAGTACCAGACCGGGTTTGACCAGCCGCTCTTACACACCATGTACGTGGATAAACGCTTGTCGGGCATACAGGCTGTCCAGACGCTATCGCGTCTCAACCGTACCCATCCAGGCAAGGAAGATACATTTATCTTGGATTTTGTCAACGAGACCCAGGAGATCCTCGACTCGTTTCAACCGTATTATGAGCAGACTGCTGTTGGCGAACGGGCGGAGCCGCGCCACTTGTATGAACTGCAGGCCAAGCTGGATGCCCAACAAGTATATTACAAGGCTGAGGTAGAAGAGTTCTGCAAGGTGTTCTATAAGCCCAGGAAAAACCAGACACCTGCAGATCACGCTAAAATGAACGCCTGTATCGATCCGGCGGTAAACCGATTCAAGCAGCTTGATGAAAATGAACAGGAGGAGTTCCGCAAGGTTCTGGTCGCTTACAGGAACCTGTACTCATTCCTGTCGCAGGTGATACCGTTCCATGACTCCGATCTGGAAAAATTGTATTCTTATATCCGATTCCTTTTGAACAAGTTGCCTAAGCGGGACCCAGGACCCGCATACGACTTTGACAATGAGGTGGCTCTCAAGTATTACCGGCTTCAAAAAATCGGCGAGATTTCGCTCGATCTTGAGGCAGGTAAGGGTGGCGAGGTTTCCGGCCCGACTGAAGTCGGTACAGGTGTCAGTCACGAGGAGACAATCGAGCTCTCACAACTGATCGATATTCTCAATGAGCGTTTTGGAACGGATTTCAAGCCTGCCGACCAGTTGTTTCTGGACTCCATTCGGGAAGACGCTGTTTCTGACACCACGCTGCGCCAGGCCGCTTTAGCCAATACTATGGAAAACTTCGGTTATGTCTTTCTAAAGGCTCTTGAAGGGCTTTTTATCGACCGGATGGAGCAAAACGAAGAGATAACCGCCAAATTTATGAACGAAAAAGAGTTCCAGGATGTCGTGGGGCAGAACCTGTTGAAACAGGTATATGAGCAAATTCGGACGGAACCCACAGCAGAATCGAGTAATACATCTGATTAAGTTGGGATTTTAAAAATGAAGCTAAATTACTGTAGAAACACAGGGAATGTCTCGATGTATGCTCAAAAGGACGAAAGATTTCAGCTCAGAATCGAAAAAGAAGGCTATCTTTAGCGGTATCAGTTTTAATATGGAGAATATCGGTTGATTTTCTGATGTGCCGCTATCTTCTGCCAGCGATGCGCCTGAGTTTTTTCAATGCCAAGCTCCTGTAACCTGGTTTCATCATGAAACGAGGTTAAATCTGTCCTTTTCCCTTGTTCTCTCGGTTGTTCAATAAGTATTTCCCCGGCCAGGCGCTCCGACCGCTGACACCAACAATGGCCCTGTGCGGCGCACTCTACTCTTGGAATAGCCGCAATGATGGGTGTGGAGTATACTGTAACTCCTGGATCGTTTCCTATTTATCGGCCAAGGCTATCACCGTGCCGTCTCCGGTTTTGGTTTTTTCGCTTCCTCAATCTTGTACATGATCTGCCCGGTTAGGCCAACATCTTGCTTGTTGGACTGATTGAGATATTGTTTGCCCAGGAATATAAGCATTGTTGTATTGCCATCCATTGCCGCTTTCCATTGCCGGCGTCTTAAGGAGGCTCTTCCGTTTCCCTTTTTTTGTTCGAAATACTCCGAAAAACTTTTGTGGCCATCCCGTTTCAACACTGCATTCAGCGTATCATAGTCAATCTTGAGGACAGAGGCTACTTCTTCTCCTGTGCATTGGATACAGCAAAGTTCTTCTAATATTTCATAGTTGATTTGAGATTGTGGCCTACCGCCACGATTATTTTTTCGACCTAGTTTTTTCATTGAATCCTTCTAACGTGCAAAAGAAAAGGCCGGGCGAGGATGCGGCCCAGCATCGCTTTTTGAAGGTTTTCAGCACGCTGTCTTTTGTCGAATCATAGCTCATGTTATTTATCACCTATAACTTGGTATGGGTGCGAAAAAACACTCCGTTTTAAACTCGTTGAATCCCGTTGAATTCAATCCTATTCCATTTCAGCCCGTTCTACACTCAGCCTTGAAAGGGTCTCAAGCCTTATCTCGTCTCTCCCATAAGTAGTCAATCACATCCTGTTCGAAAAAATACCGGCGCCCTGCCTTCTCAGCGCATTTCAAACCACCTGCTATCCAGTTAGACAATTGGGTGCTGCGCCCTGATTTTTCTGATATTGGCAGATTTAACTGAGCGCAGAGTTCTTTTTCTGGCCACACGCGTTCCAGGCTTTCTGGCTTTTGGTACATAGTCGTCTCTTCCTTTAAAAAAGAATTTAATTGCATCGGCTTTATCTTGGAATCCTTTCTCCAGGGCTAACAGATGGGCTTTCTGGAGATCTTCCTGGGTTGCGGCTAAAAGTATCTGAACACATTTGCTGCAAACTATCTTTTTTGTCCCTTCGGGTATTCTGGGCGGCTGGTGTTTCCCGCTAAAAAAGTTGAACTGCCTTTCCATCTCTCTGCACAAGCAGCAATTCATAATGATTCCTTTCTTATCATTCAACCTTACTCAGAAAAAAATTGGCCAGGCAGCCCGCCGCCGCGCTGGAAACGAACTGCCCGGCACTGGACCCACCTCGAAAGGCAGGTCAAAAGTTTTTTCCAAATGGCGTCCATGACATTTGACAGATGTCGTTTTTGACATTTGAAAACTATTTCCACCTTTTTTCCAAATGTCGTTTTTGACATTTGACGAGGCTGCCAAAACAGCTTAAATCTTTTCTTTTCAAGTAGTTTTGCGTTTTCACGTTTTTTATGTCCTCAAATGTCGATTTTGACATCATTATTAATAATATGCCAGGTCTAGGTGGTATCTTTCTTTGTTCTTTTATCTTTACCTGCTTCTACTGTGTCTAAAAAGGTCGCCGGCGTTTTCTCGCTGGAATTGAAAGCAATCAATGCCCGCTGCCCGGCCAAAGAAATGTTATGCCATTTATCTATATCTACCTGTTGAAAACTTGGCTGTCCATATAGCCTCCACCTGGTCGATAAGCTGTAAACACTCGCCACCTTGCACTTTCCGTGTCCCCATTTATCAACATCCAAAAGACCCTTTTCTATAAGCTCACGGAAAGCTCTTGAGATAGTTGCGCTCGATACTTTCTGTTTCTTGCCTTGATTGAAATATTCCCCAGCCTTTTTATAGGTTAAAATAAGTTTATTTTCAATCCATGAGCGCCCGCCCCTACCTGGCTTTCCCCCGACCGGGTGTGTTACCATCGCATGACTTCGCAGAAGCAAGTAAAGTTTTAAGGAACTCGCCCCCAAGCTCAAGAGGGCCGGTGAGCGTAGCAGGTCATTTTCAATAATGCTAAATCCCTTTTTATCTCCCTTGACGGGCAACATATATTTCTTGTTTTCATCCATAGCGCGGCTCGCTGTTTAACTTGTTTAGAATTTTCCCGACGGCTTCACCACGGTCACTCTGGATTCCAGCCAAGCGATTAAATCAGAAACAGGATAGCAAATTTTTCGACCGCATCTGAAGCGGTTAGCCGGACCCAGGCCCAAACTGTCCATATTCGCTAAGCTCCTGGGATTTATTAATCCGCCACTAAATCTTGAGACCTCACTGCGCGAGACGATTGCAGAAGGCCAGGTCAACGCGAGCTTTTCAAAAACACTCATTATTACCTCCAAATTGAAAAAGGTGTGTGTGAATGGTTATGTTTCAATTTAATAATACCATTTATTCAAATTATGAGGATTGAAACCATCTCGCTACGGACTTTTTCTTTTAAATTTGAAAGAAAAAGTCATAAAAAAACCCGACCGATAGAATCAAATATGTAGGTGGAAAGTTTGAATAAAAATATAGCACATGGGAAAAACTAAAGATGGTTGGTATCTAATAAACGAGAAGAATCATTAGTGGGATTGAATGTCATATGATTACAATGTCGGGGGGATAGTCCTCTTCGAAGTCTGATTTTTCTTCTTCTTCTACTTCTTCTTCTACTTCTTCTTTAATCGTGACAAATCTCCTTTTTCTCAAAGTGGCTACAGCTGCCTTTACTGATTTGGATGGATCAACGCTGTCCCGACCAAGTTCATCGCGGACTTTCTGCACTATTTTGTAAAATGGGCCCAAGGGATTAGTAGAAGGCCGTTTAAAGAACTCGTTGAACAAAATTGCAATTGTGAGGACAAGAGAATCCTTTTCAGCTGGTTCTCGGCCACGAGGACTAGCTGGTTTATCATTAATAATTTGGATTGCTAATTTTTGAAGTTCAGTAAGGCTATTGTAAGCTTTTTTAGCCTCTAATATGCCATCAGAAAGAAGAAAGTAAGTATAAAATTTAATATAATTTACATTAAAGAAATCTGTGAAGCCCTGCAGTTCGTCATTCATCTGTGAAATCTTTTTATTCAACTTTTTGATATTATTTATTGCCAATCTTATCACTTTTTTAGGTGTCATATCCATCTCATTCCTCATCGCCATAGCAACATCATTGATAAAAGCGTGCACCGTCTTTTCATCGAAGTTCTTTAGAATATCTTGTAAATCGGTAATAAATTCTCTTATTCTTTCTGTGGGAATTTTTGGCAATAACTCCTGTACTTTAGCAACCAGTATGTCTTGCTTATATTTCTCCAATCTCTTTTTTTTAATAGGCGAGTCCTCCGGGTGCGCTTTAACATTTTTCAATGCTTCTTCAGACTTGTAAAAAGCATCCCACGCCTCATCTATACGTTTCTGCTCTTCATTCATAGTTAGAAGGTCACTTTCTTTTTCTGGTTAGATTTACAAGCCTTTGATTCTCATTTAGGGCTTGTTTTATAATATCACTAGCAAAATCAGCCGCCTCTCTTAAGTGCCTCATCTGGTGGCTCTGGAGCAGTTCACGAGCAATATCATTCACATTCATGGATATTACATGACTTTGTCTGCACTGTAAACGGTAAGTGGCTTTCCCTGGCCCCGGTGGATGAATTAAGAAACATCCCGCAGCTCATAGCCATCGGTTTTCAGGGCCTTCCGCTCTTTACCGGTGTCCTTCTCATCCTTTTAGGGCGCTCTCCATATTGCCTTACCGTTCTCGTCGTATAGCCACAGCCCCGACCCGTCCTTGTCGATGCCCAGCACGGCGCGGGTCTTGCCGTTCTCCTCGTATAGCCACAGCCCCGTCCCGGTCTTGTCGATGCCCAGCACGGTGCGGAGTCTACCCTTCTCATCCCACAGCACCGGCCCGTCCTTGGAGACACCCAGCATGGCGCGGGGCTGGCCGTTCTCGTCTGCCAGCCATAGCATCGACCCGTCCTTGTCGATGCCCAGCACGGCGCGGGTCTTGCCGTTCTCCTCGTATAGCGACAGCGACGACCCAAACGTGGGGACAGACAGCTCGGCGCGGGGCTGGCCGTTCTCGTCTATCAGCATCAGCATCGGCCCGTACTTATAGGCAGACAGTACGGCGCGGCCCTTGCCGTTCTCGTCTTCCACAATAAACTTATTGGCTCGTATGACCTTTTCGGCTCCCTGGGTCTTTGCGGTACTCGTGGTTGCCGTAAGGCTCCAAGCCAGTGCACACACCACACCGGCCAGCCCTAGGCTTATCCACAGTCGCTTGGTGCGCCGCCGTGAGGCGGCCAGTTCCCGTTCCACCACTTCCAGGCGTTCTTCAATGGTCATATGGGGTTCCTTTGGTTATTGTTCAGACCCCAGGCGGCCCAGGTTCAATGATCGAACCCTGGCTCTCAGGGTGATTGAAGTTTCACTTGGTCGAAAGGCACTACTTCATTCTTTAAAACCGGACCGCAATTCGTACAACGATAACAATACCGTGGAGTGTAATTGGTTTTTCTAATAATTACCTCCACTGATCCCCCACATTTTTCACACTTTTTAGCCAATGATCCTCTCCTGCGCCTGGCCCTTCCCCTCGAAATGCTTACGGGCAGTGAGTGACCCTCCCTGGCCGCCGGTGGTTAAGCATTATTTGATAGATATTTCACCATGTCGGGATAATGTTCAAATAGCCTTTCCCTGGAGATTAGGCTGAATTGATTATTGATATTCAATTCAATAATTTTGCTATTGCGATAACCGGCTAAAATCTGACCGGTGTTTAATTGTTCTCCCGAATCGACATTGAGGTTGTAATTTTGTAGACATAGCATCGGCGTTTTGCCCTCTGCCCATACAGACTCCGGGGCAATATGATTAATTAGATAGTACATCGGTTCTTCCCTTGTTTGCCCTTGCAGGCGTTAAGGGGCCTTCCCTGGCCCCGGTGAATGAATTAAGAGACATCCCGCAGCTAATAGCCGCCGGCTTTCATGGCTTTCCGCTCATTACCAGTGTCCTTCTCATCCTTTTAGGGCGCGCTCCATATAACCTTTTCGACAGGCTTATACAGGCGCAGGGAAGACTCAGGGTGGGTTATTATTCTGCCGTCCGGCGTCTCGGTTTGACCCACGCCCAACTCGGCGCGGACTTTTTCGTTCTCGTCGTATAGCCCCAGCATCGGCCCGTCCTTGTAGGCGTCTATCCCAGCGCGTATCTGGCCGTTCTCGTCGCGTAGCGACAGTCCCGTCCCGTCCTTGTTGGCGTTCAGCATGGCGCGGCCCTTTCCGTTCTCGTCTTCCACAATAAAAGCATTGGCCCGAATGACCTTCCCGGGTTCCTGGGCCTTTGCGGTACTCGTGGTTGCCGTAAGGCTCCAGACCAGGGCGCACACCGCCCCGGCCAGTCCCAGGCTTATCCACAGACGCCGGGTGCGCCGCCGCGAGACGGCCAGTTCCCGTTCCACCACTTCCAGGCGTTCTTCGATGGTCATTTCAGGCTCCTTTGGTTCATGTTTTCTGTCAAGGGGCTTTGCTCGGTTGCCTATCCTGCTTCTTTTGTGTCTTTTGTTCCTGTTTTTTTATCTTCTGTTTCCGACCCTTGTCCTTATCCTTTTTGCCTTTGTCTCCCATTGCGCACCTCCTTTTTCCGTTGTCCCTCATTTTCTCGCCGCGAGAGCGCTACTGCGGCGAGAATTCTGTCTTTTGTTGTATTCAGAACGGCCAAGGACAGGCGATCTTGAAGCGGGGCGAAGTCTAAAGGAAGCTACCACTTATGATTGAAGTTTTTGAGCGAGCTCTACCACTTCCGCCTGCTTGCTTTCTTTTATTGATAGCTCGAGGCGCTTGACGGCCTCCTGAAGCGTGCCTTGAGACAAATGGCTATACCTTTCGGTCATTGCAAGGGTGCTATGGCCCAGGAGTGTCTTAACCGTGTACAGATCAACTCCGCTTTCGACAAGCCAGCTTGCGAAGGTGTGCCTCAAGGTGTGAAAAACAACTTTGTCCCTGGTATCTGTAACACCCTCATTAAATTTTAGCCGCTTAATAGTTTTCCAAAAAACATTGGAAGTTTTTTCAAACTTCCCGCCGTTCCTGTCTTTAAAAACATAGCCGGTGCCCGTTCCCTTCCTCTCAATTAACATGTTCTTTACCTGCTCAGTCATATAGACCGCTCGGTTTCTGCTCCCTTTGGTGTCTTTCAGAAATAAGGTTCCACGTTCAAGGTCAACACAGTCCCAGGTCAACTTGAATATTTCACCGGCTCTCATGCCAGTATGAAGGCTAAGCAGGGCCATGTCGTGGAACTGCGGATTGCCAGCAAGGTCCTGGAGGAGCCTATCCGCCTCTTCATGAGACAGAAAGCGCACCCGCCGGTTATCTACGTGCGGCTTTTTAACCTTGTTTACCGGATTATCTCCCTCGTATAGATTAAGAATTTTTGCCAGGTTAATGATTTGCCTTATCACTGCGAGGCAGTAATGGATGGTCCGCGGTGCCCTGCCAGCATCGCCCAAGTCTTTTTTTATTCTTTCCAGGTGCAGCGGCGATATTTTGGATAACGGTTTGTCTCCTATAACAGGTTGTATCCAAATATTGAAAAAAATTCGCTCCCGGTTATAGGATTTGAAAGTTTTATTGACCATAGCTAGGGGAAAGTATGTTTGCTCAAAAAATTCTCCAAAGGTAAGTCCTTCCCGTTTTTCCTGTTCCCGCTGCGCCCTTGCCTGTTCTCTCTGCTCTTTCAGTGTTTGCGCTCCGTTTCCTGTAAGCCGGGCCTCTTTAAGTTTAGCAAGATAGATAGAGGCTTTTTTTGCTGTCATCCCTTGCGAGGCCCAGCCTAGCCCTTCCTCTTTTGTTTTACCGTCAAGACGATATTGAATTGTAAAATAACGGTCTTGATTAACTCCAAATTTTCTTACGGGGTGTAGCCGGCACCGCACACCTCGATAGGCTGTTTTTTGCCATTTATAATTTGTCATATTATACCTCTTTAAAAAATCAAAAGATTAAAGTTGTCCAAACATTGTCCAAACTTTTTCGATTAAATAGGATGTTTTTAAATGATGCTGTATGATTAAATATAGTGCTGAAAGCCTTATCTGTCAAGGCTTTTTGTGGTGTTTTGTGAGGTTGTGTGAAGGTGCCTAAAGCGGATCAATAATCCACCCCTCAATCAGGGCCCGTTTGACCTTTCATGCACGGATCAGAGCTCGTTCTTGCGCCAGGTTTCCTGTTCTTCTTGCGGCAGCGCACGGAACCTGGCGTACTCCAGGCCGAACTTTTTGCCGTCGAAACCATCCTCATCTTCCAGCTCGGAAAGGTAAACCGGGCGGCCGAGCATCCGGCTTTTCTTTGCGGCGATCAGGATCCGGCAGGCTTCAAGCTGCTCTGAAATCGGGCGATC
>Ga0307380_10001250_pt1 | contig 38028 bp, 37 predicted proteins | sample UN3MG_FD_202239 | JGI IMG/M metagenome (GOLD analysis project Ga0307380, IMG submission 202239) | Soil microbial communities from Risofladan, Vaasa, Finland - UN-3 | ecosystem: Environmental > Terrestrial > Soil > Coastal area > Acid sulfate soil | place: Finland: Risofladan, Vaasa | collected...
TGGGGATCGTCGACGAAGGTGACCTCCACCCCGAATTTCGGCATCGTGTAGTGCAGGAGGTTGTAGGAACCGCCGTACAGCGATGGGGATGCGACGATGTGGTCGCCCGACTCGCACAGGGTCATGAAGGCCAGCGTCGATGCCGCCTGGCCGGACGCCACGGCGAGCGTGCCGGGAAGGCCGACGGCCGTGATGCAGCCGCCCTCCAGCGCGTTGACGCGCGCCTCGAGCGCACCCTGCGTCGGGTTCATGATGCGGGTGTAGATGTTGCCGATCTCGGCAAGGCCGAACAGGTTGGCCGCGTGGTCGGTGTCGCGGAACTCGTACGCCGTCGTCTGGTAGATCGGCACCGCCCTGGCGCCGGTCGTCGGGTCAGCGTCGCCGCCGACATGGATCTGCTTGGTTTCGAATCCCCAGGAGTCACTCATAGGCGCCGAACGCTACCCGCCGATTCCCGACCCTACAAGTCGGGTTTCGATCCATCACCCGCGCCGTGATGAGCGAACCGGCCGTATACGGTCGCTTGGCTCATCACAACGGAGATATCTTGGCGGCGATGAGCGAACCGACCGTATACGGTCCTCTCGCTCATCGCCACGGGGGGACTACAGGAGACTGGCGACGAGTCCGGCTTGGCCGAGGTGATAGGTGATCATGACCGTGACCGGCATCCAACGGGCGTCGGCAACGAACTGACGCCAGCCGAGGACCGAATCGGACGCCACGAACAGTGCGGCGCCGAGGATCGCCCACGTGTTGCCCGTCGCCATCGCCGCGCAGAACATGAGCGAGATCACGACGAGATAGCTGGCCACGGCCGGTCCGAGCATCCGTTCCTGCCGGCGCGCAGCGACCACGATCCGTAGACCGACAGCTCCCGCGAGGACCGCCATCATCAACGCACCGAGGACGAAGCCGGCCGACGACCAGTCGCCGACTGCGAGGAAGCCGAAGGTGTACGCGAGGTGAGCAAGCAGGAACGACACCAGCCCGGGCACGAAGTACGTCTCGCCGCACATCAGCAGCACGTCCCCCGCGAGCGAGCACACCAGTGCGACGACGAACCACGCCCGGACCAGTTGATCCACGGGGTCCAATGTCACCGCGACGGCGATGAGCGCCACCAGAGCGATCGGCTTGCTCCAGAGTTCGAGCCGGCGCCGCCCGTCGCCGATGCGACTCCACCAGTTGGCGGCCGCAGCGACCGCGAAGATCGTGGCGAACGTCCAGGCGGTGTCGTTCATCGCTCAGGCCTCGCCACGCACCAGCGATGAGCCGCACCGTTCACCCGCCCAGCGATGAGCGAGATGCCCGTATCCGGTCGGTTCGCTCATCGCAGCGGGTGGTGGTGCGTCGTCGGGATCAGCCGCCGGAGATGTCGGCGACCTTCTGCTTGCCGGCGCCGATGAACGGCATCATGTCGCGCAGCTCGCCGCCGATCTCCTCGATCGGATGGGCCTTGCCCTCTTCCTGCATGCGCTTGTAGTTCCCACGACCGGCCTCGGACTCGGCGATCCACTCGGCCGCGAATTGACCGCTCTGGATCTCGCCGAGGATCTTCTTCATCTCGGCCTTGGTCGCCTCGGTGACAACACGCGGGCCCCGCGTCAGGTCGCCGTACTCGGCCGTGTCCGAGATCGAATACCGCATGCCAGCGATGCCCTCTTCGTACATCAGGTCGACGATCAGCTTGACCTCGTGCAGGCACTCGAAGTAGGCCATTTCGGGGGCGTAGCCGGCTTCGGTCAGCGTCTCGAACCCGGCACGAACCAGCGCCGTGACGCCGCCGCACAAGACGGCCTGCTCACCGAACAGGTCGGTCTCGGTCTCCGCGGCGAACGTCGTCTCGATGACGCCGGCGCGGGTACCGCCGATGGCATCGGCGTACGACATTGCGATGTCGCGGGCGTGTCCAGACGCATCCTGCTCGACCGCAATCAGCGCCGGCACGCCACCGCCCTCGGTGTAGGTGCGGCGCACGAGGTGGCCGGGACCCTTCGGGGCGATCATGATCACGTCGCAACCGGCCGGCGGCTGGATGCGGTCGAAGCGGATGTTGAAGCCGTGGGCGAACGCCAGCGCCTTGCCGTCGACCATGTGCCCGGCGATGTGCGCGTCGTAGATCGCCTTCTGCTCGGTGTCGGGGGCGAGCAGCATGATCACATCGGCCCACTCGGCGGCCTCGTCGATGGTCATCACGCTCAGCCCGGCAGATTCCGCCTTGGCGGCCGACGACGACTCGGGGCGCAGGCCGACGGCGACGTCGACACCGGACTCCTTCAGGTTCAGCGCGTGGGCATGACCCTGCGAGCCGTAGCCGACGACGGCGACCTTCTTGCCTCGAATGATCGAAGGATCTGCGTCCTCGGCGTAGTACACGGTGACGGCCATGTCAGCCAGCCTTTCCAGTTGTGGGAGTGGGATGCACGGCGCGCAGTCGTGCGCCGCGATCGAGTTTCGGCAGCGCGACCCGTCCGGTGCGCTGGAGCTCAACGATGCCATAACCGTCGAGCAATTCCTCAAAGTCGTCGAGCTTGTCCGGATGGCCCTCGAGGCTCACGGTGAGCGCCGCTTCGGCGACAGCGATGATCTTGCCCTCGAAGATGTTGATCAGTTCGACGACTTTGCCGCGCTGTTCGTCGGGGGCCTTCACGGTGGCGATCAACAGTTCGCGCTCGACGGACCGACGCGGGTCGAGTTCCGAGATCTTGACCACGTCGATCAACTTGAACAGCTGCTTGGTGATCTGCTCGAGCGGCGTCGACTCGACGTCGACGACGATCGTGATGCGGCTCATCCCCTCGTCCTCGGCCGGAGCGACCGCGAGCGAGAAGATGTTGTAGCCGCGCCGGGCGAACAGGCCGGCCACTCGGGCGAGGACACCCGGGCGGTTCTGGACGAGCACCGACAAGATGTGGTGGTTGAGGGAATGACCCCCGTACTGGTTGATGGTGGTCATGAGCGAAGGCCTTCCGCGCGGTCCTGTTGGGTGGGGTGGAGGATCAACTCGTCGTTGCTGGCGCCGGCGGGCACCATCGGGAACACCTTCTCGGAGGCGTCGGTGCGGAACTCGATGACGACGGAACGATCGGTGATCGAGTTCGCTTTCTCGATGGCCGGGCCGACCTCCTCGGGCGACTCGACGAGGATGCCGACGCACCCCATCGACTCGGCCCACATCACGAAGTCGGGCACCTTGGCGTTGAGGTACACCTCGGAGTACCGCTCGTCGTAGAACATCTCCTGCCACTGACGGACCATGCCGAGGTAGCTGTTGTTGAGCAACGCCACCTTGATCGGCAGTCCTTCGACGGTCGCGGTCACCAGCTCCTGGGCGGTCATCTGGAAACAGCCGTCGCCGTCGACGGCCCACACATCGCACTCGGGCTTGGCGGCCTTGGCCCCGATCGCCGCCGGGATCGAGAAGCCCATCGTGCCGAGGCCACCGGAGTTGACCCAGGTGTACGGCTCGTTGAACTCGAAGAACTGCGAGGTGTACATCTGGTGCTGGCCGACGCCCGAAGCGACGATCGTGTGCGGCGAGGCCAACCGGTTCAACTCCTCGATGCAGTACTGCGGCTTCAGCGCGGCGCCAGGCTCGGACTGCTCGTAGGTCATCGGGAACTGCTCCCGCCAACCCGACACCTTGCTCTTCCACGCCGACGTGTCGGCTTGCACTGCGCCCCCCGCGATCATCGACTTGATCTCGGCGATGATCTCCTCGATCACGTACTTCGCGTCACCGACGATCGGCACGTCTGGACGGCGGACCTTGCCCTGCTCGGCGGGGTCGATGTCGACATGGATGACCTTGGCGACCGGCGCGAACGTGTCGACCTTGCCGGTGATGCGATCGTCGAACCGTGCACCGAGAGTGATCAGCAGGTCCGCCTTCTGCAGTGCCGTGACCGCGGTGGCGTTGCCGTGCATGCCGGGCATGCCGAGGCACAGCGGATGGTCGTCGGGAAATGCGCCGCGGGCCATCAGCGTGGTGACGACGTAGCTGTCGACAAGCTCAGCCAGTTCGCGCAGCGCCTCGGCCGCACGGGACTTGAGGATGCCGCCGCCGGCGTAGATCACCGGACGTTCCGACGCCATGATCAGACGGGCGGCCTCCTTGATCATCCGGGGGTGGCCCTTCACGTTCGGTCGGTAGCCCGGCAACGAGTCGAGCACCTCCTGATCGGTCGGCCAGTACCAGTCCATCTCGTTCTGGAGGCAGTCCTTCGGCACGTCGATCAGCGTCGGGCCGGGCCGGCCGGTCGATGCGATGTGGAATGCCTGGCGCACCGCCATCGGGATGTCTTGGGCCGACATGACGAGTTCGTTGTGCTTGGTGCACGACCGGGTGATGCCGACCGTGTCGCACTCCTGGAAGGCATCGCTGCCGATCGCTGCGGTGCCGACCTGTCCGGTGATCGCGACCATCGGCACCGAATCCATGTACGCATCCATCAGCGGCGTGACGAGATTCGTGGCTGCCGGCCCGGACGTCACCATCGCGACCCCCGGCTTGCCGGACACGTGCGCGTAGCCCTCGGCCATGTGGCCCGCGCCCTGCTCGTGACGCACGAGGACGTGGCGGATGGAGCTGTCCATCAGTGGGTCGTATGCGGGCAGGATGCAGCCGCCGGGATAGCCGAAGATGAGATCGACGTTCTCGTGCTCGAGTGCTCGGATCAGCGCCTCGGCGCCGGTGAGTCGTTCGGTCATGTCAGTGCCTTTGTGTCGAGTGTTCGATGGGGAGTCGGTGATGTGGTCGAAGGTCGGGGCCGGGTTGCAGGCGATGCCGAAAACGCAAACGACCTCCCGTCTGGGAGGTCGGAGCACGCGCAGCGGAAGGCCGTGCGTGCTATTGGATGAGTACTACGAGCAGGCTCGGGAATGCGGGGGTGGTCGTAGACACGGGGAACATCATAGTCCTCATCGGCGCGATGTTGGCAAGTCATGAATGGTGACGCCGGACGCCGCGGCGAGGCGGTACAGCCAGAGCGAGATCCAGTAGCGTCCCTCGCACATCGAGATGGGGGTCTTGACACCGTGGTGAACGCTCGGAGTTCGTGGGTGTGCGGAGTTGCGGCGTTGTCGCTGGTCGCCGCGGGGTGCGGCAGCGACGGGGTCAGTTCGGAGCCATCGACCACCGACGCGCCCGCCGTGAGCGAGGCCCCCGAAGCGACCGACGCCCCCGACGCGCCCGAGCCGACGCAAGCACCATCCGCAACGGATCCCCCGGAGACGTCTGAGCCGGTGTCGGAGGACGACTTCACTGCCCGTGTCACCGAGATGGGCCCGCCCACCGGTGCGCCGATCAAGATCGGCCTCGTCAACACCGAGGGGGTGCCAGGACTCGACTTCCCCGACATCCGAGAGAACATCGAGGCGACGATCGCCTACCTCAACGAACACGGCGGGATGGGCGGCCGTCCGGTGGAGCTGCAGTCCTGCCAAGCGAAGGGATCACCCGAGACATCGCAGGCGTGTGCGCAGGAGATCGTCGGATCCGACGTCGAACTTGTGCTGCTCGGCCTCGACCTGTTCCCCGGCTATCCGACCTTCGACGCAGAGGACCTGCCGGTTATCGGCCTGCTCCCCATTCTGCCGGGCGATTACACCGCGAATGCACTGTTCACGACCGGCGGCAACGCCACACTCGGCGCCGGGATGGCCGGCGTCGCCAGCGAACAGTTCGATGCGACCTCTATCGGGATCATCAGCGCGGACGCTGACGGGTCCAACGCCTCCGAAGCTGCCCTGACCGCGTCGCTCGACACGATCGGGATCCCATACGTCTCGATCAAGGGTGGAGTCGAGGAGACCGACGCCGGATATCAGGGGTTGATGCAGCAGGCCAACCAGGGTGACCCTGACCTGTTGATCACCCTGTACGACGAACCTGGATGCATCGGGATCATTCGGGGACGGGTGGCTTTGGGGATCGAGACTCCGGTCCTGGCATCCAGCGCGTGTGCCGCCAAAGAGGTCATCGAGCAGGTCGGCGACGACGCGTTGGGCTGGACCTTCCTCGGAGCGCAGACCAACGACGAGACGCCCGCCAACGCGCTCGTTCGCGAGATCATGGCGCCGACGCTCGGAGTTCCCGCCGACGAGATCGATCCCGCGTCGCTCGGCCTCGGCGGCCTCGGCATCATCCAGGCGATGACGCTGGCCAAGTTCGCTGACGCCGTGACCACCGCCGGCGAGGAGGTCACCGGCGAGTCGCTCTACGAGTACTTCTCAACGACCAAGGAGTCGATCTGGCCGTCGGGCCTCCCGGTCGAGTGCGGCAAGGCTGCCGCGTACCCGTCGATCTGCACCTTCGAGTTCCCGGTCATCGAGTACACCGACGACGGCACGTTGCAGCCCGCAGAGGGCTTCGAGGTGGTCTCGGCATTCGAGTACCTGCCCTGACTCGGAGGCCACGAACGAGCGGCGCGAACGGCGGACGCGTCACCTCTCCTGCGGAACACCAGGCTCTAGGGTTCACCTCATGACGGCAACGCTGATGGACGGCAACGCGCTTCGCGACGAACTGGTAGCTGGGATTCGCTCGCGAATCGAGGGCGCTGGCGCTCCTTCGATCTGTCTGGCGACGGTGCTGGTCGGCGACGACGGCCCCAGCCAGCGGTACGTGAAGATGAAACACCAGAAGGCCGCCGAGGCGGGATTGACCTCGCGGCATGTCGACCTTCCGGCGACCGCAACGCAGGCCGAAGTCGAATCGGTGGTCCGGGACCTCGCTGCCGAGGACGAGGTACACGGGATCCTCGTGCAGTTGCCACTTCCCGATGGCCTCGATCCGGAACCGGTGATCGACCTGATTCCGCCGGAGAAGGACGTCGACGGGCTGACCGAACGATCAATGGGACGGCTCGTGCGCGGGCGACCGGGGCTGGTCGGCTGTACTCCGCTCGGCGTGATGCGACTGCTGGAGCGCTACGACATCGCGACCAGCGGCAAACGGGCCGTGGTGATCGGCCGGTCGACGCTCGTGGGGTTGCCCTTGTCGCTGCTGCTCGCCCGCAAGGGCGTCGATGCCACCGTGACCCTCGGTCACTCGCGCACGCCCGACATGGCTGGAGTCGTCCGTGAGGCCGACATCGTGGTGGGCGCCGCCGGCCAAGCGCGCATGATCACCGCAGACATGGTGAAACCCGGTGCCACGGTCATCGACGTCGGCGTGTCACGCACCGAGTCGGGCATCGTCGGCGACGTCGACTTCGGCCCGGTTGCCGAGGTCGCCGGATTCATCACCCCGATGCCTGGCGGCACCGGTCCGATGACGATCGCGTGCTTGCTCGAGAACACGCTCACCGCCGCCCAGCTCCAAGGCGCCTTCCCGGCGTAGATCATCCCGCCTCGCGAAGTCCCCCAGCCCGGGTCTCCGGGGGCGTTGTCAGCCGGCTTCGGAGTGGGTGACGGGCTGCTCGCCCATCCACTCGCGCAGGGTGTTCTTCAGCTTGGTCTGCTGAATGAACAAGTCGCTCTCCGCGGGCGACTCTCCAGCTGCCTGGGGCGCCTTGAGATAGAAGCTCAACCATTCCTGCACGCCGGACTCGCCGGCACGATGGGCGAGATCCATGAACAGCGCAAGGTCGAGCACGATCGGCGCAGCGAGGATCGAGTCACGGCACAGGAAGTCGACCTTGATCTGCATCGGGTAGCCGAGCCAACCGAAGATGTCGAGGTTGTCCCAGCCCTCCTTGTTGTCGCCACGAGGCGGGTAGTAGTTGATCCGCACCACATGGTCGATGTTGCCGTACAGGTCCGGGTACACCTCGGGCTGCAAGATGCCGTCCAGCACGCCGAGCTTGGAGACTTCCTTGCTCTTGAAGTTCTCCGGATCGTCGAGCACCTCGCCGTCGCGGTTGCCGAGGATGTTGGTCGAGTACCAGCCACGCAGACCGAGCATGCGGGCCTTGAGACCCGGAGCGAGGATCGTCTTCATCCAGGTCTGGCCGGTCTTGAAGTCCTTGCCGGCGATCGGCACGTTGCGGGTCTTCGACAGCTCGATCATGCACGGCAGGTCGACCGACAGGTTCGGTGCTCCGTTCGCGAACGGGACGTCGGACTGCAACGCTGCGTACACATAGATCTGACTCGGCGAGATGTTCTCGTCGTTGTCCTTCAGACCCTGCTCGAAGGCCGCAACGGTCTCGTGCACCGCCGACGGTTCCTGGTACGCCTCGGTCGAACCGCACCACACCATGACGAGCCGGTCGCAACCGTTGGCGGACTTGAAGTTCGCGATGTCCTCGATCAAGGCCATCGCCTGATCCCACTTGTTGTCGATCTTCTTGACGCGCACGCCATCGAGGCGAGACACCCACCGCTGGTCGAACACCGCCTCCATCGGCACGATTGCCTCGAGCTCACTGGAGATCTCGTTGAGGTCCTCGTTGTTCAACACACCCGCGGTGCGCGCCGCCTCGAGCGCGTTGGGTGAGATCGGATCCCAGCCACCGAACACGATGTCGTCGAGGCCGGCCAGCGGCACGAACTCGTTGATCTTCGGATTGCGGTTCTCGTCCTTCGTGCCGAGGCGGATGTGGGCCATCTGGCTGATCGACCCGATCGGCGGGTGCAGGCCCTTGCGAGCGGCGATCACGCCGGCGATGAACGTGGAAGCCACGGCACCCATGCCTGGCGTGAGAACACCGAGCTTGCCGGTGGCGGGAGCGATCTGTCGTGCGGTCATTCACAGGATGATAAGCCTTGTTTCACTTCGATAGATGATTGTGAAGCAAATCGGATGTATCTTCCGCCGGGTGCGACCGCTCCCCGATCTCTCCATCCGCCAGCTCGAATACCTGGTCGCCGTTGCCGATGCGCCGTCGTGGGCCTTGGCCGCCGAACATGTCGGCGTGAGCCCGTCGGCGCTGTCGCAGGGGCTCGCGGAACTCGAGCGCCGACTCGGCGTTCCTCTGTTCGAACGAGACGGGCGGCGGCGCCGAATTCGCGCAAGCGCCCAACCCGCGGTCGGCCACGCACGTCGCGTGCTCGGTCTGACCGGCGACCTCGCAGACTGGGCGAACCGCCTGACCGGAGCACGAGCGGGACGGCTGCGCCTCGGCATGATCGACGCCGCAGCCGTTGGCCACCACTCCGAACTGGTGCGCTCGTTCCGGCTGGAACACCCCGACGTCGACCTTCGACTGCGAGTGGCCCCCTCGGCACCATTGCTCGACCTGTTGATCTCGGGTGAACTCGACCTCGTCGTGTGCGTCGAGCCCCCGGTTCCGATCGACAGCATCGACACCGAACGATTGCTCACCGAGGAACTCGCCGTGTACGGGCCGCCCGACGGCGACATCGACACGCCGGCAGCGTGGGGTCCATGGGTGCTCTTCCCGGCCGGATCACACACCCGGGCCGTGGTCGTCGAGGCGCTGGCCCGACTCGGAGCACCACTCGACGTCGCGGCGGAGAGCCACCAGCCCGAGGTCGTACGAGAGATGGTCCGCCTGGGCTCTGGATGGACGGTGCTCCCGACCATTCAGGCCGAACACGGGGACCGGGCGCTCCCCCCCGGGCGGCCGCTCACCAGCCGCCAACTCGTGATCGCCATGCGCCGCGACTCGGTTCGCGATCCGGTCGTCGACGAATTCGCCGAACGGCTCAGGCAGGCCCCGCACTCACCGACGGCGTGATCCCGCGCAGCACGTCGAGGAACTGCGCAGTGTCGACGTTGCCGCCGCACAACACGAAGGCGCTGCGCTCGCCGCGCCGGTCGAGTGGTTCGCTGAGGAGCCCGGCGAGTGCGATCGCTCCGGCGGACTCGGCGACGTTGTGGGTAGTTCGGAAGATGATCCGCATCGCGTCCGCGGTTGCGTCGTCGGACACGGCGATGATCCGCTCGGCGCCCGCAACGATGCCGGCGATCGCCACCGGGTCCGGCGACCGAGTGGCGACCCCGTCGACGAACGTCGAGGCGGAGTCGGTGGCCACGACAGCCCCGTGCTCGAACGACAGGAGCGTCGACGGTGCACGCTCCGACACGACGCCGACGATGCTCGTGTCGAGGCCGAGCAGGTCGCGCACTGCGATCAGCGCGTTGATCCCGGACCCCATCCCGACCGGGACGTACACGGTGTCGAGCGGCCCGGCACCTTCGAACAGCTCGAGCGCATAGGTTGCGACGCCGAGTACGAGGTCGCGATGAAACGGCGGCACCGGTTCCAGACCGCGCTCGGCAGCGACCTCGAGGGAGCGTTCACGTGCCTCCTGGAAATCGGCGCCGAACTCGATGACCTCGGCGCCGAGCGAACGCATCGCTGCGTTCTTCTCGACGCTGTTGCCGTGGGGGACGAAGATGGTGACCGATCGGCCTGCGTGCCGGCCGGAGAATGCGAGGCTCTGGCCGTGGTTGCCACGGGTTGCGCTGACCACTCCCGTCACCTCGTTGCGTTCGTTGACCAAGCGGTCCATGTAGACCAGTCCTCCGCGGACCTTGAACGCACCGACCGGCGTGTGGTTCTCGTGTTTGACGATCACCCGCGATCCGGCAGCCTCGTCGAGCAGCGGCCACGAGTACTGCGGCGTTGGCGCAACATGACGTCGCACCACAGCTGTCGCCTCGTCGAGTTCGCGGCGCTCGAACCTCACCGGAGCACGCCTCGATCGGTGACGACGACGTCCATCGTGACGTCGTGAGGCTCGACCGGCAGCACGTCGACGACCTGTTCGGCGAAACACACGCCGATCGAGCTGCAGTCGGCGCGCACCTCCGAGAGGAACCGGTCGTACCAACCGCCGCCCTGGCCCAGCCGATCTCCGCCCTTCGTGAACGCCAGGCCCGGCACGATCACCACGTCGGGCCACCCCGGATCGACGTCGGCCTCGGGTGCCGCAGCGAGGCGGCCCGTGGCCGCGCACCACACCAGGAGCGAGCGCGTTTCGGGTTCTCCAGGCACCGTGTCGAACACGAGCAGCGTCTCGGCGACAGCGACTTCGGGCAGCGCCGTCACGTGACGCCAGAGCTCCTCGGAGCGGTCGGCGCGGTCGGAAAGGGAACGCCGGAGCTCGCGCATCGCCCCCCGCAACACCGACTTCGACTCGGGCTGCGGGGCCGGCGCCGTGCGATCGGTCATCGGTGCGCAGCGTACAGTTGGCCTCGATGAGCGAACCGACGCAACTCCCCGATGCCGCTGCAGACCCCTTCGACGCGAAGCACTTCCGCACCGTGCTCGGCCACTTCCCCACCGGTGTGACCGTCATCACCGGCATGGCCGAGGGCGACCGGCCCCACGGATTCACCATCGGGTCGTTCACGTCGGTGTCGCTCGATCCACCACTGGTCGGGTTCCTCCCTCAGACAGATTCCGAGACGTGGTCGTTGATGGCCAACGCGGGCAGCTTCTGCGTCAATGTCCTCAGCGAGAAGCAGAGCGACCTGTGCTGGAAGTTCGCGAAGAGTGGCACCGAGACGACCCGATTCGACGGTGTCGAGTGGCATGGCGCCCCGTCAGGAGCGCCGGTGCTCGAGCGGGCCGTTGCATGGATCGACTGCCAAGTCGAGCAGGTCTACGAGATGGGCGACCACTACTTCGTGCTCGGTCGGGTGACCGCGCTCGACGCCGACGCCGACCACGACGGCCTGCCTCCCCAGCCCCTGGTGTTCTACCGCGGCACGATCGGCGGATTCGCCGCCGAAGGCTGACGTCCATCCAGTGCTCGGCACCAGATGGACCTGGGTGCGATCGGGGCCGCGACGGCCGAGACTGGCGGCATGGATCGACGTGTGCCGCTCGCTGTCGGAATCGACGTGTTCTCCGTCACGCTCTTCGTGGCCGTCGGCCGACGCGAGCACGATCGAGACTCGGCGATCGCCGGGTTGATCGACACCGCCGCACCGTTCCTGTTCGCGCTGGCGCTCGCTTGGTTGCTGTTGCGAGCCTGGCGACGACCGACCGATTGGCGCACAGGCATTGGCATCTGGGCGATCACTCTGATCGCCGGGATGATCCTGCGCAATCTGGTCTTCGGAGATGGAACGGCGACGTCGTTCGTGATCGTCGCTGCGTCGTTCCTGGCGCTGTTCCTCGTCGGATGGCGAGTCGCGTTCGGGTTGATCGCGCGACGCTCGACTCGAACACCTGCGAGCACTGCCTGAAGGCAGATCGAAGGCCGCTCGGCCTCAGATGGGGACGACGCCGTGCGCGGTCCAGTAGTCGTTGATCGACTTCTGGATGCGCACGTACCAGATGATGTTGCCGATGATCGGCAGCAGGAACCACAGCCCCCAGATGGTGGTGATCGGCGGCTCTTTGCCCTCGCGCCGGTAGAGCTGCTCGACCTCGCCGGCCATCAGGAACATCGTGACGGGCGAGATCAACAACGTGATGAACAGATAGGCCACGCCACCGAGACCCTTGTTGGCATGTCGCTTGAGCTCGTCGCCGTTCTGGTACGACCACACGAGCGTCCAGATCCCGAGCGTGACGATCGTGAGGAAGATGACCATACCGATCGACCGCTGCGTCCCGAGCGGTCCGGTCGCTGAGGAGCCAGCGGGCGGCGATGGCGGCGGGGACATCTCGGAGCCGGGTCGGGTCTCGGACGGCGGTGGCATGTCGGTCATGGCAACAACGTAGACGCCGGACGGTCGACTGGTCGGTGATCCCATCGCCACGTCGAGCGCGCCGCGCGACCGCATGGAGGCGCGCGATCGGCCCGCGTGCGGAGGCGCCGCGAACACGATTCGCTGAGTCGACCCGACGCAGCAGATCGTGGCGCTGTTCGTCGACCGGGTACATCAGGGGTTGGGCCCCCGGGACTCAGAGCGTGTTGGTGATTGCGCCCGTTTCGGCGCCTTGGACGAGCTTGGCGTACTTGCCCAGGACGCCGGTGGTGTACCGGGGCGAGTTCGGTTGCCAACCATCCATCCGGTTCGCCAACTCTGCAGTGTCGACCAGCAGATCGAGCGACTTCGTCGGTACGTCGATGCGAATCAGATCGCCGTCGCGGACGTAGGCGATCGGGCCACCGTCGGCGGCCTCGGGGGCGACGTGACCGATGCAGAATCCCCACGTGCCGCCCGAGAAGCGACCGTCGGTGATCAGCGCGCAGTCGGAGCCACGGCCGGCGCCCTTCAACGCACCGGTGATCGCGAGCATCTCGCGCATCCCCGGCCCGCCCTTCGGGCCCTCGTAGCGGATCACGATCACGGTGCCCGGCTGGATCGACCCGGCGAGGATCGCCTCCATCGCGAACGACTCGTCGTCGAACACGCGGGCAGGACCCTCGAAGTGCATCTGCGCATCGGACAGTCCCGCAACCTTGACCACGGCACCCTTCGGTGCGAGCGTCCCGGTGAGGATGTTGATGCCACCCGCCTCATGGATCGGAGCGTCGAGCGGATGGACGACCACGCCGTCAGCACCGGGCGGATCGATCTCCGCGAGGTTCTCCGCCATCGTCTTGCCGGTCACCGTCATCACGTCACCCTGCAGCAGGCCGGCGTCGAGCAGCATCTTCAACACGACGGGAACGCCACCGACACGGTCGAGGTCGCTCATGTGGAACTTGCCACCGGGCTTCATGTCGGCGATGTGAGGCACCTTGTCAGCGATGCGATTGAAGTCGTCGAGATCGAGATCGACCCGAGCTTCGTTCGCGAGTGCCAGGAGGTGCAGCACGGCGTTGGTCGAACCGCCGAGCGCCGACGTCAGTGCGATCGCGTTCTCGAATGCCGCCTTGGTCATGATCTGGCGCGGCGTGATGCCGAGACGCAACAGGTTAACGACCGCGGCGCCGGCTCGCTCGGCGTCGCCCTCACGGCGCCCGTCGATCGCCGGCGGCGACGCGGTGCCGGGCAGGCTCATCCCGATCGCTTCGGCGATCGAACTCATCGTGTTGGCGGTGAACATGCCACCGCACGCGCCCTCGCCAGGGCAGGCGGTCGCCTCGATCTCGTAGAGCTCCTCCTCCGTCATGGTGCCCGCAGCGCACGCCCCGACCGCCTCGAACACGCTCGTGATGTCGGTCGCCACACCGTTGTGTTCACCCGGCATCGTCGAGCCGTTGTAGACGAACACGCTGGCGAGGTCGAGCCGAGCGGCAGCCATCAACATGCCGGGGATCGACTTGTCGCAACCGGCGAGGCCAACGAACCCGTCGAAACGCTCGGCGTGCATCACCGTCTCGACGGAGTCGGTGATCACCTCGCGGGACACGAGCGACGCCCGCATGCCCTCGTGACCCATCGAGATGCCGTCGCTGACGGTGATCGTTCCGAACTCCATGGGGAAGCCACCCGCCTCACGCACGCCGACCTTGGCGTGCTCGGCCAGCTTGCGCAGCGTCATGTTGCACGGCGTGACCTCGTTCCACGACGACGCGATCGCCACCTGGGGCTTGTCCCAGTCGGCGTCGCCCATTCCAACTGCTCGCAGCATCGCTCGCGACGGCGCCTTCTGCATGCCGTCGGTGACGTCACGCGACCGGGGCTTGACGTCGACCGGGGTGCCAGGTTGGTTCGGGGCATCGCTCATGCAGTGCACGGTAGTGGCGCCGACCCGCGCGGTGCCTGGTGCTCTGCCCACCACTCGCTGCCAGAATGAACCGATGGCCGACGTGCGCGAGACCAAACTGCCGGGCGTCGGGGTGCGCCACGATTTCACCACCGAGGAAGGCGACGACATCGGGGTGCTCGTCCACCACGACGGTCGTCGCGAGATCCTCGTGTACGACTCCGATGATCCCGACAAGTGCTCGTCGCTGGTGAGCCTGTCTGCGACCGACACCCGCACCGTGTCGGAACTGCTCGGGGCGAGCCGGGTCACCGAGGCGGTCGCCGCGGTCCAACAGGAGATCGAAGGGCTGGCGATCGAATGGATCGAGTTGGCCCCGTCCTCACCGGCGTCGGGCGCCACCATCGGTGACGGCATGTACCGCACGAGGACCGGGTCGTCGATCGTGGCAGTCATTCGTGACAGCCAGTCGATCCCCGCTCCCGGGCCGGAGTTCTCCCTTGCAGCAGGCGACGTGATCGTCGCCGTCGGCACGACCGAGGGTCTTGCCACCATGCGCGACCTGATCCGCGACTGACACCGAGTTCGATGTTGTTCGCCGCTGGGACCAGCGAGACCGCCCTCGCCTTCGTCGAGATCGGCGCGCTCATCCTCGGCCTGGCCCTGCTGTCACGAGTGGCCGGCCGTTTCGGCATCACCGCGGTGCCGCTGTATCTGATCGCCGGCTTGGCCATGGGGGAAGGCGGTGCGGTGCAGCTCGACGTGTCACGCGACTTCTTCGAGATCACGGCGGAGATCGGCGTGCTCCTGCTGTTGTTCGCGCTCGGGCTCGAATACTCCGAGAGCGAGCTGCGCGACGGCCTGAAGACGGGCATCCCGCCAGGCTTGGTCGACATGATGCTCAATGCATTGCCGGGCGTCGCCCTCGGGCTGATCCTCGGCTGGGACCCGTTGGCGGCCGTGCTCCTCGGCGGCGTCACCTGGATCTCGTCGTCCGGTGTGGTCAGCAAGGCGTTGTCGGACTTCGGGCGGCTCGGCTTCCGAGAGACGCCGGCCGTGCTGAACCTGCTCGTGATCGAAGACTTGGCGATGGCGGTGTACTTGCCGGTGGTGGCGGCGCTGATCGTCGGCGGAACCGTCGTCGCAACGCTCACGAGCGTGTCGATTGCGCTCGTGGCCGTGTCGGTGATCCTCCTCGCCGCGCTGCGCTACGGCCGTCGGATCAGCAACCTGCTGGCGGGCGGCAGCGACGAGGCGTTCCTCTTGACGGTGTTCGGCATCACCTTGCTCGTCGCCGGCATCGCACAGCAGCTCGAGGTGTCCGGAGCGATCGGCGCCTTCCTCGTCGGCCTGGCGTTGTCGGGGCGCGCCGAGGAACGGGCCAATCAACTGATCTCGCCGCTGCGTGACCTCTTCGCTGCGACGTTCTTCCTCTTCTTCTCGTTCCAGATCGACCCCGCCGACCTCGTCGACGTCGCGATTCCTGCAGTAGTGCTCGCCGTGGTCACCGCATTCACCAAGGTGGCGACCGGCTGGTACGCAGCGGGGCGGGTCGGCGCTGCGCCGAAGGGGCGCCTCCGAGCCGGGACGGTGTTGATCGCACGCGGCGAATTCTCGATCGTGATCGCCGCGCTCGGCTCCAGCTTGGTCAATGGCCCCGAACTCGGCGCGCTTGCGGCCGGGTACGTGCTCGTGACGGCGATCATCGGGCCGATCGCCGCGAAGTTCGCCGACGAGATCCCGCTTCCGCCTCGGTTGATGCGGCAATCCGCTTCGGCACGGCCGTGAGCCCGGACCGAAAGTAGGTTCGAGCGACGGATCGATCCGACCCGCTCGCTCTGCGCCGCTCGAACGGCACGATCATCCAGATGACCCTCCGCGGTGCCCCACGACCTGCCGGGACACTTCCGACCCGCCGACTTCGACGCGTACTTCCGCGGCAACATGTTCGGCGCGGTGTCCATCGGGCGACGGGTTCCCGACACAGAGAGCCGAGCGCTCGCCAAGGAACACCGCGAGATGTCGAGGTCGAACCTCGAGGCCTGGGAGACCTGGCAGCCCAACACGCGGTGACCCGGATTACATCAGGGGTCAGACCCGCGATGTAATCGCGTGGATCTCGAACACCGGGTGCTTCGGGGCGACGGCCGCGAGTTCGCCGTCGGTGCTGTCAGGTCCGGTGCCGTCGAAGAACTGGCCGACCTCCCACTTCCACCGGCGCAGGTATGGGCGCAACACCGGCGGCTTGTCACGATCGTCGAGTTCCTGCAGGCGAACCGTCTCGACGCGGCGACCGACGCGGAGCGAGCACTCGCCCGCCGTACGAACATTGAGCACCCACTGAGTCTCCCCGCGCGGCGCCACGAGGTACCGCCGGTCCTCCACGGTGAGCACGTTCACCGGTGTCGAGCGGATCTCACCGGAGACGCGTCCCGGCACCGACAACACGCGTGATCCCCACAGGCTCAGTCCCCAGCGGGTGCATCGTGCGACCAGCGGGTTGAAGGCGTACCGGGTGAATCGGTCCGGCTGCACGTAGTGCGCGGGAACTGCGAGCGGGGCCTGAGCGTCGATGGTCATGATGATCCTCCAGTTGAGAGAGCACTGCTCTCGTTTCTGGTCACCGTACACACCCTCGTACGAGAAATCAAGAGCACTGCTCTCGTTTATGGCAGACTGTGTGGATGCCAGCCGCCGAGCCCGCGCCCACCGGAGTTCGTGCGCGAGCGCGCATCGAGGTTCGAGCTGCGATCCTGGCGGCCGCCGCGAAACGTGTCGCCGGGGACGGGGCTGCCGACCTCTCACTGCGGGCCGTCGCACGCGACGTCGGCATGGTGTCGTCGGCCGTCTACCGCTACTTCGACAGTCGGGATGCTCTGCTCACCGCGCTCATCATCGAGGCCTATGACTCGCTCGGCGACTTCGTCGAAGAACAGGTCGAATCCACCCGTGGCCGGCCCGCGGCCGAACGTTGGGTGGACGCGGCGCTGGCGGTGCGGAGGTGGGCGCTCGAACACCCGAACGACTATGCGCTGATCTACGGCACGCCGATCCCCGGCTACGCAGCCCCGGACGATACGGTCGCGTCGGGCACTCGGGCGTCGCGCGCGCTGATCGGGATCGTGCGCGAAACAGACCGTCTGGACCCCATCGTCAGCCACCACATCGAGCCGGTGCTTGCCGAGTCGTTCGTCGCGCTCCGCAAGGAGTTGGGCCTGGACGTCGACGACGCAACGACCCTCGCTGTCATCACGGCATGGTCGCAATTGTTTGGCCTCTTGACGTTCGAGCTGTTCGGCCAGACCCGCAACTTCGTGAGCGACGACGAAGCGCTCTTCCGTGCAGCCGCAACATCAATGGCCGCCTCGATCGGCCTCCCGATGACGTGAGCCGTCGCGCCAGACAGACGATGACATCGCGGGTCTGACCCCTGATGTCATCGCTCCTTGCGGCCGAAGCCGAAGAGGTGCTGGCCGACCTTTCGCATCTGGATCTCCTCGGAGCCCTCGGTGATGCGGTAGCGGCGGTGATGCCGATAGATGTGCTCGAAGGGCATGTGGCGCGAGTAGCCGACCCCGCCACAGGTCTGCATCGCCCGGTCGGCGGCGTCACACGCCAGCCGATTCGCGCGGTAGTTGCACATGGCCACCAGGTGGGTGACCTCCATGTGGTGCTTCTGATCGAGCATCGAGGCGGTGTAGCGCACCAACTGGCGCAGCATCGCCGCCTCCGTGTGCAACTCCACGAGCGGGAACTGGATCCCCTGGTTGACCGACAGCTTCTTGCCCCACGTTGTGCGGCTGTTCGCATACGCGACTGCCTCGTCGATGCAGTACTGCGCCGCACCGAGCGATGACGCCGCCTGGCGGATCCGGTTCTCGTGCACGAAGTGCTGGGCGAGCTCCAAGCCCCGATCAGCCTCGCCGAACAGCGCGTCGGCGCCGACGCGAACCTCGGTCAGGCTCACCTCGGCGTGGTCGGTGGGCATGTTGAACGTCCACCAGAAGAAATCGACGTTGAAGCCCGGCGCGTCGGTTGGCACGAGAAACGCACTGATGCCCTTCGGGCTCCCGGGGTCACCAGACGTGCGGGCGAAGATGATGTCGTGAGTGGCGTGGTGGAGCCCCGAGTTCCACCGCTTCATCCCGTTGATGACCCATTCGTCGCCGTCGCGAACGGCGGTGGTCTCCATGTAGGTGGCATCGCTGCCATGGTTCGGTTCGGTCAAACCGAACGCGAGCCGTCGGGTTCCGTCGAGAAAGCCAGGCATCCAGTCGGTCTTCTGCTGCTCGGTCCCGAAATCGCGCATCATCAGCACCGTCGGGAAGTTGCCGACGATCGACGACTCGTTCTGGAGATCGTTGTGCAACCCGAGGCCCTTGTGGGCCAGGTGCTCGCGGATGATCGCCATCTTCAGGTTGCTGGCATCCTGCCCTCCGAACTCCGCCGGCAGGGCGAGCCGTAGCCAGCCCGCGGCGTCGGCGCGACGGCGCATCTCGCGCAGCAACTCCTCCCAGTCGGCGCGGGGCACGCCGTCGTTGTCGAAGTCGGTGCGCGCCCACTCACGACGATGGTCGAAGAAGCGAACGTTGTCGTCCTGCTCCTGGAGCGGTGCGATCTCGGCATCGATGAACGCGTCGAGCTGATCGAGCGTGTCCTGGATGTCGGCGGGGATCTCGAAGTCCATCGTCCGAGTGTGCCGAGGCGCCGCGGGCGGCAACGAGTCGGCGGGGTCGTTCAGTCAGACGTACTGACTGCCGCCGGCGACCTGAATGGTCTGGCCGGTCACCCACCTGGCGGCCGGCGATGCGAGATACACCGCTGCTGCGCCCACATCGGCCGCTGTGCCCAGCCCGAGAGGCACGCGCGACGCGAGTTCGTCCATGTCGATCCCCTCGACCTCGGCAGCCTCGAAGAGCAGCTTGGTCGGGATGATGCCCGGCGCGATTGCGTTCACCCGGATGTCGGGCGCCAACTCGACCGCCATCGTCCGGGTGAGTGAGATCACGGCGGCCTTACACGCGGCGTAGTGACCTTTGCCGGGCATCGCACCGAACGCAGCCATCGACGACACGTTGATGATCGACCCCCAGCGCATCTGTTCGACCGCAGCCATCGATCCATTCCACACCGCCGTGAAGTTGAGATCGACGACCTCGTCCCATTCGCTGCGCTTCAGTTCAGCGAGCGGCCTGCCGGCCTCGGTGCCACCGGCGTTGTTGACCCAGATGTCGAGATGGCCGAACTCGTCGACCGCCCTGGTAGCGAGCGAGCCGAGGGCGAACGTGTCGGTCACGTCGGCGCGCACGGCGATCGCCCGGCCGCCCTGGTCGCGGATCGATGTGGCCACACACTCGATCTCGCTCGATGTCCGCGCCGCCAACACGACGCACGCGCCGGCGTCGGCGAACGCACGGGCGATCCCTTCGCCGATGCCACGACCGCCCCCGGTCACCACTGCCACCCGACCGGTCAGTCCGAATTCCCCCACGCAGGAATCATTCCAGCCGACCGTCCGAGACATCGAGGCCGAGCGCCACGCTCGAGCGACACACCGTGCCGTGCCTGACGTGTCGCTGGAGGAACCGAGGGTCAGGCGGTGCGGCGCCGTTCGAGGAGCGCCGTGACTGCCTTGCCGTCGGCTTGACCCTTCGAGGCCTTCATCACCGCGCCGACCAGAGCGCCCATCGCCTTGCCTTCGCCGGCGCAGAACTTCGCCCACGCATCGGGTTGCGCGTCGATGGCGGCATCGACCATCGCCTCGAGTTCGCTCGTGTCCATCGCCTCGAAGCCCTTGGCAGCGGCGATCGCTTCGGCGTCGCCGCCCCCGGCCGCGACGATCTCGGCCAGCACCTGCTTGGCCTGTGTCGCGGTGAGCTTGCCGTCGACTTCGAGCCGAGTGAGCCTCGCGAGATCGGCGGCTGGAACGGCCGGACGTTCTCCCTGTTCGGCGAACGCCTCCTTCACGTGCACGAGCGCTCGGGCTGCGTCGCCGCCTGCTTCGGCGACGGTGAGGACGTAGGCGTCCTGGTCGCGATCGGTCACCACCAGGATCGCCTCGGCGTCGGCCGGCTGACCGGTCGCCGCCGCCAGCTGGGCACGCCGGGCCGCCGGCAGGACAGGAAGGCCTGCTCGAACCCGCTCGATCCATTCGGGATCCGGGTCGACGACGACCAGGTCAGGCTCCTGGAAGTACCGGTAGTCGTCGGCGTCCTCCTTCGAGCGGAGGGTGTGGGTGCGGCCGTCGTTCTCGTCCCAGTGGCGGGTCTCCTGGCGGATCGACTCGCCGGCTTCGAGCATGCCGACCTGGCGCTGGGCCTCGTAGTCGATCGCTCGGCCGACCGAACGGATCGAGTTGACATTCTTGATCTCGCAGCGCGTCCCGAGATCGGCGCCGGGCAGTCGGACGCTGACGTTCGCGTCGACTCGCATCGAACCCTCCTCCATCTTCGCGTCGGATGCGCCAACGGCGACGAGGATCGCGCGGAGCTCGCTCACGTAGGCCTTGGCCTGCTCGGGCGTGCGAATGTCGGGACGGCTGACGATCTCGACCAGCGGAACGCCGGCGCGGTTGAAATCGATCAGCGAGAAGTCGCTGCCGTGGATACGTCCGCCGCTGCCACCGATGTGTGTCGACTTGCCCGTGTCCTCCTCGAGGTGAGCGCGCTCGATACCGACACGGATGCTGCCGGGCAGGTCGAGCCAGCCGTCGATGCAGATCGGCTCGTCGTATTGGCTGATCTGGTACGCCTTGGGCATGTCCGGGTAGAAGTAGTTCTTGCGGGCGAACGTCGACCGCTGCACGGTGCAGTTGAGCGCCAGCCCGAGCCGCATCGCCAACTCGACCGCCTGCCGGTTCAACACGGGGAGCGCCCCGGGCAGACCGAGCGTGACGGGGTCGATATTGGTGTTGGGCTCGTCGCCGAACCGGTTCGGCGACGCAGAGAACAGCTTCGTGCGGGTGGCCAGTTCGACGTGCACTTCGAGTCCGACGACCATCTCATAACCGCGTAGCGTCCAGGTCTCGACGTTCGTATCGCTGATGGTCTCGGTCATCGAGGAGCACTCCGTTCGAGTTCGGCCGCAGTGCGGAACATGCGGGCCTCCTGCAGTGCGGGGGCGAGCACCTGGACACCGACCGGCAGCCCGTCGTCGCCGGTTCCGAACGGGACGCTCATCCCGGGGTCGCCGGTGAGGTTCGAGGGAATCGTGTACGTGTCGCACAGGTACATCGACATCGGGTCCGACGTCTTGTCGCCGAGGTGGAACGCCACGGTCGGCGACGCCGGCGTCAGGAGCACGTCGGCTTGTTCGTAGGCGGCCGCGAAGTCCGCGGCGATCCGGCGCCGAACCTTCAGGGCCCGGCCGTAGTACGCGTCGTAGTAGCCCGCCGACAAGGCGTAGGTGCCGAGCATGATGCGGCGCTTGACCTCGGCACCGAATCCGTCGGTGCGCGTGGCCATGTACATCGCGTTCGTGTCGGGCGCCTCGACCCGGTGACCGAAGCGCACGCCGTCGTAGCGGGCGAGGTTGCTCGACGCCTCGGCGGGTGCGATGAGGTAGTAGGCGGTGAGGCCGTAGCCGAAGGCCGGGACGTCGACGTCGACGATCTCAGCGCCCGCGTTGCGGAGCGCGTCGAACGCCTCCTCCAGTCGGGCCGCCACGTCGGGGCTCGCACCTTCGGGCAGGTCGGTGATGCGACCGACGCGGAGCCCTGCGACGCCCATCATGAGTTGTCGGCTGATGTCGAGCGGGCCCTGTCGGATCGACGTGGAGTCCATGGCGTCGTGGCCCGAGATCGCTTCGAGGACGAGCGCAGCATCACCGACGTCGTGTGCGAACGGGCCGATCTGGTCGAGACTCGATGCGAAGGCGACGAGCCCGTACCGACTGACGGCACCGTAGGTGGGCTTGACGCCGACCACCCCGCACAGTGCAGCAGGTTGGCGGATCGAACCACCGGTGTCGGAGCCGAGGCTCACCGCGGCGAACCCGGCCGCGACGGCAGCGGCCGACCCCCCACTGGATCCGCCGGGAACACGAGTCGTGTCGTGCGGATTGCGGGTGGCCCCGAACGCCGAGTTCTCCGTGCTCGACCCCATGGCGAACTCGTCGAGGTTGGTCTTGCCGATCACGACAGCACCGGCGTCACGCAGCTTCGTGACGACGGTCGCGTCGTACGGCGGACGCCAACCGTCGAGGATCTTCGACGAGCACGTCGTCGGGATCCCGCGCGTGCACATGTTGTCCTTGAGCGCGATCGGCACCCCTGCGAGCGGACCGGGATCGCGACCGACCGAGACGGCCTCGTCGATCTCGGCGGCGCGGGTGCGCGCCTCGTCGGCGAGCACGAGGTTGAACGCATGGATGTCGCCCTCACGCTCGTCGATCGTCGAGAGATGGCGTTCGAGCACATCGGCGGCGCTCGTGACGTTGTTGCGGACGTTCCACGCGATGTCCATGGCGCTGGTGGGGAACTCGTCGCTCACGATCAGTCCTCCAACCCGACGATTGGCGGCACCCGGAAGCGGCCGTCCTCGGCAGCGGGCGCGACCGCGAGCACCTCGTCACGGTCGAGGCAGTCCATCTCGATGTCCTCGCGCATCACGTTGGCGATCGGGGTGGGGTGTGTCATCGGTTCGACGCCGTCGAGGTCGAGGGCGTCGATGTCCGCGAAATGGTCGAGCATGTCGCTCAACTGATGGGTCGCCTGGTCGAGTTGGGCGTCGCTGAGCGACAGCCGAGCGAGCTTGGCCACCTTCGCCACGGCCTCTGGAGTGATGCGGTCGGACACGACCACCAACGCTACCGGCCAGGCACGCCGCCCTCGGCCCGAAATACCGCGCCCGACCGACCCGTCGTCACACGCCGACAGGCGGGCCGACGTAGCGACTCGACGGGCGAATGAGTTTGCCGGCGGCGGCTTGCTCGACGATGTGGGCGCACCAGCCGATGGTGCGACTGACGGCGAAGGTGGGCGTGAACATCGATCGAGGCAGACCTGCGGTCTCCATCACCACACCGGCGTAGAACTCCACGTTGCTCGGCAGCGGTCGCCCGGGCTTGAGTTCGGCGAGCGTGACGAGGATCTCCGCTTCCACGGCGGTCGCCAGTTCGACCAAGTCGCCACCGAGACGTTCGGCGACCTCACGCAGTAGCGCGGATCGCGGATCCGGCGCCCGGTACACGGCGTGGCCGAACCCCATGATGCGGCGGCGGGCAGCGACCTCACCGCGCACCCAGTCCGACGCGCGATCGACGGTGCCGATCTCGTCGAGCGCATCGAGCGCCCGACTCGGCGCACCGCCGTGCAGCGGACCAGCCAGCGCGCCGAGCGCGGCGCATACGGCATCGGCAGGATCGGCGCCGGTGGACGCCACGACCCGAGCGGTGAACGTCGACGCGTTGAAGCCGTGGTCGATGGTGAGGATCATGTACTGCTCGACGGCCCGGGCGGCGACCGGCGTGGGGATCTGACCCGTCGTGGCATGCAGGTACGCAGCGGCGTGACCGAGTGCGCCGTCGGATTCGATCGAGTCGAGCCCGGCGGCTCGTCGGTGGAGTGCGGCAAGGATCATGGGGACCACCGCTGCGAGACGCAGCGTCTGTGCGCGTCGAGCCGCATCGCCGACGTCGATCACGGGTGTCAGCTCGAGCTCGGCCACCGACAGCACCGAACGGAGCTTCGACAGCATCGATGCGTCCTGCTGGGCGATCACGTCGATCACGGCGTGAAGTTGGCGAGGGATCGTGCGCAGAGCGGCGACCACTCGCCGAAATTCCGCGGCCTCGTCGGGCTCCGGAAGCCGGCCCTCTCGGACGAGGAACCACACCTCCTCGAACGACCGTGACCGAGCGAGCATGGTGGCATCGTGCGCGCCGTAGTGAAAGAAGCCGCGGTCGCCATCGACGGCGCCGACTGAGGTGTCGGCGGCGATGACGCCGTTGAGGCCAGCGGGAACGTCGATCAGTTGTGGCATGCACCGAGTGTCCATCGATCAACGATTGCGATCAACATTGATTGGATCAACGTTGACGAGTCAACCCGAGACTGAGATGCTTGCTCGATGAGCACGTTGATCCGTTCGACGGAAGCCGCAGCGATCCTCAACGTGTCGAAGCCAACGCTCTACGCCTATGTCAGCCGGGGTCGTCTCACTCGAACCACCGCAGCCGACGGTCGGACGTCGCTGTTCGCCCGCGATGAAGTGGAGCAGCTCGCGCAACGAAGCCGCCGCACCCCGAGCGGCCCGCGACCGACGATCGACGTGCAGATCTCCTCCGGCGTCACCGCAATCGACGAGCACGCCCTGAGCTATCGAGGGGCCGACACGGTGGAGCTGGCCGCAACCCACACGTTCGAGGATGTCGCCGAGTTCCTGTGGTCGGACAGCGACAACGCCTGCCGATCGACGGTCTGGCCGAGTGTCGACCTGACCACACGGGCCGCACTGGAGCCGATCGACGATGTGTCGTTGACGCCGATCGGCCGCATGGCCACAGCGGCACACGTGCTCGGTGGCCTCCACCCGAACGACGTGCCGGCCGAGGCCGCGCGGCGCCTGCTCGTAGCGGTACCGCTGGTGCTCGGCTCGACACGCCGGACCGGCCCCTACGCCCATCGTCTGGTAGGCGCCTGGCGCCGGCGACCGTCGGCGCAACTCGTCGATGCGATCGACACGGCCTTGGTACTCCTCGCCGACCATGAACTCGCCACCAGCACGCTGGCGGTCAGGATCGCTGCGTCGGTGCGCACCTCGGCGTATGCAGGCCTCGCCGCTGGTCTCGCAACCATCGAAGGGGTCCTGCACGGCAGTGCAGCCGTCGAGGTGAGCCGGTTCCTGGCGGCATGTTCGGAGTCGGAGCCGGCGGTGGTCGTGGCGCGATTCCGCGCGAACCGGGCGCCCGTTCCGGGCTTCGGACACAAGGTCTACCGCGGCGTCGATCCCCGGTTCCCGCTGCTCGCCGACCACGTCCGTTGTCTCGATCCCACCGAGGCCGACCTGCTCGACGCCGTCGTCGGCGAGGCCGGCCGGGTGATCGCTCAACAACCGAACGTCGATCTGGCACTCGGCGCGCTCACGCGAGCCGCTGGCCTCGAGGCCGAGACCCCGATCTTCGCCGTCGCCCGAATCGCCGGCTGGGCCGCACACTTCACCGAGGAACTGCAGGAACGACCCCTACGGTTTCGAGGGGTCGCCACACCGGCGTGTTGAACCTGCTGCGCACGTGATGTCAGCGTGCAACCCGACGACCGATGCCGAACCACCGACGCCGTGTCGGCCCGGGTGGCATCTCGACATCGCAGGCATCGATGCGGGCGTCGGGTTCCAGCGCGTGCGGGTGCGCGGCACGCCACCGTTCGAGCGTCGACTCGACGTCGACCACCCAGACGGTCGACGGTGGGCCGACGACGGTATGGCTGTTGACATACCGGATTCGGTCGTTGATCTTCTCGATCACCAGGCGAGCCGCGCCTTCGTCGACGGCATCGAGCGCAACAGCGATCGCGGCATCGCGTTGACCCCGGATCGCAATGGCCGGCGGCAAGTAGTCGATGTTCTCGCGCCGGAGCTTCGCCTTGACCCACCACTCCTCGTCGCGGGGACCATCGAGCCCGTCGATCGGTTTGCCGTGGCCGTCCAGGCCGTCGAACAGCCCGGCCCGGCGGCCCTCTTCGATCTGCCGCTCAGCCCACGACGTCCAGCTCAGCCCCGACGGCTTGTGGTCGGTCACGTCGCGACCCCGGATCGGTGACGGATCGCCACCACCGAGACGGTACCCGACGAATCAGGCCCATTTCGGACCGGCGGGCGGGACCTCAGCCCGAACGAGTGAGGGAGATCAGCACCGCCGATTCGGGATGCATGATGGGCGGCCGGATGCCGTGGGCAGCGAGCTGGCGGCCCGTGAGTTCGACGTCGTCGGTCAACCACGCCGGCTGGGAGGCAGCCATCCCCCATCGTTCGTCCGGCAATCCCACGTACTCGATCCGGTATCGGCCGACGGGGTCGAGGCCGGGCAGGCGCAACATCGGAGGCGTCAGGCTCGGCGCCGTCGCGAGCTGGGCGAACGACACCAGCCCCTTCGAGCGGTCGGCGGCGTACACCCCATGCGCGCAGTACGCAGGTTCGGTGTCGAAGCGCACCACATCACCCGAGTGCAGGAGGGGACGAAACCGCTTGTGGACGGCGACGGCGGCGGCAAGCGCGGCCCGTCGATCGACGTCGAGGCGAGCCACGTTCCATTCGACACCGAGGTGCCCGAACAGCGCGGTGGCAGCGCGGAACGAGAGCGTGTGGACACGACCGGTCGTGTGCGCCCGGCTGGGTCCGATGTGCGCGCCCATCACCTCGGGCGGGATCAGCATCGAGGCGCCCCGTTGGATCGTCTGGCGTTCGAGTGCGTCGTTGCAGTCGCTCGTCCAGACCCGCTCGACCCGACGCAGGATCTCCAAATCGACGCGCCCCCCACCGCTCGCGCACGACTCGAATTCCACCGCAGGATGCCGCGAACGCAGTTCGTCGAAGAGCGCGTACACGGCCAGCGTCTGTGCGTGCGTGCCCGCCGCACCACGCGCACCGGAGCCGTGGACGTGGTCTCGGTTCATGTCCCACTTCACGTAGGCGATGTCGTGATCGCGCAGCACTGCGTCGAGCAGGCCGAGTACGTGCGCGAACGCATCGGGGTTCGCAAGGTCGAGCACCAGTTGGTTGCGGCCGAGCACCGGCTCGTAACCGTCAGTGCCGAGCGCCCACTCGGGGTGATCTCGGTGCAGTTCGCTGTCGGGGTTGACCATCTCGGGTTCGATCCAGATCCCGAACTCCATGCCAAGGCTTGTGACGTGGTCGATCAGCGGCGCAAGCCCGTCGGGGTAGACCTCCGGCGACACCCACCAGTCGCCGAGGCCAGACGTGTCGTCCCGGCGCGAACCGAACCAACCGTCGTCGAGGACGAACCGTTCGATGCCGATCTCGGCGGCGACATCGGCCAAGGCCCGGAGCCGGTCGGCGTCGTGGTCGAAATACACCGCTTCCCATGTGTTCAACAGCACCGGACGCGGCCTGTCGGGATGCGCCGGACTCGACCGGACCGCCCGATGGAAGCCCCAGGATGCAGGCGTCAGCCCCTCGGACGAGTACACGGCGACCACCTGCGGGGTGGTGTACGACTCGCCGGGCTCCAGCACGATTTCCCCTGGGTGCAACAGTTCCCCAGCCTGCACGTAGCGCCGGCCGTCGGCAAGGCGCTCCGCGAGCAGGGTGTGGTTGCCGCTCCAGGCAAGGTGGAGGCCGTACACTTCCCCGCTCCATTCGCCGAAACCTGCCGTGCCGGCGAACACCAACGGGACGTGTTCGTGCGAGGTCCGGCCCCGGAGATGCTCGGAGACGACCGCGCCGTGCATCCATGCCGAGCGAACCGGATGGAACTCACGCGCCCACCGACCCTCGAACCTGAGCAGTTCCTCCGAGCTGTCGGGCAGCGGCAAGCTCACCGTGAGCACGTCGAGCGAGTAGCGGCGATCGCCCACGTTGGTGATCGTCACCCGCACGCCCACGACATCGGCGACCGAGATCACCGTCGTCATGGCCAGACCAGCGACGTCGTCGAGCGAGTCGACGGTGAGGACGTGACCGGCGAGGCGGTGCGCGGTCGGCGCGAATCGCGGGGCCCAATCGCGTCCCCCGCCTCGCCGACCGGCGATGCCGGGACGCCCGACGAAACCCTCGGCATGCAGCGGCACGATGCTCACCGGCGCGACCGACCCCAGCGCGCCCGCGACGGCGGGACGGCCATTCACCGCGTCGAGCCCATCGAGCCCCGCGGCGTCGCCCAGGGCCTGCCCCCAGTGCACGATGGTCGGCGTCGCCGTGGCGACGTCGACGACGAGATCGAAGTTCGCTCCGCAGAGATGGACCAGTTCGGGCACCGCCACAGTTGACCACGGCGAGCCGCTCCAGCCCACGATCGGCCTACCCCGCCCCCCGATGAGCCAACCAACCGCATACGGACACCTCACTCATCGCGATGAGTTGGGGCCCGACCGAACGAGTGCTGCGGGGCGACGCGCAGCGGCCATGATGGTGGTCACCACAGGGCGTCACGACGCCCCACGACATCAGGAGCATCGCTTGGCCACCGTCACGTTCCAGCACGCCAGCCGGACCTATCCGGGCACCGATGCCCCAGCCGTGGACGGGCTCGATCTGGAGATCGGCGACGGTGAATTCCTCGTACTGGTCGGACCGTCGGGCTGCGGGAAGTCGACGACGCTGCGGATGCTCGCCGGCCTCGAGCCAGTCGACGACGGCCACATCATCATCGGCGATCGCGACGTCACCGACGTGGCACCGAAGAACCGCGACATCGCGATGGTCTTCCAGTCGTATGCGCTGTACCCGCACATGACCGTGGCGGAGAACATCGGCTTCCACCTCAAGGTGAAGAAGATGCCCAAGAAGGAACGGCGCGCCCGCGTCGAGGAGGCCGCACGGATTCTCGACCTTCATGAACTCCTCGACCGCAAACCCGCCAAGCTGTCCGGCGGGCAGCGCCAACGGGTGGCTATGGGCCGCGCGATCGTGCGTGAGCCGCAGGTGTTCTTGATGGACGAGCCGCTGTCGAACCTCGATGCGAAGCTCCGTGTCCAGACCCGAACGCAGATCGCCGCGCTGCAACGCGAGCTCGGAGTCACGACGGTGTACGTCACTCATGATCAGACCGAGGCGATGACGATGGGCGACCGCGTCGCCGTGATGAACGACGGCATCCTGCAGCAGTGCGCTACACCTCGCGAGCTGTTCACCAATCCGGTGAACGAGTTCGTCGCCGGGTTCATCGGATCGCCGGCGATGAACCTGCTGCCGTCGAACACCGAGGGTGCTGATGCCACCTATGGAACGCTGCGCGTACCGCTGACGCCCGACCAACTCGAAGCCTTGACCTCGGGATCGATCACCGTCGGCGTCCGACCGAACGACTTCGAGATCAGTGCCGAGGGCGGGCTGGATGCCACCGTCGAGTTCGTCGAGGAGCTCGGCTCCGAGGCCTTCCTCTACTGCTTCGCCGACGGCACCGACAAGGAGATCGTCGCTCGCACCGATGGGCTCAGTTCACTGCAGAGCGGCGACAAGGTGAGCCTGATTCCGCGACCGGCAGGGCTCCACCTGTTCGACACGAAATCAGGCGCTCGACTCCCCGCCTGACCGCTCGACGTCGTCGCTCGACACGATGTCCTCGCTCGACACGATGTCGTCACTCGACACGATGTCGTCACTCGACACGATGTCGTCACTCGACACGATGTCGTCACTCGACACGGCGTCGTCACTCGACACGGCGTCCTCGTCGAGAAATGCCGTCGTGACCGGCTCCGGAATCGGGTGACGCCGCATCCATGCGAGTACCACCGCACCGCCGACGATCGCCATCAGTGACACCCACTGATTCCAGCGCAGCCCGACGATCTCGTCGGCGCGATCGATGCGCAGGCCCTCCACCCAGAACCGCCCGACGCCGTACCCGATGATGTACATCACGAACAGCTGGCCCGGGGCGGGGCGGAACCGCTTGTCGATCCAGAGCAGCAGCAGACACAGCGCCAGGCTCCACAGCGATTCGTAGAGGAAGGTCGGATGGAACGTGGTGCCGACCGCGTAGACCGTGGTGTCGAAGTGCACGGCGTCGATCTCGAGCGCCCACGGCAGGTCGGTCGGACGACCGAACAATTCCTGGTTGAAGTAGTTGCCCCAGCGTCCGATCGCCTGCGCGAGTGGGATGGCAGGTGCGGCACAGGTGGCGGCGGCCGCCAACGGGATCCTGCGCCGTTTCGCCATGTACAGACCGACGGGGACGCCGAGCAGCAGTCCGCCCGGAATGCCGAGGCCGCCCTTCCAGATCTGCGGGATGCGGCCAAGATCGTCGGCGAACAGATCCCAGTCGGTGGCGACGTGATAGAGCCGAGCGCCGATGACTCCGGCAAGGACGGCCCAGATCGCGATCGAGCTGGCGTCGTCGCGAGTGCCGATCTCGCGCTCTTCGAGTCGTCGTCCGAACAGCCAGACGGCCGCGACCACACCGAGTGCGATCATCAGCCCGTACAGATTGAGGCTGAAGGGTCCGATCTCGATCGAGTTGAACGACGGGCTGGGAATCGAACCCAGCATCGTGGCAAGCATCGGTGGCCGCGTCAGCTCGCCGTGACGCGAGCGACGAACTCGCCCGCACGCTGGTTGATGTCGTCGGCGTCGTAGTCGATCGTGGCCACGTGAAAGCTGCGCTCGAGCCAGACGTGCTCGACGTCGCCGCCATACGTTGCAGCAAGGTGCTCGCTCTGAGCCGGCTCGACCGTGTGGTCCTGTCGTGAGGTGATCAACAGCAGCGGCATCGTGAGCTCGCCGAACCGACCGGTGATCGCGGCCACGCCGTCGCGTTGCATCGACATCAGGGGGCGCAGCGGCGTGCCGTCGTAGCCGTTCTCGGAAGCCTCCGGGTCGGCGATGTCTCCGCTGATCGCTGGGGCAACCTCGACGCCGTCAGCGATCATCTCGGCGATCATCTCGGTCATCTCCGTCGGAAGCGGCACGGTCGCCGGGTTGATACATGTCACTCCGGCCACATCACTCAGGTTGAGCCCGGCCCACAACGAAAGCGCGCCGCCCATGCTGAGCCCCATCACCACGACACGATCGGTCCGCCCGGCGAGACGTGCGTGCGCGTCGGCGACCTCACCGGTCCAGTCGTCCCAGACGGTGTCGTACATGTCCTCGATCACGGTGCCATGGCCGGGGAGCAGCGGCATCTCCACATGATGGCCCGCTTCGATCATCGTGTCGGCGAGTCCCCGCATCGAGATCGGGTTGCCGGTGAAGCCATGCAGTACGAGCACACCGACGTCGGTGGTGCCCACATGGGACAGGGGCTCGGCGCCGGGCAGGACGGGGGAGGTCGTCATGGTCTCCGTTTCTACTCGCTCGAACCCCACTCCGGAACCTCACACCCTCGGAACTTCGAGCTGATGCATCCGGGGGCTGACCCCGGACGTCACGCTCAACGGTAGGGGTCGTTTGGGCTCAACGGTTCGTCCCACCAGTCGTCGGGGACGGTCGTTGCCTCCCAATCGGGGTCGGGATAGATGCAATCGACGGGGCACACCGGGAGGCACTTGTCGCATCCGCTGCACAGCTCCGGGACGATGATCACATCGGCTCCGTGGTTGAAGATCGCCCCGAAGTGCGGTGGGCAGTGCCGCAGACACGCATCGCAGTTGATGCATTCGGCCATCTCGATCCGCAGCGGCGCGTTCTGCCACTTCTCGTTCCGGGTCCGGGTGGCGATCCGATCGTCACGTGTGGCGGCCATCGGGCTCGAGAGTAGTTGCGCACGGCAATCGACTCCCGACTGGTCGAGACGTCGAGAATACGCCTGCCACATCCATCTGCGTCTTGACCCACGGGTCAAGTTTCGGTTGGACTGTCGCGGTGACCAGTGCCAGCGCCCGCGCGGAACGTCTCGACAGCGGTGACGGACGCCAGCACACCGAGCACGGACTCGAACGCAAGCAACAGCTTCTCGATGCAGCCGCCGAACTGTTCGCGGCCCACGGCTACTCGGCGACCCGAATCGCCGACATCTGCACGGCTGCAGGCGTCGCGAAGGGTCTCTTCTACTGGTACTTCCCGACCAAGGGCGCGCTGTTCGCGGAACTCGTGCGAACCATGCGGCTGCGCCTGCGCCGCACCCAGGGCGCCGTGATGGATCCGACGACCGACGCGGTGACCCGTATCGCCGACGGCGCCGAAGCCAGCGTGCGCTTCATGGCAGATCATGCGGCGTACTTCGCGCTCTTGGACGTCGAGCGCAGCGACCCGGAGGTCGCCGAGGTACTCGCCGAAGGCGCCGGCGTGTACCTCGACGACGTCCGGCGCCTCGTCGAGGAAGGCCAACGCGCGGGAACCATCGCGGACGCTCCTTCCGACCTGATTGCCGTGGGCGTGCTCGGCGCCGTGTCGTCATTCTCGAACTCGTACCGCAACGGTCGATTGGGCAGCGACATCGCCGTCGACGAACTCGCCATGTTCGTTCGGCGGTGGGTGCTCAACGCACTTCGCTGAACTGCGCCGAAACCGGCGATCCGGCGTTACTGCGAGCCGGTCGTATCGAGCGCCGGATAACGCGCGACGAGTACCTGGACGAACGCATCGATGAGTTCCGGATCGAACTGCGAGCCCGACCCGGACACGACGAAACGCACGGCCTCGTCACGCGTCCATTCGCGCTTGTAGACGCGGCGCGTGGCCAGCGAGTCGAACACGTCGGCGATCGCCACGATCCGACCCGACAGCGGAATCGCTGCACCGGCCAGGCCATTCGGATAGCCGGACCCATCCCACCATTCGTGATGCGACCAGGCCGCTTCCGCAGCGAGGGCGAACAGCTCAGTGGAAACACCCGACAGCAGGCGACGTCCCAGCACGGTGTGCTGCTTGACCTCGTCGAATTCCTCGACGGTCAACGGCCCGGGCTTCATGAGCACCTTGTCGTTCACCGCCACCTTGCCGATGTCGTGGAGCCGAGCAGCCAGTCGAAGTTGTTCGCACCATTGGGGCTGCTGACCGATCGCATGGCCGATCTCGGCAGCGAGGTCGCCGACGCCGTTGGTGTGGCGGGTCGTGTTGCCGCCACGCATCTCGGCGAGTGCAGCGAGGCGCTCGTACGCCTCGAGGTGATACGCATCGATGTCGGCGTGACCGATGGCGAAGTCGGCGACGAGCCCGGAGGCCGTCAGGCGAGTGATCTGGCCGAGGTTGCGGGCGTTCTCGTTGTCATGGGCCACCTGCACAGTCCGCCTGCGCAGGTCGGCAGCATCGGTGAAGATCTCGCGATGCAGTGCAAAATGACGCTCGCGATGCTCGAGTGCTTCCGACAGCCTCCCCGCCTGCTTGAACGCGACTGCGAGGAGATCGTGCAGTTCCAGTTCCATCTCACGATGGTCGGTCCGATCCGCCAGATCGAGCGCAGCGAGCAGCGACGCAATGGCCTCGGCAAGGCGACCCGCGCGCAGGGCGACGCGGCCCTCTGAAACCATGACACCCAACTGCTCGACGACGGACAGCTCTTCACCCGATTGGACCCGGGCGGACCAGTCGGCGCGAGCCTCCTCGAAGCACGCATCGGCTTCGGTGAGGTCGCCGAGTGCTGCGTGTGCTTCGGCAAGATCGGCGAGCAGGCTCCCGACGAGGTGCGGCGCGTCGGCCCGTGCGAGCGACATCGCTCGCCGCCCGAGTTCGACGGCCGCCTGATGCTCGCCTCTACGACCGCGAATGCGGGCGAGATTCCCGAGCACCATGGCATCGACGTCCGGGCGGGTCAGCGCCTCGTTGACCGCCAAGGCCGTCTCGTAGGTCGAGATCGCACGGTCGTAGTCGGCCATCGACTGGTAGATCGCAGCAACCGTGTGCAGGATTCGTCCCTCGTCGAGGCCATGATCGGTTGCGCGGTACACCTGGAGCGCCCGCAGGCAGTGCTCGAGCGCATCGGAGTAGTTGCTCGACTGGTAGTGGACGACGCCGACCAGGTGAAGCGACCACGCCAGGGTCAAGCTGACCTCGTTGGGCTGTGCCAACTCGATCGCTTCGGTCGCGAGCGCGAACGCGTATTCGGCCCGGCCACGCTGGTGCGCAATCGACGCCAGGTGGTACAGGGCCTCGGCTTCCAGTGCCGGCTGCTCCGTCGTTCGTGCGAGCACTCGCGCATCCAAGGCGAACTGACGTGACTCCAGTGGGTCTGCGGCACGGCAGCGGGCAGCATTGTCGAGCAGCGCCCGAACTCGCTGCTGTTCGCGCTCCTGCGCGGCTACCGCTGACTCCTGCACCCGGACTCCTTGATCGTGGGTCGCCCGACGTGAGAGTCGAACGGCTCGAACCGAACGTAACGCGCAACTGGCTGACGGTGCGAGAATCAGGCCACATCTTGAACAAGTCCAGACCGTGACGAACACTTGGTCACTGTGCGTATCGTGACCACCGCGATGCGAAGACGCCAGGGCGCCCGAAGCGTTGAACGAGGCGCCATCTGGGCGTTCATGCCAGTGATCGCGATCTTGCCGTTCACGCTGCTCGCCGTGCTCATCATCTGGTTGCCGTTCGGCTTGCTCACCGACGTTCGATACTGGTGGTTCGTCGTCGGCTTCGCTGCGGCCGGATTGCTGCTGTTCGTGCGCCCGATTCAAGTACTCGTGCTCACACCCCTGCTGCGTGCTCGTCCAGCCACCGCGCACGAGGCGGAGATCATCGAGCCGCTCTGGGCCCAGATTGCGCAGGCCAACGGGCTCCCGTCGAGTCGGTACGTCGTGCGAGTCCTTCCGACCGAGGAACTGAACGCGTTCGCGTGCGGCGGCCACCTCGTGCTCGTCACCAGCTTCGCCGTGCACGAACTCAGCCAGGCGCAGCTGCGTGGCGTGCTGGCCCACGAGCTGAGCCACCACCTCGGGCTGCACACCGTTGCGATCACGATCGGGCACTGGCTGTCCGCACCGGTGGTGCTGTTGGCTCGCATCGGGTTCTTCCTCGAGAACGTCGGCACCGCTGCAGCAAGTACGTTTGGGCAGAAGTCGCCGGTCGTCAGGGCGATCGGTTCGGTCGTTGCGGTGGGCATGCGCGCATTGTCGTGGGTGTTCACCGCTGCCCTTCGCGGCAGCGACGCGGTCGCGAATCTCGTGGGGCACTCGTCGGAGTTCGAAGCCGACCGCCGCGCCGTGCGGATGGGTTTCGGGCGCGAGCTGGCGAGCGCGCTGCGCCAACTGCTGGCACAGGGCACCGCGCGTCGACCGATCGGTTGGCGGGCTCGTCTCGCGGCCTCTCACCCCCCGGCACGCACACGAGTTGCGCGCATCGAGGCGCTCATGCGCCACCCGGCGCGCTGAACACCATCACGCGGTGATCGGGGCGACGACGGCGTCGAGCACGGCGATCAGATCGCTCGGGGCAAGACCGACGTCCATCCCCCGCTTGCCACCGCTGACGTAGACGGTGTCGAACAGCTCGGCCGTTTCGTCGATCACGGTTCGCAGCTGCTTGCGTTGTCCGATCGGGCTGATGCCTCCGACGATGTAGCCCGACGATCGCTCGGCGACAGCCGGATCGCACATCGTGGCCCGCTTGGCACCGACCGCCGTGGCGACGCGCTTCATCGAGAGCTGGCAACTGACCGGGACGATCGCCACGACCAGTTCGTCGTCCGCGACGACGACGAGCGTCTTGAAGACCTGGTCGTGATCGAGCCCGAGCGAGTCGGCGGCCTCGCGTCCGAAGTGGTGGAGATCGTCGCCGCGGTCGTACTCGTGAATCGTGTGGGTGATACCGGCAGTTTCCAGGGCAACGACTGCTGGGGTCACGCGTCCGACTGTAGAGCCGACACCGGCCCGACTTGTAGGGTCGCCGAGTGCGATTGTCCGTCGACCCCTCGACCTCGCCCGACGACTACGAGTTCGCGCACCGGATCCGGGTCCGATTCGTGGAGACCGACGCGATGGGTATCGTCCATCACAGCAACTACCTCGCCTACTTCGAGGAGACGCGCGTCGAGTATCTGCGTGCCATCGGGCATCCGTTCACCGAATGGCGTGACGCCGGGCTCGAGTCGCCGGTGCTCGAATCGTTCGTGCAGTACCGCCAGCCGCTGGAGTTCGACGACGAGATCACCGTGCATCTGCGACTCGCCGACGTCACCCGTGCCACCTTCCAGATGGCGTATCTGATCACCGTCGACGACCCCGCCGGATCTCCGCGCCCGCGAGCGACCGGAGTGACCGTCCACGGCTGCGTCACCACCGCGGGCCGCCCGACTCGGCTGCCCGCCTGGCTGGCCGCCCTCGCCCCCGAGCGCTGACCCCGCCGGGTCGTTGCGACCAGCGGGCGGTGGGTACGTTCGCGTGCATGGCTGACACTGCAACTCCGAGCCGCGTGCCGCTCGTCGACTACCTCGTGCTCGACGATGGCGAGCCCCACCTGACTGCGAACGAGTGCATCGCCTGCGGTGCCCGCTTCTTCGACCGCCGCAACGCGTGCGCAGCATGCTTCGGCACCGACTTCCGGTCGGCCAAGATCGCCACGCACGGTGAGCTGCGAACGTTCACGATCGTGGCGTTCGCCGCGCCCGGCGTCGAGGTGCCGTTCGTGTCCGGCGTGATCGACTGCGACGGCACCAGTGTCCGGGGCAACCTGCGCAACGTCGAGCCCGATGCCGAGCACGTCCGCACTGGCATGCGAGTGAAGCTGACCACGTATTCACTCGGCATCGACGATCAGGGCACCGAGGCCATCGGCTTCGCCTTCGAACCCGCCTAAACCCACGTTTGTGTCGGACTTCGGGTGACCCGGTCCACCGAAAATCTGACGCAAACGGTACGACGACGACCGACACACACCGACTGGCCGTGAGGCCGAGACAGGAAAGCGAGACCATGAGCGACGAGATCTGGATCCTCGGGATCAACATGACCAAGTTCGGCAAGCACACCGACCGTGACGTCGTCGACCTCGCATCGGAAGCGGTGATGGCCGCGCTCGCCGACGGCGGCGTCACCATGGCCGACATGGGCGTGTTGGCAGCCGGCAATCTGATGGGCTCGGGCGGCATCGGCCAGCAGATCCAGAAGCAGGTCGGCCAGACCGGCATCCCGGTCTACAACGTGTCGAACGCCTGCGCCACCGGCGCCACCGCGCTGCGCACCGCAATCATGTCGATCAAGGCCGGTGAGTCCGACATGGGTCTCGCCGTGGGCGTCGAGAAGCTCGCCGGAGTCGGGTTGCTCGGGGGCGGCGGCAGGGCCAAGAAGGACGGCAACGAATGGGAACCGCAGGGCCGCTACGGAGCCATTGCGTCCACCGACGGTCGCATCGGCACCGACACGATGCCCGGAGTGTTCGCTCAAGTCGGTATGGAGTACGGCCACAAGTACGGCGGTGCCGACTTCGAACTGTTCGCCAAGATCTCCGAGAAGAACCACGCTCACTCCACACTGAACCCGCTGGCGGCCTACTCGAAGCGATTCACGCTCGAGGAGATCATGGGCGACATGATGATCGCCTACCCGAACACCCGGCCGATGTGCTCGGCCAACTGCGATGGTGCGGCCGCCGCCGTGGTGGTCAGCGGCGCGAAGCTCAAGACACTGTCGCTCGAACAACAGCGCCGAGCGGTCAAGGTGTCGGCGTCAGTACTCACGTCCGACCCGTGGCAGGAGGCCTGTCAGGTCCTGCCTGACGTGAACACACTCACACGCAACGCGGCACAGACCGCCTACGAGGCCGCGGGCATCGGTCCCGACGACCTCGACCTCGTCGAGCTGCACGACTGCTTCGCAACGGCCGAGCTGGTGCACTACGACAACCTCGGGCTGTGTGAGGAGGGTGGCGCGGTCGACTTCTTCAACTCGGGCGCGCCATGGCGCGATGGTGCACTGCCGGTGAACGTGTCCGGCGGCTTGCAGTCGAAGGGTCATCCGATCTCCGCAACCGGCATCGCCAACATCTGGGAGGTCTGCCATCACCTGCGCGGC
>Ga0307380_10001253_pt1 | contig 37960 bp, 33 predicted proteins | sample UN3MG_FD_202239 | JGI IMG/M metagenome (GOLD analysis project Ga0307380, IMG submission 202239) | Soil microbial communities from Risofladan, Vaasa, Finland - UN-3 | ecosystem: Environmental > Terrestrial > Soil > Coastal area > Acid sulfate soil | place: Finland: Risofladan, Vaasa | collected...
TTGGGCCTGACCAAACATTTCGGGACCAAGTCCGGCGTCTGCGTCAACAAGTTCGACCTCAACCCCGAGATGACGGAGGAGATCGAGGCGTTTGCGAGGGCAAACGGCGTGGAGGTCCTTCCGAGGTCAGATACGATGCCGCGGTTACAAAGGCACAAGTTATGGGCGCCACGGTCGTGGAGTACACTGGCGGGGCTGTCGCACAGGAGATCAGGACGCTCTGGGGGCGAGTTACGTTGGCTATGGGGTGATTGGTTGACAGTTGGACCCCCAAGGCGGGACATCAGGGACGGCGCTTTCAAAGGGCGAAGAGGTCGGTAGGGGCGATTCACGAATCGCCCTTGATATGTCGATTCAATCAGGCTAGGGCGGCTCGTGAGCCGCCCCTACGATAAGGGGGCGCGAGGTAATGACGCCATTCGATTTTGATAATGTTGCGGGTCGATACGATGATTGGTATGGCGGTCCGGTTGGGCGAGTGTATGACCGTATCGAGAAGAGGGCCGTTGCCGAGGCGCTTGGGTCGAGTCCAAAGGGCCGGCGGATGCTTGAGATTGGCTGCGGCACCGGGCACTGGGCTGAGTTTTTCTCCGAGCTTGGCTTGGAGGTTTTTGGTGTTGATCTGTCTCTAGGGATGATGCGTGTGGCGCAATCAAAGGGGATTGTGCGCGCTAGGTTCGCCCTGGCGGACGCCTCGAGTCTGCCTTTTCCAAGCAGCAGTTTTGACGTCGGGTGCGCCATCACGACGCTTGAGTTTGTGTCCGATGCCAGTGTGGTGCTCGAGGAGCTTACCCGATGCGTAAGGCCCGGCGGAAGAATAGTCGTCGGCGTGCTCAATCGGGTCTCCTTGCTCGCCTGGCTCAGGCGTCGTCGCGGCTCGCCGGTCGTTCGTGAGTCGCGTTTGATGACCGCCGGCGAGCTGCTGCGGCTCCTCGCTGGCCTCGGGGATGCATCTGTGCTCTCGACTGCGTTTGTGCTGCCGTGGCGAGGCCTTCTTTGGCTGTCGAGGGTTCTAGATGCGGTGGGTCGTATTCTGCGGCTGCCGTTTGGGGATTTTCTGGTTGGAACTGTTAAGGTAGAGCGGTCTAGAGAGGTGAAAGAATGAAAAGCGGCGAAGGATGTGGACGTTCGGGGCAGGGCGGTTTCGCACGCCAGGGAACAGATGGCAAGATGAAAAGCGACCTCGACGACCGTCAGGAGATTGCTGGCCAACTCTCGCATATCGGGCATAAGATACTTGTTCTGTCTGGCAAGGGCGGTGTGGGGAAGAGCACGGTTGCTGCGAACCTCGCGCTTTTTCTGGGGGAGCAAGGCAATAAAGTGGGCCTTCTGGATATAGACATTCACGGGCCAAGTATCCCGAAGCTGCTCGGCCTTGAGAACGCGAGGGCCGAGGGCCTGGAACATAAGATTCTCCCCGTCTCAGTCGGCGAGCATCTGAAGGTCATGTCCATCGGTTTCTTGCTCGACAGGAGCGATACGGCTGTCATCTGGCGGGGGCCGATGAAATACGGCGTGATAAAGCAGTTTTTGAAGGACGTTCGGTGGGGCGATCTGGACTATTTGATCGTGGATTCGCCGCCTGGCACGGGCGATGAGCCGCTCTCAGTTGCCCAGCTGATTCAGGACGTTGACGGAGCAATCATCGTAACTACGCCTCAGGAGTTATCGCTGATCGATGTGCGGAAGTGCATCAATTTTTGCGAGAAGCTTCGTGTACCTGTAATTGGTGTGATTGAGAACATGAGCGGTTTCGTGTGTCCCAATTGTGGCGAGAGGGTGGACATTTTCAAGGCCGGCGGTGGGGCAAAGATGGCCCGTGAACTGCGTGTCCCATACCTGGGGAGCATACCCATCGATCCGGCGATCGTTGTCGCGTCGGACGCTGGCAGGCCGTTGGCAGGCGAGGGCGAGGGCCCGGGCGCGGCGGCGGCGTTCGCCCAGATTGCCAGGGGAGTTCTTGATTACAGACGGGAGAAGACCGCGGGCCTGCCAGGGTGGGCCGGCGGTGGTGCGGAGCTCACGGCCAAAACGCCTGACTCGATCTCAGCGACAGATCACAAGGAGGACCAGATGCGAGTAGCGATTCCCATTGTCGGTGGCAAGCTGTCACCGCATTTTGGACACTGCGAGCAGTTCGCAATTTTCGGTGTTGACGCAGCAAATAAGCAAATAACCGGCCCCGAAACGATCAGCTCGCCGGCTCACGAGCCGGGTCTTCTGCCCAAGTGGCTGAGCGAGCACGAGGTCAACGTCATCATCTCTGGTGGGATGGGTTCGCGGGCCAAGAGGCTCTTTGACGAGCAGAACATAGATGTGATTGTGGGCGTCTCGAGCGATGAGCCAAAGGCGCTGATCGAGGCCTATGCTGCGGGCGTGCTGACGTCCGGGGAGAATATCTGCGATCACTGACGTTGGGCCGGCGTTCTTTGGTTTGGCGGCCATTGTGAACGGAGAAGGAGTGAGTCAGATCTGGGGGGGGCAGAAGGCCGGATTCTTGTGGAGGAGGCCCCAATCCGCGGCACCAAGTCTGAATATGTAGCAACTTCCGAGAAGCTCCAGCAACTGAGGAGCCTGCTTGCCGGAATGCAGAGCGTTCTCGTTGCCTATTCTGGGGGAGCGGACAGCGCCTTTCTGCTGAAGGTGGCCTCTGACGTTCTGGGCAGCGCGGTAACTGCGGAGACGGCGACGGGCAAGATATATCCGCGGCACGAGCTTGAGCAGGCGAAGTTGCTGGCCCAGGAGCTCGGCGTCAGGCACGTTGTTTTCCCGGCGGATCAGATGACGGACGCAGAATTCGTGGCAAACGGGAAGGACCGGTGCTATCGCTGTGGGACGCTCGTCGGTGACCTGCTGCTCCGGGAGGCGGCAAAGGTGGGGGCAGCTGTCGTAGTGAACGGTGTGAACCAAGACGACGAGAGCGATTACCGTCCGGGGATGAGGGCGGCCAGGGAGCTTGGCATCCGAAGCCCGCTCAGGGAGGCGAGGCTTGGGAAGCGTGAGATCGTCGCCCTGTCCAAGGGATTCGGCCTTCCGACTTGGGACAAGCCGTCGAATTCGTGTCTGGCGACGCGTGTTCCGTTTGGGGAGAAGCTAACGGTGGAGCGACTTTCCAGGATAGAGGCGTGCGAGGAGTTCATGAGGGAGTTGGGTTTTAGCCAAGTCAGGGTGCGGGACCACGCGGACACAGCGAGAATCGAGGTTCCCAGTGCGGACCTCCCGCGGGTAGTTGAGAAAGAGATTGCGGCGGTGATAGTTGAGAGTTTCAAAGCGCTTGGCTACACGTTCGTAAGCTTGGACGTTGAGGGATACAGAACAGGCAGCATGAACGAGGTGCTCAAAGAAGGGGTTAGCCGTGGACAGAGAGAGTATTAGGGAGCTTCTTTCGGACGTTTCGGCGCACAAGACCACGCCCGGCGAGGCGTTTGAACGGCTGAAGTCTCTTCCTTACGAGGACCTGGGCTGGGCCAAAGTCGATACTCATAGAGCTCTGCGCAAGGGATTTGCCGAGGTGGTGCTCTGCACGGGCAAGACGAACGAGCAGATCGCCAAGATTGTGCAGACTCTTTCCTCTTATGGGGCGCCCATCCTGGCGACAAAAGCCAGCGACTCGGTGTTTGATGCGATCCGGAATGTCGAAAGCAGTGCAGTCTATTTCGAGACGGCGAGGGTGGTGCTGGTCGGTGAGCGGCGCAGTCCGGTGAATGATAATCTGATCTTGATCGTGAGCGCGGGCACGTCGGACCTACCGATAGCAGAGGAGGCGGCCGTAACCGCTGAGGCAATGGGCAACCGGGTGGACCGGCTGTACGACGTTGGTGTTGCGGGCCTTCATCGGCTTCTTGGGAGCAGGGAGAAGTTGACGTCTGCAAACGTTATCGTCGTCGTGGCCGGCATGGAGGGCGCCCTGCCAAGCATCGTTGGCGGGGTTGTGGATAGGCCGGTCATCGCGGTGCCGACTAGCGTGGGATACGGCGCAAGTTTCGGAGGTCTCTCGGCTTTGCTGGGGATGCTGAACTCGTGCGTGCCGGGCGTCTTGGTGGTGAACATTGACAACGGTTTTGGAGCTGGATATGCGGCCAGCGTGATAAACCGGATGGGAGAATAACGTGAGAATCGCATACTTCGATTGTTTCTCCGGGGCCAGCGGGGACATGTTTATCGGCTCTTTGCTGGATGCTGGCCTATCACTTGATCGGCTCGAGCAGGAGCTGCGCAAGCTCAAGGTCTCCGGGGTTGAGCTGAGCGCAGTGAAGGGCATGAAGGGGGCGTTGTCGGGCACGAAGTTCCGGGTTGATGCCGGGGAGGAGCACGTGCATCGACACCTGGGTGACATACTCAAGATTATCGACCAGAGCGAGCTGAGCGACGCTGTTAAGGCCAAGAGCAAGGCGGTCTTCGAGCAGGTCGCGAAGGTCGAGGGCGGCATTCATCAAAAAGATGCTGAAACGATTCATTTTCACGAGGTAGGAGCCCTTGATTCCATAGTTGACATCATTGGCTCCATTGCTGCGCTCGAGCTATTGGGCATCGAGAGGGCATATTGCTCCAGAGTTCACGTCGGAACTGGTTTCGTGAAGTGCCAGCATGGCGAGATTCCTGTCCCGGCGCCGGCGACCCTTGCGCTGCTCAAGGGGCTGCCAGTCTATTCGCGTGGGATCGAGGCGGAGCTTGTTACCCCGACCGGGGCAGCGCTTCTGCGGAATCTCTGCGTCGCTTTCGGGGCCATGCCGCCGATGAAGGTGAATGCCATTGGTTATGGGCTTGGCACGAGGGACCTTGAGATACCGAATATGTTGAGGGTCGTGATCGGCGATACGGACAGCGGTGAGTACGATCACGATCAGGTCGTCCTTCTAGAGACCAACATCGATGACATGAGCGCGGAGCTGCTGAGCGCCGCCTGCGAGGCGCTCTTTGGTGAGGGTGCCCTCGATGTGTTCGTAACGCCGACTGTGATGAAGAAGGGCCGGGCGGGGTTCATACTCAGCGTTCTCACGTCGCACGAGAAGCTGGATGATTGCCTCAGGGCGGTCTTTGTGCACACGAGCACGCTCGGAGTGCGAGTTGGCGAGGTGAATCGTAGGAAGCTTTTCAGAGAAAGCACTCTCGTTGACACCGAATATGGGCAGGTAACAGTTAAGATCGGCAGGACTTCAGACGAGATTATGAATGTGGCTCCGGACTATAAGTCGTGTCGAGATGCCGCCCTTCGAGCGCACGTGAGCCTGAAGGAAGTCTATGATGCTGCGACGTTGGCAGCGAGAGAGAGTCTGGGCAGCGCGAAAGAGCCTGGGCAGCGCGAGCTGATGAATGGGGGCATCTCATCGCGCTGCGAATAGCGCGATTGAACCGAACGAGTGCTCTGATTGACGCGTTGCTTCGCCAGGCCAGGTCTTATGGCGCGATGTCTGGGCGTTCCGACCGTCTGCTCGGAGCTTTTTTGGGGCGCCGCCGCTAAACGCAGTATTGAGTAGGCTTGCGTTGCGACCTCGCACCCTGCGTGGTCGTGATAATGTTTATGCAATTGCGAATCGATATTGAAAAAGGCAAGCTGGTAGGCTAGTCTGAGTGTGAGCATTATTGGAACGTCTTTTTGATCGAAAGTGAGTGTGTAGGATGGATGTCTATCTAGTTACTGGGGGCGCCGGTTTCATAGGGTCAAACATAGCCGAGCGCCTCGTGCGTCTGGGCAGGGCAGTGAGGGTGCTCGACAACTTCAGCACTGGGAAGCGAGAGAATCTCTCGGCTTTTGGGGACAGTATAGACGTGATCGAGGGTGATATCGCCGAGCTGTCCGTGTGCAAGAGGGCGGTCTTAGGGGTTAAGTATGTGCTGCATCAGGCCGCTCTTCCCTCGGTGCCTCGCTCAGTGAAGGACCCGATAGCTACAAACAATGCGAACGTTGTAGGAACGCTGAACATGCTTCAGGCTGCGAGAGAGGCGGGCGTGAAGCGATTCGACTTTCTGGACTTACGTTGGTAGGGGCGCTCTAGTGAAATTCCGCTATTACCTTTCTTGACGGACCGCGAGTTGACAATCCAAGTAGAGAGAGGTGGCTATGACTGAAACATCAGCGTGCTCTGGTCGTCTCCAACAGGATGGGACGAGTGCTGGAGGCCGCAAGAGTCTGTTGGCTTGGTTGTTCATCGCAGGCCTCGGGTTGGCGGCGGTAGGGTTGGTGACAGTAGTTACTTCAAAGTACGGACCTGGCCTTACCAGAGACTCCGTTCAATATATATCCGGAGCGGTCAGCCTCGTTTCTGGTAATGGCTTAACGAGCTATACTGGCGAGCCAATCACTTTGTGGCCGCCACTGTTCTCAGCCCTGCTCGCTTCCCTCGGACTCGCCGGCGTTGAACCCGTCAGCGCGGCCAGGTGTGTCAACGCGGCCGCTTTCGGGCTCATCGTTTCGCTCTCGGCGTGGCTGTTCCTAGGGCACGTGAGGTCGCGAGTCCTGGCGGTCACGGGCTCAGTGTCAGTGTTAGTTTCGGCGCCCCTGGTGCGAGTTTGCAGCATAGCTCTGTCGGAGCCCATTTTCATCGTTCTCTGTATTGCGTTTTATATAATTGCACTGAGGTATATGAAATCGGGAGCTCCCTCCCTTCTCTTTTTATTGTCGGCGATTACGGCGTTAGGGTGTCTCCAGAGATACATTGGGCTGAGCCTGGTGTTGGCAGGTGTAGCCCTGATCCTTGTCCGAGGAGACACTGGCCTCTTGCCTACACTTAGGCGAGCATTTCTATTCGGGGGTATATCGACAGTCCCACTGGCTCTGTGGCTGCTGAGGAACCACTGGGTAAGCTCGACGCTCACTGGACCTCGCAGAGGCTTCGCTACCGAGCCGATGCAGACTCTCGGACATGCTTTGGTTACTATGGTTAGCATCCTCCGGGTGATAGGCGGGTGGTGTTCTCCTGCTACAGACATTTCGATCAAGTCAATCCGGTTTGGGATTGCGGCGCTCGGCGCGATTCTGGCGTTAAAGGCGTTTGCGAACATACGAAAGGTGGGTCGTATGCGGCAGCTCCTGCACCCATTGGCGGTCTTCTGGGCTGCATATATGATGGCCCTCTTTTCTGCCAAGTTAGTCGACTCCTCACTGCGAGACCTCGAGAGGTTCATGTTACCTGTGTATGTGCCAACATTGCTAATCGGGTTTAAATTGGCTGACTCGCTACCCGGCCGGGAGAAACGCAGCTCGTGCGTGTTGAGAAGTCATCGCCTGGTGCTTGCCTTGTGCATGGTTTGGCTCGTGCTTGTTCCTGGGCGCAACCTCATAGAGCTCGTTTCGACCTGTGTTCAGTCCGGCGTGGAGGGCTATGGCACCACCGAGTGGAGGGAGTCCGCCTTGGTTGACTGGTTGCGAAGAAATCCTCTGAGCGGGAGGATTTACACCAATGCCCCCGAGGCCATGTACATACTTACAGGGATCAGAGCAGAAAAAGGCCCTTCCAATTCCGCTATAAACGACTCTGATGAACGTGCCAACGCCTCGGACACGAGCATTTATCTGCTTTGCTTCGCTCCCCGGGATCGGGCTGTTCCCTGCGATTTTGCTTACATAAGGCATTTGTTCGAGTTGAGACCCATTGTGACCCTGAGTGACGGAGTAGTATATCTCCTTTTGCGGCGCAGTCCGGAGGCTTCTGCGCGAGAACCCACAAACTAGAAATCAGGGACAGATGAACCCGCAATTCTCCGATCGGGATTTGACATTTGCGCAAGCCAGCAGTAAGATAGGTAGACACTGAGTTGTCGGGAGCGAGCATAAGCAGCCCCGTCCGAGGGTGGTGTAGTTGTGTTCTTGGCCGGTATCTTAAACCAACAGACATTGAGTGAGATGAGCATCTATCTAGTTACTGGAGGCGCCGGCTTTATAGGGTCAAACATAGCCGAGCGCCTCGTGCGGCTGGGCAGGACAGTGAGAGTGCTCGACAACTTCAGCACAGGGAAGCGAGAGAATCTCTCGGCTTTTTGGGACAGGATAGAAGTTCTCGAGGGTGATATCGCCGACCTGTCCATGTGCAAGAGGGCGGTCTTGGGGGTTAAGTATGTGCTGCATCAGGCCGCTCTTCCTTCGGTGCCTCGCTCAGTGAAGGACCCGATAGCTACAAACAATGCGAACGTTGTAGGAACGCTGAACATGCTTCAGGTTGCGAGAGAGGCGGGCGTGAAGCGTTTTGTGTATGCGTCATCCTCGTCTGTCTATGGTGATTCTGAGGTGCTGCCGAAGCTGGAGACGATGGCTCCTGCGCCTCTTTCGCCCTACGCAGTCTCGAAGCTGGCAGGTGAATACTATTGCCGGGTCTTCTTCCAGCTTTTCGGACTTGAGACTGTCTCATTGCGTTACTTCAACGTCTTCGGGCCACGGCAGGACCCAACTTCACACTACGCAGCCGTTGTTCCTAAGTTCGTAGCGGCACTCCTGCAAGGGGAGGCGCCGCAGATATACGGCGACGGGGAACAGACCCGGGACTTCACTTTTGTTGAGAACGTTGTGGATGCCAACCTCGCCGGAACCGAAGCGCCCAACTGCGCCGGCAGTGTCTTCAATATCGCCTGTGGCACGAGGATCACGGTAAACCGTCTTGCCGAGCTGCTGGGTGAATACATAGGCGTTCGGGTTCCGGCGGTGCACATTGACCGGCGTCCTGGGGACGTGATGCACTCGCTTGCCGACATCGGGGCAGCTCGGGATGGGCTCGGCTACGAGGCCCGAATAGGCGTCGAGGACGGTTTGAGGACATATTGTAAGCGTGTTCTTGATGGGGGGGAGACACAAATAGCGGCCAGGAGAGATAGATGATGCTTGTGGGACCTGAAGATAGGGGACTTTTCTTGATCGCTGGTCCGTGCGTGGTGGAGTCGGCTGATCATGCCGTCATGGTGGCCGAGATGATTCAGGAGGCGTTGGAGCCGCTGGGCGTTGATTTTGTCTTCAAGTCGAGTTTCGACAAGGCGAATCGGACGTCGATCGGCTCGTTCAGGGGGATCGGGATGGAGAAGGGGCTCGAGGCGTTGCAGACCGTCAAAGATCGGCTTGGGTTGAAGGTTCTGACGGACGTGCACGAGACGGCGCAGGTTTCTACCGTTGCCCAGGTGGTGGATATTCTTCAGATTCCTGCATTTCTGTGTAGGCAGACTGACCTGCTGGTCGAGGCAGGACGGTCTGGGCTGCCCGTCAACATCAAGAAGGGGCAGTTCATGTCGCCCGGGGACATGCGCTTCAGCGTGGCGAAAGTGAAGAGCACAGGGAATGACAAGGTTTTCTTGACTGAGCGGGGCACTACGTTGGGCTATGGGAACCTCGTGGTGGATATGCGTAGCATCCTGATCATGAAGGCCATAGGCGTGCCCGTCGTTTTCGACGCGACGCACTCGGTTCAGCTTCCCGGGGCGGCAGGCGGATCATCAGGCGGTGCGAGGGAGTTTGTGGAGCCGCTGGCGTTCGCTGCCGTTGGTGCGGGCTGCGACGGGCTGTTCTTCGAGGTTCACAACGATCCTGATAAGGCGCCTTGTGATGGGCCAAATATGATAACGCCGATGGCGTTCCGCCGGATTGTCGGGACTTGCCTGAGGATAAGAGAGGCCATGAGGCGGTCCATGACGGAGGGCGTTTGGGATGGTTGACCTTGGCGAGAAGGTATTAACTAGTTCGGTGGGCGAGGCGAGGCGGCTTCTGAGGGAGGAGGCAGAGGCAGTTCTGAGGCTTGCCGACAGGATCGATGAGGATTTTGTGGCGGCGCTTCAGATTCTGTTGAATAGCAGGGGCACGGTCTTTGTCTCGGGCCTGGGCAAATCAGGGCTTATAGGGAGAAAGATAGCGGCCACCTTTTCCAGCACCGGGACGCCGGCTTACTTCATTCATCCAGTCGAATCCCTACATGGTGACATTGGATTGATAAGTCCTGGCGACGCGATGATCGCCATCTCTCACGGCGGCAGCAACGAGGAGCTATTGAGGCCGGTAAGGATACTTGTGCAGCGCGACGTAAAGATAATCGCGATGACCAGCAAACCAAGCTCGCCGCTTGCTGAGCTTGCGGACGTCACTCTGGATATCGGGGTCAAGAAGGAGGCGTGTCCGCTGGGGCTCGCACCTACGACGAGCACGACCGCGACGCTTGCGATGGGAGACGCCCTTGCGGCGGCACTCATTGTTGCCAAAGGTATCAAGCGTGAGGATTTCGCACTGTCTCATCCCGCTGGCGCCCTGGGCAGGAGGCTTCTCATGAAAGTTCGGGAAGTAATGCATCCTAAGGATGTGGTCGGGCTTGTCTCTCCGAACACAACCATCAGGCAAACGGTCGCTGAGATGACAAAGATGCCGCTTGGCGCCGTGTGTGTGGTTGATGAAGCGGATAATCTGCTGGGTATCGTAACGGATGGCGATGTGCGCCGAATCCTCCTGAAGGAACACATTGAGAAGTTCATTGACGAGCCAGTGTCCAATGTGATGACGAGGAACCCCACCAAGGTTCATGAAAGTGAGATGGCCTCCCATGCTCTGGCGCTCATGGAGGACCGTCCGAGCCAGATATCGGTTCTCCCTGTTGTTGGGGATGAATCTGACGAGTTCAAGGGGCTGATTCGACTGCACGATCTGATACAGCTGGGCATGAGATAGTCGCAGTTGGGGATTGCGGATTGATGCAGGAGATTCATGGTCCACGAAGTTCACGAAGACACACCAAGAAGAACACCTTCGTGTTCTTGGTGGATAACTCCTTCTTGTGGGAAAACTGGGAGATGACGAGATGAGAGCAATCAAAGCGAGGTATGATGCAGGAGATTCATGGTCCACGAAGTTCACGAAGACACACTAAGAAGAACACCTTCGTGTTCCTTCGTGTTCTTGGTGGATAACTCCTTCTTGTGGGAAAACTGGGAGATGACGAGATGAGAGCAATCAAAGCGAGGTATGATGGGAGAGTATTCGTGCCGGAGGAAGAGGTTGACCTGGCCCCCGGCGCGCAGGCCGTCCTAACCGTTGACGAGGCGAAACAAGATAGGACTAAATGGAGGCCGCCGGAGGGTGCTGAAAAAAGGCGCATCAAGAAGCAACTTCAGGATCACTTCGATCGGCATTTTCCTGAACTGAACCTGAAAGCTGAGGGCTGGTTAGTAGATCTTGTCGGCGTCCTGCCTCCAATGACGGACGAGGAGATCAAGGAGATGTATTACATGCACTTCCTGGAGACGGACGAATGATAAGGCTTATGGTCGATACGAATGTGCCTCTTGATGTGGCGCTACAAAGACCACAATGGGAGAACAGCGACTCCGTTCTGGCCTTTTGCGAAGCAGGCATTTGTGAGGGTTGGATGGTCGCCAACTCATTCCCCACAATTGAATACGTCACCGCCAAGAGTGTGAATAAGGCAACGGCAATGGCTGTTTTGAGGGAACTGTATGCAAGGGTCTCAATAATACCTCTGCGCACATCCCTCATCTCCGAGGCGCTGGCTAAGTATCCCGACAACTTCGAGGACGGCCTCCAAATGGCGGCCGCTCGGCAGTTCAACCTCGACTACATCGTGACGCGCAACGTCCGGCATTTCGAGCGTTCTCCTGTGCCGGCCGTAACGCCGGACGAGTTTATTGAAATCTTCAAGAAGGACCGCGGCAGAAAGAACGTTCCGTTCGTGGACCTATCCGCGCAGCTGCACGAGATATACAATGATATAGACGATGAACTGACCGAGGTGATCCAGTCCTGTGCGTTCATTCTGGGCCCGGCTGTGACCAAGTTCGAGCAGCAGTTCGCTGATTTCTGCGAGGCGAAGCACTGCGTCGGTGTGAGCAGCGGGACGGCGGCGCTTCATCTTGCGCTCCTGGCGCTTGGCATTGGCAAAGGGGACGAGGTCATAACTGTTCCGAACACATTCGCGGCAACGTGCGAGGCGATAATCTATACGGGGGCAAGGCCGGTCTTCGTTGACGTCGATGAGCGGACGTTCAACATAGACGTCTTCAAGATTGACGCGGCCATAACGCCTCGAACGCGGGCAATCATCCCTGTCCATCTCTACGGCCAGCCGGCGGACATGGACCCGATTCTTCACATCGCGCAAGAGCACAACCTAAAGGTTATAGAGGACGCCTGTCAGGCGCACGGAGCGCGCTACAAAGGCAAGCGAGTTGGCGCGATCGGCGACGTTGGCTGCTTCAGCTTCTACCCCAGCAAGAATCTTGGCGCTTATGGGGACGGCGGTGCGGTCGTTACGAACGATCCTCACGTTAGCGAGAGGGTGAGAATGCTTCGTGACCACGGCACCACCGACAAGTATCACCACGCTGTTGTTGGCTACAACTGCCGGCTCTCCTCGATGCAGGCTGCGGTGCTAAGCGCAAAGCTCAAGCGCCTCGATAAGAACAACGAGATGAGGCGTGAGAAAGCAGGCTTATATGGCGAAGCTTTGGGGAAACTTGACGTTATCATTCCTTTTGAGCCAGAATACAGCGAAAGCGTCTATCACCTATACGTAATCAGGGCGAGCAAGAGGGACAGATTGCGCGAGCATTTGACATCGCACGGCATCTCGGCGGGGCTTCATTACCCTGTTCCGCTTCATTTACAGGGAGCTTTCGCCCACTTGGGCTACAAGCAGGGCGACTTCCCAGTGGCCGAGAAGCTCGCCGCTGAGATACTGAGCCTGCCGATGTTCCCCGAGCTTGAGGCTGATGCGATTGAACGCTGCGCGCAGATAATCGGGCGCTTCTGCTCTAACAAGGTTCAGGATAGCGGCAGATGCTAAAGAAATTACTCGTCGCTCTCAGGTTGATGTGGCAGCATCGCCTGGTGACGGCCGAGTTCGTCGCCGCGGGCACCGCCAGGTCCGCCCTTCAGGTCGGCTACCTGTGGATGGTCAAGACTTTCTTAGAGGGTATCTTTAAGTCCCTGGGAACTGAGAGTGGCTCGCAAGGGACAGGAATGCTCTGGGGCGCAGCGGCGCTCATCTTCGCATGTTGGATGGGCCGCAGCATCGCGGACTACTTCTCCAAGGTGCTTCAGACTGAGCTCGGGCGGAGAATCGAGCTCAATCTGCGCCTCAAGATAGTGCAGCACATGCTGAAGCTCTCGCTGAGCTTCTTCGACAAGCACACCAGAGGCGACATCATCAGGGCCAGCAGCGGCGACGTAACCGCACTTCGGATGCTGGTTGACACTACCTGCTCGATAATCACCGCTCTGCTCGCCGCGGGCGGCCTCCTGATCGCGGCCGCCAAGATGAACGCGAATCTGGCGCTGTGGGGACTTGTCGCGCTCCCGCTGGCTCTGTATCCAATGATGTACATCGGCACAAGGCTGCTCGAGGCGTCAAGAAAGGCGCGCTTCCACGGTGTGCAGATAATGAACCTCCTGATGCAGATACTCGCGGGCATTAGGATCGTCAAGGCGTTTCGCGGCGAGGAAAGGGAGGCGCAGGCCTGCCAGAACTCCGCAATTGAGTGGTTCAAACAGATGATGAGGATGGTCCGCACCCGGTCGCTGTCCGGCGTCATCTTTGACAGCCTCGCCGGTTTCGGGGTCGTGTTTGTCATCGTGTTTGGCGGCATGAAGATGCTCGAGGGGACTATCGACTGGCCAACGCTGATCGCATTTATCCTGATCCTAAACCAGCTCTTTGGCCCCATACGAAACATCCTGCACGCATACACCATGGTCAAAACCCAGACCGTAAGCCTCGACCGGGTCGATGAAATGCTAGCGACCGAGCCGGAGATCAAGGACGGCAAGGACGCCCTGCCGCTCAAGACGTCGCCTCACGAGATCAAGTTCGATGACGTCTCTTATTCCTACGATACTGCGATGGTGCTCAAGGACGTCAACCTCAAAATCCGAGCCGGCGAGACGATCGGCGTTGTGGGCGCCTCGGGCGTCGGCAAGACGACATTATTAAACCTCGCCGTCCGATTCTACGACCCTAGAAAAGGAAGCGTTCTTTTCGACAATACAGACATAAGAAAGATAAGGCTTGCGGACCTGATGGATAGCATCGCAATTGTTACGCAGGAGCCCTTTCTGTTTAACGTGTCAATCCTCGAGAACATCCGATACGGAAAGCCGAACGCCACCGAACGTGAGGTTATCGAGGCGGCAAGGGCGGCGAACATCCACGACGACATAATAAGCTGGCCGGGTAAGTATGAGACGGTGATCGGGCCGGGAGGAACGAGCGTGTCGGTCGGCCAGAAGCAGAGAATAAACATCGCCAGGGCCGTCCTGAAGAACGCCCCGATACTCCTTTTGGACGAGGCGACAAGCGCCCTCGATTCAATCACAGAAACGCTTGTGCAGGAGGCGCTGGACAAGCTCATGGAGAGCAGAACTACGCTCGTCGTCGCGCATCGCCTCTCCACCCTCCGCAAGGCCGACAAGATCGCGGTTCTTGCCGACGGCACCGTCGAGGCCTTCGCCCCGCACGACGAACTACTAGGGATCAGCGACACATATAAGAAGCTGTGGAAGGCACAGCAGCGGCAAGATGGACCACAATTAGCATGACCAGAAAACGGTTAAGCATCTGCCTTGTTGCGGGTCCCACGGTAACATTCGCTGTCAGGAGAATAGAATATATTGTCAAGCATGACGTAGATCTCACTTTGTTTGCTGAATGCAAATGCCCGTATTTAGCAGAACAGAACATCTTGGAGAGCTGTGGGTGTCGCGTCGAGTACTTCCCAGGGAGGCTATCAAGATGGAAGCTGAGCATCAGACTGATTGCGCTCTTGCTCCAGAAGGTCTTAGCCCATCCAAGGCATACGCTCCGGCTCATTGTCGCGGTTAATCGTCGCCATGGGCCTCACCGGACGGTAACGAGCTTACCCAGCCTTCTGCCGTTCGTCGGCGAACGCTTCGACATCGTTAACCTCGAGGATGGCTGGGTGGCAAGCAAGTTCTTGGATCTTGTACTCTTTAAGGAGCATTTCCCTTTCAGAATCATAGCGAGCTTCGTAGGGAGCGACCTTTTCATCGATTCACTGCTTCATGAAGAGACATACAAGAATCTGCTGAGACACTGTGATGGATTCCGCTTCAAGTGTCGGGCGTTGCTGAGCCGGGCGAGAGAGCTTGGCCTGCCAGATGGGAAAGGCCGGGTCATTCCTGAGGGGACAGATGCTCACGTCTATCGGCCCAGCTTCCCGTTGCGGTCGGGCCCTAAGGCTGGACAGCAAGGGCAGCTAGCGCTCCTGAGCGTTGGGAACTTGGTTTGGCAAAAGGGCTATGAATATGCCCTGCAAGCTGTCCACGACTTGGTGCAAAGAGGCATGAAACTGCGCTATGACATCGTCGGTGACGGCGAACATAGACCAGCCATCGAGTATGCCGTGCGGCAAATGGGTTTGAGTGAGGTAGTCTACTTACACGGAAGGCTCGATAGAGACGAAATCCTTAAACTTTATGAGAAGACCGACATATACCTTCAGCCTAGTGTATCTGAGGGTTTCTGCAACGCGATACGGGAGGCGATGTGCTTCGAAATCCCCGTAATCTGCACAAGTGCTGGGGGATTGCCAGAGGTTGTGGAACATGAAATAACAGGCTTTATTGTGCCACCGCGCGATCCTGAAGCACTCGCGGAGAAGATCATGGTGTTGGCTGAAGACGAGGAATTGCGTGCTAAGATGGGTGCGCAAGGTAGGAAACGGGTGCTAGATGGGTTCACACTTGAGCAACAGGTTGCGAATTTGCTCAAGTTCTATGAGGATGCAGGTGAGAAGCCCTCAACACGCTGAAGAAGCGGAGTTCAATATGGATCGTCCCTCTGAAAGAATGCTCATCGTTAGCATAATCATTCCCGTCTATAACGATGAGAAGCATGTTGCCCGCGCGATCGAGAGCGCGCTGGCGCAGACGCTGAAGGAGGTTGAGGTAATTGTCGTTGATGATGGCTCGACCGACGGGACGCCGGATGTCCTCCGGAAGTATGAGGGACGCATTATACAGATAAGACAAGATAACCAGGGGTGTCCGGCCGCGCTCAACACTGGCATTGAGGCATCACAAGGACGCTATATCTGCTTCCTTGGTTCAGACGACACATTGATGCCAAAGAAAGCGGAACTTCAGGTGGCTGCCCTCGAAAGGAACCCGGACGCTGGATTGTGCTACAGTGGCTGGTTAGATATCGATCTCCGAGACGGACGGGTCCTCGCCGACCACAGTAATCCTAAGCCCGAAAGGGACCCCGCTTCAGACCTTTTCCCTCCGCACTTCTGTGCCTTCGCGGCTTTAATCCGTGCAGAGTGGCTTGAGAAAGTCCGGGGACTAGATGAGCACATGAGGTGCGTAGAAGACTCCGATCTCTGGTGGCGGCTCTGGGCGGCCGGCTGCCGTTTTGTCCGCGTTGAGGGTGCACTGGGGTGTTATACCATGCGAGCTGATAGTAAATCCAGGGATATAGCCGTGCATTCGTTGTACGCGATGTATGCCTATAAGAAGCATTTCGCCGCAATGGGACGAAAGGCGCCACGTGCACTTCGAGCTCGGAAGTTGAGCTATCTATGGACGATAACAGCAGGCTATCACCTTCACCAAAAGCAATACGCTCTCGCCGAGGAGGCTGTCCGCTGTGCCTTCAGGTATAACCGACAATTGCTTCGGGACGTCAGATTCTGGTACAATGTCCTCCTCGTCGGTACCTGTGAGCGCTTCCCCAGATCCGATGCCAGCAACGCCAGAAGGGACGAGATCTGTTCGCACAAGTGCGCCGAACTCGTGAGAACGATTCGTAGAGCGCTGACGAAGTTGCCCTATGATCGGAAAGCAGAGCTTTCGCGCCAGGAGATGTCAGCCCTTGCATACGTAATTTCGCGGTTTTCTGAGATCCGGAACAGAAGCTGGGTTGCTCGATGGTGGCTTCTGAAGTCACTGTTGTTCGGCCGAGGCAAGCTCCCAACCGGTGCGCACCGGAGGCCGGCAACAAAAATGTTGATCGGGGCCTCCCTTTCAGAATCCACAAGTTGGCTCTTGCACTTTTTTCGGCGCGGGTCAGGTCAGGTAACGGCAGCAGAATCCGACAGGATGTAGCGATGGATGAAACGTCAGGGCGCTGCGCACCGCTTGTCAGCATAATCATCGCCGTTTATAACAGCGAGCAGTATGTTGCCCGCGCGATAGAGAGCGCGTTGAACCAGACGATGAAAGAGGTGGAGGTGATCGTGGCTGATGACGGCTCGAGCGACGGGACGCCGGGTGTCCTGAGGCGCTACGAGGGCCAGATTAAGATCATCCGGCAGGAGAATAAGGGCCCGTCTGCCGCAAGGAACGCGGGGATCAAAGCCTCGCAAGGCAAGTATATATGCTTTCTCGATTCAGACGACTGGTTCCTGCCGCATAAATGCGAACTGCAGGCCCGGTATTTGGACAAGCATCCTGATGTTGGCCTTTGCTATGGACCCGGACGCCTCGTCAACGGCCAGACGCACGAGATGGTGAGTAATCTCTCGGCAAACGTGCTTGAGGGTCTCGCGTTGCGGTGCCCGTTCCTTGTCAATTGCCCTATGGTGAGGCGCGAATACCTCGAGAAAGTGGGCTACTTCGACGAAGAACTGAGGTGCTCGGAGGATTGGGACCTGTGGGTTAGGCTTTACACGGCCGGCTGCCGATTTGGGTCTTCTGGGCCTGGCGCGGTGGCAACATCTACACTCAGACAGGGCAGTCTGTCAAGGGATCCGGCCATTACGTTACGTAGTGGTATGCGAATGCTTGACAAGTACTTCGCGCAGCTGGGAGATCGAGCGCCGAAGTGGCTCGAACCTGCGGCAAGATCGCGCGCCTGGGTAACGGCCGGCGCCGGCTACCTGCGCCTCGGCAAGACAGCCGAGGCGCGCAAGGCGTTCTCGGAAGCCGTGGTCGCTGACGGTGAGGCTTTGACCAGGGCGCGAAACTGGGCGCTAATCCTGAGGCACCTCGACCCGAGCTTTCCTCATCACTACCCGGATGGCTTGCCAGACTACTGGAAGACGTGGGAGGAGGGAAGTTCCTTAGTGCGGGAAATCATCCCCAAAGAGCAGATCGGAGCAAGCGGGGTCGCGCGCGAGTTATCTGCTTTTGCTTACGCCCTATCGGGACTTGCTTTCTCTAGAGGGAGAAGCTGGCGAGCCCGGTGTTGGCTTGCACGGGCGGTGTTCATCAAGCCCTCCATGCTCTTGGACCGTTCGCTGGCCAGGTCAACTATGAAGAGGATCGTGGGCCCCGTCGCGACCCGCGCGGTGCAGAGGTTGCTGGCGGTTTTCAGGGTGGGGAGGCTGGCTTAGATGCATGTCATCCTCGTCTGGCGCGCCTTCACTTGGGGACCAAGCCGATCCGGGGTCACTAGCTACATTCAAAACATCGCAGGGGCTCTTTCGGGCATTGGGTGCCGGGTGACGATCGTGCGCGCGGGCCGGCAGCGCGAACAACAGGGCTGTCCGGACCAGGTGAGCGAGATACGGGTTGAGACGAGACCTATATGGGGCCTGAAGACCGCGCGTTATGGCCTATCGAGACTGGGACTGAGGAATCTCTCGCTGTGGTTGGGACTTCTAGCGTCGGAGGCGCCTCTCGAACGGTGGCTGAAGAACAAGAGCGAGGACGAGCCTTACGATATTGCAGTTTTCTGTGACACAACAGTTCCGGAGGGCTGGCTCTATTCGAAGCACGCAACAACGCCGTTTCTGCTAAGCCTCCGTGGCGGAAGCTACACGCGGGTTCGGTTCTCGCCGGAGCGCACTACGAGCTGGGAGCGAGCTTGGGCCCAGGCCAGGAACCGGGAGATGGCGAGGCGCTCGCCGTTCATCTACTGCCCGAGCAAAGCCTTGGCGCAAGCGGCGGAGGCGGAATTCGGGCTTCCCTCCGAAAGCATAAGTGTTATCCCAAACCCTGTGGACGTGGAGCTCTGGACGCCAGGGAGTGCCGGCTCTCCCAGAGACAACACAGCGCGCATTCTGTTTGTAGGCAGGTTTTCGCCCGAGAAAGGCCTAGATACGCTTTTGGACGCGATCCCGCTTGTTCTGCACGAAGTGAGGCATGGCCTGTGGTTCACTTTCGTCGGCGCAAATCCTAGTCACGCTTGTTCTCAGGCGTGCTGCTGTAGGATTCGCTCGCTCTTCAATGACCTCGGTGTGCCGGATAGGCTTGACCTACGAATGAGCCTCAGAAGGGAGGAGCTGCTCGGGGTCTATCGGGCCGCAAGCGTCTGCGTTGTGCCCTCCCTATGGGAGACGTGCAGCAACGTAATACTGGAGGCCATGGCTTGCGGGGTGCCGGTGGTTGCTACTCGAGCAGGAGGTACGCCTGAGATCATTGAGCACGGCAGGACCGGTTGGCTGGTGGAGCCAGGAAACCCCAAGCAGCTCGCCGAGGCCATCATACATGTGCTTAAGAACGCGCAGGAGGCGCGCGAGGTCGCGATGAGGGGGCGGGAACACGTGCTAAGGGAATACACCGTCGATAAGATAGCGAGGCAGACACTCGCGTTTTATGAGGAATGTATCTCTAGGTGGGGGAGCGGTGTGAGGACTCGAGCATGATCACGGTTGTTTTTCGGTATGATGACTATTCGACGGTCAGCAAGACGGATACCGAAGTAAGAATAATAGAAGTCTTCAAAAAGTATTCCATTTCATGCACATTTGGCGTAGTGCCTTATATGGTGGCCCGAGATCGCACGGATGCCGGACCCCAGGGACTCGTGCCTCTGTCTCCCTCCAAGGCAGAGATTCTGAAGAATGCAATTGAGTCCGGTGCTGTCGAGGTCGCACTACATGGATACTCACATCAGTCCATAGGCCTCGGTCCGGGGAACTCAGAGTTTCGCGGTCTAAAATACGAGGAGCAACTGGAGAGAATAAAGGATGGTAGGCGCTTGTTACAGAACATGGTTGGTATGCAGGTGGCTCTCTTCATCCCGCCTTGGAACACCTATGATCTCGATACCCTCAAAGCGCTCGAGGAACTTGGATTACGATGCATCTGCGCGAGTAACAAGTATGGCGTGGGCGCGTGCAGCTCAAGACTGAGATTCCTGCCCAAAACCTGCGGCCCACATCAGCTGCGTTCTGCCGTCAGGGCCGCCAGAAAGCTCTCAGATCCTGAATGTATTATTGTTGCGCTGTTCCACGAGTACGAGATCGAAGCACCCGGGGAACAAATGAAGCTCACCTTCGCCCAGCTCGAGCAAATACTAGCTTGGCTCAAGTCCCAGCGCGATATATCGATCCTCTCCACCTCACAAGCGCTGAATGCTTTCCCGCATTTGGGAGCCGAGCGCTTTCTCTCAAATAAACAGCACTTTTCCGGAGCGCGCCGGCGGCTAAGTCCGGGATTCTTCTCCGCTCTCTATCCGGAACATCTTTATCTCACCCTAAAGACCCTGAAAGGCTTGAGGTTCAAGACGAGTCTATACCTCAGCGTGTTCTACGTTGCCATCGCCCTCGCCTTTCTCTTTGTCTCCCTGGAGGTAATGCTTCATCTGCCGCTATCCACGGAGAAGGTATTGCCTTATTTCAGATATGGTACGATAGCCATCTTGGTGGCTGCATCGGCCTATGCCCTTCGTGACCATAGGCCGAGTTGGAAGGACGCGTGGGTTCTAGCAGCACTTCTGGGATTATCTGTTGGGTTCTGGGTAGCGCCCTAAGTGGTTGCTATTAAAGGTTCTTAGCATTATGTCGATAGGTTAGGGTACCTCTTATATTAGGTTCTAACTACAATCTAACAGTGCCGAGAAACCTGATGGGAAATCGCTCGCACCATGTCTGATTCGACCAAAGGCGGGGCCATCCTCCTTGTCCATTGGGGCAGTGAGGTTAGGACATATATTTACAGTGGGTTCGTGGAGAAACTCGCCAGGCACATGCCGGTAACGGTAGTGTCAAGGGTTACGGACGGCGAGTTCGCGCAGCACCTGCCTGAAGGGGTTCAGGTCCTTCAGCTCCCGGAGGTCAGGATTCCTCCTCTGTTTGCCCGGCTCCATGCGTTGGGCAACAGCGCTCACGGCAAATGGCGTGAGTCCCGAGGCCAGTTCGTGTCGAGCGAGTATTACGCATTCAAGCCCAAACCAGCTACCTTTGCTGGGAGGGCGAGGAGGCATCTCTCTCATCTCTTCTGTCACCCCGTGTGTATCCGCACTATTGATTCCGTGCTGCGCCAACTTGGGACAAGGCTCGCAAAGAACGCGCGACCAATAATAGACTTACTTGAGGAGTTGCAGCCGAAGGTTGTCCTCTCTCCTGACTATATGAACGTGACGACGATCGCCTTCGTCCTCGTTGCCCAGCACCTAGGCGTAAAGACAGTTGCCCTACCTCAGAACTGGAACAACATCTACAAATGTGCCCGGGTGTTCTTGGATTGTGATCGACAGCTGGTATGGAACGAGCGGATGAGAGATTTCGTCATCGAGGTCAATCCCCACTTGGAAGCTGAGAGGGTGATTCCCGTCGGCTCCCCACAGTTTGACTTTCACGCCAACAACATGCTAATCGTGCCTCGAGAAGAGTTCGCACATACCGTTGGCTTCAACGCAGCTCGACCTATAATCTGTTATTCGGCTGCCGCTCCCAAAACGGTTCTGCACGAGGCTCAGATTCTCCGGCAGTTCCTGGAGGCGATAAGCCACAACCCGCTGTTTGAGCAGCCTCAGGTCGTAGTTCGCCTGAACCCCATCGGTTCGGACCCGGAGTTTCTCGAATTGGCGAGAGAGTTCCCTGAATGTTACCTTTGTGAGCCGGGATGGGAGGTCCGAAGAGATGTTTCGTGGATATGTAGCAGCCTCGAAGATGTTAAGGTGTGGATGAACCTTATCTTCCATTCGGCTTTGAATATCAGTGTCCCTTCCACAGTGACCCTTGATTTTGCAGGGATGGACAGACCTGTCGTCAACGTCGCCTACGACCCGCCTGGAATCGACAGGCCACTTGTGTCTGTCTCCGATCTTTGGAAGCAGGATATTTACAGACCGATTGTTCAAGGCAAGGTCGTCGAAATCGCCTCTTCACCTAAAGAACTGACCGATCTTGTTGAATGTTTTCTCAGGGACCCCTCGAGGGGGAGGGAGAATAGAAACAGCTTCATCGCTGATGAATTCGCGAGTTGTTTTGGGAAAAGCGGGGATCGCATACTCTCGGAGATTCATGATGTTCTTCAAGAAAGATAATCTTGACGCATGCATCGACCTGATTCGAAAGCGACACAGGCAGATCTGCCGTGGATCACTGACTGACGATGTCAAGCCCTATGGGTTTTTGCCAGGATGGTTGGGGCAGGAGAGATGAATATTTGCTACTTATGTTCTGAATACCCAACGGTGTCATCTGCGGGACACGGCGGAGTTGGAACATCCGTGCAGATTCTGGCAAGGGGTCTGTGTGCGCGCGGCCACAAAGCCTTCGTAATGGGTATGGGGGCGCAAGACGGTGAGTGGACTGACATGGGGGTCAAGATAACGTATTTGAGGGCTTCACGGTTGCCAAAGCTATCAGCAGTAACGAATATCCTAAGAGCAAGAAGATTTCTGAAGAAGGTCATTTCAGGCAATTCAATTGATCTAATTGAGGCAACCGAGAGCAACGCCGCGTTTCTCCCGTTTGACGTGCCTAGACCCAAGGTGATCAAGCTTCGTGGGAGCCACCGTTTTCACACGTTCTACGGAGGTGTGAGGCCGCGCTGGTCGCGGGCTGCGCTTCAGGACTGGGCTCTGAGAAAGCCAGACGCGCTGGCAGCAATAAGCAGGTTTGTGCTTGAAGAGACGATCCGTCTGGCGAGATTGCGGCCCAAGCTAACACGCGTGATCCCCAACGCCGTCGATACCATTCTGTTCTGCCCTGGGGGTGCTTGCTGCGCTGAGCCAGACCTTATCGTCTTCGCAGGAACTCTGTATCAACTGAAAGGAATCGATAAACTCGTCGACGCAATGCCATTTGTTCTCAGGAAGAGACCGAACGCTAGACTGATTGTTGCGGGCCGAGAGCCGCTGCCGGGGCGAGGGATGTTTAGCCAGTCTGAGCTCGAGGCCAGAATGGACAAGTGGGTTCGACCGAGAGTAGAGTTTACTGGCTTCTTCCCACACGATCGCCTGAGGGACTTATTCGTAAGGGCAGCAGTTTGCGTGTTCCCTTCCATTATGGAGACCTTCGGCAACGTTGTGATTGAGGCGATGGCCTGCGGCAAAGCGGTCGTGGCGAGCAGGACGGGACCCGGTCCAGAGATCATCGAGGACGGCGTAAGCGGCCTATTGTGCGACCCCTATGATCCGGCCGACATCGCCAACAAGATTCTCGAGGTTCTGGACAATCCAGACCTTGCGGAGCGACTCGGCCAGAATGCGAGAAAGAGGGTTTTAGAGAATTTCTCCGCGGACATCATCGTCCAGAAAAACATCGCGTTCTACGAAGAGTGCATTGAGCGCTTCAAGAGAAGCGAGACCGACCGGCAGCGGATGTTCTTCAGGAGATGCTTTCGATGAGGCTATTGGCGACGACGCACGTTCCGCATTGGCAGGCTGGAAACCGGGTTATGAGCTCCGGCTATTTCGTGCGCGATCTTAGGATATTTGGCGATTTCTTTGACGAAGTTCACATCTGCGCGCCGGTGTCGAAAGAGCCGCCGCCGGATGACATCACCGCTTACAGTGTCGGGTATAGTCTAACGGATTGCCCAGTCGTCCGCGGGTCAGACCTCTGGTCGAGGCTGCGGCGAGTTTGGGGAATGCCAGGAAATGTTTTGCGAATCCTGCGCGCGATGCGAGGTTGTGACGCAATACACATCCGCGGGCCAGAGAATATGGGTATCTTCGGCGCGATTGCATTGTGGTTCACCAAGAAGCCGCGATGCGCAAAGTACGCGGGCCAGTGGGAGGGCTATGAGGGCGAGCCGGTCGCGAACAGGATTCAGCGATGGCTATTGTCGAGAAGAGGCTTCGGCGGGCCGGTGACTGTCAACGCCGCCTGGGAGGGGAATCGGGGCCACATCTATTCGGTGTTCAACAGCAGCATCAATCGCTCTGATCTCGATCGAACGGCCGAGATTGCGGCATCAAAGAGACTGTCAAGCCCCATGCGCTATCTATTCGTGGGACGGCTGAGCGATATGAAGGCGCTCAACGTCCTCATGCAGGCCCTTGCCAGGATAGACCTTAGCCCTAGGCCCGCGCTTTTCATCGTCGGCGACGGGCCTTTGAGGCAGGAGACTGAGCGGCTGGTTTCAGAGTTACGTTTGGATTCACAGGTCGTTTTTCACGGGTGGCTGCCGCCGGCTGAACTGCGCAAGCATTATGAACAGTCCCACGTCCTTGTCCTACCTTCACTATACGGTGAGGGTTGGCCAAAAGTAATTAACGAGGCAATGCTTTACGGACTCCCATGTATCTCAACATCAATAAGTTCTATCCCAAAAATCCTTGGGGACAATGAAAGAGGATTATTGGTCAAGCCGCGGGACGTTGATGCTCTGACTGACGCAATGACGCGCCTCGCCTCGGACGAGGAGCTTTACGCCAGGCTGTCCCGCGCGGGCAGAAAATGGGTAGAGAATAAGACTCGCGAGGACCTGATGATTTGGATCAAGAAGATTCTCGAGGAGTCGTGGGGGCTGGAACTCAAGAAATTGGACTGGATGTAGAATGAGGATGCGTGAGACTGCCATGAGCGATAACACAGCGAAGATCAAGGTGATGCACCTCGTCGGAACGCTGGCGCTCGGGGGCATCGAACGGCTCGTGACAGATATGTGCCGTGTGCTGGCGAATAAGGGCAGATACGATCTGTCGGTATGTTGTGCTCTTGAAAGAGCCGGGCCTTTTCTGGAAGACATTCTCAAGCTGGGAGTTCCTGTGCATGAATGCTCAATCAGAAAACGAGGCCTTGTTGGTTTCACAAGAGATTTCAAGCATCTATTGAACACGGTTCGACCCGATATTCTGCACAGTCAGGTGAACTGGTCGGTGCTTTGGCAAATAATGGCGGCCAAGCGCGCACATGTCCCGTCGATTATGATGACACAGCAGAATACTTTTGCGCCCAATGCCCTTCAAAGAGCTCGCCAGAGGGCCTATGAGATTGTATGCAGACCATACATCGATATTAGAACGGCCGTCTCGGACTCTGTGGCCGCGAACATGGCATCCAATCTCTGGCGCAGGAGGAAAGATATCCTCGTGATTCCCAACGGGGTTGACCTCTCAGTCTTCAATGACGGCAAGATTCAAAGTGCCGAGGCGAAGAGACTGATTGGTTTTGGAAAAACGCGGATCGTGGGAACCGTGGGGAGCCTCTCTAGACAAAAGGGCCATAAGTATCTTGTCGAGGCGGCTCGCCTGGTTATTGATGCAGGCATTGATTGCCGTTTCGTTGTTGTTGGCAATGGTTCACTGAGGGAGCCTCTCGAAGAGCAGGTTAAAGGGCTAGGGCTGACTGACAATTTTGTATTTCTTGGGGCTCGTCGAGACATACCTCGCGTGCTTCGAGCGATGGACGTCTTCGTCCTTTCTTCATTATGGGAAGGGCTGCCTATAGCTCTGGTCGAGGCGATGGCGGCAGGATTGCCCTGCATTGGAACGAAGGTTAGCGGAATAACCGAGGTGCTTGATGAGGGGAGTGCTGGAATTCTTGTGCCACCGAAAGCCTCTAGGGCGTTGGCTGATGCTTTAGTTCAAGTGCTTTCAGATGATGAGCTGGCCGAGCGACTCCGCGCGGCGGTTAAGGAGCGGGCAAAGGACTTCAGCATTGAGAGCTGCGTGGCGAGATACGAAGAGCTTTATCAAAGGTTGTTGAGCAAGAATGGCAGGTATCCCGCTAAGAAGGCTCACATAGCGCTGCACACACCTGGTAAGAGGCAGCCACCGAGAGAGAGTGTTTCATGACGAAGTCAATGGTTGGTGGTCCAAGAAGTCAAGCCATTACAGTTGCTGGTGTGACAATTCTGGCCTTCCTGGGACTCGCGGCGCTTGGCATCAAATATGTAGCCACTGGGACTATTCCTGGGCTGTTTGTCGTTTCCATATTGGGCCTGGGTCTTTTCATTCTTGTGCTAGCTAGGCGAACTGCGGGCCTAGCGTTGCTCGCTTTGTCCTACGCATATTGCTTGCCGATTACCTACTATTATTTTCTCGGAGAGCATCCCATTCGCGCCTATGACATAATGGGATCGGCGCTCATCGTGGCCTATCTAGCGGATTTCGCCGTTGGCAAGCGGCTAAGAATACCCGAAACTCCCATAAGCCGTCCCCTTTTCTTTTTTGTGGCGTTTTGCCTATTCAGCACCGTGATCACTGCCCTGAGAACTAGCTGGCTCGCATTTCCGATGTCTGGGATTCGCTGGTATAGGTTACTCACGTATGCACTCGGATTCGTCTTTGTATTATCGACAGTTAAGACGCGAAGGCAAGTTAATGTCCTGCTTAACATTTTCTTGCTGGGAGCGCTTGTGCAAGGCCTGCTCTCCACACTCCAATCCTTGGGGGTGGTGGGCCCTTTCTGGGACTATGATGTTTACGGCTACAGTCCCTCCTCCTACGTGGGAACCATGTCGCCTCACCACTTGCACCTCAGGTTGTATCTGATCTCAGCTCTGGTCGTCTTGGTGGCCAAGATTAAATCCTCGAGGTCGAACTGGATGAGGCTAGGGCTGGCTGCGTGTTCCGGACTTCTGATTTACCCTCTTTTCAACGCGCATTCCAGAACCGCCATCTTGATGTTCGGCGTCTATTCGGCGGCCACGCTATTGTTTTCCCGGAGAAGGGCTTTTGCATTTGCAGGAATTGGGATTGGGGCATTGCTGCTTTTCTTAGTTTTTGGTAGCGAGCCGTTTGAAATAGGCCAGCAGCAGGTTCAGAAACAAGTAGATAAGGTTAGGACGAAGACAGGAACCGATGTTACGAGGCTCAGCCGAAGCCGAATGCACATATACACTGAGAATTATCCCCGCTGGCTGCGAGAAGACCCAGCCATGATCGTGGTAGGCAAAGGTTTTGAGCACGGCTTCGGAGGCGCACACAACTGCTACATGCATCTCGTCATCGATCAAGGTCTTCCCGGGCTGCTTATCTATCTCTGGCTTCTGTTAAAGATCTGGAAGACCGGGAGCGATGTTGCAAAGCACTCTCCTTCCGCTGAAGGAAGAATCCTTGCGAATGAGTTCTTGTGCCTGTTCGTTGCGATCCTTGTCGCAAACCTGTTCAACGAAGTTCTCTATGTGCGCCGCGCTCTTTATAGCTACTTTGGCCAGTTCCTGTTTCTGACCGCCCTCGTCGTGCATCCGCTGTGGCTGAAGGACGAGCAATCCTCCGAAAAGCCCTCACACCGAAAAACCGCCCTTCGGAGCCGGATTGCAGGAGGTCGTAATGTCTAGAGAAGTCTGTCCAATCTGCCAAGGCGCGGACCTGCAGCTCCGTGAGAAGGAGACCGAGCTGTGGAGTATTCCGTCTCCTGGGCAGATTGCGGTCTGTAGCAGCTGCGGATTCCGGTTTGTCGTGAACCCCGCCACGGAGTTTGTGAATCTGAAGCACTACGAAGGTGAGGAGTATCACAAGCACCACGGCGACAAGAGGCTATTCTTCCGACAGCGCCTGGAGGAGCTTTTAAGGCTTGCGCCGGGGCGAAAGATACTCGATATTGGCTGCGCTACGGGCCAGTTTCTCGAAGTAGCAAGCGAGGTGGGGTTCGATGCATTCGGCGTGGAACCGACTGAATACGCCGCTGGTGTCGCAAGGAGCCGAGGATTGAACGTCCATCACGGTTTCGTGAGCGATCTTCCTGACGGTGAGTATGATGTGGTTCACTCAAACCACGTCCTTGAGCATATTCCCGAGCCCGTGGTCTTCATGAAAGATGTAGCGAGAGTTCTCAAGCCCAACGGGATTGCTTGCATCGAGGTCCCGAACGAGTTCGACAACTTGCCTTATATCCTCAACAGAATTATGGGGACACGCAAGCCACGAGCCGTCCCCTCGCCTCATGTCAGCTTCTTCGATATCCGGTCGCTCAAACAGATTTTCGCGCGGGCAAACCTAAGGCTGCTTCAGTGGGAGACCCATACCGAGCTCGCGCCACGGGGCCTCATAAACAGCATTCGCTTCTTTCCCAACAACGCGGTTAGGCGCCTCGGCGATCTTCTGAAGAAAGGGCGTAACACAGTTTGCTTGGCTAAGAAGGAATAGAGTTCGGCGGTTATGGCCAAAGCAATCAAGAGACCAATAAGAGTAGCGATCCTTACCGGGCAGTTGAGCAAGGGAGGCGCGGAACGAGAGCTATACAATTTCCTGAAGGGCTTCGACCGCTCGCGGTTCTCGATAAGGGTAGTCCTGCTGAATCCTGGCGGCTACTGGGTCAAGCCCATCCGTTCACTGGGGATAGAGGTCGTCGAGCTGCCTGAGTCTGTGAAGGGAGTGCTGCGCAGGACACTTCACCTCACGCGGCTCTTGCGCCGGCTCGAGTGCGACATCTGTCACTCTTGGAACTTCTACACCACGGCCTACGCGGGCGTTTGCGGTCGGCTGGCCGGAGTTCCCATCAGGATGGGTTTCTTGCAGGATCAGCCTGAATTCGTGCTGGACGCAATGGGCTGGAAAGCAAAGCTGATCTTTCGTTGCGTTGATGCCGTTGTCATCAATTCCGAGATTGCGGCGAAGAGCGCGACCAAGCTGGGACTCAATAATGTCCCGATGCTAGTTGTCCACAATGCGGTCGAGGCGCCAGAGTCGCTGAATCGGGACGAGGCGAAAAGACATGTGAATAGTCAGTCGGCGATACCAGAGAGCGCGCAATTGATAGGCACAGTTGGGCGCCTCGTTCCCAAAAAGAACCACAGGATGCTTGTCAAGGTCATCGAGAGGCTATCGAGAGAGTATCCGAATCTCTATGCGATGTTCGTTGGGGATGGAGAGTTGAGAAAAGAAACTGAGGCGTTAGTGCGTGCTGCGGGCTTGTCTGAGAGGGTGGTGTTCACAGGCACGCGAGATGATGTGGAGCGGATTCTCCCAGCGTTTGACGTGTTCTGCTCGTCCTCTAACAGCGAGGGCCTGGCAAACGCGATTCAGGAGTCGATGGCGGCTGGGGTCCCCGTGGTCGCTACCGAAGTTGGGGGCATCCGCGAGCTGATCGATGACGGTGAGAATGGTTTCATTGTGCCCTCGGGAGACGTGGACGCTATGATTGAGAAGGTCAAGCTGTTGCTTGATTCCGCCGAGCTGAGGCGCAAGATCGGGATGGCGGGGCGTGAGAAGATGATGCGCGAGTTCACGGTCGAGAAGATGGTTGATACGCTTCAAAACGTGTATATCGAGATGTTAAAAAGGAAGGGCTACGAGCTGTAATGGCCGATGCGCCAGGGGTGGGTTGCTCCAGTGTAACAATCATCTGTAGTTACCCGCCGCCGTATGCGGGGATGGCCATTTATGCAGAGCGGTTGTCGGCGTATCTCATTGCAGGGGGCTTCGAGTGCAAGGTGATCGACGTTGGCCGCGACAAGACGAGGGGCAAGGCCGAGCACGTTCTCAGGCCGTTGGGGGGGCGAGTGCTGAAATACTTTTCTGCGATGTGGCTGCTGTTACGGCATCGCGCCGACGTAGTCCACATCAACTGCTCAAGCTACGGCAATTTCTGGGCCAGCCTGCTCTTGGGAGCTTTCGGCAAGATAGTCGGTCGAAAAGTCGTGCTCACAGTGCATGGCGGCAGTTTCCCCGGGCGAGTGCGCGGCTTTGGCCTCATCAAGAGAACGAACGCACGGGTCGGCCTTCACTTCCCAGACGCTTTGATCTGCGTTAATGAGCGGATTGAGGCCGCCGTGAGATCGCTTGGCGTGCCTCAAGAGAAGGCGAGCCTGATTCCCGCGTTCTGCCTGCACTATCTGTCCGATACCGTGGATAGGGCGCTGCTTCCGAAGGCCGTTGTTTCGTTCTGTGAGACTCACAAGCCGGTCCTCGTTTCGGGGATAACTCTGGAGAGCGTTTATGGCTGGCAGACGCTGGTCGAGGCGGTTGACATGCTTAGGGCGAGACTCCCTAAGGTTGGGCTGGTGATCATGGGCGAGGGCGTAGATGCCGATAAGTGCGCCGAGATGATAGCTGCAAAAGGGCTATCCGAGCGCGTGCTCATGACTGGGGACCTGCCTCATCCAGTTGCGCTAACCATTTGTAAGGAATTCGCCGATGTAATGATCAGGCCGACGTTGGTTGATGGCGATTCGTCGTTTGTTCGGGAGGGGATTGCGCTTCAAAAGCCCATGGTGGCGAGCGACACTGACTTTCGCCCAGAAGGCGTGATACTGTTCAAGAAAGGAGACGCCGAGGACCTTGCGGAGAAGGTCGAATATGCGTTAGCTCGTAAGGAAGAGATCGAGGCGCAATTGAAGGAGATAGAGCACCTGGATTACTTCGCCGAGACAGTCAAGGTGTACAAGCGCTTGCTTCAGCAAAAAGGCGTGAAGAGAAAGAGTAAACCGGCAAATGACTGACATGCAGCAGCGAGTCTATAATCGGCTGCCTGTTTGGGGGCAGAATGTGGCGGTCTCGGCATACGGGCTGGTGATCAGGCATAGGCGATACGGCGGCGAGTTTCAGCGTTATTTCCACGAGTTGATGGACAGCCAGTGGTTCAGCAAGGATGAGATTGAGGCGCTTCAGACGAGGAAGCTGCGCGAGATCGTCAGATGGGCATACGAGCAGGTGCCGTATCAGAAGAGACGATTTGATGAGGCGGGGATTGACCCGTACAAGGTTGAGTCGATAGAGGACCTGGCAGAGCTGCCGATAATGACCAGCCAGGACCTGAGGCGACTGGACAAGGAACTGGTCGCTAGAGGAGTGAAGGGCAGGCTTTACAGAACGTATTCCAGCGGCACGACGGGAACGCCAACGTGCACGTATGTAACGGCGGATGACCTACGGCGCAATGCGGCGTTCCTCGCCAGGGCCAGAGCTTGGGCAGGACTTCCGGTTGGAAGGCACAGGATGGCTACATTCGGGGGGCGTATCGTCGTTCCTGCGCAGCAGGCAAGGCCTCCCTTCTGGCGCTACGATGTCTTCTCAGACAACTGGCACTTCTCATCTTATCATCTGAGCGAGAGAAACTTGCCGCATTACTGCCGGCAACTAGCGAAGATAGATCCAATCCACATACGGTCCTATCCTTCCGCCATCTACACCGTAGCATTCTTCATGCGGGACCACAGCATCTCTGATATTCGGCCAAGAGCCATAGTCACAAGCGCCGAGACACTGCTTGAACATCAGCGACAGGTCATTGAGGAGCAGTTCGCGTGCAACATCCACGACGAATACGGCTGCAACGAGATGGCAGTTTTCGCCACTCAGTGCGAGCACCGCTCATACCATATCTGTCCTGAATATAGCTGGGTGGAAGTTCGGGGCTCAAGCGACTACAGCCCTGACCAGACTGAAGGCACCTTGACCTGTACCTCGTTTGTGAACTTCACTGTGCCTCTGATTAGATATAGGATGGCTGACGCCATAAGTCTATCAAGTGATCGGTGCGATTGCGGGCGAGAAATGCCGGTGATAAAGCAGATTTGCGGTCGAGAAGATGACATTGTTACTACACCCGATGGTAGAAAGGTCGGTCGGCTAGACCCTGTTTTCAAAGGAACAAACGGGATCAAGGAGGCCCAAATAGTGCAGGAAAGCCCTGATCACATAACTGTCAGGGTTGTCTGGGCGCAACAGGAAACTGGACGGCAGAGAGCGATAATAGCATTTCTTAGGAATCAGCTCCAGCAGAGGCTAGGGGAGGCCGTTCACATAGACTTTGAGGAAACGAGACAGATTGAGAGGACACGCTCGGGCAAGTTTCGGGCGGTGATATCAAAGGTCCCGAATAGGCAAATCGAGCTGATCGACTCGGAATGGTCAAGTTAGCCATCGAAGGAGGCGAACCAACCAAGTTGTTGATGTTCGCGGCGATCGGGACGCCCGACGGAAAGCCGCGATTGCTGAGATTCCCACCTGGCGAGGCACCAGAATACGATCGCAGTGTTAGCACGCATCAGGCGATTAGGAAGTGTAAGTACTTTCCGAAGGGCTGGCAGCTTGACCTTGTGATACTGACACCATTCAACCTATCAACACGACGCGGGCTGAAGAAAAAGCTCGAATCCTTGGCCATGATAGCCCGCATCGGCCGACTCGCCTTCTGGGCCTGCCGCAAGTATGATGTGCTAATCTGTGGGCAGGTAACCATGGTATCTATTTGCCTGGGTCTCTTTCAACGGTTGCTGTTTCTACATCGTCCAGTCCTGATTGTGCGGGAGTTCATGCTCGGAGCATACAAAGCGGGAACGCCGAGCTGGTTCCGCCTAGCGCTTATAAAGTTCATCTTCAAGGAGGTTGCCCTCATCGTATGTTCCTCACACACTGAGGCCGAGCATTACTGCGAGCTGCTTGGTTGGCCATCTTCCCGCGCAGTGTTTCTGCACCTTCCGTCGCTCCGTCCGCACCTTCGCCCCAAATCGACTTCTGAAGCTCCGTTCATTCTGTCTGCTGGCCGCACTGGCAGGGATTATGGGACGTTACTTCAGGCTGTGAAGGGCCTAGAACTCAAGGTCACGTTAGTATGTAGCCCGAAGAATCTTGAGGGCCTCGAGATTCCAGATACCGTTCAAGTTCGATATGATATTTCTAGAACAGAATATGAGTCTCTAGTCGAGTCATGTACTTTTCTGGTCATTCCATTGGTCAAAGCAAACTGCTCAGCAGGTCAGCGGGTAATCGAGGCAGCGATGAGTTGCGGCAAAGCCGTGATCGCGACCAATACTGCAGGAACTGAGGACTATATCATCAATGGCGAGACTGGTATCCTTGTTAAACCGGACGACGTCGGGGCGATGAGAAGCGCTGTCTGGAGCCTTTGGGAAGATACTGAACTACGGGAGCGACTGGGCAAGCTCGGGAGAGAGTATGCCCTGAGGCACTTCTCGGATGAGGCGTATGCCGAAGGTTTTTTGAATCACTTGAAGAAGATATTAAGCGTAAAAAAGGCCTGAGCTCTCACGCGGAAAGCAGACATTATACCGATGAGTAATAAGGACGCTAACGAACCACTTGTGTCGGTAATCGTGCCCATAAGGAATGAGGCGCGGACTATTCGCCGGTGCCTCGAGGCAATTCTTGCTCAGGATTATCCGGCGGAGCGCTATGAGGTGATTGTGGTTGATGGGATGTCGGATGACGGGACGCGGCAGATAGTCCAGCAGTTCTGCAACGCGGACGGGAGGGTGAAGATGCTGGATAATCCCGCGAGAATCGTGCCTCACGCCATGAATATCGGGATTGAGGCGAGTCGAGGCGAGATAGTTGTGCGACTTGATGGCCACGCATTCGCTAGTCCGGATTTCATTATGAGGTCTGTGGAAGCGCTTTTGGCGCACGATTGCGAATGTGCAGGGGGTAGAATAATCTCGATCGGGGTGGACACTTGGTCGAATGCAGCCTCGCTCGCCATGAGCTCAGTTTTCGGTGTGGGCAATTCTCCCTTCAGGTGCTCTGACAAGCCCGGTTACGTCGATACCGTGGCGTTTGGGGCTTACAGAAAGGATGTGTTACAAGCGGTCGGCAAGTTCGACCGGGAATTGGTGCGCTGCCAGGATGATGAATACAATTATCGGTTGAGAAATAAAGGATACAAAATATATTTCGATCCAGCTATCAAGACCGAGTACCTCTGTAGGTCAACTTTCAAGTCCTTGTTCAAACAGTATTTCCAGTATGGCTACTGGAAGGTGAGAGTGCTGCAGAAACACCCAAGAATGATGCAGCCGAGGCAGTTTGTCCCACCGGTGGCGGTATTCATGCTGATAGTGCTGGGCGCCTTCAGTTTCGCCTGGCGAACGCCGGCAATCGTCCTGGGGGTGCTCTCGGTGCTCTATGCCGCGCTCAGCATCAGTTTCTCGATAAGGATAGCCAGCAGCAAAGGCTGGAAGTTCCTGCTAATTCTGCCGATTATCTTTGCCACGCTGCACTTCTCATACGGGTCCGGTTTTTTGTGTGGCCTGGTGCGCTTCGCAGGAGCCTGGAAGCATGAAGAGTGAAAAGGAGCGGATTGAGGCGGTTTACTCCCGCTATGGGGAAGACAGTCGCTATAGACATCGATGGGGCGGCGGGCCGGGCAACGCCATGATTAGCCAGCGGCGCCGGGAACTGCTTATCGGATTGCTTCGCAAGTGTTTCCCGGACTTCGCCAAGGTCCGGGGCCTCGACGTGGGGTGCGGCTCTGGCTGGCATTAGAGCCATCTATGATGCCCCTGACGCCTTCAGTATCAGTCGATTACCTTGAAGTCGTCGAACGCACGGCGGGCCCTGTTCCAGCCCTCGGATTTTGGCTTGTCAGAGAGCAAGTGTTCGGCGGCGGCCTTGCCCATCATCACGGAGTGGTGGAAGTTGTTGTGCGCAAAAAGCCCCTGCCGGCCAAGCGTTATCAGGTTTTCGATTGGGTCAGCCCAGTCCAAGACGGTCTGAAGGTGCTCTTCGTAGCCGAGCGAATAGACGGGATATGCGAACCTCACCCGTCGCGTAAACCAGTAATCCACGTCCTTAAGAGCGATTAGCCCCAGACGCCGCAGCGATTCCTTGACCGTCTGAAAGACCTCCTCGTCGGTGAGTCGCCAGAATCTGTCGGCCACATCGCAGCTGATGTCGGCGCAGAGGAGAGTCTTGCCCGCTGGCGCCATCTCTGGGCTGAAGTTCTTCTGCTCTGAGATGCGATTGAAGAGAATGTCGCCGGAGGGGAAGTAATAAGCATCCTTCTCGCCGACTCTCTCTTTATTCAGGACGACATAAAGCAGCACCAGCGACCTTGTTTTGAGCGACGCGGCGGCCTGATGGGCAGGATTGGAGCGCGGCAGGCAGAGCGACGTGAGCGACTGAAGCGGGATGGTCGAGAATACGAAGTCGGGCTTCAGCGTGTGCTTCTGCTTTTTTGCTATATACTCCAGCTGCCCTATGCGAGCGCCAGAAAGCGCAATCTTCTTTGGCGAGGCGTCGAGGATTATTGAGGCGCCGGCCTTTCGGACCTCATCTGCGAGCGCCTCGCATGTCTGCCCGAATCCAAGTCGGGGGTAGAGGAATGTGTCCGGATTGGCAGTGTTCGCCGTCTTCAGGTTGAGGGCGTTTTTGGCGATCTCGAGCAGACTCTTAGCCCCCACACGGCGCCTCGCCTGTTCTGGCGACATCAGAGCGGGCGAGATGCCAAAGACCTTCGTTGTGTATGGCTTGTAGAAGAGCTCGAACATCGCCCTTCCGAATCGGCTCACAAGGAGCGTTTCTGACGTTTCCTGGTTCTGTGGGGCCGAGGCGGGGAAGAGCTTCTGCTTGCCGAAGCTTGCCAGGAGCCTGGCGCCCTTGAGCCAGCCCACGGCCGAGGCGATCTGAGCGAGGCGCAGGGGATATTCTACCATGTGTCCCGAGAGGCATATCGCGCCTCGTCTGGGCCTGGTTAGGAGATCGCTACCGAGAAGCGACCTTAGCAGCGAGAGAGTCTCGGCATCGCACGCAGGATGTATTCTGTGGCTGCCAAAGTCGAACAGCGTGTCATCACGGCGCAGCGTGGCGGCGATGCCGCCCACGAATTTCTCCTTCTCCAGGAGCGTTATGTCGTTGAAACCGCCCTTGCAGAGATAGTAGGCAGTAGCAAGGCCCGCGGGTCCTGCACCTAAAATGACAACCGATTTGGACAACGTGCCTCTCCTTTGGTTGATATTCTCACTGGGAGCATACTAGAGGTCGCGTGGAGTCAAAAGATATTCCTTCAGGCAAGACCGGGCCTGCCTGGTCGTGCTTCTAGATTGTAGGTGAACTTTTGCACTCAACTAGGCAGCGTTTTAACCTGGTGATATAGGAGGCTCTGATTATCCTAGCACCCGAATTCATTCGGGTGGCTTGAGAAGGCGAGGCGCCTCCTCCTCCCTCCCGGAATGCCTGTGTGAAGGGAAGAGATGAGGAGAGCGCCGGCGTGCCGCAGGCCCCCCGAATGAATTCGGGGGCTAGCATTATAGTAGCCCTTCTGGATCGCCTCGACTGAAGTCGGGCGATGAGTCAATGTTCAACTCACGCGTTCGCAGACCGCGACCTGGGCGGCATTTATGCCGACCCCATGACACAAGCGCAACATTACCTACAATCTTGGGTCAAGCCACCTGCCTGGTCGTGCTTTGAGGTTTTGGGATATGTGCAATAGTATTCTCGGCATGAAACAGAGAAGGTTTCTAGTCATAAAACTTGGCTCGATCGGGGACGTTGTCCACGCGTTGCCAGCGGTTCATCAGCTCCGAACACACTATCCTGATGCAGTGATAGATTGGCTCATAGAGCGGAAATCAGCCCTAGTTCTCGACGGTAACGTGGACATCTCTTCAAGGATTGTTATCGACACGAAGCGCTGGCGTCGCGATCTCTTCTTGCGGCCTTTGAAAGTGTTGTTCGAGATTCGGCGGCTGGTGGACCATCTCAGGAGCGCTAGATATGACGCCGCTATTGATCTTCAAGGCCTTCTCAAGAGCAGTGTGTTGGCGTGGCTGTCCAAATCCCGACTGAGATTCGGCTTTCCGAGTCGTGAGTGCCGGGAGCGATTGAGCGCACGATTCATCAATCGCAAGTGCTGGCACGCCGTTGATGTGCAGCATGTTGTTGAGAAGCTCTGCTCAATCATCTGGTGCGTTGCGGAGGAGCTCGGCGACGTCGAGCCGGTGCCGAAGGCCGACTTTTGCCGTGGGGCACGAGGGGGCATCGTGGTAAGTGACGGCGCTCGGCGTGCGATCCGCGATTTTCTTGGCGAGAAAGGCGTGCGAACAGATGACCTGCTCATTGGTCTTAATCCGTGCGCTGGGTGGGAGACCAAGCGTTGGGGCGGGCTGAATTTCGCGAGGGTCATACGAGCTCTTATGGACACGGACCTCGGCCGCCGAATGCGATTCGTTCTGCTTTATGGGCCTGGGGAGAAGCAGTATGCCGAGGAGATACTGCAAGCGTTAGGGCAAGACGCGGACGACGATGTGTTCTTTGCGCCGCCTGTCGGCATTTCCAGACTTTGCGCACTTCTTGAGGCGTGCGATGTCGTCGTGTCAGGAGATACGGCTGTGCTTCATATCGCCGCCAACCTCGGTCGGCCAACTGTGGCGCTCTTTGGGCCTTCAGACCCCGCGAGAAACGGCCCGTTCGGGAATCCTTCGGCAGTGTTTCAACACGCGATGGCCTGTGGACCTTGTTACAAGCGCAGGTGCAAGAGTATGGCCTGCATCAAGAACATATCGCCGGTGAAGGTGGCGGCAGCCGTTGAGCGGCTGTTGACATGAGATTGGTCTATGACTGAGGGGACATCTCCGAGCTATTCGGGTCGGCGTGATGACATGTGGGGATTTGACGAGGGAATCCGTCAGGAGGGCTACCGGCGAATCGCGGGCGTGGATGAGGTTGGTCGGGGCTGTCTTGCCGGGTCTGTTGTTGCCGCAGCGGTTGTCCTGCCGCACGAGTTCAACGACAGTCGAATACGGGACTCAAAGCAGCTGAGCGCCTCGGCCCGTGAGTTTTTATTTGACGTCATTACCAAAAACGCCGTGAGCTATGGCGTCGGCGTTGTGGGACCGGAGACGATAGACTCGATCAACATCCTGCGGGCGGCGCTGATGGCGATGGCCCAAGCCGTCCAAAATCTGAATGAACCGCCTGACATCGTCCTCGTGGATGGAAATCAAAGGATGCCGGGGGCGGTCCAGCAAGTAACCGTCAAGGGCGGCGACAACAAGAGCCTCTCGATCGCCAGCGCCTCGATCATCGCGAAGGTATATCGGGACCGGCTGATGTGCGAGCTCGAAATGGAATATCCTGGCTACGGTTTTGCGAGCAACAAAGGCTACGGCAGCAGGGCGCATGTGGCCGCCCTGAACAGGTTCGGACCTTGCCCCGTGCATCGCAGGTCCTTCGCGCCGGTTCGTCGTGCGGCGGAGAGCCTGCCGGAGCTTCCGCTGCGG